>SDBS01002129.1_pt1 | contig 19908 bp, 25 predicted proteins | sample 2277091 | NCBI WGS metagenome assembly SDBS01 (sample SAMN10404972, study PRJNA504765) | marine sediment metagenome | isolation source: marine sediment core GS10_PC15, 163 cmbsf | place: Arctic Ocean: Southern Knipovich Ridge | collected 2010 | reverse complement strand
GGAGAATATTGAACATGCTAGGGCAGATTTAGAAAATTTTGAGAAGGAATTAGAGGACCGAAAAAGGAACCAAGAAGAATTAAATTCTCAATTATTAGACATAGAGAAGAATACACTATTCAAGGACCTTGAGATTGAGAAAGAAAGATTATTTCAAATAAAATTAAAAATTAATGATGAAATTGGATTTAAAAAAGCTTTAAAAAAGTTAAAGTTTGAATTAGAAAAGGAAACATTTCATATCCCCAATATTGATTTATATTATCTTAAGGATTTTATTAAAAATCCTATAAAAATATTAACTAATGAACAAAAAGATTTACCAAAGTTTACTGGTCTTTTAGTACAATTACGTCATGTCTTAGAAGAAAACAAATTAAATCTAAAAAAGGATACTAAAGAAAAATCGGTTGAACAAATAAATGAAATATTTAATGAAAAGAAATTACAAGCAAATATCGAAAAATTTTTACAACTTGAAGAAGCGATTAAAGTTGTAGAAAAAAAGATTCAAGAAGCTGGTTTAGCCCAAAAATTAGATATCCTAAAAAATGAAATTGCTGCGAATACTATAAAATTAGAAAATGTGGAAACAGATTATAATAGAAAAAATAAGGATTACACTCGATATCTTAATGCTTTAAAAAGTGAAAGAGAAGAATTCCAAAATTCAGCCGAAGATATTTTGAACGAGGGAGTCAAGATTAATATTACTTTTTCATTTTAGGGTTATTCTCTTTTAACCATTTCAAAAGTTCGATTATTACCTACATTTTTTTTTTTAAGTCTATAAATTAAATTTTTTTTTAAGAACTTAAATACTTCAGTGTGCATTAAATTAAAGATTTTCAAATACTCGAATGCAAGAATTACATCTTGTGCTACATCTATATCAAATCCCGCTCGAAATGAATCATATATTGCGATTTCTTTAATTCCCCTTTTGGAAGCATTTTCAAGTAAAACAAACAAGGAAAGGATATTAGGATCAGAAAAATAAGAAGGAATAACATCTGGGGGATTTCTTCCTAAAATAGATATTCCTGCTGAATGACTAGCAGGGCAAATTACTAGCTGATTTTTAATAACAAGGTTGTTAATCTCATAAAAATTGTGGACAGAAATTAAAACCAAATCTAAAAAAGAAATAACTGTTTGTTTAGCATTAAATTCTTCAATAATTAAGTTATCTAGATCCTTTATTACTTCATCAAAAGATTTAGGAGGGGTTACCAGTTCTTCTTTTATACCAATAAAATGATAATCCTCTGCGAGTTCTAAAATTTCAGAAGCATTACAATAAACGATTTTTTGATTAAAACAATCTACATGAGTCAATGTATTCCCAATATCTTTAAACATTGCAATGGTTAATTCTATAAGTTGCTCGGATGAGAAACAATCCCGAAGTCGAGATTTTGTTTTAGATAGTGGGGCAATAGGAATAATTAGAATGCTCATAATGAGATCTTTTTTAATGTTATTCTAAATAGTGAAGATTATAATTTAAAACTTAGAATAAGAATTTATTTAAAATTCACAAATTTTATTTTAAAGTATTTAGAATTTCTACTGATAAACTTTCAAAAACTCGGTCAACATTTTCATTTAACTTTGCTGAAGTCTCAAAATATTCTACATTTAAAGTTTTTAGCTTTTTTTCAATCATTTCTTCATCAATTTCTCTCTTTAGATCTGTTTTATTTCCAATAATAACATATGGTATATCTCCACTTAATTCCTTTAATTTTGTTATCCAAAAATCAATATTTTCAAAGGATGAGAAATTGTTTAAGCTAAAAATAACCATCGCTCCTACAGCCTGGACAAAGTAATATTCATTGCTAAATAACTTATCATGTTGGCCTCCCAAATCCCAAAAATAAAGTTTAAAACCCTTTTTTTTAATGTCCTTCTTCAAATTGGGATTATCTAAATCAAGATTATCGACAATTTTATTTAAACCAATCTCTTTTATTAAAAAATTTGCTCCTATTGTTTGGTGGTATTCTTCACTAAATTGGTCATCTACATACCGTGCCAATAAACTAGTTTTGCCAACAGATGGATCTCCACAGAGAATAACCTTTCCACGATAAGACATAACGTTTTATAAACCAATTTTTAATAAGGTTTAAGATTAATTCAAATTTTTTTGATTTAAATTTATCTATTTTCCAATAGTTTGTTATAATTAATTTTTAACTAAAAATGAAAGAAACTAACTTGGAATTGGTTCTTTAGTAACCAATTTTATAACTTTACATTCGGATGTAATATAATGTTTGAATAAGTGTTCATAACCAATTATCTGTTTTGGTGTGCCATGTTCCAACCATAATCCCGAAGTATATTCTGGCGCCTCTTTTACGCTGTCTAAAGTGGTTAATAAAAATTGATTATCAGTTATTAAAAGTCCAAAAGGAATAACGCTATCACCTTCAATTGAATGTAAATTTATAGAAATTTTTAATAATTTTTTAATTTCTTCTTTTAATTTTTCATTATATTTTAAAGCTATAACCATCTGCAAATTAGAAGAAAATTTTTTATTCCATAGTTCTTTTAAAACCCAGTCAAAGCCACCTAATTCTTGCATAAGTAGGTCAGGTGTTATTATAAAAAAAATCCGTTCCTCTGATAAATTTATTAATTCTTTGATTTTTTTTCGTATTTTTTCTCTTGAGTTTATCGACCAAACCCTTGGTTCTGACTGCTCTTTATTTATTTCCAATTTGCTAATTTTTTTTTCAAGTGATAAGGTTTCATTAATTTTTATTTTGTATCCTTCACGAATTACCTTAAATATTGTTTCAATTGGAATTACTTGATAATTCGCTCCCCTTTTTATCGGTTCCTTTTGAATAAAACCTTTCTCTATTAATCTATTTAATGAATCGTAAACCCTTGCCCGATCAACAGTTGAATACTTTGCAATATCTGCTGGGCTTAAAATCTTGTATTTACAAAGTGTAAGTAATACCTTAGAATCATTTTTTGTAAATCCTAATGTTTGAAGTGCTTGCTCGATTTCAATTTGATTCAAGTTATTTGCTTCTGCCATATTTGGGTTTAAAACTGAAAATCTATTCCTCAATTATAATTCATTTATAATACACTAATCAAATAAATTGTATTTTAATTTTTATTTTTAGAAAATTAAAAATTTGAAAAGACTTTAAAAATTAGAGGTTTTATTTACATAATTTAGCAGCATGTTAGGATTATTAATACTGGTTAAAATGAAAAAAAAGAAAAATTCAAAATCGAAAGAAATAGAGATTAAAATTTTTGTAACCATGTATTAATCAAAATTTTTAAAAAAAATAAGTTGTGATTAATAATAATTGCGAAGAAGTTTCGAAACTTGATAATAGTTAAAATTAAAAACATCAAGGAATCAAGGCTTTATATAATAAAGAACAGTTTTTAATTTTAGTCGGAAAAATTAATTTAACATTAATAAAACGATCTCATTTTCGAATCAATATGATCTCTTTAAAGAGATATCATAAAAATATAACTTCGAATCATAACATTTATATAATAGAAATGTGTAGTTATACTTAATTAACATCTAAATAATAAACAAATATTTAAAATTAGTGGAGGAATAATCATGGCTAAAAAGAAAGCTCCAGCAGCTAAAAAAAAATCTGAAGGGTACATTGCGAAAGCACCGATAAGAAGGTTGATGAAAAAAGAAGGTGCAGATTTGGTAGCTGCTGAAGCGCTGGATAAGTTAATTAACTTCCTTGAAAATAGTGCTGCTACAGCAACCAAAGAAGCTATTAAGGTTTGTAAAGCTGATAAAAGAAAACGTGTAACTGCTGCTGACATTCGTAATGCTACGAGGTAAAATCGCACAGATTTCAATAATTTTAGAAATTTTTTTTTCTTTTTTTTAAAAATTCTGAAAGAATCTTTTATTTAAGTAATTATTAATCTTGTTATCTATTTTTTTTTTTACTTCCTCTAATCCTTCCGGTAGTACTCGAGTTTTGCCAACTATATCAATAAATCCAAGTTCAGAGCCAAATCTTGGAATTAAGTGAAAATGTAAATGTTCTATACTACCTCCTGCTTGTCTTCCTTGATTTACACCAATATTATATCCCGTGGGCTTATATAAATCATTTATCATTAATTGTAAACCTTGAATCATTCTGGTGATATGAATGAGTTCTTCTTTATTTAGGTCAAGAAATTTGGTTATGTGTCTTTTAGTCACAATTAATAAATGGCAAGGATTGTAAGGATATAGGTTTAAAACAATAAAACATAAATCATCTTGAAATACCTTTAAATTAATTACTCGCTCATCATTATCTCTAACAGAGCATAAAATACAATTTACATCTGGTTTCGCTTTTCCCTGAACATAGTCTAATTTTCCTAACGCTCTAAGCCAATTTTCAAAAATTTTAAAACACCTTTGATTTATGAATATAATGAGAATCCTGAACCTGAATTAAAGTCTTTAGATTTAACAAAATCTTCTGGTCGTATTTTTCCAGCGCAATGTTCTCCTAAAATGATATTACTATATGTGGCACAGTTAAACACCTTCCGAATGCTCTTAAAAAAGGATTTTTTAGAAATAATACCGTTTTCATCAAAAAATACTTGATCACTTATTTCATATCGAAAGTTTTTTATATCTATTCGATAAAAAACATCTTTCAAAAGAAAAGATTTTCTTAAATCCATAAAAAATTTCATTCTTTTTTCATTCTCAAATGTGTTTAAAGCAATTTTATGGGGTTCTGAAATTTGAATTCCTAAGCTAATAATCATTAAGTCTTTATTTTTTGGTTTAATAACAACCATATTTCTGCCAATTTGACGGCCTAAAGGATCTTTTCCAGGCGGAAAAATAAATTGGAATCCAAAATCAAGTTTAGCGTCATTAATTTTTTCTCTTAGTAGCCCTTCATCTAGTAAATATTCTCGGATTAACCGCTTAATTTCACTTTCTTTATTCGACATAATAAATCAGTAAGGTAAGGAATGAAAAGAATTTTAAATTTTCTTTCAAGAAAAAATTTTATTTAAACTAAAATCTAAAAAAAAATAAAGAGTAGGGATTAAATCAATCTTTTTCTTCACAGATAACCTCATCAACTGAATGAAGCGCACAATTCAGCGATGCCAATGTTTCCGTTATATTATCAAGAGAAATATCGATTCCTACAATTTTAATATGTAAAGATGTGGTTTTTTGGTCTATTTCATCAACTTTTATGCTAACCTTTAATACCCTACCAATTTTCATCAAAGCACGAGCTACTAAATCAGCAGAAGGTTGATGTGGCTTTAAAATGTCCAAATCATATTCTACTTTCATTATTTAAATTTTAACCTTTTAAAGTGTTTTTTTTAATAATAGTTTGAATATACTTATTCATTTATTAATTTATAAACATTTTATAATTTTTTTTATTAATTTATAAAAGTTTCTCAATTTCTTTTTTTAGTTTTAAAGGTATTTCCTTTTCTTGAATAATGACATCAGCTTTTTGAAGAGTCTCTACTTTTGCTAAACTTGTATGTAGAGCAATAGAATGAGCTCCAACATTAAGTGCACCTTCGATATCTCTAAAATTATCTCCAACTACAACAATTTCTGTTGGTTCTACATGAAGTCTTTTGCAAATTTCTAATAAATGATCTGGGTGAGGTTTAGGATTGCTAATATTATCTCGTCCTATAATCACACTAAAATAATCTAGTAAACGAACTTTTTCAAGAGAAATTTTTGCATATTTATATTTATTAAAAGTATATATTCCTTGTTTAAGATTATTTTCTCTTGCAAATATATGAACCTGTTCAATTCCTTCTATCATAGTTGCATCAAGTGCAGCTTTATATTCAATTTTGCTTATTTCCTCATCAATTTCTTTTATAATGTCATCCATTTGTCTTGAATCATAGCCAATAGATTTAAATATTTCTCTAGAAATATTAATATTCTCCAAGATACTCTTTTTTATAGAAAGACATTTTTTTTTAATACCATGAGAAATTAAAATACCAATAGTGATTCTACGAGCTTGCATTGAATTGATTTTAAAATGTATTAGAGTTCCATCCAAATCCCAAATGATTGCTTTAATCCCGTTTCTAAATTTCATCTAATATACCAAATCCGAGTAAATAGGTCCCTTTGGAGTTAATTGCGATTTTTTTAATTTCAATTGACTTATATTAAAAATTCCAAATTCTAAATCTTTATTCTCTTTAATTCTTTCTTTAAGCACATTAAATGTTTTATAATTTATCTTGCCTCTTTTAAGTCTTCCAATGGTTAGATGAGGTTTAAATCTGGTTCTTTTATCTCGATCAACTCCTAAATTTTTATAAAGTACATTTTCAACTGTATCTTTGATATTTTGTAGAAAAGAAATATCACCAATCAGCTTTATCCATAAAACTGAAAATTGATTAAATTGTCCAACTCCTTTTAAGCTGTATTGAAATGATCTTCTTTGAAAAAGCTTTTCATTTATATCCTTTTTTAAAATTGAATAAATATTTGGTGCAAGTGTTTCTTGAATATTTCCAAGAAATTTTACTGTCATATGAAGATTTTCTGAGGCTATAAGTTTCATTCTTTGTTGAATTTGCTTTAAGCATGAAGAGAATGAAACAATTTTTTCGATTGTCTCTTTATCTTTTAATTCAATAGCGATGAATGACCTAATCATTTTTTTTCCCAATAATTAAAAATTTTCCATTGTTTTTCTTTTAATTGATTTTTATGTTCTGGGATTATTTTGACTTCACTTAAATCATTTAGTGAATTGCTTTCTATTATTTTAATTATATTGTTAAGAAAAATTACATTCATTTTCCCTCTAGTATTAGCATCAGCCGAAGCATTATGAGGAATTAATATCACTCTTATTTGAGGTTGATTTCTTTTTATATCTTTTAATCGTTTAAGAGTCTTATCATCAATAGGTTCCAATGGGAAAACATCGAATGCTAAATTTATTTGAATTTCTTTTTTTTCTAACATGTTGAGTAAAGTATCAAAATCTACCACGGGACCTCGAGATGTGTTTACGAGTAATGCGCTCTTTTTCATTAATTTTAATAAATCTCGATTAATTAATTTATTAGTTTGTTTATTCAAGGGAATGTGCAAACTAATGATATCTGACTCTTTAAAAATATCTGTTAAATCTTCTCTAAATTCCAGTAAAGGGAAATCATTTTCAAATCCCCTCATTTGTTTAATGTCATAATAAATAATTCTAACTCCCCAAGAATATAATTTCTTTACTATCTCCTTCCCTATTTCACCCAACCCTACAATTCCAAGAACTTTGTTTGATATTACTGAGGAAAGAGATTGATCCAGATCCCACTTATCATTTAAAGTCCATTCACCATTCCATATATAATTATGAAGGTCAATTAAATTTCTTAAATTGGCCATTATTAAAGCAATTGTATAATCTGCGACTGTTTCATGAAGTATTCCTGGTGTATGAGTAATTAAAATATCATCTTTTTCAGATTTGTGAATATGATTATATCCCGCTGTTGATGTGGAAATAGCATAGATCCTTGAATTTTCTAAAACTTCTGAAGATATTATATGGCTCAAATGGCACCCAAGAATTTCTGGTTTAAATATCTTGATATCTTTTTTAATTTGATCATCTGAAGGAAACCGACCATTAAATATTTTTAATTCAGAGATTAAATTTAATTTTTGCCATAAATTTTTGATGCTTCTACGAACTTGTTCAGAAATTTTTTCATTAGAACCAATTTTCTCTTCTGAAAAAACATTTGAGGTAAGGTATACCTTAGGTTTATGATACATATCCACTAAAAATGTTAGTGAACATTTTAATCTTTTGTTTTCTATAAGATGTTTTATATTTTTGCATTTATGAAAGTTTATTAAAAACAAACTTACATTATATTTAATTAATAACACGAGTTGAAAAAAATGGCAAAAGTAGAATGTCAACAGTGTAAGAAGGAAATAAAAGGTGGAGTAAGTCAAAAATTTCAAAACTTTGACAAAGATGAACCTACCACTATACATGTTTTTTGTTCAGAATCATGTAGTGCAAATTGGGCTTCTTCTCAAGAAAAAAAGAAAAAAAAATGAAATAACCCTCTTGAATCTCTTATTAAATCTTTTCGAGGAGAAACTTCTTACTTTTAATAATTTGCTTACCTTTTAAATCTACCGAGCAATAAAGAATGATATTTTTTCCCTACCAATTTAGTTTTTCAACGAGATTTTCCAAATATTTAAATTAACTTCGAAACATAAGCATTAAAAATTTCCTTTCTGAAAGTGATTAAATGGCCCGTCCTTTATGGTTTGTGAAATTATTGAAAAAGTTGTTTCCCAGAATAAAATTAATTGCCAAATTAACAAATTTGCCAATTTTAGGCTTAGTTTTTGATTACCTACTTTTTAAAGGTGATGATATTATTTATCTTCCTCAAGATAAAATTGTTGAAGTAAATATATCTTTAGGTGAATACAATGAAATTGTATTACCATCCCAAGTATTAAAGTATTTTATTGAGAAAGCTAAATATCACTGGATTATGAATTTCTGTATTTGCAGGTCAAGTATGAAATGTGAACATTATCCAATTAATTTAGGTTGTCTTTTTCTTGGAGAAGCTGTACTAAATATTAATCCACATTTAGGAAGGTTAGTTACAAAAGAAGAAGCTTTAGCGCATTTAAAAAAATGTGAAGATGCAAAGTTGATTCATATTATTGGGCGGAATAAACTTGATGCACAATGGCTTGGTGTTAAACCAGGAGAAAAGCTTCTCAGTATATGTAATTGTGATCCTTGTTGCTGTTTATGGCGTATAATCCCAATAATAACACCTAAGATTAGTCATAAAATTAAAAAAATGACGGGATTAGACGTAAAAGTAACGGATAGGTGTAAAGGGTGTGGAATATGCACCAAAGGATATTGTTTTATTGATGCTATACATTTAATAAATAAAAAAGCTTTTATTACCAAAAAATGTAGAGGGTGCGGGCGGTGTGTTAATGTCTGTCCTCAAAAAGCAATAGAACTCACTATTAATGATAATCAGTACGTAAAAAAAACTATAAAGCAAATTAATTCAGTAATAGATATTACTTAATAATAAATTTAATCTCTCTTTTTATTTCCAAAATATGTTATTATGCTTAATGTTATTTATTCTAGTCCGATGTTTCAGTGCTGAAACAGCTTGAACAGTTTCTTTTATAGAATGAAATACAGGTATATATGCTAACTCTAAAGATTCTATTATAAGTGAATATTTTGAAACATAAGGAACAAAACATATAATTGGTTTATTTTTTGAGATTGCAATATTTGCTATCCTTCTCCCTATTTGAAATGAGATATTAGGCGGATAAGGCAGAAGTAATAAAATAATGCACTCAATTTTATCTAAATCTGATAAATAACGAATTATATTTTCGATATCAATATCTAACACTGAGCCTGTTAAATCTATAGGATTATTAAAAGAAGCGATGTTTTTAGCTACAGGGTTCATAAGATTTTTTAAATCTCTTTTCTCTTGTATTGTAAGTCTTACAGCATTCAATCCATATTCCTTTAGCATGTCAGATGCCAATACAGCATGTCCACCAGAAACGGATACGATAGCTACATCTCCATATGTTATTACATTATCTCCAAATGGGTTTCTTCGATTGGATAATACATCATATACTTTTAAACTTGTCAATAATTCTCTTTCAGAATGAGGTTGTAATACCAAATGTTGTTTTAAGGCAGAATAAATGATTTTATAATTCCCTGCTAAACTCGCTGTATGCGATTGCGTAGCTACTTTTCCTTCTCTTGTTTTTCCTCCAAAATATACTATTACAGTATCTTCTGATTCTTTTGCTAAATGTAAAAATTTTCTTGCTTTACCTTCTTTAAAGCCTTCTAAATAAAAGGTAATATTTGTTGTTTCGTCATCTTCTTTACTAAAATATTTTAATAACATTGTTTCATCAACTACAGCACGGTTACCAATGGAAACAGCTGTAGAAACACCTATGTTTCTTTCTTTGAATTTAACAAAAAATTGATCAACGAGAACACCTCCACTCTGACTTATTAGCGCTACGGAACCTTTGGGTGGGCGTGTAATTCGTTCTGTTGGTAAGAAAATTGTATCTACTATTGGTGGAGCATAAACACCAAGACAATTAGGACCAACAAGTGCAATATCATTATCAAAAGCCATTTTTTCCAATTGTTGCTGACGTTTTATTCCTTTTCCACCAATTTCTGCGAATCCCCCACCAATTATTACAGAAGCAGGTATTCCCAAATCAACACAACTTTGAACATATCCTAAGGTGTCATCAGGACCAACTGCTATGACAAGTAAATCAGGTATTTCTGGTAAATCATCTAAACGACCATACAGTTCAATTCCATCTATTTCTCCCCCTTCAGGGTAAATTCCATATACTTTTACTTCCATTTCAAATTCATTTTTTAATAAAACAATTCTCCCTGCACTATGAGGATTTTTTTTTGAAATACCTACTACTGCCATTGATTTTGGCTTAAATAATTTCTCTAAATCCATTTTGAACAGAAAAACTAGTTGTATCTATTAAGTTATATAAGTTAAAGATTTAAATCATATTTAATTTTGATTGACGTTTTTAAAAAATATTATATAGGTCATAAATATTAAAACCAGTATTTTACCTTATTCTACGTTTTAAGAACTTTTTTTCTTTAGTTTTCTCAGATAAATGGATATAGATTAAAAACTCGTAAAAATATTTATCTAAAATAAGAAATTTGATAAGGGAAAAAATATTAAATAAAAAAATTAAAACTCTTAACCACCTTATTATATATTAACACCCAAAGTGAGTTAATTAATATTAATAGGAAGAAGACGAAACCAATACTACAAAAAACTCTTAATAAAATTGCTCTTTTTTTAGTAAAATTTATTTATTGCTTGAATTCTCTTTTATTTCGTTTTTTTCTAACGATTACAATTATAACAATTATTACTATTCCAATAAAGGGTAAGAGTAGGAAAACTATTAAATTCCATATAATTTCTATTGGTAGTCTAGATTTATAATATATGACTCCAACATTCCCCAGAGGAGTATGGATATCATCCCACTCGCATGAGAAAGAGCTCCCATCATTGATATCTATAAAACTACTATTATTTGTAAAATCTCCTCCTGTGGAAGAAGAACTTCCATGAAAAACTGGTTGTTTCCCATATGTTCTAAGTTCCACCTTCCCTGAGGTGGTTCCTTCCCATTCCTGAGATGAGCCTAGATGATAAGCAATATAGAATAAATCTTCAGGTTCTGAAGGTATATTCATTAATCCAATGAATTGATATCTTATAACAAATGTACTATTCTGGAGAAGCGTTATGTTACTCCTAATTAATGTGATTGGGTATATATCGATCCATCGCGATAAAAAAGAAACTTCAATTTCTGTTTTATTCTCATTCCATGGAGTTGCATCATAAAGATCATACGGAATTGGTGTATCATCCACGTGAACTTCAAACATCAAATCATTGATGCTTAGAGCTAAAGAAAACGGTACAATTACAGTTATGGTACTGGCATTTCCTGGATTGTATATTGTATAGTTCGCGTCATAATAGATTCCAAGGGAGTGAGAAAAATCGGTGCCATTAAAGACAATTAATGTGTCAGTGTGAATAAGCTGCAATAGCATAGTACAATTTGGAAATATCTCACCAATAAATTGATCTGGTATGGGAGCTGGGGGGGCGACTACATTAGGACTAAAATTAGGAAAACAGAATACCAAAAAAAAAGTGACGATAATTAAAATTGATTTTCTGTATGTCCTCATTATTTCACCCTCAACAATTATCTACTAGTATTCAAGAAATCTATTTATATCTATTGATTTATATCTATTGTCGCTTTTTTCTTGTCGGCTGTCATGATCTATTTCTGCGTGTCCTTCGGTGATTTTAATGGTAAAACAAGAATTTTCATTATCAGAATTCTCCAATATGTTATTCTCATAATGAAGTAAAATTTCTTTAAGGCGATTTATATTAATATTTTTTTTGTTTTGGTCTAATTCCGTAATTGACATGAAAAAATAGAATCAAATCTCTTAGATAAATCAAATGTGAGTAAAGAATTAGTAATTTCACCAAAAATTGAAAAATGGAATTAGTTCATAATGTTATGAACTTAAAGCAAAATGAATAAAAATAAAATAAAAAAAGATTTAGTTATAAACTTAATCTTGTGTTATATTGTCCTTTAAAAATCGGTGGGCTAGATTCTTTAATCAAATCGTTTATCTCATCGACAGAATGATACGTACTTGATGTGAATTCTTGATGTATATATTCATTATATTTATCAATATCTCCATTAAAACGAGATCCGAAAATTTCAGGATTTGACTTAAATAATTTCTTTAGTTGTTTGATTCTTTCTTCTGGCTTCTTATAACATACTGTAATAAGAGTCATTTTTATTTATCATCTCCTATTAGAAAATTCTCTAATTCATTTATCATTTCTATAACACTTGAAAAAGTCTTTTCATCTCTATTTTTATAACTATTGAAAGAGTGTAAATAAAAACCTCCACGTTCGCTTAATTCTAAGTCAAATTTATTTTTTTTGAGTTCGAATCTATAACATATATCTTTATAACCATCTTGTGTTCCTCCATAAGCTTTTATAATAGAATTAAGATTAGATTTATATTTTTTGCGAATTTTGGCTATTTCATTATTTAGTTTTTCTTTTATGAAATCAATCTTTTCTTTTTTTACTTGTTGCTTTTGTTTTGCTTTTAGTATTGATTTTAAGTTTAAGTTAGCATATCGTTTTATAATGATATCGACAGTTTTATTAATTTTTTTATAATTTTCTCTTGCTCTTCTTTCTATTCTTTCCCTTTTATCAAAATTTCCTTTATAATTCGAAGCTCCTGTAACTGCCATTGGGGGTGCTGTTTGGTGTTCTCTTAGTCTTGATAAAACCTTATTATATGCTTCTTTTCTGTATCTATCATAAGCATTTTGAACATCTTCGGGAGCATCTTCAATCTTTTCAATTTGAAGGGAGTCTAAAATTTTATTTTTTTTACTATTTACCTTACTTTGAAAATCTTTATTCAGTCTGTTTTTATCTCCTGAAAAGTTAATAATCCATGTTAAACTATTAAAATGTGCCTCTTGTTTTTTAGTAAAAGGTTCTTCTTTTTGCCAAATAGAACCAGCTTTTCTTTCATGCTTCAAATATTTTCTTGATTTTGAATGAGCTTTAGCAATGTTAGAAGCTTCTAAATCTTCTTTTGTTACTTCTTCGGATTTTTTAATAACTAAACTGTCTATCTTTTTAAGTTCTTCTATTTCTTTTTTAGATAATTTTCCTCGATACCCTTTCTTATCATAATCAAATTTTACTCTTGCTATTGAACGGATTTCTTTTCTATTGTTGTAATGTCGAAAAAATTGAAAAAAGTATATAATTTTAATCTAAAATAAAAAGGAAAAATCTATATTTATTTGCTATTCTCTTTTCTTAATTCCATTTCATAAAATCTTACTCCTTTCAGAGTTATCTTTTACTCCTTAAATTTAAATAGAGAAAAAAAATTTATATTAATAGAGAAAAAAAATATGAAGTTGAACCTCTAAGAGCATGGAAGAATTTAAGATTAATGAGTATTTAACACTAAGGTTAGAGGGTGTCCACGAAAATAACAATATAAGTGATAGGAAAACAATGATTTATGTAGCTGGAGAGCGATTCCGGGGGTGTAAACAATTAGTTTTAAATATTCCAACAACAGAAATAAGTACTTTTGATGAAATTCAATCGATCGATGAGGCTGTTGAAAAACTGGAGATAAATATGTACGTAATAGATCATAAAATTCCACCAGAAACCGAATTTTGGGGGCATTGTTCAAACCTTCAGGTATGGGCAGAAAATAATTATGATACTCGGATATTACACTCAAACTTAGCCTTTCCTTTATTAAAAGCTTTGGCTAAAGCAGGAGATAAATTTGCGGAAATAAAACTTAAAGAAGAAATTGCAAAAAGATTAGCAACTGGATATCCTACAGTTGTTAAGTATCTAATTGAAGAGTATTATCTAGATTATTTAACTCGAGAAGAACTATTATTTGGCATACTAGAACCAGAAGAAGCAGAAGTTATAACAAAGTTGGATGCGATATGTGGAGAAGATTTTAATTTGGTCGATAAGTTTTATGACGTTTTAGATCTTAGTTTTATCGTAAAGGATAGGCACGTAATTGGCTTAACTTTATCATTTTTTAATTTAAAAACTTTTCCAGAAGAAATTACAACATTAATCTCCCTTAAAGAATTGCGTTTGGGGGGGAATCGATTTTCAACTATTCCAGAATCAATTAAAAATCTTAAAAATCTCCATACATTGTATATATTTGATAATGAGTTAACTGAACTACCAGATTCAATTGGTGAACTTAATTCTCTTCAATATTTAAATTTGACAAATAATCATCTTAAATTTCTGCCTGAATCTTTTGGTAATCTCAATTCTCTTCGATTTCTGGGGTTAGAAGAAAACAATTTAAAAAAAATACCAGAATCATTAGTAGACCTTGTTTCGCTTGAAGAATTAAATTTAAATTCAAATTTTAATCAAGTTATTGACCTTCCAGAATTTATTTTAAAGCTAAATTCACTTAAAATATTAAATCTAAGAGGAATTTCTTTATCAGATACGTCTAAAAATAAAGGAATTATAAAAAAATTAAAAGCTAAAGGAATAAAACTTATTCCTAATGAACTGAAGTATGTTGATTTTAACCAATATTACTTGAATTTTCTATAAGAATAATAGTATCAATAAAAATTTAGTATCATGTTTGATAGTTTCAAAGCTTTTCCTTTCATTCTACATTTGCAAGAAATGTGGCTATGAGTTTTAAGCAATTTTCAATCTATTGATTATAAATCGTGTTCTTAAATCTGGAACATTATTGAATAGGTTTTCTGCTAAATAAAAATTTTCTGAAACGGTATTGTAATCAGACTTACTTAAATTCGCTTAAAATATTAGAATCGCAAGAGATTTCTTTATCATCAACTGAAAAAAATAAAAAAAAAATAAAAACTAAAGGTATAAACTTAGTTTCTATCGCTAAGAAATGTCAATATATCTCTTATCTCTGTAGCGAAATTAGACGTTCCAGAAAAAATTTCTTCCAGATAATTACTAAAATCACTTCCTTTAACCCTAGAAGTAAAACCCATTAAGTATTCAAAAGAATTGTCCCATTTGGTTATCCATTCATCATATTCATCATAAAAATCTGTGGAATAGTCATTGATAGTCATTTGTTGGTACATGGAGTATCCAGAAAAAATCTCTTCTTTTTCTAAGAATCCGTTATAATTGAACGCACAAATCATATTGCCATCATCCTGAGTCCCTCCTTCTTGCTTTATTACAAATGCTGTGTCTGTACCGAGCAACATGTGAGCGATATGGATTAATTTATATCTCGAATTAATTAAATTACCGCCTGAATCTGTCAAATCAATATCAAAATAGGAAGGATCTTTAGGAAGCCATTTAAATCTTTTTAATAAGTACATGTTTTTATAATATTGATATCCTAGGTCTTTAATACCTGTGTCGTATAGAGGAAATTTCAAGAATCATTCCATCTAATAATTTAATAGCCTCTCGTAGACCGTTTTTGAATATATCTTTACTTAATTCTTCTAATTCCTTCGAATTCATCAGTGGAAATATGTCTGCATAAGGATGGAATTTTATTTTTCCCACTATCATTTCTCCCTCTATCATTTTATTTCCACTACTTTATAAATGATTTTTGAATAGAATTTTTATAGATATACTTATTTATATAATAAACGTATCTTATATTTAAATATTATATATTTTATTCATAATAATAAGATATGTAATACATCACAATAAGATCGGTGTTCTTAGTTCATAATATCTATAATTCAAAAAAATAAAACTTAATTAATAAAATATCTAATTTAATATAGAGAAAATGAGTTTTTCCTACATATGTAAAAATGCTTGAGAAAGTTATTTTAATTTTAGAAAAGAAAGGATATTCATGGGATCTAAGGTTTCATGATACAGAAAAAAAAGATATTTTAATGCTAAGTTATCATTCTAAAGAAATAACTGATTTGGATAACTTTATGGAATCATCTCATATTTATACTCAAATTAAGGAAGAACGGTTTAGGTATTTTTTTGGAAAAGGACCAAAAGAAATGAGTCGCATTTCTAAAAATGAAATACTGAAAATAATAAATGAGTTAATTGAAAACAAATGAATGAACTAATAAGATGTAAGGTTTGTAGAAAACCAATTAATAAAGATCAACAAAGGAACTTTTATTCTTTATGCTATGATTGTTTCAGAAGATTTAAAAAAAGTAAAATGAATAAAGCCTTTGCTATGAAATTAATAGGATTTATTGCTTTACTTTATATTCTGATGTCTATTTTAATATTTATTCCCGGTCTTCGTTTCGGGAGACCATTGATGATCATAAGTTTTATAATTGGAGTTATAATTGCAGTAATGATTTCTCTGTTGTTAATCTATTTTGGAATAATGAAAAAAAGAAAATGGAAATTCAATTCAAGAGAAAAACCAATAATTGAAAGACAAGAATTAATTACGACAACTTCTTCAAGTGAAGATCTAACTCATATAAAGTTCTGTCCTGAATGTGGGACTAACATAGTGAAAAATGGTCAGAAGTTTTGTGTAAATTGTGGAACTGAGATATGAATCTTTCAAAAGGCTTTTATTTAAAGACGGAGAATAGAGGAGATTAATTTAAATATTAAAGAACCATTTCTGTTCCACATTCTTTGCAAAACCTACTTTCTTTTTTACTAGGTTGACCACACTTTATACAGAATTTTATCTTTTCATTTATTTTTCTTGGTGTTTGTTGAACAATTGGACGAGGAACTTTTTGAGATATTGATTGTGGATAAATTTTATGGTTTCGAGTTGGACGGATTATTAAGTATATAATCAAACCAATAACACCAATGCTAACTATTATTCCAATAAATAGCAAAGCAATTATTATTGGTTCATTAGATTCATCATTTTCTTTTTTTCTTATACCACTTAAATCAAAATTAAAAAAATTTGTTTTTAAATTGAAACGTGATTAAATTATGAAAGAGGTATTCTAATCGTGCAAACATCTACAATTAGAGATTTCATTTTAGTGTTAAAATCATTATCTACGGAGCCTATTGAAACTAATCAGTATTTAAAATCAATATCAAATGTAGATTCTTTCACACTTCCTTGCTACTCTGACTCTGTTTTTTTCTCATCTAGATCACTGGATTGACCTCTATTCTCAGTATTACATTTAGAGCATTGCCAGATGATAACAGGTTGTTTTTCAACAATTTCCTTTTCATTTAGTAACTTCCCACAAAATTGACAAAATGATTTCGCATTAGATATTTTTTCGGTTATATCATGAATAAAATCATCCACAGTATGATGATTTATTACAAGTGCATTTTGTTCTATTTTAAAATCATATTTCTTTGCCCATTTAAATATCTTATCTTCGAAAGAATCTTTGGTCATCTGTAAAACTTCCATTAAAATGTCTAAATTGATTTTATCAGAAACTGCAACCATCTGCTTTAATTTTTTCAATTTATTCTTTTCAAGTTCTACTCGTTCTTTTCGTTTCATGTCTTTATTCAAGACTTTAACTTGCTTTAATGATTTTTTATAGCTTTCCATGTGAGGACGAATTTTTAGAGCCGTTTTATAGGATATTTCAGCATTATAATAATCTTTTATTTTCTGATAAGCAAAGGCGATCTGGGCATGCGTGTTATCATCGTTTGAATCTATTTCTAGAGTCCTTTTTAATGCCTTTATGGCTTTCTCATATTTTTCTATCTTCATATAGGCATCTGCAAGTTTATTGCAAGATATTTTAGAGTTTCGATTAATCTTTAATGCCTCCTTATATGTTTCGATAGCAGATTTAATATTATTTTGAGCCATTAATCGATCTCCTTTCTTTATTTGCTTTTTTAAGTTTTTATATGACATTTTGCTATTTTTTTTTTTCTCTAATCTTAATAAGTAGGATATATTTATCTAATATTAGATATAAAAAACAAATAAAATAAAAAATAAGTGTTAATTTTATGGGTATACTCGCAAAAATTCTTGGGAATGCCGGCGTTGTTGAAAATGAAGTTTTAAATGAAAAAGTCGGGATGTTGTTAATAGAGGGAGAAAAGATTGAGGTAGGATTTAAAATTATTCGTGATATGTTCATTTTCACTAATAAAAGGTTTATTTATGCTAATAAACAAGGCATTACGGGTAAAAAGATTGAATTTCTTTCACTTTTATATAACAAAATTTCTCGATTTAGCATTGAAACTGCCGGTCGTTTTGATTTAGATGCCGAATTAAAAATTTGGGTAGGGGGAGTGGAAACTCCCATAATTGATCAAAAGTTTAGTAAAAAAGTTAATATTTATGATTTGCAAAGAGTATTATCAACACATATTATTGGAGACGCAAGTTCTCTTTAGTAGAGCAAATTTTTTAAATCAAGTTCTAAGATTGACATACATTTCAAGAGCATTTTTATATATTGTTGTATCATTTAATTTAGAAAAAAGTGGTTTTTCACGACCAGATAAGATTCCATTAAGCAAAATACTCCTCCAATCTGATTGTCTAGTACTCCTTAAAGAGACTAAAACGTTATTATTTACTTTATATTTCCATACCTTATGTTGTGAAATTACTTTTATCATATATCTAATCTTTTCCCATTCGCGATCTTCGATTTCTGCCCATAAAATCCGTTTATTACTCCATTCTGCGTCTTCATATTTATCATTGGTCTTTAACAATAATGAAATAGCCTTTTTTAATTCTTCAATCCAAACCACCATTGCAGCTTGTCTACACATTCTATATGCGATTAAGAGATTATCATGAACACTATTGGCATCCTCCTGTATTTTTTGTTCTAATTTGAAGATTTTGTCTCCCTTTTTAAATTTTCCATCTAAAACTTCTTCGACATAGATTTCCATAAGCTTTTTTAAATTTTCTGATTCGAATTTACGGAATTTTGTAGATATAGATAATTTTTCATTGCTAGGAAGTAAATAAAGCGGAGATTCCTTTCTTTTATGATATAAAAAAATTCATTAAAATTGTTAGTAATATCCTAAAACTCTATTGAAATATTAATGAAATACTGGCAATAATAAGTAGAACCTTGTTTTCCTAAAGCCCATAATGAAGGTATTAAAGTACTCTTATCCTGGGGTTTAGATAAAAACTTTATAAGAAATTCGAGAATTTCACTATCTGTGGCATTTTACCCATACTAATAAGAATTGCATGTCTTTGATATTTTGAAATCGTTCTGGGAGATTAACTTCAAATTTATAATTCTTTTTAGTATCTATATCAATTTTTCTACAATCTATTTTTATATAACTATTTACTTTATCGTTTTTTTAAAAAAAACGTTTTTTTTTTATATATGAATAGCTCTATTTTGTTTCATGATTGAAGAACCATTAATATTTTTGGGGATACTAATTTGTTCACTTATTATTAGTAATATCGCATTAAAAGAAAGTTATTTAGGTCCTTTTTATCATATTGCCATAAGATTAGCTTTTGTTGGAGTTGTGGTTCATGAATGCTGTCATTACGTCATGAGTTTAGCAGTGGGAATCATACCACGAAACATAGAGATAAAATGGAGAGACGAGAAGACAAATGGACTGAATCCTCACGGTTCTGTTCAA
>SDBS01002128.1_pt1 | contig 19911 bp, 43 predicted proteins | sample 2277091 | NCBI WGS metagenome assembly SDBS01 (sample SAMN10404972, study PRJNA504765) | marine sediment metagenome | isolation source: marine sediment core GS10_PC15, 163 cmbsf | place: Arctic Ocean: Southern Knipovich Ridge | collected 2010 | reverse complement strand
ACGTGCTCTGGCGTATCACGAGAACCTATGCCGGTGTAGTACTTCACTTTAGGTAGTTCACCGGTAGGGGTCCTTTTCCGTGAGCTGCTTACGCAATTCTTCGTTTGCTTGATTTTCTTCTTTCCAAGACTCGTACCAAAACCGCGACATGCCGTACTCCACCTTTACGGTGACCCGACCCGCTCCGAACATAAATCCGAGAAGACCTAGGTAGATGATGAAACCCCACAGATCGAGTTGAACCAAAATCATTTGCACATCACCTAACGTTTTCGTACGCCTTTTGTGCCACAACCACGACTCGGTCAACCCACGCCTGTACTTGCTCAGATGTATCGAGGAAATCCCGCATCAGGTAACGGTGATCGGGGTCGACCAGGCTGCACTGATAGCGGGAGAAGTGTTCGCCGCCCCCTATCCAGATAGACCAGTTTTCCCACTCCTCTGCGTAGAGATCTTCCGAAGACACATCATCTTTGATGAGATTGGGGATAGCTCCAGAGAGGGGTTTCCAGGGATGAGGGATGTGAACGGCTATGGATTGGAACATCAGATTACCTCGTAGTAGCGGTCGCCTTCGCGCCACTCAATTTCGTTGCCTTTGACGTGCGTGGCGCGGACCCACACGCGTTGACCTTTTTTGCGCCGATACTTCTCGGAGGTCAGCGTCCGGTAGTGACCTCGACGAAGATGCGGCATTGGGGATTTGTGGCCTTTGGGTTGGCTGTTGAGGTAACGGGTCTTGATGTTCTGCTTGTCGAGGATGATGTACTGCGGGCGCTGGTAGAGTCTGGGGATCTGCCCCTTCTTGGCCTTCCCCATCTTCTTGGGTATCTGCTTGACGATGAACCTGGTCGGAGCGTTGATGTAACTCAGAAATGTGATGACGTTCATGAACAAGCCCGGCAACACGTCATGGGCTTTACTGCTATTAGGGTCCTCTTCGTTGACCCGAAGCGCACGAAGATCGTCAGGGTCCCCGTCATTGGTGAGGTAAATCGGGTTGCCGTTGATCACGGACGTGTAGTGAACGTCGGACATCGTCGATTTCGCTTTTGTTTTCGAAGCGTCCTCCGATATATCGACCTCGACGTAACCGCTGATGACAACCTCGTAAGCGTGTCGATGCTCAGAAAAGGGACACATGATGGCGAGGATGTTCCCTGCAACGATGTCGGCTTCCTTGGAGAGCCAAAAGAGGTCGAGCACGTAGACCTGCCAATCGTGAACGATGGCGATCTTCGGAAACGGCAACGGCGCCATAAGCTCTTGCGCGTCTTCGCTGATGTGAACTTTTTCTTGGAGCTTCTCATAGTCATGTCCGCGAAAGTCAAACACAGCGCAGGTATCGAGAACTTCTTTCCAACCCGGGTGGCGTTTGTGGACCTTCGGGTTGTCGAAGACCTGACACACGCGCTTCCAGTCGAGCAACTTGTCTTCTGATGAATAACGCTCTTCAGCAGCATTGGTCATTAGCGGTAACCTCGTTTGCTCTTTTTCAATGCGATGCACCGAGCCTGAGCAGCTTTAAGTTCTTCAACGTCTGCCTCATGTCGGGCACTACATTCGCAGAATCGAACGGATTTCACCTCCGGGCCAAACCATCCCTCTACCCCAGTCCAGTCATGCCATCCCAGGCGACACAAAATGCGTCCCATAAAAGATAGTCGCCGCCGCAGAGGAAGTGGATAAAGTTGGATTCCGGTCATTTGATGTCCTCGCAGTAGTCGCAACGAACTTTCTTGGGTGGGAGTTTGACGTCGCTTAGTTTCCGCTGTGTGGTGCCGCCGCGACGTTTACCGATGGGCTCGTATTTCACAACTCGCTCAACTTCATGGCCGCACTCCAGCGCGAGCACATACCAACGCGTGCGTCTCGACGTGTCAGGACCCAAAATGCTGCCGCGACCTTCGTGGATATGGCTGCTACTTACGACCTTGCGCCAAGGCTTGTCTTGAACGAAGTAGGGTTCAGTCACGGGCTTCATCTCCAGGGGCGTCTCAGTGAGGTCTCCGTCTCGCCCAGTCATCACGAAGATAACCGAAGAGCTTACGGTCGGTTATCTCTCCGTGAAGTTCGACGGCGTGGTTTTCGGGATACCAAGGCTCCCCTTTCGCTTCTAGGTAGGCTCGATCCTCACGAGCCGGGTCCGGGACAATACGAAGAGCAACAGGAAACGAGTCATCCATCCCGTCGATGAGGACGAGAAAGGAAAAGGCAAGTGCTTCTAGTTTCTCTTTTTGACTGAATCCATCAACGGTGTCCCAGTAGTCGACGGAGGACTCTAGTTGGTCAAGAAACTGGTTGCGGACTTCTTGGGCAGTGTAGGGCTCGGTCATGGTTGCTCACAGTACTCTCGCATCAGGGCCTCGCGGCACGCGTCGTCTTGGCAAGTCTCGATGCGCTGCGTGAACGTCTCTTGTTGTTCGACCGTGAGTACCGTGCAGTCGTACACGGGCCGCAACGTCGGGGTCGGCCGGCACGCGAACAAGAACGACGTAGCGAAAACGAGTCTCACTGAGGTTTCTTCCTTTTCTCCTGAAGCATATCGAGCCGGGCCTCGCATAGAAGCTTTGGCGAAATACCTAAGGCCGAAGAAGTCGTAGCTACTTCGATCTGCGATAACTTGACGCAGGCGTAGGTCATAGCGATGGCTATCCAAAGCCCGAGCCCCAGGGCGACGACGATGATGGTGGCGAATACGATGCTCGGGTCCAGCATCATTCCCACGCTCCCATCCCGATGCAGACGCCGGGGTTGCCGTCGCCGTTGAAATCGATGCACGCCCACTCATCGACGCCGTTGACAAGTTGGAAGTACGCGTCGACTACGAACGCAGCGACGTACAGCCAAAGGAAGACCCGAAAGGCCCAGTGGGGTTTGTCTGTCATTGGTTGTTACTTTCCTGGGACGTTTCTGGGGTCGTCGGGGTCGACACCTAGGGCGATGGCACCGGCTCGGGTGAGTACATACTTGTCGAAGCCTAGGAAGCGGATCTGCTTTCGGCGAATCAGCCGTCGCTTTACGGGTTCGGTGCGGGCGCAGAAGTGGTAGTCGAGGACTTCTTGCAGTCCCATCCGCTCTGCTTTCGTCAGTGGGGTCGCGTCGCCCATCACTTCCTCCGTACCGTGCATCCCTTGGTGACGCCGCAGCACACGATGCCGCGCACGGTGTTGCCGGCTTGGTTCTTGGCGCGGAACGTCGTCTTCTTCCAGTCGCCCTCGCCACATCCCCACACGGAGCCGATCGCGATCTCGATTTCGGTGTAGCCCTCTTCGGTAAGGATGCGTCGCGCTTGGTCGCCGCCCATGGTCATGCCCCACAAGTAGAAAAACCCGAAGCCCATGACCAAGAGGATGACGAAGAGGATCGAAGCCTTCTCACCCCAGTTCGTGTGCCCGAACGGCTTTTCCTCGTACTCGTCTTCGACGTCGTCGTACATCAGGTCCGCTGCTCTCGTCGTTCGACTACGTCATATCCTGCTTCACGCAGTTGATGAAAGATGCCAATGGCCGCTCCTCGGGAGTGTGTATCGCCCGAGGAACCGATGATGTTGGACAACGCTTCCGTGGCATCGTTCCACTCAACTTCATCTCCTGGGTCTAGGTCTTCAGCCCATAAGGCTACAGCCACCTCTTTGGCATCGAAGCCGGTAGCTTCTTTGCAAGTTCGGTTCAGGTCGCTCCAGGTTTCGTCACTCATTTCTTGCTCCGTTTCTTCTTGGCCTTGCGCTTGGTCTTGGGCTTCTTCTTCGCGGCCTTCTCGGCGTGGTAATCCTCAGCTCGGAGTAACAACGGTGCCCACTTGAGATACTCCTCGCGCGTCCGTGGGTCTTGGAAGAACTGCAAGAAGTCCCCAGGCCGGTACGCGCTCACGTTCAAGAGCTTGCTTGAATCCACGAGCAAGCGGCAGGGGATCGTCTCACTCTCGTGCGTCCATTTTCGGTTCACGCGTTGGCGCTCCCACTCGTAGACACAGCGCTTGGACCGGGCCTTGAACGAGACCACTTTCGTTATCAGGCCTGGCCCGTCGTTACCGTAGGGCGTCCACCATCGTTCCACGTCACAGTCGCGGGAGTTGTAGCGCCAGTTGTTGCAGCGGCGTTCGTGCTCCTTGGCCTGGACCTTGTTTAGCCACGCCCGTTCCTGCCCGATCGTCACGCAACCTTTGCACAGGCTCTCGTTGAGCTTGGCCCGGTACGCTTTGAAGTCCGGTTTTTCGCCCTGATAAAGCGCTCGGTCTGCATCGAACAGTAGCTCGATGGCTTCGTCCATGCCTTCGGGCGTCCACAATCTAACCTTGGGGTGGGGGTGGAGAATTGGGCTACGGTCGAACAACCCTTGGAGCACGAGCGCTATCCGATTGAACTTCGCGGCCTTGCGCGCCAACTTCCTGATGGCGTCGTCGTAGTACAGGTTCGTCTGGTCGAAGGGCTCGTAGCGTTTGCGCTTGTCGTTGGGATCTTCGTAGGGGCGTAGCTTCTGGCGTCTCAAGAGCCACTTCATCGCGCGATCTTTGCCAAACTTCTTGGCCTCGTCCACGTACTCTTTGTCCTTCTCCACCGTCTTTTTGTTGTGACGGTACTGCTTGAGCTTAGCCTCGTACTCTTCGCCCATGACCTCGTAGGCGTTTTGGTCGATGATACCTTCGCCGTCGTGATGACTGGAGTGGTAGTCGCTGTGGACCCACAGCTTGCCTTCAAACTTGGTCCGGTCGAGGTCAGGGAATAGCTCTCCATCAAACTCGATGGCCGTGTGTAGCCGATAGAGCTGTTGGCCGTTTCGGATGTAGAGCAGCGTCCCTTTGTCCAGTTTCTCTAATTCGCGCATCTGGATGAAATCACCAAGACTCGTCGGCACGCCCCGGTCTTTGTCGCGGCGACGGACCTGAAACGACACGATGCAGCGCGGGAAGGGCAAGATGCGGTCTCGGTTCTTCTTTTTCTTGAGCCACCGGTCGAAAGCCCCGATGTTTTTGAACTCCATGCCGCCAGCCTGGTAGTCGAGCAGGCACTCCTCATCCATGAAAAACTTGCGTTGGTAAATGCGTAACTTTTCGTCGGCCGGTGCCGAGTCTCCGTCCGCGACCGTGACGATGTCTTCCACCAGCCCGGCGTAAATCTGGACGTGGAAGATCTTGTCCTCGATCTTCTCGATGATTTCGCGTTGTAGCCCGAACTCGGCTTTGAGTGGAATCACCACGGCCGTCAGCCACTTCGTCAAGCGTTCATTGGCCTTCTTGATGGCCTTGAACAGCGCCGGTAAATCCTCGCTCTTGGCCTTCTCTAAAGCGGTTTGGTAGCCGCCGTAGTCGGCATCCCCGAGCAGGGCGAGCGCCTGGGTCTCACCCCCTTCTGAGAGGGCCTCCTGGACACCCAGACGGGCCGTGATGGCCTGGACTTCCCGCATCAGCTCTTGGACCTTCGCCTGGGAGACGGCCACCTCGCGGTCGATGATGTCCTTGGAGTCGGGCTCGTAGCGACATCGGGTTTCGAACTCGTCTACGTGGATGCGCTCGTCCCACCCCCCGGGGCTTTGGACCTCCACAAAGTTGGAGCCGATGGCAACCACGCAAGCAAACCACGAGCGGCCGTTGTCGGCGTTATCGATGTCGTCCTCGTCGTTCTCGATGTCATCGTCCCCGATGTCCTCGTCCTCGTCGTCTTCGAAACATTCGTCTTCATCCTTCAGGTGTCGCTCGTTTTGGGTCGTGACCCAGTACCACTGCCCGACCTCAATACTCGGAGCGGAAGCTTCTTCCACGCCAGGGACGACCGCGAGCTGGACTTTTCCGCGGCACGTCGTGCACGGAACGACCTGGGCGTCCACCCCGTCGGGCTGAGTCCATCGCTCACCGCACTCGCAGCAGCGGGGTCGAAAGTCAGTATTCACGCAGTTCCTATCCTGTTTCCTCTCGGAGATAGGCTTCGAACTCGTCAGCACAGTTTTTGTTGCAGATACACTCGCGTTTGGGCGGCGGATCGAGGACTTGAACGGAGCGCCAGATCTCATCGCCACAGTTCATGCACTTGCCGACGCGTATTTCGTCACCGGGTTTCCATGGATGGTACGAGAAGACGGCGCCAAACTGGGAGACGGTGGGGTCTACGATGTTGTCGTCTTTGTCGATGAGCCACCAGTGTGCTCGGTCGCCCCAATCGCATGAGACGCGTCCCGGCACGATGATTAGCTCGGGGAACGCTTCAACCATGGCTGTCGTCGCTTCTTGGCACTGACCGTAGGCACGGTTGTCGGCGACCCACTGCTCGATCCACTGCTCGTACTCGTTGGTCATTCTCCCCAACCCTGCATGCGAATCAACGATTCCCGATACACACGCGCAAGCGCAATGGAGTCTTCGAGGTCTGGCAACCCACGATGCAGCTCCCTCTTCTCAGGTATCTGCATGTTGACGTGTGGCAACCAGCGCTCCCACACCTGCTTGACCGTACTGACATCGAAATTGCGATAGTGCAGCTTCTCAAATAGCTTGGGCATCCGCTGCTTGATGAAGCCACGATCGAAATGTGCAGAACTGCCACATAGCGGAGCGTTCACGGCTTCTAGCGTTTCGAGAAGTTTGACGATTTCGACCTCGACATCGAACAATATCCTCGTCGATTCAACACATACTTTAGCAAGACCTGACTCGGTATGCTGAACACGACACCACTCGTTCATGCCGTCAATCTGACCTTGCGACCGTTGGATAACGGCTTGCATTCCACCGAGTGGTTTGAGGTCGTTGTCGGTGACAATGCACGCCACTTCGAGGATGAAACAGTCTTCAGGATCGAGCCCAGAGGTTTCGAGGTCGATCCACACCATTTTCTCTTTATTCATTTCGATTCCTTTGATTGACGGATGTAGTCTCGTTGACACAATCTGCAAGTACTACCCCTACCGTGGGGGAGCCCTCTGTTCTTCGTAAATGCTGTGATCGGCAAGGTACGCTTGCATCGCCAACAATGTTTGGTTTGGGGCATGCGGGGTTTCTCTTGATTCTGTGTTACCGCTTCATAGCCGTGCCTACACGGTTTGCAGTAACAATCTCGACCTGAGCGCCCCTCGTTCTTTGTGAACTCGTTGAGAGGTAGACTCTGCTTGCAACGCGAACAACGTTTGGTTAGGGGCACAATTATTCCTTGGGTCGTTACTTAGGCGTTCACAGGCTACGCAGCGTTTGGTTTCGGACATGAGCTACTTCTCCTTGTTGCTCTCGAAGATTTCCTTTTTGAGTGCTTCGTTCTCAAAGAATTGCGTCACTTCGTAACTGTTCAACCTAACAATACGGTCAGCCGGCACGTGTTCAGATGCCGTGAACTGCCACCCAAAGTCCTCGATGTCTCCTTCGTAAAAGGCAACTTCGAACACATACTCACCCCCAAAGCCGATAGCGTCTTCGAGATGTCGAGCAAAATACGTGTACTGTCGAAAACCTTCTTCCCGAATGACATCAGCTGCAGCTGCGTCAGTGCCGTGATAGCAGATACACATAGAGCGTTTCACGAATAGACAATCTCCAAGATGGCGACATTCACGATTTCACCTTGAACTCGCGTTCGTGTCCGCGAGGATGTTCCCCGAGAAGCTCAGCGATACGGTCTTGGCTCGTGTCTTGGCCCCACCCGCCGACCAGCTTCATGTGGAGTCCTCGGAGCCAGGTGCGGAGCATCTTGATGCCGTCGCTGTTGTCCCGGGTGGGGTTCTCGGCGTCGCGGCGCATGTGAACGACATGTTTGAGTGCACCTGTATCTTTCGCTTCTTTGAGTTGCTCAGCCATGAGAGCAGCACGTTCGACGTCTGCAGCAGACGGGTGCCATGCCGTCAAGCCACACACGTACAGGCGGCGAGCAATGGACTTCGATGTCCACGTAGCTCTTCCTTCAGTATTCGAAGAAAGCCCAAACGACGATAGTCCAACGATGGGACAATCGAAGCGTTCGCTGGCAATCTCAGCCATCCGGATGAACAAATCTTCGTAAATTTCGGGATCGGACCCAGTTGGGTAAATGCCCCAAACGATGCACATCACGTCCTGGAATCTACGTCCAACGAGCGTCTCCAGTCGATGCAGATCAGAACAGGAAGGCGCCGAAACTCTGATGGCGGAGATCTGCCACATGGCGTCCGATGGAGTTCCAATACATAAAGAAATCCGCTCGTCATCAAAACCTATTTCGTGGACATCGGTCATGATTTCGTCTCGCCTTTCAACACCTTCGTGATGGCCGGGCCGATGCGTTTATCGCCTTCCCAGTCACACTCGTCACGGATGAACTTCAACGTTGCCTCCATCGCGTCGCGGTCGGCCTTGGACTCACCTTTGGTCACAGGAGGATCGGGAGGAAGCGGCACGTCGGCTTCGACCCAGACTCGATGCCAATCACCGTCACGGATGTGGTTCGGTAGACAGTCGGGAAGCCAGTCTACTACGTGGCCCTTCTCTAACTTGCCCTTCTCGCCGTTGCCGCCTGCCGAGTAACTCCCGTCTTTGCACACGAGCACGAGTATCTTCACGCGTTGGGTTTTCATTTCATGCACTCTTCATGGACCGGTACTTTTTCACCACCAGGCAACCGGACCTCGGCATACGCCTGACCCTTGGTGATTGGTTTCTTACATCGCTCGCACACTAATCTGTGTAGTTGGGTGGGTTCGTTAGTCATCGCGCCACGAACTCCTCTTCGCGTATAAGGTTGGGCCGGCGTCGGTGGTGAGCGCCGTAGTTGCTGCGGTTCCATCCTTCGGGTTCGAACATGGTCAGGTCTGCTTTGAACGCTTCTAGGGCCACGACCGCGGCCGGCAGAGAGGGGTATCACCAAAACACTTCTATGGACTGCCCGTTGGTCAAGGCTATCTGCCCGCGCTGGAACGACAACGGCAGCACTTCGAAGTACCAGCCTTCGGGCACCGTAACGCGCTTGATCGGGTAGCACGGTCCACCCTCGGCTCCAAATATGGGTCGCGTTCGTTTCATTGGTCCAAGTGTTCGGGCTTGACTGTGCGACTCGTTAGGCTAAGAACTTGCAACGTGCGGTTATCGAACGCCGGTGGTAGCTGAATAGCAAACCCAATGCGCCTTACTTTATCGAAAAAAGGCTTGGCGACGACCTCAATGTACTTTTGTCGGGCCGTCTCTGCGTCCCAACAGAACAACTCGATGTTCTTAATTTTGTGTCCTTCAACGCCAGCAACCCATCCCACGTCAGAAGCCAATCGTTCACGCAAGTCTCGGTTCTCAACGTGGTACATGAGCTTGTCAGCTGACTTGACGACTTTCATGATGGCTGCCATTTCATCCGGTGGCCGATGCAAGTTGAAAGCACCCAAAATGGCACTCTGCACACGGTCTTCCAACAACCGATAGCCGATCATCCCGTCCCAGTGCTTGATCGGGCTCGACATGTCCCGCAGACCCAGACCTTCGGCTGCATCGTGCAACAGCGCGTAAAGCTTGAACTCGTCTTCTACCAACGACGCAACGTGAATCTGATGTTCAGCGACCGAATAGTGCTGTTCAATCTGGTTGCCAAATCGGCATTCCTTCGCGCAGCCATGCGCAAAGTCGAAAACGCAGATGTCCTTAGGCTTGACATCCCACAGGTCGAACTTGCGTTTGGTGACGGTGAGGTAGGGGATCTTCATGCTCATTGCATTTCCTCGATAGCTTTCAGAGCTTCACTAATTTGCTCAGTTTGCCATACGTTCGGTTTTATAGACTTTAGTGCCCGATGAATGAGCAACTTCCACTTAGGACTCTGTCGAGCAATGTCGGTAACGGTCTGGCGTATTTCCTCTGGACTCCTGCCCGGGATCGGGTTGTTTCGACCGAAAAGGCCGTAGAACAACTGAACGTTTCCCACGACCTGATCTTGAGCATCCTCTACCGTGGCAGCTGCGCCCCAGATGTTACGGATAAACACGGACAAAGCTTCTGACTCCAAAAGCTCTAGATCTTCCAACCTGCCGTCAACGACATCTTGGGATTTACCGTCGATGGCATACTGAGACCTGACGCTAGTAGAAACCTGAGGGACCCAAAAAGACGGTAAATGCCCTTGCCCTGCTCCCCAATGACACAACGAACGAACACAACCCTCAAACCTCATCGTCTGTTCAAACGGTGCTTCGACTATAGAAAACCACACGTTGAGGCCAGACCCCCCTCCACCCCCACATTCATAGCAGCCCTCATAACCGCCATAGACCCCCACATCTACGATCAAAAGTTGAAAATCTTCTCCCTTCGCTAATCGCTTCACGGCCTGTACAGCCGACGCCATACCCGTCTTCGAAGATTCGATGCCGCTCCAAACCTCAGCACAAACTTCTTCCCAAGATTTATCGTACGTCTTCATGAAAGCTTCTTTCCATGTTCGTAGACTGCTCGACCAAGGTCCGTGAGCCGGCTCCACTGGGGGAACTCATCATCAAAAAGCGGCACGGAGCTGACGATGCCTTCATCCTGCAGGCTGTGAACCAAGTGTTCATTACGCGGCCTATACCGAAGGCTCGTATCTTCAGCATAGCCCTCAGGTTGACCGTTGAGAATGAAGTCACGCGACTCGGACCCGATCCTCCCAAGGTGTTCCCACAACAAAGCCGGACGGAAATCTTTAGGCATCACGATCCTCATCTTCTGGTTCGAACTCGACACCTAACTCCAACTGCTGCTGGATACCTCGACGAATCGCTCTCACGGTGTACCGATAGCGACCAGAAACAGGTTCAACTATCAAAAGCCACAGCCACTGAGCACGAAGCTTTGCCCGTTCTTTGAAAGATAGGTCTCTCACACCCCACCTCCCTCAAAAAACCTGCTCACGTACATGGGGTCTGCAGACGGCTGACCACGTTTCGCTGACCCACGTCCCACTGCACTCGACACGGCCATCATGACGCCCTGTACGACGTGTGGAGCGCCTACGGCCGTGAGCGTGTAGGAGAGCTGGTTCTTGACCAAACGCGTCCTGGTGCCCCTCACCTTGGCCTGGCGCCGCACTTCTTTAGTGAAGGCTTCAGCCACCGGGGTCGATACCGGCCAGGAGTACTCGCGGGAGATCTCCCCTTCGGTTGGTGTCAGGTCAGCCACAACTCAACCCCGCCTAAACTAACCACCCAAATCCTCCAAGGTGATCTTCTCGGCCTTTCGCACCGCCTTACGCACCATGCGTTGCAGGCTCTTGGTGACGGTCACATCGCCTTTGCAGACGAGCACCATGACCTTGAGGTCGATGACCTTGCTATGGACCACCATGGCTCTGTGATCACCTACGACAAATCCGAGTGGCGTGGTGTCATCGATCAAACTGTGAACGTGCACGTTACCGAGAGACTCCATCAAACCAGACGTTCTTCGTGCGATGTCATCGATGTGGAACAGCCCACGCGCAATACTCACCCACGGGGCATTCGAATCAGTCGGTTGCGGCGGAGTTCCGGCGTACCCGTCTATTCGGTCGTCGTGGTCGCGCCAAACCACGGCAAGAACGCCTTCCTTAGTACAGAGGTGTTTCATGGGGACCAACATCACATCATCTCCTTGAACTGTTCTTTGACTAGATCGATGGCAACGTCGAAGGCTTCCGACAACGGGCCGAGAATCTTGCGGAATTCGGACCACGCTTCAGTTCCAACAGTCATGTGAATGGCGAGACCGTTAGCAACGGCCTTCATGTCCCGATCCTCTTCCGATCCCTCATCACTCGGCTGCACGATAGCCAAGTAATGTTGCTCGACGTCATGGCGTCGCATGAACGCGAGCACCTGCTCACGCTGCGGCGTGGTGAGAGCTTGATCGAGCATGTTGATGTGTTCAGAGAAGGTCATGGATTCGATGATACGACATTCGAGCCCGCCAGGAATCTTCTCCCATTCAGGTTCATCAGCCATTACCGTTTCTTCTTCGGCGCCTGACGTTTTTTCAAGCGCGTTTCTTTTTGAGACTTGCGCTTGCCCTTACTCTGCTTGGGCTTTTTCGCCTTGCCCTTACTCTGCTTGGGCTTTTTCGCCTTGGACTTTTTGGCCTTAGGCTTTTTGACCTTGGGCTTCTTTACCTTTTTCGCTGCGACCTTGGCCTTGGGCTCAGGCTTCTTCTCAACCTGCGTCAAGAGTTTCGACAACCCCGTGATGCTGCTTGCCCGCAAATCCCCGATAGCCCATCGAAGAACCTTGATAGCCTGCTCGTCCAACCCGGCGTTGTACAACTCGTCTGGGTCTAGCGCGAGTAACCGCTTGATCGTCTTCTTTCCCGGAGCCTTGGTCTTGGCGCTTACGTTGCCCGAGCTACGCTCGGTCTTCCGCTGCGTTGGCTTTTTGCCGGTAGCCGTAGCTTCTTTGAGCAACTTGATGAGCTGCTTTTTCTGTTCTTCTCGCGGAAGGTCGGCCAAGCCAGCTGCTGCGCTTGCGGAGATCTTCCCTTGTTCAACCGCCTTTTTGACTGAACCGTCGAGGTCGAGAAGCTTCTTCCAGTTCTTGATCGAGCGCGTCGACACGCCAAACATGATCGCCGCTTCATCCTCCGTCTTGCCCATGTCGAAATAGCGTTTGAGTTTCTCAGCCTTGGCGAGAGGATTGTCATCACGACGATGCTCGTTGAGCGCGATCATGATGCCGAACATCTCGTCATCCTTGCCTCGTTCGACCTCGACTTTGACGCGCACCAACTCCTTACCCTGCTTTTTGAGGATCTTGTTGGCTTGTCGCGCAGCCAATACACGACGACGACCTTCAACCAACTCGATGACGTTTCCGTTTTTGCGCACGTTGACGGCCTGCTTGACCCCCAAAGCCATGATGTTGAGGATCATCTTTTCGTCCGGCGTCTGATGTACACGCGGGTCGTAAAGGGGGTGTTCAAGTCCGTCCTTAGTGTCGTAACCGATGACTACGATGTCATCGGGGTCGACGAGGAATATCTTCTTGATGGGTGCATCGATGGCGGTCTTACTTTTGTTCTTTTTAGCGGTGCTCATTGGTCTTCTCCAGTTTCATTTTTGGTGAGTGGGACCAACAGGTCCCAAAACATTCGTCTGTACTTCTCTCGGTTTTCAGGTTTCGTGTCGGTGCTCAATGCGAGCGTGGCAGCAAGAATGATGTCGGTTTGACGGTCGTTACGACGAAGTAACGAGTCGAAAATTTCGTCCTCTTTAGGCTCATCGTCACCCCGAGGAGCAAACGAAAAGTCGTTGCTCGCATAAGCGACGCCAATGCGATAGCCAATGGCGAGCGCCGTAACGAGGCCGATGAGGTAGTAAATGCTCACGAACCCGTCCCATCTTCTCGAACGTGGGGCGCCTTGTTGTATCGACGACGACTAAAATCCGGAAGCACTACTGCTTCACCGGGATCCACCATGACGTGACGCTCACACTGTCGTGCACACCACTTCGATTCGAGCTTCTGGTCGCTGGTTGGCTTACCATGCCCACCTTCATAGGTACCTGGGTTTGCAGGCGCAACACCAAGTTCACCATCAGACAAAAAGACGTAGTCATCAGGATCGTCTGACACAGGTCGGCTAGGTCGCGTGTTGTAGCCCCAGGCTTTGTCGCAATTTCCGTCACAAGCCAACACCTTTGGTTGCTCACAAAAAACGATGTCTCGGGTTAGCTGCTCGGTACGTTTCGATCCGTACTTGCGCAGGATAGTGCGGGCCTGTTGCTGTGCGGATACCAGCTCAACGTAGTTGTCGAGCTTCTTGACAGGGACGAGCGCCTGCAGAGCAGGGCTCACTTGTTCTACGAGGTCTTTGAGGGCGTCGTAGAGTTGTTTTTCAACCTGAGGTTTCTCCATCGTCTTCACTTCCTTGTGAGGGGCAGAGGGTGAGGCACTTATCTAACTGATTTTCGATGTGCTTCAAACAAAGTGACACGGGCATCCCGTCCTGACTCCACTTTGAACTTGCACAGTCGACTTCACTAGCGGCATCCATGCAGCTCTCGCAGGAACTCGGGGGGTTCACTCGGCTCAAGTACCTCCACCCAACGAGACTGCCGCAGAGGATGAGCACGACGCCGACGATTCCTCTGGTGATGTGCTTGGTCATGGTCTCCTGGTACGCCCGCTCAGATTCTATTTCGACACGGTCAGTCATCGACACACCTCGACGCATCGGTCCATGTTGGCTTGTATATCCACCGCAACCACCGGTAAACTATCAGCTTTATCCCAACAACTTTGACACGCATTGAGAGGCATTGCGTGATGGATGTACCGGCAGCTTACGAAGGCACTCGCAATCGCCAACGCCACGAGGACCACAGCCCCAACGACGTATCGGAGCAACACAGCACGATGCGCACGAACGTGTTCATGGGCTGCTTTGTTCTTCGCCAAGTCGTGGGCGCGTGCTTTGTCGTGGTCGTCGCTCAAAACATCTCCATTTCAACATCTGCCCTGTACTCGACAGAGGAAGAGATGTCTTCCATGAGCCACGTCGTAAGGCCACGAAAGGTTCGCTCTCGTTCCCCTTCCATCAAGCCGATGACTGTTTCTCGACAAGTTTCGAGAACGCGTACGGACATCGAGTTGCTGGCAACGAGACCCTTACGCCCCCTATATAGAGGTCTGCGTTCGCCCCTCTTGAGCTTCCCGTCTTTCGTGATGACCCTCAGGGGCTTACCACTCACGAGCGCCTGCAGTATCGCTTTGCGATGTGGGAGCGCAAGAGGCCGCATCGCCTTTTGACAGACGAACATAGCGGTACAGATGCGGTCTTCTTTAGTTGTGCGGTAAAACTTACGCTCAGTCATCTGAAACCCCGGGGCGGTTTCCCTCATCATGTGGCAGGGGACGAATTTCGGCCAAGTTTTCATCGGGACCATTAGCGATACAACGCGCGCAAATCGGATGACGCCCATTGTGAGCGACTGCAACTTCAGTACAGTAGTTGTCACACGCGTTCCCCTCCCTTAGCTTAGTGAACACGGTGCGGCACAACGTCGGGCGTCGGTCAACCACTTCAACACGGTCTGACCACACTAATAGACGGATTTCCGGACTGCCTTTTGAATTCCATAGCTCGACTGCCGATGGAGGATCACCCCGAAACCATGTGGGGTTGCGGGCACTCGGATCGACCACGCGAAGAGTCTGTTTAGTCGACAGCTCCACCACGAGCATGGCTTCTGTTTGTTCAACGATTTTCACGGTCGTCCTTTTGGTCGCGCATTTTTTCGGTGCTGCCTTAGTACATCCAAACTAACTTGACGTAGAACATCCATCGTAGAGGGAAAGTCACTGCGCACGAGTTGTCCCTTGTAGAAAAACCAAACAGAATGTCCACGGCGTAGTTCCCACATCACCCCTCCACTCCCATTGGAGCCACAGGAGGCTTGTCCATCGCGTGCCACCGACAGTCGGAGTAGCCATCCTCACGAATTTCCTCCGAGGACCGTGAATAGAGGATGCCGTTTCCGAAGAGCCGGAGTCGTCCCGGCTCCACGATGTCGGGGAAGCTTGGGTCCCAAAACCAATACCAACCTGGAATGGTCGGCCAATCGGATGTCCATCCCTCGGACAAATGCTCGCGTACGAAGTCGTCTGCCTCATCGTAGCTCTCGAACTCGATGCCGATGAGTTCTTTCCCGCAGTACACGTTCCACGTTGGAACATCACCTCTGATGAGTCCTCCTAGTTTCACTCTCCAGATGTTAGGCATCAGCGTTTCCCTTGTAACCTCTTGAGCACACTTTTGACCGCTCGGTTCTCCATGACTTGAGCTTGCTGCACGTAGCCCTGCGCCACCTCGCGGCTCTTGTGTCTGGTCTGACCCATGATGTCCATCAATGACGCTCCGTCTCGTCCCGCCTCCGTAGCAAACCCAGAACGAAACGAGTGCGCTCCAAAATCATCGGGATCGAGCCCGATGGCTTCGGTGTGTCGTTTGACGATCCTGTTGATGGTCTTCGCCGACACGGTAAAGACGGAACCTTTCGGTTTTTTCATATTGAGTCGATCACGCCAGACGAGCAACTCGGACGCAGGACAGATGTCTGCGTCTTCGATGAACGGAATGCCGACATATTGGCCTTCTCCTTCTTGGTCTCCTTTGGAACGCGGGATGAGGATGACAAGTCCCTCTGGGTCATCGAGGATGTGTTCCCACTCCATTGAAGCTAGTTCTGACCGACGCATGCCTGTAGCTAATCCGGTCAACAACACAACACGGTCACGTTGGCCGCGTTCAGTCTCGACGTCGATGCATTCCAGCATCTTGCGCACCATCGAGCCCGACAAGGCTCGCTTCTTATTGGGCCGAGTCCCCCGGGTTCGAGCTAGACCCTTCATCATCTCCCGGATGCGGATGTCCTCGGTTGGCGGTAGTTCACCCTGCTCCCGATGCCATTGAGCCAAAGCCGTGCAACGGCGCCTGATGGTGGAGACGGCAAAACCTTCTTTGTCCATGTGGGCAACGTAGGCCGCCAGGGCCCCAGTCGTGATCGGGAACCTCTTGAGCCTGCGACTCTTGGCGTATTCCCCCCAATCGCGTACATCGGCGTTATAGGCCTTGCGCGTGTTCTCGCTACGTGCCTTGGCTGCCAGCTCAGCTGCATGCTGTAGGTCCTCTGCGATAAGCGGCGCTAGCTCAGCGTGTCCGCGCACAGCCAAAGCCGTCGACTTGCTCAACCGCTTCTTGCTTTGGCGCTTGCGTGGCATCGAGGCCCTCAAAGTCGAATGTCCGAAAACCTAATATTATCGGACAGGGAAAAGGAGCATGCCTGTAACCCCCAGGGGGGTCAAGTTTAGATCGCTGTAATTCGCTTGAATTCGGCTAAATAGCCGGAATCGTTGAGCTTTTCCGTTCGGACAAAGTGCCGTAGAGGGCACTCTATATTAGAGTCCGCCTAAAAATCCTCGCTTTTCCACGCCCACCTGACCTAAGCTCTTTCGGCCAGATGACCGACTCCGATCTCGAAGCTCTCAAAGCCCTGGAAGCTCGCATCGACGAACACGAAGACAGGCTCGACGACGTCGAGCTGCAAGTGGACAACCTCGTCCGCAAATTCGTCAACAAGACCAACCTAACGGCCGATGAACGTAAAACGCTCAAGCGGCTTCAAGCTGCTCGCGCCCGACTCGCCAGACGGCGACTTGAAGATCCTGTCCGAGCCCGTGCCGACGTCAGGAAGGCGAAAAAAGCCTACGACCAGTCTCGAAAGAAACGTCGCTGATGTACCTCGATCCCTCCGACATCCAGTTCCTTCTCGACTTGGTCCACAATCAACTCGTTGCCGCGGAGGATAACCTCGAAGCTGTCCGAGCCCCTGGCGGCTACGAGACTCGTGAACAGATCAAACCAGTCCTCACTGAGATCCACGCCAAGCTTCAGAACTACATCAAGTGCATCAACGAACCACCCGGCAAGTCCCCCATGTCCGAGGACATCACAGGGGAGCTGCTCAATCATCTATCAGGGACAGCCTCGATGGCGTACAGCCACGACATTTATTCCTACGCATTTGCCGTGGTGTTGACGACCGACGAAGGACGGCCAGAACCTCGACCTCATTTCGGCCATTTCGGCGGTGACTGGGTGTTACCTACGGGGCTCGCTGCTGCCCAAGCCCTTTTGTTATCCAAGCTCATCGCAGAGTCCGACGACATCTTCATCGCCGTGGATGGAAAGAAGCACTGAAAATGCCGAGTAAGAACGAACACAGCATCAGTATCACCGGAGACACTTACACGGCATTTCGAGACTACTGCAAAGCCCAAGGCGTTCCCATGAACGTCATCGTAGATGCTTGGACCCAAGAGTTTGCCCCGTTCACGAACAGAACCCCCCGAGGTCTCTTGCGAAATAAAACCGGGAAGTTCCTTCGTCAAGGCGATGACCCTTCAACAGCGGTTGAGCCCAAACGGGCTAAATCCAAAACCCATCCCATCGACCCCCAACCCGTAGACCGTCCCGAAAAAATCGTCGAACTCAAGGGTAGCGACATCGTCGAACCAAGCAGTGAAGATCTCGTACCCTTCGAAAAGAAACCTCTCAGCACGGGTGGCATCCACGAGTTCTGATGCGTGGAGGTGCAGGAGGCCAGGGCACAGGGCAGCCCAATCATTTCCAGTGTTCCGCTTGCCGCAAAACCAAGCACTGGGATTCTCGTGAAGACCCTTGAGGGATGGCGGAAGGGGCTCATCAACCACATCAAACTCACAGGACGCTCAAAAGCCATCTACGATAGCAAAGCTAACGGCCGATCTACCAACACCCGATTCGAATACGAGTGTCTCGACTGCGGACACGTAGGTTGGACGCGGCATTACACCGTGCTCAACAAAGCGATCAAAGAAGGATTTCCCACTCCAGGCTCAGAGAGTCAAAAACAGTGAAAATCTGCCTATCTAAAAACCCCAATCACAAGGAACCGCAACTGTCATGAACGACAACCCCTATCCCAAAGGCCTCCGTCTCAACGAAGAAGAGTACAACCTTGTCGAAGCTGGTCTTCTCGCAATGGCCAACGCCGCCAAGCAACGCGACATCATGGAAGCCCACAACAAAGCCATGGACCTCATCGACAGGCTCAAGCAGTTCATGATCGTCGGTGAAGGCGTTCCTGATGAACTCGCTAAGGAGCACGCCGAGAACATCCAAGAGGCCATGGTCTCCGGTAACGTCGGACGCGTAAACCGAGCGCTGTCTCGATGGATAGCCATGCTCATCCGACTCGAACCCGATCCCGCCAAGACCATCGCTCCGCAGCTCGTGCAGATGGCTACCCAGTCAGCCGGGCAACATCAGATGCAGCACATCGTGCCTCCCATCCTAGCTATCGTGAGCACGAAGCTCACGGCCCTCAAGCAACGGTACGGAACAGACGGTTGGCCCAAACCCCAAGCCGTCATTGAGTACCTTGAAACATGGTTGGCTCACGGCATCGAAAACGTGCAGGCCGGCAAAGACAGTCCATGGGAAGGCGACGAGGATCTCGATGGTTGACGACGACCGACCCCAAAAACGCCCCGTCCTAGGTGTCGTTGGAAGCCTCGCTAAAGAAGTCGTGAACCGAGGCAAACGTTTGGGCGCGGAGATCGGCGAACACGGGCTCGTCGAAGCTTTGTCGTGGGAAGACCAACCGCACGGCTACGCCGTTTGGGCTCGTCTCATGCACGCCTATCTTCACGACCTTGGCGACCGCTTGCAGATCGAAGCCCTCGACGTCGTTATGTGGCGTTGGAAGAAAACTGCTCGTCGTCAATGTGCTCGCTTTCTAGAGTTACGCGCCATGGTCGAATGGAATCGCGGGCGCAAGGACATCGCTCACTACATGCTTTTCTACGCATGCACCATCTTCCAAGGACGAGACCTCAACGCTGAGGCTCAGTTTGTCGACAAAGCCGGCTACTCGATCGGAGATTGTCGAAAGTGTGGGCACCAGATCTCCATGGAGGATTTCACTGGATGTCTCGTGAAGACCGAACCCGGAGAACGCTTTCGTCATGGTAACGCCATTTACGCATGCACCAACTGTAGTTCCGAATGGCCGGCACGACGTATCCTCGAACCGAACAGACACTACCCATGGAAGGGGCCGACACCGTGAAGTTGCTCGACCGACTCACACACGTGTTCAATTTAGATTTTCCAGCCACACATTACCGGGACAAGTACGAGAAAACCCTTCACGAAGAGAGCGTCATCCCATTCACTGTTATCGACAACAACGGCAAAACCATCATCAAGCACGTCTGCATCGGTGAGTACGAAAGCGACCCCGACAAAGGCATCACGCACCTGGTCATGTGCACGACGACGCCTGAGGGCGAGTTCTACCAAGACTACGTGCCCTCAGGGGAACCGAGACGCGAATCCTAGCTGCATGCGGTATCCTAAAGCCTATGGTTGCCACGCTCATCCGCACCGACCCCAAGCCTGGTACGGAGCCGTGGGCTCTCAATGCGG
>SDBS01002127.1_pt1 | contig 19919 bp, 18 predicted proteins | sample 2277091 | NCBI WGS metagenome assembly SDBS01 (sample SAMN10404972, study PRJNA504765) | marine sediment metagenome | isolation source: marine sediment core GS10_PC15, 163 cmbsf | place: Arctic Ocean: Southern Knipovich Ridge | collected 2010 | reverse complement strand
AGTCCCAGATTATTTAAATTTATTAATTTCTCTAGACCTTTAATTTCTGCAATGCAATTATATCCTAGTCTTAAACTCCTTAATTTTTCTAAATTAGTCATTCCCTCAATTGATTCAATCTTATTCTTATTTAAATTTAGATCTTGTAAATTAAGGAAATTATCTAATCCTTCAATCTTTATAATTTCATTATAACTCAGATCTAATCGTTCTAGATTATTAAGCTTTTCCAGATCCTTAATGCGATCAATTGAATTAAAATCTAAGCATAATTTCTTTAAATTATGGAGGCTTTCAAGTCCTCTGATTTCGCTAATCTTATTACCAGTTAAATATAATTCCTCCAATTTTTGAGAATTCTCAAATCCACTGATGACTCTAATCTTATTATAAGAAAGATCAAGAACCTTTAAGCTTTTTAAAGAATTCAGACATTTAATTGACTCAATTTTATTATTGCTGAAATCAATAAATTCAAGTTCTTTTAACTTTTCTAGCCCTTCAATATTAGTTAAACTAGATTGCTTAATAAAAAGCTTTTTTAAACTAACGAGCTTATTTAAACCTCTTATTTCATTTATATTTTTAATATTTGTTATCAACAACGTTTTTTCATTCATGAAGATTTTTATTCCATTACACACGACATATTGATATATCTGTAATTCTTGTTTGGAACAGATAACCTCGATATAATCAAAAATTTTATTCTTTACTTCATCAATTGACATCTTTCTGTTGAACTTTTCTACTAAGAATTTTTTTATCAAAGTTTTTTTATCAAGTGTTAAATTTTGAAAAGTCACATCAAATTCATTCGGTGTTAGAAAAAATTCATAATCATTTTCTAAAAGAAAAATAATTGTATTAGCATGGTTACTTGATAATCTCTTAGCAATTTCTTCTTTAAAAACTCTAGTAGCTAATGGATCTCCGACCTGATGTAATTTTTTTAACAATGGAAAAGCAAAGTTTGAGTGTATCAGATTAGTGTTGTAATCATTTTCATACCACACTTGAATATTGCTACAATGTCCCCAAAACTCAGCTTTCTTATCGCTAATAATCCTAATAGATCGACCTAATGTTTCAGCTGCTTCGTCAATTGATTCAAAACCCTCGAATAAATAACTCTCATTAAGAGAAATATTCAGTAACAAAGACTTACATTGATCAAATCTCTCTCCATCTACATAGATGAAAGTATCATTGTCTTCCAAAATTAAGTTAATATATCTGTTTACTTTGAATTCATTGTCGTCCATCACTAAATATAATTACTTACCTCCTTTTAAATCTTAAGTGGTCAGTAATTTATTTGATATTCTATAATTCTCTCTTTGATAAAATAAAAAATTAAATCATAAAAAAAAAATAAAAAAAATTAGGGAAATTATACCGGTATTTTTCCCTTTTATAACCCCGTGAAAGGTATAAGCGTTAATCTATCCACCCGCTTCCACATAATAGACGAAGAGTCTATAAAATTTTGCGTTGCCATGACGGGTCTATTTTTTAGAGACTTTCTCTAAAAATTTATAACGTCTTTCTTCGGATGGATTCCAATTTTCGCAAATTTGAGTTGATCAGGTAAAACTTTTCCCTTGAAAATGAACTGAATCGCAAGTATAGGATTCAATTTATATTCGCGCTGTACAGTTTTTTTAATATCAGCGATCGCGTTATTAGGGTCAAGTTCGATAAGCTTTATAGCCTGTTCCCGGATATGAAAATTTTCTTTCAAATCAATCAGGAGGTACGCCGGTAAGCCTAAATCGATATTGGGTCAAATTACATTCACCTTGTTTAACCAATGCTTTCTTTTTTAATTTCTACTTTTTTTTATTACTCTCGTATTTTATTTTAGTGTTAAGCAATAATTAACAAGTTGCTATATTAAGGATTTCTGTTCACTAAACTAAACTCAAGTTTAATTTTTCTTAAAACAACCCTTACACTTTAACGGCTCTTTTTTCTGACTATATACTAAAATTTGAAGGGTTCAGGTGGGGGCGGTCTAGGGCGTGTCGGTGGATGAATTGGATCAGGATGCGGAGAAGGTCGTGCTGGAAAACCACCCAATCTTTGCTCTAAATATGAAATACGCTCTTCAATTCTATCTAGTCTATCTTCAATTTCTTTTAACTTTCCTAAAATATTATGATTTTCTATACTCATCTTCTTTTAATTACTTAATTAATAATTTATTGTGGTTCAAGTTCTGCTAATATAAATTCAAATTTATATAATTATTTATGATTTCTCAATATCTTTAAGATATACCAATTTTAATATTATGTGTATTTTGTTACATTTTTAGTATTAGTATAGAAAAAAAGTATAAATTTTTATATTTAGACTAGTATATTTCGATCATGGAAAGCTGGAATATATCAAAAAAATTAAAAAACGATCTTTTAAAAAAGGCCAGTAACATTGAAGATAATAGTAGGAGGATATTATTCATACTCAGAAATTTAGGCCCACAAAGATTTACCAATTTAATAAAATTTTCTAATTTAAGTAGGTCTACTGTGTCTAAATATCTAAATACTCATAAAAAAAATAAAAACGTTGAACAGAGAATAATTACAGATAAACAAACAAATAAACAATACCAAGGATATGTCATTACTGATAAGGGGATAGAAAGACTTGGTGAAAAACCGCTAAAACTAAAGGATGAATTATTTATCGTTAATGAATTAAAAGAGAATGTTAGGAAACTCGAGGATTTAATAGATTTTTATAAAGAAATAAGTGTTGAAGATGCTTTTATAATCCAAATAGTACGAATCATCTCAAAAATAGGAGAAAACTTTTTTAAGTTGCAGCAAGATAGAGATCTATATCTTTCCCTTTTCTATATTTTTTATAATTCTATTCTTGGTCAAGGTGCTTTCGCAAAAAAGTATTGGCATTTTGAGGCGGGTAGTTCCCAAAAGTTTGTAGGATATAAATTAAACTTGGATCAATTCTGTGAAGTTTATAATGTTGCAAGAGAGGCTATTAATTACATCGCTAGATTTAAATTAATTATGAGTGATTTTGGATTTTATCTTATTAAACGTGAACATAATGATTTCTTTTTCCACGAGGAAGATTTATTGGGAACTATCACTTTAAGGTTGATAAAAGATAGGTTAATTAATGAAATAATAAATCTTCAAGAAGGTATCTATGATGAGATTTATGATTTAGATATTATGGCTGAAGAAATCACAGAACAATTAAAAGACATGGGCTTAATATGGGATGCAATTAAAGATCAGTTCCAACTTTTAGTTCTAAATTTGATCATAAAGAATGCGATAGAAATGGGTTTTTTGAATATAGAACGAGAAATTTTGATGGAAGGCGTATCCCAATCTAAAAAACTAGTAATGTCAAAAGAGGGTAAAAACCTTCAAAAAAAGGTATTAGAAGGATTAAAACAAGACATTAATCTGAATATTCTTACAATAATCGAGAACAATATTTAGGAAGACATATTTTAACTTTTTCTGCCAACATTTGAAAAAGCTGGGGTTTTAATATCGATGAAAAAATAGTATTATGAATTAATTCAGTTAGAATTTTTTCTAAAAAATCCTCGCTTATTTGAAATATGCGTGAACTTCAAATATTTGTGTCAATCATCATTTTCTTAATTATCTCTTACATTAGCTTAATTTCTTCAAATCCTTCTAAAGAGTTTATCATAAATAAATTTCTTAAATTAAAGTTAGACTCAGGGAGGACAAATATATATGTTAAAGGGCGAGTTTTTCAACAATGTATGTATTTATTGATAAATATACCAACTAAACAGGTTGAGGATTATGATGAGATTGAATCAATTGATGAAGCTGCTGAAACATTAGATAAATCTTTAGAAGGTAATCAAAATAGTGGCTTTAAAATCTCTCCTGAAGAAGAGTTTAGAGGACATTGTTCTAATTTGCAAGTTTGGGCTGAAAATGGATATGATACGAGAATTTTGCATAGAAATCTTGCATTCCCTCTTTTGAAACGATTAACTGAAGTAGGTGACCCTATAGCAAAAAAAGTATTTAAGGAGGAGATTGCTATAAGGTTTGCGAGTAAACACCCAACAGTTACACAATATTTAACGGAGAATGGGTATTTAAGATATCTAAGTGCTGATGAGTTTGAAAGTATATTGGATGATGTTAATCCTATTCTTTTAAGTAATTTAACTGAAGGAATTAAATTAATGTTTGAGAATCCTCAAAATATTGATATCAAAGTTCAAATTAACTACTTTATAAATTCCTTATTAAGGAATTTTGGTATTGAACATATCTCATTACTAACATCAAGAATTTTAAAAGAAATCCCTAAAAAAAATTGTGAAATTTTTGTAAAAACTGTCTATGAATTGTTTAAATTGAGAAAATATTTTCCCTTAATACAATATTTAAACCAACATTTTGAACATTTTAAAGATTTTGAGTTTGATTACGACTTCATTAAATATAAGGATAAACTTGTTGGTATTTACTCCTCCAAAAAAGTCATTCTAAATAACCAGAATATAAATGATATATCTAAAATTGAAATATTAAATGGCAAATCGGAGGAAATAGAAGAGTTAGATTTAAGTAATAATGACATTATCAATATGGAGGGACTTGAGTCATTTCCAAATTTAAAAACATTGAAACTGAATAATAATCAAATTACAAAGCTTAGAGGAATTAAGAATCTTAATAATTTAGAAAATCTATTTCTTAGGGGTAATAGAGTATCAGAAATAGTTGGAGTTGAAAACTTTACTCATCTGAAACATATTGATCTCTCTGGAAATTCGGTTATTACAGAAATTCCTGAGGAACTAAATTATTTAGATGAATTAGAAACCGTAAAACTATGGAATTGCAACATAAAGAAATTTACTGAATCAACAGAAAAGTATTTTTGGACGAACCAGAACTATAGATACTATACAGGATACACAGAAGAAGATAAACTATACTACGAAAATAATCACATTAAAAAAGCATCATCCGAAAAGGGATTATATAAAGATTTTGTTAAAGGGGTTTTAAGAACAAGGAAAGTCATAACTGAGCAGAAATTAAGTTATAAGGATATCTTTGATTATGAGAATGAAACCTCGAGAAAAGCAATTTGGTCAGGGAGAGCAACCCATGATTTTAGCAAGTGGATGAAAAATAAAAATCAAACCAAGATTACCTATTTTTTATAATATTAGGTTATTTTGTATCATGAATATTCCAACATTTTTTCAATTGGTTTTAATGCTCTTTCAGCAATATCGGAAGGTACATTAACATGATGCATCTTATCATCCAAATTTTCAAGAATGTATTTAATGAGTTCTAAAGAATTTTTCTTCATATTATAACAAACCAGTTTACCCATTGCCATATAAATAGTTTTATCCGGAAAATCCTTAGCAATTCTATCGATTAGACCTTTTTCTGTACCGATTATGAATTCTCTCTCTTCTAGAGAACTAGTTTTAACAACATTGTACATTTGAGCGGTAGATCCCACGAAATCTGATAATTCTCTAACTTCTCTAACACACTCGGGATGAACAAGGACCGTTGCTTTTGGGTGCTCTTTTCTTGCTATAGTGATATGATCTGGTTTAATTTGGGAGTGAACAATACAATGCCCCTTTAATGGCATTTTAACACATTTTATTCCTGACTTCTGCTCCGCGTAATCTGCTAAGTTAGCATCAGGACCAAATAAAACTCCCTCTGAACCAAATTCGTGTTTTATTCTTTCAACAATTTTGACTGCATTCGATGAAGTACAACAAATATCTGATTCAGCTTTGACTGCGGCTGTTGAATTTACATAAACTATAACGGGAAATCCGGGATATTCTTTTTTGTAATCCCTTACCATTTCAGGTGTGAGAAATGTGGCCATTGGACAGCATGCTTCATAGTTTGGAATTAATACTTGCTTATCTTGATTCAAAATTGAGGCGGTTTCAGCCATAAAATCTACTCCTGCAAAAATAATATATCTTGTATTTGTTTTTTCTTTCGCTATACGAGATAATCCAAGAGAATCTCCTACATAATCGGCGATTTCTTGTATTTCTATCATTTGATAGTAATGACAAAGAACAGTGACATCAACTTGATTTTTTAAGTCTAAAATTTCTTTCTGCAATTGTGTGACGGTCATTTTTACAGATTAAAATAGGAATGTTTTAATAATAAAAGATGTGAATAAAAAAAAATTGTTGGATTATAAAATATCGGTGCATTAAAATCTCATTGATTTTAATCATGAAAAAAGTAAAAAAAGATTTAAAAATTAAACTTTGTTTTAAAATCCTTTTGATTTAACACATTCGCCCCAAATATACCAGAGATATACTCTATACCTTGATTGTGGCCTTCTAAGTTGAAACCTGCGCATGCGTCTTCACAAATAAATAAGTTTCGATATCCATGGATGACCATCAATTCAAAAGTAAGTAGTAATACTTTAACATTAGTAATTAAACCAAATATCCCTATCTCTACTTTTGATTTTGAGCTTTTTTCATTTTTTAATATAAGATTAAGAACAGATTCTAATTTTGTATCTGAAAATGAACTAAGGTTATTTGAATTCACAGTAAGGTGGTGTTCTAAGTTCTTTTTAATTCCATCTTTAACTGGATCTATAAAATGGGCTCCATAGGTTCCTTTTAAACAATGATTTCCAAAAAAATTCAATTCTCCTCTTTGATCTAAATCAGTAGGATCATGCCAATCTCTTAAATGAATAAAATAATAATCTTTTTTCATTAGTTCAGTTAAAAACTGATATAAATTATTGTCATCTAACAACCTTTTAGATTCATCGTAATTTATATGAACTCTATGTTTATATTTTTCAATTAAATTTAGATAAGAGATTTCTGCATTTTTATCCTCATATTTTGCTTTTTCTTTCCTCAACCAATTTAGAAAATCTTCGATGTTCTTCTTTTCACTACTTATATTAGGATTAGAAAAATAGTCACTCCATGCTTTTTGACATGTCCCAAAACTTAGTTTAACGTTATCCTCTTTCTTTTCTTTAATATCTATTTTTTCTACAAAATCATTTTGTAGAGAACATGTCATGATTATCCGTAATTTTTTTTCAGTCTCTATTTCACTCATAATATTTTAACTCTTATCACATCTAAAATAATATTTCTTTTATTTTTTGAACATCATTACAAAAACTGCTATTATTATAATTAAACCAATTATTCCTGTACCGTACACAAAAAAATCTGCTAATGCTGATAAAGATTCAGGAAATGCTACTATAGCTATTACATCCATTATTGTAAATATAAATTCTAATAAAACTAATCTGGAAAGAAAATCGTCAATTTTTTTACCTGCTGCAGCTGCTACACCTTTTCCAATTTTTATTTGAGTTTTTGGAAGTATTGGTACATGAAAGTTATTTTTAAATGAATTAAATATTTCTATGTCTTCGGGGATAACCTTATCAGATTCTAGTGGATTTAAATTTTCAGAAAATTCAAGAGCACATTTTCTGATTGAGATAAACGCAAAGTCTTCTGTACAATAACCTTCATCCAATTTAAAAATACAATGAGAATAATAAAAGTTATTAGGTAAATTCAGTTCTGGAATTGTTTTTTCTAAGGAATGCTCTGAATCAGATAATTTCTTAATAAAATTCTTCTCAGCATAGTCGAAATCTGTAAAAATTAGGTTATCTTTATCTCCACGATCATCTTCAATATCTATTGTAATAGCTTTTAATAAAGGTATAAAAGAAGTGGGGACAATATCCAGTACAAGTAGAAATCGAATCTGAGATTGCTCACGATCCTCTAGAATAATATAAGGTGTTTTTTTTTTATTTATTGGATCAGTTATTTCAATAAAATTTACATCTTCAATTTCATTCTCAATGTCAGTGGAAATATAGAGTTTAAACTGCCAACTGATTTCTGGTTTCCTTAAAAACATATTTTTTACACTAAACCAGTACTCGTCATATTTTGATTGGACGCTCGTGATATAATCTTTCTGATCATTAAAATCGTTTTCGAATGTTACGAACGAAGGAATGAAAAGAGAAGCTAACATACGCGAATTAAAATCCCCATTTTCGTCAATCAATCTCTTTTTTATAATTTCATAAATCTGTTTCAAAGATTCTTCATTATCGGGTACATTTCTGCAAATCTGTCTTAAATTATCTCCATAAATCTTTTTAAATAGATCTTTATCCGTTTTTCTGATGTATTTTAACTGCTGATAGAAATGCCATACTCGTCCAAAGTGTCTAAGTATAATTAGTTTATTCTTCTTTGAAGCAAATATATAACGGTTATCTGGAGATATTATGATATCTCTTATAAAATCTAATCCAATCTCATTATCTTTTTTATCATCTTTTATATATCTTTGAATTAAATAATCTGTATTTATATCTCTTATCCATAATCGGTGATTTAAGTCCCAGACCTTTATTGTGTTGTCTTTCGAAGCAGAGATTAATAAGTTTGCACTATCTAAAAGGTCTAGACTAAGAATTTCCTCATGATGCCCTACTAATGAATAATAGGGTTCTTTTGAAATTCTGGTTTTCCAAATCCGAATACTCGAATCATCACTACCGGAAGCAACCTTCTCACCATTTTTATAGATCTTCAAACAATTCACAGCATCTTCATGAGTTCCAATATTAGTTACAGTTCCCATTGAACTATCTAATAAATTCCACTTCTTTAACAATCCTTTACTTGAGCCTGAAACAACAAACCTTTCATTTTCCAGAGCCGTTGTATTATTATAAATATCAAATGCTAAAATCCAACCTTCATCTTGACCCACTATTCTGCTTGATTTTAGCTCTAAACCCGCTAGTTCTTGATCTACACTAAGAGTTAGTTCTTTAATAGTGCTTTTTTCTGATTTTTCACTCCCTATTGTTTGAATCTTATTTAATATCATATATAGGTTAATCCTACCTATCATATCATCAATGTCAATGATCTTCACTTTGAAAATTGCTTGTTCTATATTATTATCCTCATCATTGAAATTTATTTTCTGAAAACCTATATTTTCAAAGTTCCATTCTCCTGAGTTCTTATCTATCTTTCCATTCCAGATAAGTAATTCTCCGTTTAGTCCACCAGCGCAGATTATCCATAATTTTTCATCATTAATCGTTTTGATTATTGTATCAACGCACAAAATCCAATTAGATAAATGATTTCCATTAGTGTCCTTTTGCTTTTCGCTTTCAACTTTTAGTATTGCTTCTGGATCTTTTCCCTCTGCCAGTAGTCGTTCAATACGCCAGACATAAATATGCGGTACATCTTCTTGATTCATTTCTGAACAAGAAATAAGATACTTCTCATCAGAGGATATCACAATATCTCTTACATTAAGATTTTTAACTTTTACAACGTTTATAATATTCTTCTTTAGTTTTCCCCTAACTAATCCAGCATCAAATGAATTATTAGCAAAATCGAAAATCTCTTCTGAATTCTTTTCCATTTTTACATCAATTTTGGATAAAAATTATAAATTTATCGTTCAATAAAAAAAACCGTTATGAATAGATTAAATAAAATTATTCTTTTAAGAATTTTTACATTAAACAAAAGTTGAGATATTAAAATTAAAGAAAAAGAGCGTAAAAAATGGCAATAATAATGGAAAGCCCTAGAACTCAAAAAAAACCCCAGATTCATGAATCAGTCTTTGTAGCTCCAAATGCCGTCATAATTGGTGATGTAGTTATAGGAGAGGGTTCCAACATCTGGTTTGGTGTTGTTTTAAGAGGCGATTGGGGAAAAATTACTATCGGTAGAAATACAAGTATACAAGAGCATGTTGCAATTCACATCGAAATGGGAAGTTCAGTAAAAATTGGCTCTAACTGTATAATAGGTCATCATGCCATGATTCATGGCCCTACTGAGATAGGAGATGGATGCATAGTTGGTATTGGAGCAAAAATACTCCATCGATCTAAATTAGGAGAAGGCTGCGTTTTAGCAGCAGGTGCAGTTTTATTAAATAAAGAAATACCACCTAGAAGTTTAGCAGTAGGAATTCCAGCAACTATTAAAAAGGAAGGAATTTACAAAGGAAAACTTGAAGGATTAAGAACTTCTAAAGAATATACCAAGAATGGTCGGGCTTACAAAGAATTTTTTGAGAATAAACCTAATTTATACAGATCTTGAACTTCCTTTTTTTATGAGGTTTTATTTGCATTATTCTTTAAATTTTTGATAGTTTCTTCAATCTCAATTAATATCAAACCATAATTCACTTTTAAATCCATTAGTGAGACAAAAATACTACTGGTATCTACCTCTACAATAATTAATTGAAATTCATTAAATTCAACAGTTAGATGAGCAATTTGATTTTCATTTAGTGTTGAAACCACGCTTTCAATGCTTTCATAAATAATTGCTGACATTGTGGCGAATTTTCTCTCATCAATATATCTGGGTAATCTCGAAGATATTAATAATCCATTCCGATTTACAATAGCACTACCTATAATACCACTAAAATTCTCCAATTTTTCGAGTTCTTTGTTAAGGCTCTGGAATTTTAACTTATCCATATCTTTTCTAAGGAAGATTTAATTCAATTTGGAAATTTAGCAACAAGCTTAAATTTAAAAAATTTGGCACATATTTTAAAATTTTAGAATTAAAAACGACAAAATCTTAAACGGGGAATAAGAAATTTCTGAAGATTTATGAATATTTTTTCGGTGTCGCTATTTTCTATAGAACCCTTTATTTCCATTGAAAGCACGCTTTCTGTTTTGCCAAGCGTACTGGCGCAATTTAGCAGTTTTTCCAAATCCACAACTAGCACAGAATTTCTTTCTTCGGTGATATGAATGATTTCCGCATCGCCTACAAGTTTTATGAGATGCTGCTTTATTTTTTTTCCCTTTACTCGGTGTTCCCTTTCCCATTTTGTTTCACCTTATCTACATATCTTCAACTTCTTCTCTGTGCATAACGGATTCGTCGTCATTATGAGCGAGGATTAGTTTCTCTCTGTCTTGTCCAACGAAAATAATGGACGCACCCCTTATCATAACAGTTCCGAGGTCTTTGCTCCTTTTCCCACCTCGGCCAAAATATATTTCTTTAGCATCCTCTACTATCAAATTCATATAATTATCAAACCTTATTAGCTTCCCTGTTAAATAGGTGTTCCATATTTTTAATTTAATACGAACTTCATCTTTCAGAATAGCTTTACTCAGAGTTCTATGGATTGTTGGTTGCGACATCGAAAAAAATTCTTACAATATTATTCTCTATTATGTTTCTAATATGTATATAATAAAAATCTCTCAAATAAATATTTTTTTATGTTTTTAAGTTTTACTAACATTAAGATGGTAAAAATCGCATATTTTGACGCTTCTGTAGAAACTCCTGAAGAAATCATCATTGCAGCTGACATGATACCCTTTCGATTATTTGGTAACCCAACAATAGATATAGATAAAGCAAATGAACATGTACCTCCAACACATTGCGTATGGGCAAGAAACATTTTAGAACAAGCAATCAAAGGTCTAGATAAAGAAATTAAAGGTGTTATTGCAACTCATGGTTGTGATTGTACTAATCGTGAATTTGATATTTGGCTAGAATGTGTTGATATTGATTTTCTATTCTTTCTGAATGCTCCTCTCAAACGAGATAAATCAGCTCTGAAATTTTTTATTGAAGATCTTAAAGAATTAATTTCTCAAATCGAAGAAAGATTTAACATCGAGATTACTGCCGAAAAATTAAGAAATGCTATTAAGAAAATGAACCAAATTAGAACTTTATTAAGAGAAATTTCCCAATATAGACAGAAACTAGTTTTAAAAGGTTCTGAATTTCATGCCTTAGTAAAGGAAGTACAACAACAAGATAAAGATGCAATAATATTAAAACTCAAAAATAAATTAAATGAACTTAAAGAAATTAAACCTTCTCCAAGTAAGGTTAAAAAAATATTATTAACTGGTTCCGTTATAGATGATACTGAATTCCTTGTTTTCCTCGAAAATATTGGATTACAAGTTATTATAGATGATTTATGTCTTGGAACGAAATATTTTTTTAACAATGTAGATGAAACAGATGATCCGATAAAAGCTTTAGCAGATTATCATTTAAAAAAGCCAATGTACTCTACTAAATTCCCTTCTTATAAAAGGTTTGAAGTACTTAAAACTTTAGTAGATAATTATGATGTTGATGGAGTAATTAATGTAGCTCAAAAATTTTGTGAGCCAGTGTTGTACGATCATCCATATTTTAGCAAGAAATTTAAAGAACTAGATATTCCATATCTATTCATTGAGATGGAATACAATAGGGAGTCTTATTCTCAATTAGCTACTAGATTTGAAGCATTTAGAGAAATAATTTGAAGGAGAATAAAAAAATGTCAAAAGTAGAAAAAAGCAGAAAAATGTTAAATGCAACTAATAAACTAAAGAATGAAATGGGAAGACATTTTTTAGCTATAGAACAAGCACATCGAGAGGGAACCCCAACAGCTTGGGCAACCGCCGGAACTCCAATCGAACTTCTTTACTCTATGGATGTACAACCTATGCTTCCAGAAAATTCAGCAACTGTTTCAGCTGCTCTTAAAAAATCTCAAAACTTTATAGAACTAGCTGAAGATGAAGGATATTCATATGATCTCTGTTCATATTTTAAAACGAATGTTGGAGCTGTCCTTAGCAATGCCGAAATGAGTGTGGGTGGAACTAGGAAACCTACTTTTATGATGTCTAGTGATGTTATATGTGATACTCATGTTAATTGGTTCCAAGTCCAAGCTGAAAGATTTAATATCCCTCATTTTACAATTGATGTCCCTCATATTGTAAGTAATACAAATAATAAACAGCGTGCATATTTTAAGAACTATATTAAAGAACAGCTCTGGGAATTATTAGATTTTATTACTGAGATAACAGGAAACGAATATAATAAGGAAAAAGCTAAAGAAATCGCAAAAAATTCCTATGAAATGGGTAAATTATGGCAAAATATTTTTGAGTTGAGAAAGAATATACCTTGCCCTGTGTCTACAAGAGATACATTTGGAGGTCTTTTTCCATTATTTACAATGCCAGGGTTAAAATCCCCAATCAAGTTATATCGAAGGATGTATAGAGAGGCTAAAGAACGTGTAGATAATGGAATTGGCGCTCTGGAAAAGGAGGAATTTAGGTTAGCATTTTTGGGGATACCTTTCTGGTATAATTTGAAATTCTTTTCGAACTTGGAACAGTGGAATACAATTATCTGTTATGAAACTTACGTTTATGCTTTCAGTAAATATGCTAACCCAAATATAACAAAAGAAATGGTTATTAACAACCCAGTAGATTGTATGGCTGAATTAATGTTGAGTTTTTGGTATAATTATGATCTTAAGACACGGTTTAATAAACTCAAAGAAACAGTGAAGGATTGGAAATTAGATGGTGTACTATTACACAATAACCTTTCATGCCGTCCAAATGCATGCGGAATGTATGATCTAAAGCGTAAATTAATGGAAGAATCCGATATACCCTCACTTGTTATCACAAGTGACATGAATGATCCACGTAAGATGAACAATACACAAGTGCTTAACCAAATAGAAAGCTTTATAGAGATTCTGCGACAAAGAAAGAGACAATAAAATTTTTTAAAAAAAAGGTTTATATACCAATATTTAGCTCTCAATTTTTTTTCTTCAATAAAAAAGTAAATAATTTGTTAATATTCGTTTTAATATCTTGGTCATATATTCTATTATATATTCTCAATATCAAATATTAATATAAATAAATATAAATTTATTTAAATATTCGTTTGAATAAATGTTATATAGAGACAAATTTGTTAATATTAAACTCATATGGCTAAATCATCAATGGATAGAGAAAAGGAATACAAGATGAATGGGAGTGAACTGCTTAATATATATGAGAGTTTATTAATTCATGATATGAGCAAAATTCTTCAAAATATAAAATCTTCATCCGAACTAAGTTCAAATCTCTTTGGTGACCCTGAAAAATTTGGTGTAATTAAAGAGCTCATAGAAACAATAAAACAACAAGCCACACGGGGCTTTAAATTAATGGATAACGTATATAGATTGTCAAAACTTGATAAAGACCAAATAGCATTTCATAAAATTGATGTTTACAATCTTTTACAGAATTCGATAGCTTTTGTAGAATTACCAATACAAGAAAATGTTCAGATTACTATAGATTGTCCGTTTAATGAAATTTTTGTTGAAGCCAACGATTTATTGCAAGATGTTTTTGAAAATCTGTTGATTAATTCTGTGGTCCATAATCAAAATTTAATAATAGAAATCTTGATTAGAATTTCGAAAGTAGTTAAAGATCGCACTAATTTTGTTAAAATAGAATTTATTGACAATGCTATTGGCATTTGTGATGAGAGAAAGATTGAAATTTTTAAAAGAAAAAGAAGTAAACAGACTGGCGGAAAAGGAATGGGCTTTGGATTGACCCTAGTTAAAAAATTAGTAGACTTTTATAACGGTGATATTTGGATTGAAAATAATGTAAAAGATGATTACTCGAAGGGGAGTAATTTTATAATTCTGATACCTGAAGTTTAAATTTATTTATATTATTTCCAAATAAATTAATTTGATATTTTTATATGAGCATTTGGGGTTAGAATCAGATAGTTTTCATCCAATCTAGCCATCGAACCCCCTTTTGCCTTTAAAAAAGTCTTAATCTCCTCAATCCCACTTTTAATCTCTGAGATGTCTGAATTTTCAAGTACTTGTTTTGCATTTAGTATTAATATCCTTCTTCCAAGTAACTGTTCTTTTATATCTTTTACTTGTTCAAGATTGGAAAAATCATACTTTCTTATGATAAAATTATGGAGTAGTGATGAATATTCCTTAGAAAAACCCATAGTCTCCTGAGGAGTCCCTAATAATGTATTATTTTCTTTTTTCCCCCAAAGTTTACCCAATTATACCTACCACACGATTTTTATTTTGATTTTTAAAACAGTTTAATATTCAGAGTATTAATACTCCGAAATTAACTTAAAATATAGTAATATTACCGTGATATGTTTGATTTATAAGCTATTATTTTGAAGTTCTTAGTAAAATTTATTATAATATCTATACCAAAGATTAAATTATGGACACAAAAATTGATGTTGAATATTTAGAGTTTATCAAGGAGAGAAAGAGCATTCGAAATTTTATCTATCAGAAGATAGATGATAAAATTATTAAGGATATAGTGGAATGTGGAAGGTGGGCTCCATCAGGTAGAAACTCTCAGCCTTGGCACATTAGCGTTGTTATTCATCCTACAGTAAAGCATATGCTAGCAGAAAATTCGAAATATAAAGAAACAATTGAATCTGCATACGTAAATATTGTAGTTTTTTTAGATCTTGAAAGAGGTTATGATCGAGTAAAAGATCTACAAGCAATTGGAGCATTTATTGAAAATATTCTTTTAGCCATTCAAGCCCATAAAGAATTGGGAGCTGTTTGGATTGGAGAGATTTTAAATAACAAAGCAAGTGTTAATAAAATATTTAAACTTCCAATTGATAAATTTGAACTAATGGCTTGCATAGCTGTTGGGGTAATTGATAAAACTCAAAAGGATAAAGATGTAAAACCAAGAGATAGACAGTCTGCAGAATCTTTTATGACTTGGTATTAAAGCTATCTAAGTTTTTTGACTATTTATCTTATTTTTTTTCCTTTCAACTATATGTGGTGATAGTATATACATTCCTATAATGAAAAGGGAATCAAAGACCATTCAACAATAATTGAAATAATAAATGGCGCAAATGTACTGACTGTATCCCAGACTATCCCTCCTAAAAAAGGACCAATAATCATACCAATTTACAACCAAAAGTGCAATATTGGTGAAAAAAACTCTCCCAACAAGTAATATAGATTAACCCAATACATAGAAGTTAGACCAAGATATAAAAGAGCATATACAACACCAAAAACAAATCCAAACAATACATCTATCGGAAAATGGACACCCAAAATTAGTCGACTAATTGCCATAAGAATATCTAAAACAATGAATATTGTTAAAATAATCCAGTAAAACTCTTGAAAATAATAAGCGAATACAAATCCAAAAAAAAGCAGAAAAGCAACATGGCCTGAAGGAAAAGATTGCTTGTCTGATTCTTTCATCAAATAAGGTATTTTTATAAAATCATCATGTTTTTTTACTCCTTCAGCTTTTAGTTTAATAAATGGGCGATTTCTTTTTACGATTTTGTACTTTATTATACTATGGAGTAAAATACTTTGCCAAAATCCACCAGTGAAAAGGACAAAAAGATAATAGTCTTTAGTTATATAACCGTAAATCAGCCAAATAACCCAACTTAGCCCCCAAAAATATAAGGAACCAAAAAAACTAAACACAATAGCAATCTTTTTACTTCTCATACTAAATTTACTTTTATAAATACTTAAAAAAGCCCGGTGATCCCAATCTTCAAGTTTTTCCAAATACTCGGTTAGAGACGACATTTATATTTTTATATGGGTTTAGTATGAGCTAAGATTGATGTGAAAATATTAATATATAAATTTTTTGATATAATTAATCGTATTGATTGATTTAACTAATCCGAATATAAAAAGTATTATTCTTAAAATCTTTTGAATACAGTCTCTGTATATACGAGTATTTTTATAAATAACGAGATCTCAATCCATTCTACTATTAAAATAAGTATTAATTATTAAATAATAATTGATTAATTAAATTCAATACAAATTTTCTTTCTTATTTTCTTGTAAGGAAGTGGTGGTTATATGAATGATGTATCTGGATTTTCAGATGAAAGTTTAAGAAGTATTGCTGCTCAAAAGGTTAATTACAGATTTTCTGTGAAAATACACATTGCTGTATTTATTCTCGTGAATTTATTGTTGTTTATTATTAATTTCCTCTTCACACCAGAGTTCTATTGGATTGTTTTCCCATTTTTCTCATGGCTCATAGGAGTTAATCTACATATATTAACGTATCTATTATATGCAAAAGGAATATATCCAATATCTAAACGAAGTCTAATTTATGATGTAGATTCATTTATTTTTGTTATGCTTTTATTATTTATAACTAATTATATGACATTACCAGGATTTTATTGGGTTCTCTTTCCAACAATTTTTTGGGGGGGATTGGTAATATTACATCTAATAATTTACTTAAGATATTTCAGTACTAAAATTGAAAATAATGAGGAAGGCAAGTCACGGAAAGAGCGAGCAATAGATAAAGAATTAGCAAAAATGCGGAAAAGACAAACAAATAGGAATAATCGCTAAAGGTAAAATGTGGTTAGGAAAATTTTTAGATTTTGAAGAGGATATAAAAGACTTAAGAACTAAAATTAAAGAAGAAGTATTTGACAATTTAAAAAAAAGTAAGCTCACTCCCCTCGAATTTACAATAATTGAAAGTATTTTTAATAATGAGAAACTTTCTGGGTATGATCTGATCAATAATTTGAATAAACATTTTGCTGGTACTTGGAAAGCTCAATCGGGAACAGTGTATCCAATTCTATCTAAATTAAAAAAAAATGGTTTCTTGAATATTGAACATGTTAAAAGTGCGATTGGTCCAATTAAGAAAGTATACTCATTAACAGAGGCAGGTGAGGAATTACTTAAAGTTAAAGTTAATAAAAATTTTCAAGAACAACTTAATTTCATCGAGAATTTTTTAGTTGAACTCACATCTATTTATATCCTTTCATTTTCTAAGGAATTTAGGGAACAAAAAACAGAGGAAGTTCACAATTCGATAAAAGAAATATTTGAAAATGTAAAAAATAGAATTTAAATTATCCCACAACCAAGATTATCACAAATTTAAACGTATAAATATTAAAAAAAAAAAGATTTAGAGAATGTTTTATTTCTTATTTCCCTCTAGCTTTTCTAACGAATCCTTGAAATTCATCTCTTTGGAGTGTTGCACAACAACCCTTATAAGAATATTCCTTTTTGATATCGGGAGCAGCTAATTTAGCTCCTATAATTTCCCTCTGCGTAAATTCTTTTAGAATAGACTTTTTAAACTCCTCTACGGTTTCTAATTCAATCATCGTTTGTGCTACTTCTTCATAGGTTGCATTAACATGTTTATTTAAAAATAGCGCATTAATGACTAGTAAAGCCATACGGTACCCTACTCGAAAAAGTGTCTCAGCAGGATCATATCTCTCCATATCTAAATGCGTTTCAAACATATCCGCAAGAATATCATAAACTGCTCCTGTAAAAACTTGTGAAATATCATGAACTTGATCAGAAACTTCACTCATTTTGAGGTCATTATCCGCATTCCGCAAACCTGATGGTTTACCAAAAATAGCTTCCCCAAATTGTTCTCCTATTATGGGAAAGAATGATTTGGAATGAAGATCTGCTTTAGATTCAGCAATTATTGCCTCACACATATCCATTTGAGATAGCATAGTAAATATGGAAGTTAGATCTCCAAAGGCTTCGTGTAATCCCCCAGTTTGAGGGTGCCAGCTTACTAAATAATCAGGGCATACTGCATCAAGAAAAGCGTGTCCCGTCTCATGGGCTACAATGTCGAATGACCGGCATGTATATACAAGAGGTTTGGTATTGTCATCATTAGGATTGAAGTAGAAAAACTTTAAAGCCTTTTCATCCCTGCTATAATATGCATTCGCACCGTATTCTGCATATGGATATGTTTTTATCGGTTCGTTTCCCCATTGCCAAGTAAATCCTGTATAACTATTATCTTGCCTAAGTAAAGCACGTTCATACATAGTTATAACTTGGCGAATTACTGCAAAAGTATGGACAGCGTCGAACATCTTTGGCTTTTTTTTAAAATCAAATAAAAAGTCATTATTTTTATCAGATTTAGCAATTGGCATCCCTACTATTTCAATCTTGTCATCTTTTGGACCATTTTGAATAGAGGTATAAATATAAGAACTTCTCATTCCAATTGCTAATACCGTTGGATCTTGTTTCCAAACTCTAACTTTTGAACCAGACATGATCTTTTTCCTTTTATTATCTTCTGTAGTATCATCTGGATCGACATCCGTACCACTATCAGATTTTGCTTTTGTTATCCATCCCTTAACTTGTGTAAGAGTTGGGAGTTTTGTTAGTAAATCAGGCTGTTCATTATTTAATTTGTTAATTCGATCTAATGTACTTTTTGGACTTCTATGCGCAAGTTCCTTTACGGAATCAATTCCTATGAGATTTAATGCGTTTGCATATTCAGGATTGATTCCTTTAATCCTCATAAGATCTGCGTGTTCTTGCCATGTATCCAAAGTTTGAGCACTGACCCCAATCTTCTTAGCTATTTTCTTGATTTGATAACTAGTTAGTGGTATTAAGTCCTCAACAATTTTGATTCCTTCCTTCCCTAATTTTATGGCATGACGTTCATCGAGTCCAATTATTTCAGTTAACTTCATCTAATTGTTTCCCTCATCTTTCTAATAAAGATATTAAATTAATAAATTTGTGATTAATAATCTTTTTCTATCCTTTAACTCTAAAGGAATTTAGTTGATGTTATCTTGCAGCGGTCTATCAATGGGTTAATAATTTCTTTTTTGAGATATCCGATTGTACCGGTATTAGAGTATTGTTTTGAACTAACTCATAAATAATGTTTGAGGAATCAATATTAGTAAAATCAGTTGAGGAATTGGTTTTCGATAATAATTCCTTTAACAAGAAAGAGTTTTTCTTCTTATGTAATAGCGTCTTAGCTAATTGAAAAACTTTCTTTGATATTGGAGTTAACTTCTTACCTTT
>SDBS01002126.1_pt1 | contig 19919 bp, 15 predicted proteins | sample 2277091 | NCBI WGS metagenome assembly SDBS01 (sample SAMN10404972, study PRJNA504765) | marine sediment metagenome | isolation source: marine sediment core GS10_PC15, 163 cmbsf | place: Arctic Ocean: Southern Knipovich Ridge | collected 2010 | reverse complement strand
CCTCAGACTTGTCAAAGCAGTAAAGACGCTATCGCCATCACTGCTCTTAAACGTTTTGCCGGCGGGAATATTTTCCAGTATAACGTCTTTGCCGTCCTCCGATGTTTTCAGTGTATATTGTTCGTTGGCGGAGCTGACTGTTACCGATACAATATCCTCTCGCGACACTGAAACAAGCTCCTGTTCAATATAACTCATCGCTGTGTCCGCAATCCACGGCATAGTTGGCGCCACATAAACAGCATCGCTCGAAGCCAATCTTACGTAAGTACCCTGTCCAAGCTCCTTGGTTTCTCCTCCGATAACACCTGTAAGCAGCGATGAGTCCGGTTTGAAAAACTTAATTGTGGCATTGGCATTTTCCTCCGTTAATCCGAGGTCTTCGTGATTTGCCGCGTTGTCTGTAACAAATTGTGACGTCTGAATCTCCAGGCTCTTTGTAATCAAGTTATTGATTTCACTTGCCTTGGCCGGATAGTTATCCTTATCGACGACAACAAAGCCCCCTTGCCGGCGTTTGAGCGTAACCGTATCTTCACCGGTTCCTAAAACAATACTGTCTATATCAGCTGGGTCGAGCCCCTGGATAAGATAAGCCAGCCCGTCCACATCAGTCTTCAGCCTGCTTGAAACACGGGACTGAACTACTGCCCATATCACCATAAAAACCGCAACAATACCTAACACCATAAGTTTTTTATTACTCATTCATAAAACTCCTTACTCTTATTTTGAGAAGAGACTTCGCGTCGCGGGACACCTCAAGCATCGCTTGCATGGCTGATATAATGTCTTTTCCTTACACTCCGACAGACACCCAAGACTATAGCAATTATCAGAATTATCGCCGGGGCCATCAGCATATTAAAACCTCGAAGAACATTACCTAAATGCTCGATTCTTTCGCGTTTATTCAATCTTACCTCATTCAATTGACGCTGTGCCCGGCGTTGTTTCAATTCGAGATCTCGCTGCTTCTGCAGTATCGTACTGCCGATGACCTCTTCCTGTCCTTTCTTGGCAGAAGCCAGAATAGATTGCAGCTCGCTCTGGAAGCCCAAAATTTGCGCGTTAATCTTCGCCACTTCTTCGCGAGTTTCCTCTTCCGCCTGCCTTTCAATTTCGTCGACAACAACAAATGGCCTCTTGAAGTTTCCTCTCGACCTGATGGAAACCAAATCGCCGGACCCGCTCAAATCATCAATAGCGTTCAGCACTAAAGCACTATTATCACCAACAACCATCTTGCCGAAGAAGGAGCTCTGGTATGCTATCGAATCACTTATAAAGTCAACATCCGCAAAAACCACCACCACACAATCATCCTGGGCTTCTGTCAGGCCTTTAATCTGCTTTTTTATCTTCTTAACATCGTTAGGGTCTGTGGTTTCGTCCGAAGACTCCTCGTCGACCTCAATCTCAATACCATCAGGGAAACTGCTCTTAAGAGGGCCGGTTATCAGATAACCCATCGCAACAGGCTTGTTACCCTCGACAAATTTACTCATAAGATTTGATGCGTTTAACATCATCAGTTCGTATGCGTTGCTTATCAAAAAGCTATTACCCCTGTCAGTCGTTGTAATAAGGGGCGTTCGTTTTATCTCAACTTCCTCATTTGGGTCCGCAACTTCTCTAAGCACACCTGAAAAAAGAAACCTGACTTGATTAAGCTGGGTTGTAATTACATTGTCCGTATCAAAGCATTTCCCTTCCGGTGTCAGATTAAGGTAGCCGATTATCCTCTCTGGCCTCTGATTGGCACGAATGGAAGCCATCGATGCCAGATTTATATCACCGGCAAAAGTATTAACCGGCATCTCAATGCCCCATGTTCGCAGAAGAACATTCATCTCCGAGCTGCGCGAAACCTGCATCCCCATCTGCATCATCCTCTGGTCCGGTTTATCCGCAAAGCAATGAGGGTCAACAAATGCTATCATCCTGCCACCTTTCAGCACAAACTGGTCTATTGCGAACAGCGTCTGCTCAGATAGGGCCTTAGGGTGAATCACTAACAGAATGTCAATATCATTAATGTCATTAACATCTGTGGCGACACTCGAAACCTCGTACTTTTTTCGCAACTGTTCGATAAAGATCCAGGGCGGCTTCGGTTGCTGACCCTGCCTGAGCATCATCTCATACATATAACCGCTCACGTCATTGCCCATTACCGGAAGTGAGCTCATTACACCTACTTTTCTTTTTTGTCGAGTGATTGCAGTATCTATCAGGTAGCTTATGTCATACTCAACGAAATTCTCACGGTCAGGTGAAAAGAATGGTATAGCCTTTTCAATTCCAAATTGTGTCTGCAACACCAAGCCGAAGAAAAAGTTTTCCTCTTGGGTTATCGGAAATCGCTTTAAGCCATACCTCAATGCCTGCACCTCATCATCAGAGAAGGGCCGTGGATCGATTATTTCCAGCTCAAACATACCTTTCGACTCTACAGCATATTCTTCCAGCAGCGCCTTGACGAATTGGTAATAGTTGTTGAAATAGCGAATCTGGTCAGGCCCTTTCAGCGCAGCAGTTTTTGCATAGTAGAACTTAGCTTTAATCGGCTGATTAAGTTTAGCCAAAATCGCTTTCGTTCCGCCTGAGAGCGTATAAAGCTTCTGTTCTGTGACATCGACCTTCAATCCCTTTCCAATATTTTGGCAAATACTTATTGCAGAGAAAATAATCACCAAAACAAGGCCCGCCCCAATAATTGTACGTATCGTTCGATTCATTATCTGGCTTTCCTTTCGTCCAAAACAATGCTGCAGGCGGCAATCCACCCGACTATCAACAATATAAAGTAAGAGAGGTCCTCGAATTTCAGCACACCTCTTTGGATTGACTCGAAGTGTATCTGAAAACTCATACTCTCTATCGCTGAGACCAGACCGGCCGGTAAGAACGTCGAAACAAAGCTTAATGTCGTCGGCATACCTGCAAAAACAAGCACTGCACAGGCAACAACCGACAGGACAAAACTTATGACCTGGTTTTTACTGGCCGCCGAAAAGAAACAACCTATAGCAAGAAACCCACCTGCCATTAACAAGCTGCCTAAATAACCGGTAATTATCAGGCCGATATCCGGCTCACCAAGGTAACAGACTGTAATCGCCATAGGGAAGGTCAATGCCAATGCAATTGCAAGGAATAGCCACGCCGCGAAGAACTTGCCCAAAACAGCCTGAGTTATTGTAATTGGTAAAGTAAACAACAGCTCAATCGAACCGACCTTGCGTTCCTCAGCCCAGAGACGCATCGCAGTCGATGGCACCATAAAAACAAACAGCAGCGGCAGGTTCATAAAAAACGCACTCATGTCTGCCTGCCGCATTTCATAAAAGCCCTGCTTGAACGTCAGGTACCCTGAAAAAAACAAAAAAATCACAAGAAACACGTATGCAAGAGGCGTCGTAAAATAACTTTTCAGTTCCCTCTTGAATACCGCCAAAAAACTATTCATTTTCTGAACTCCTCATTTGGTTAATTAATTAACTATTCACTAATTTACTTCTTACCATTTCTGGTAATCTTGCGAAAAACAGCATCAAGACTGCACTGGTATTTCTCCTTCAACTGGCCAGGCGTTGAATCTACCAGTATTCGGCCTTTGGCAATGATTATCGTCCTCGAGCAAACAGCATCCACTTCTTCGAGGATGTGAGTCGATATGATAATACATTTGTCTTTTGCCATTTTATTTATGAGTTTTCTGACCTCATGTTTTTGATTAGGGTCCAGCCCATCGGTGGGTTCATCAAGAATCAGCACATCAGGGTCGTGAATTAACGCCTGAGCTAATCCCACTCGCCGTTTATATCCTTTCGACAATGTCTCAATCGTCTGATGATATACCGACTCAATTGAACACATCGGGACAATCCGGTCAAGTGCCTGTTTGCGTTTCTTGCCCTTAATCTGTCTGGCATCGCAAACAAAGTTCAAAAAGCTCCCAACCGTCATCTCGTTATATGCCGGCACGTTCTCAGCTAAATATCCAATCGACCGTCTGACTTCAATTGGATTCTTCAAAATATCATACCCAAGTACAGTAGCTGTTCCGCTGTCCGGCCGCAGAAAACAAGCCAGCATTCTCATTGCTGTGCTCTTACCGGCCCCGTTAGGCCCAAGAAGGCCCAGAACCTGACCCTTTTCAACATCGAATGATATACCGTCAACAGCGACAACCGAGCCGAAACTACGTCGAAGTTCTTTGACTTCTATCATATTCATCTCCACAAAACAAAATCAAATTACACCCAAATCCTGACTTTCCTTACAGGGTTCGTATGGATTTAACCAAAAATATTCTTGACAGTCAATACCCTTGATAAGATTATTTTGTTCAAAATATTCAACCAAAAGAAGACTTAGGACTTATGAGCCGGGTTGCTAAAGTAAAGTTTATTGACTACAGAACCAGCATAACCGGGGCACTTGATTTAATTGATGCCCCGACTCGGCTGCCACAACAGGGCCTTATTATCATCAAGCCAAACCTGACAAATTCATCCCCGCCGCCGGTTACAACAAGCGTAGACGCTGCCGAGGCAATATACAACTACTGCAAAGCGCACACAAAGGCCGAAATCGTAATAGCTGAAGGCTGTGGAACCGGGAGGACTCCGGAGGTTTTCGATACGCTTGGATACACGGACCTGGCCAATAAATATGGCCTGCAACTGATCGACTTAAACGAAGCCGAAACAATCGAACTCGAAAATGATAGTGCCCTGCAATTAAAACAGTTTTTTATGCCGAAGATTGTCCGGCAGGCGTTCGTGATTTCACTGCCGGTGCTGAAAGACCACAGCTTCACCAAAACCACGATTGCGATGAAAAATATGTTTGGCATTGCCCCGGGTAAGTTCTATTCGGGTTCCTGGAATAAATCGAAGCTGCACAGCCCATCCACGGACAAGTCCGTTGTGGATGTCTGCTTATATAAAAAGCCCGACCTCTCGGTAGTTGATGCGTCTATCGCCCTGAAGGGAATGCACCTTGCAGGAAAGCACAAGAAGATAGGCCTTATCCTGGCGGGATTTGACCCCGTTGCTGTCGATACTCTTGGCAGTAAACTGCTTGGCCACAATCCCAAAAAATTAGAATACTTGACACTGGCCAACGGCCGGCTCGGCTCTATGGACAACATCGAAATAATAAACGGTTAACCTTGCCTCATTTATCAAATCAATTATCATTAATCATTAATCATTTAAATGGGGCCGCCTAAATTTTAAACTACGGTGCCGGTTCTGGTGGTAGCGGTTCCGGCTCTGGTTCTGCCGGCCGATACAGACGAATATCATCGAAGAAGACCATACCTGAGCCGCCTGCTTGCAGATTGTTCTTATCGCCGAAACCAATAGCAATCGTATTAACATTGGCAAGGTTCACGCTCTGGGCTGCAAACTCCTGCAAGTCGATAGTCCATTGGGTCCACTCATCTATCAGCGCCGCGTCGGGATCATCGTGATAGACCACAGCGCTGCCGTTGAGAGCAACATACATCCGTTCAGCAGCATTAGACGCATCACCATAGAACCACAGCGACAATACTCCAACACCTTCTTCTGTCCAGTCACGCGCTGAGAACAACGTCATGGTTACCTCAGAGTATTTGAAATTGTTCTCGTAGAAAAGCGGCATCGATTGGCCGCCGCCGTGAACAATCGTAGTCTCAACATGATGCTCTCCCGCAGGGAAATTTGGCTCGGCGTAACCTGCCTCAGAACCGTTTGTCGCAATGCCATATCCATCTATCCACGTTTCAAATATCCTGTCAGGTTCCCAGTCGTTGTAGTCCTCAAAATCGTCAATCTCAATGAAGTCGGTTATCGTAAAGCTCCATAAGTTGCCTTTGCTGATTGTCGCGTCCGTATTATACTCATCGACACGCCAGTAGTAAGGCCCGCCGCCCCATTCAACGCCTTCGGCTGGAGTGTAAATAGTTCCACCCTGTCGGCCTCTATATATGCCGGTCGTATCGGATGCATCTGCATCGGCAACAGCGTCTCTGTCGGTACCGAAGTAAACATCGTGCTGTGATGCATTATCTCCAGGCGACCAGCTAAGGGGCGTCGCGTCTCTGATGTACAGTATTGAGCCAGGACTCGGCTTCGGGTCCCAGGCCAGGAGCAGTTCGCCTCTCATGGCCTCCTGTATCTCGACCTGTGTCAGCGCCCGATCGTAGATGCGAAGGTCGTCGATGGTACCATCGAAGTGGTTCACTCTGTTTCTGCTGGTACCGATGATGAACTCGTTGAATAGCAGTTCGTCAGTCGAATAAGTGTAGCTGTTAGCCCACGTGCCGTTGTAGTAGTACTGAAGGGAGGTACCCTCGGCGACTAGCGCCAAGTGGATCCAGTCTGTGCTCACAGGGCCGAATGCTGGGCCTGGAGCCAGATTGGTGTTGCTCCGGTAATATCCTGGGCTTGTTCCATCCACGTCAATCTGAATACCCGAGCTGTTGGGCGTATGGCTGCTGAACGGGCTCATAAACTCCCCTTGCCCCACGGTAGCAGCCTTCACCCACAACGCGACGGTGAAATTCGCAAAGTTCTGTGCCTGGGGCAACGTGTGAAGAACAAAGTCATCCATGCCGTCAAGCTGCAAACCACCACCGAGATACCCATCCGCCCATTGGGGATTACCCTCGAAAGTCCCGTGATGGCCCTGGCCGGACCAATCAACGACAGTACTGCCGGAACCTTCTACAAGGGTCCACAGGCAAATCAAGTTAGGATCGGTAATTGGTATCTCAGGCAGTGTTCTGAAGCTCAAGACATCGCCTTTATGAGTGGCGATACCATCGAACTCATCGATTCGCCAGAAGTAAACCTTGTCCAATTCAAGTGTGCCGGGAGTATAAGTTGTCTCTGCCTGAGGCAGACCAACAACGGCATTGTTGACATCGTCAAAATTATTGTCAAAATATACGGTGTGTAATTTTGCACCGAAGCCGCCCGTCCAGCCAAGCTCCACATCTGTGAACACAAATTTAGTACCATCAGCAGGGTTGTGTTCATAGGCCTTTTTAGGCGGGATCCAGAAGCTCCATATATCGCCCTTCCACGGACTCTGGTCATTGGCGTCGTTGACCTCATCGATTCGCCAATAGTAGGTCGTGCCGGGTTGCAGACCCTCGGGAGCAGGGAAGCCGGGGAATCCGACCACTTGTTTAGTAGTCGCCAAATTGCCAACAAAAGCCGCCTCGGCGCCTTCGTTGACATCGTCGAAGGCGTTCCCAAAATACAGATTGTGGGAAACGGCCCAATCCCCCGGTGTCCACGATAGACTCACCCAGGTTTGCTCGTACAACGCCCCATCTTCCGGGCTTGGTCTGCGCGCCAACGGCATCCCGGCAACGCCTTGGCTCAGCATCATATCCTGGATATCAGCCTCCGACAAAGCATGGTCGTACACGCGAAAGTCGTCAATGACCCCGATCAACGAGTTGTCTGCGTTTCTGTTTACACCTACGGCAAATTCGTTGAACGTCGTATTGGTGGTAGTGAGAGTTACGCTGGTAGCCAAACTGCCATTGTAGTAGAGGTTCGCGGATGTGCCATCCCAGGCTACTGCAAGATGGACCCAACTCGTGGTGATGGGGCCGAATAGTACGAGGCCAGGCCTAATCCGATAATCCCCCGGATTTCCCCCATTCATATCAATCTGAAAACCGGCGCTGTTGGGAACATAGGCGCTAAAAGCAGCGCTGTTTATGGGTTGCCCCACGGTGTCTGGTTTGACCCATAATGCCACGGTACCAGCCGAATAGGGTTCTTCGGCGGCAAAGGAGTACAGAACACTCTGACCCTCAGCCACGAAGTGCACACCACCGCCGTGATACCCATCCGCCCACTCCGGCGTCCCAACAAAGGTGCCATCGTTACCATTGCCAGATACGTCGAAGGCAGTAGTGCCGGAGCCTTCATCGAATGTCCAGTGAACCACAATATCCGCCGAGGCATTACTTGCCACACTCAGCACCAAAACAAAGGCAGCTAAATACGTTAGTCTCTTACACATAATAGTCCTCCTTAAAAAAAGTTAAAATAACCGTGCCTTAGCCACATACCAAAATCCCGACTTATCGGGATTGTTTATGAGAATTGAAAATTTCCGATGTACGATTGCCGAGTTAGCAATGAAAAAGGAAAATCTTAAATTGAAACCCGCAAATCGGAAATCAAAATACCACATCCTTCCTTCAAACGCCCAATATGAGCAGTTAATTGAGTTATATAAATTCCAACTCTGGAGCAAAAAGTTACTATTAAGTCTTTGTTCGTAGCTTAACAACCTTGCGGCTAAGAGAACTGCTTGAAAATTCATACAATTTAGCCCGGTTGAAAGCCAAAATATACGTATTTATCAATTCTATTTATACCAAACCGGCCCCTTTAAGGTCAAGAAAAAAATAACAATTTTTGAGAGACATTACACATGATGATTTGAATTATCGTGTCATCTCAGGCGGGCTGATGAGCGGCATACACCAGCATTGACAGCTCGATACGCTAAAGGACAACGATGGATTTCGGATTTCGAGATTCCTGTTAGGGGCCTGTTCAGAACAGATTTACGTGTCAAACAATTCGGAAAAGGAATTCATCAGTGTTGGTTATCTACGGTGGTTATTTTCTATCCACTCAACATTATTTTGATATCTGCAAGGGCAGGTCTTGGGGTATGATCCGGCGTCTTTTTTTTCTGCGGTTCATTGTTCGGCGGTCACAGTGAACAACCGGATTATCATTAGAAGCTATCTGGAGGGCTTCAAGAGCAGTCGGGGCATATAAATCGGCCTCCATTTCCTGCCAGAGTCCATCGGCCCGGTTGAATAAACCACCTGACAACATTATGCGCATATTAGGCCAGGCGTTTACAGATTTTATGGTATCTATCAGTCGCCTCACGGCAGGTGCTTGTTTGGGGGTGGTACCATAAATTAACAGAATGGAAGGGCCATATTCGTTTATGAAAGCAAGAATATCATCGTTTGTTAGTCCGCCACCAGGAAATCTTACTTCCCAGCCATTGCTTTCAAAAAGATCAGTCATCATTTGAGCACCCAGCTCCTGCAATTCGTCTGGTGCGCAACATACAACTATTTTTTTGTTCTTTTTTGGTCTGCGAGGCAACTTATTTTGAAGTTGATCCACAATAGTGCGATTAACACGTGTGGCTAAATGCTCCTGCACAGGAGTAATTTTGTCTTTACGCAACAGTTTTTCGATTTCCACCATAATCGGCCATATTATGTTGACATAAACGGAATTGGCAGGTATGCCACTCTGGAGTGTTTCTTCTATCACAGCCCGGCAAGCTTTTCTATCACCTCGTAACAAAGGTTCCAAGTAACGGGCCAAAATGCTTTCATTTATCATATTTTTATCTCCTTTGAAATTCTCAGTATTTCCTATATTACCCAGTATGTATATTGTTTTTCCTTGCGACTATTAAAATGTTAAAATAGGCATTGTACCTAACAAGTAATATATAACTATCGGAGGCTGATGAAGAAAAACTTTAGTTAAAATGGGCAAGTTTGATGGCTACTTACAGAATTATCTAAAATGCCATAGATGTGTATGTTCTTTCCCTTCATATAATTCACGTTTACCTTTGTCCGATATAAACTGCAGAATATAACGATTAAATAATGTACAATATTTCCTTTTTTTACACTCATATAGCCAAAGTATTTAATGGTTGATTAAGAAAAATTTATTTTCTCCGTTTAACTTAAATTGCTTGTGATTAGGTTTTATTTAATTAATAATCGCTTATAATGTATTTTTTAGAGGTTCTTTAAATGTTGAAATTATGAATCTTGATCTAAAAAAACTAACAGATGGAGAGCTTCTCATACGTTATGAAACAGGAGAGGAAGCAGCTTTTAGTGAAATCGTAAATCGGTATAAAAATGGCCTTTACGCATTCTTGAGAATGTTTTTAAACCGACAGGAACTTGTCGAAGACGTTTTTCAGGAAACCTTTTTGCAGTTATTTAACAGCCGAGAAAGTTTTGATAAAAACCGACCTTTGCGTCCCTGGTTGTTCACAATAGCTGCAAATAAAGCAAAAGACGCTCTTCGCAAATGGCAGCGAACATCCGCAATTCCCATCGGTACTATGACTGATTCAGATGATTTGTCATTTGATGATATTTTGAATTCTGTAAAATCTGATAACATAAGACCTTACGAGACCCTGCAAAAAGGTGAAACTGCTATGCATGTTAGACGAATTATAGCGGATATGCCGGAAAACCTCAGAGAAATATTGGTTTTAGCTTATTTTAGCAGATTTTCTTACAAACAAATGGCTGAGATTTTGAGTATACCTATCGGTACGGTAAAAAGTCGGTTACACACGGCTGTTGGTCGTTTTGCAAAAGAGTGGAAAGCATCAATTGGGAGCAAATAAAGTTAATGATTCCGCTGAACAACGAGCATAGACGATTGTTATTTGATTACTGTATAGGTTTGACATCCCAAAAAGAGACTGCCGAAGCAGAGGCCTTAATCTCATCAAACAAAGAAGCTGCCGAAATTAATTCTATGCTCAGAGTTGCAGTTGCGCCACTTGACAGCTTAGAGCATGAACCCTGTCCCGACGAACTCGTAAAGAAGACTATTTGGCGAGTTAATAAACTTGCAGATTCAAGTCGGCGTCAGCTACAGCAATTGCTTGCCAGCGAACAAACACGAAATGTTGTTACTAAGAGCCAATTATGGTGGAACTTGAGCAAAATAGCGCTTGCTGCTGCAGTGTTTATGCTTATTGTCGGAGTTGTGGTTCCTACGCTGGGCGTTGCGCGTCAAAGATATCGGCAGAAGCGCTGCCAAATGCAAATGAGCGGTATCTTTCAGGGTTTAAGCAATTACATTTCAGATCATGATGGTCAATCACCTGCTGTTGCAACTATAGCAGGAGCACCGTGGTGGAAGGTGGGTGATCAGGGCAGAGAGAATCAATCCAATACCCGGCATTTATACCTTTTGCCGAAAGGCGGTTACGTTGAGCTAAGTAACTTTGTATGTCCTGGCTATAAGGGTGAAAAACTTTTTAAATTTAATGACTCTCAAATCGAAAAATTTAAAGATTTTCCGAGCAGAAGATATATAACCTTCAGTTTCCAGATAAGATGCCAAAGAACCAGAAGCGGCAAGCTGATGTGCCGAAAGGTCTTAATGGCTGACAGGAATCCACTCTTTGAAAAACTGCCGGAAGATTTTACCGGAGAATTTCAAGTGCATTTAAGCAGAGAGTCGTTAACTCTTAACAGCAACAATCACAATCGCCGCGGGCAAAACGTGATGTTTGGTGATGGCCATGTCGAGTTTCTAAAAACCCGTTTTATCGGAATCGCAAAGGACGATATATTCACCCTGCAGGACACTGACGTATATCAAGGCTGCGAAGTTCCCTCCTGCGAGACCGACTTTTTCCTTGCCCCGTAATTATTTTCGCATTTCATATCGTTTCTCGTAATGTTTGGATAGTTGAATCCCCTTGTGATGAGACCTTAACCTGCAAGACTTTGAATTCAATATGCTTTGAAGGAAATGTTATGAAGACCTGTTTATATTGTCAAGGCAGATTCGGGCGTTCCTTTTTAATCTGTCAAGGCCTGAGCGACTGATCGTCGAATCAGCAAACAAGGTATCGAAATCCTGTTGTTTCAAATTCAAAATCCAGCCCAGGTCAAGTTTAGCCCTGTCATTATAGAATTTGAACTGATTATTTTTGCATACGGGTGCGTTTTTTTGATAGGGACAGGCAAGGACACAATCATCACAGCCGAAGAGTCGGTTACCAATTTTTCCAGCTAAGTCGGGAGGTATTCGCCCTTTGTATTCTATTGTAAGATAGTTTATACATTTATTGGCATCGAATCGGCCTTCAGGCATCAAGGCACCAGTCGGACAGGCGTTGATGCACTTATCGCAGTTTGAACATTCGGAGGTTTTTGGTTCATCAATTACAAGTTTTAGAGTTGTTATTATTTCGCCTAAGAATATTTGTGGGCCGAGTTTGGGATTGATTAGCATGCGGTTCTTTCCAATGAAGCCCAGTCCTGCCCTTGCAGCCAATGCTCGCTCAGCTAATGGTACTGAATCAACACAGATTTTAAATTTATGGTCCCGTCCGGCGGCAGAACTAATAAATTCAGATAGCTTGCGCAATCGTTTCTTTATGAACGAATGATAATCTTCATATTGGGCGTAGTTTGCTATTTTGCACATTGGAGCAGTTGGGTCCGGTTGTTTAAGTTTTGGTGGTTTATAATTCAGGCCGACACAGATTATTGATTGTGCGTTTTCCAAAAGTTTGGCCGGGTGGGTACGTTTTTCAAAATTGCTGTGCATGTAGCTCATCTGCCCAGCGCACCCTAACCTTAGCCACTCGGCCAATAGTTCGGCCTGCTTGGCATCGATGGGCGAGGCGTCTGTTATGCCGACCAGGTCGAAGCCTAATTCAAACGCTTTGCGTTTTATCTCTTGAGACAAACTCATAAAAGCGATTATACTAAATCCAGTTGTGAGTTTTTAGCTTGTAGTTTGCTGTCGGTAGTTTTATTTTTGATACCAGTTCATAATTTGGCGTATAGTAGAGGGCAAAAGGATATAGTAGAATGGAGAACTAATAAAAATGGAATCAAACTCAAATGTATTACCGAGGCCGCTGCGTGGTATCATTCCGCCTCTGGTTACGCCGCTTGAAGACAGAGATACTCTTGATGCAGCAGGCTTAGAGAGGCTGATAGAGCATATTCTTACAGGCGGCGTTCACGGTTTGTTTATCTTAGGGACAACGGGTGAGGCGCCGAGTCTTAGTTACCGGCTGCGGTATGAGCTTATTGAGCGCGTCTGTGGACAGGTTAAGGGACGTGTACCGGTGTTGGTTGGAATAACCGACACATCCTTTGTAGAGTCGGTAAACATTGCCGGTAAAGCACGGGAAGCTGGTGCCCAGGCGGTTGTGCTGGCGCCGCCATATTACTTTCCCGCGGGGCAATCTGAACTTCTCGAATACCTCAAGCATCTAACGCCTGAATTGCCGCTGCCGGTGTTTCTTTACAATATGCCAAGTTACACCAAGCTGGTTTTCGAGCCGGAGACCGTACGGGCCGCGGCTGAGTTTCCGGGCATTGCGGGTATAAAGGACAGCTCCGGCAACATGATTTATTTTCGCCGGCTTCAGTCTCTGCTTAAAGACCACCCGGATTTTTCACTTCTTATCGGCCGGGAGGAGCTGCTGGCCGAGGCGGTTTTGTTTGGTGGGCACGGGTGTGTGTGTGGAGGGGCTAACCTTATCCCACAGCTTTATGTGGACCTCTATAATGCAGCGTGTTCAAAAGACCTGCCGAAGGTCGAGTCACTGCACAAAAAGGTAATGCATCTCTGTACCACGATCTATAATGTGGGGCAGTATGAGTCGAGTTTTTTGAAGGGTCTGAAGTGTGCGCTTTCGTGCATGGATATTTGCAGCGATTTCTTAGCCGAACCGTTTCATCGTTTTCGCCGAGCGGAACATGATAGGATTCAGCAGTATGTAAAAGAGCTGGGAATTACACCGGAACGATAAAACAGGTTTTGGATAGGTTGAAAGATTATGCAGGGAAATCTTAGTGCAATTGATATCGGCATCCTTATCCTCTATGGTTGTGTGCTGATTGGGATGGGTGTGTACTACACACGTAAATGTCGGACGGCGGAACAATTCATGGTTGCAGGCCGTTCTATTCCTGCCTGGGCGGCCGGCCTGGCCGTGATGAGTGCTTATACGAGCAGCATTTCATATATTGCCACGCCGGGCAAGGCCTTCGACAGCAACTGGAATCCTATGATCTTTGCGTTATGCATCTTACCTGTTGCCTGGCTGGTTTGCAAATATGTCGTGCCTTATTATCGAAAAGCACAGTTGATTAGCGTTTACAGTTTTTTGGAAGAAAGACTCGGATCCTGGGGAAGGATTTATGCAGCATTTGCATTTGTGCTTTATATGATAGGGCGTGTTGCGGTAATTCTTTACTTGGCCAGCTTGTTGTTAAGTACATTTGTTTCGTGGAACATTGCTGTTGTGATTATAATCATCGGCCTGATTACTATTGTTTATACACTGCTTGGCGGGATGGAGGCCGTGATTTGGACCGACGTTATGCAATCAGTGATTATGATTGCAGGCATCCTCTTTTGCGCTGTTAGTTTGTCCATTCATGTTTTCTCGGGGCCGGAAACCTTAATACAAGCGGCTATTGAAAATAATAAGTTTAGCTTTGGCAGCTTGAAATTTACTCTGACTTCCCAGGAGCACCTGTTCGACCGAACGATATGGGTGATGATTATATACGGAATCACAGAGGCCCTGCGGAGTTTGTTGGCCGACCAGAACTACGTACAGAAATACTGCTCTGTTCCTACAGAGCGAGAGGCAAAACGCTCAATCTGGATTGCGATGCTGATATATATTCCGCTGACTGCGGTTTTTCTTTATATCGGGACAACGCTTTTTGCTTTCTATTCTGGAGGCGATGAATTAGCACAGGCCGGCATAACCAAGGGCGATCAGGTATTCCCTTACTATATCGCGACACAGGTTCCGGCAGGTCTAAAGGGACTGATTATCGCCGCTATTTTAGCCGCTGCAATGAGTACCGTGGATTCGGCGTTGAACTGCTCGGCGACGGTTTTGCTGCTGGACTTTCATAAGCGATATTTTAATCCAAATATTGGAGAACGGGCCAGTATGGTATTTCTGCGGTTAGGAACGGTGGTTTGGGGACTGCTTGGGACCGGTGCCGCTCTTTTGATGATTGAAGCAAAGAGTATTTTGGATGTTTGGTGGCAGATATCGGGAATCTTTGGTGGTGCGCTTTTGGGCTTGTTTCTTTTGGCTTTTATGCGAGTTCGTCTTCGTCTGTGGCAGGGTCTCGTATCAATCGGGGTAAGTATCGTCGTTATCGGTTGGGGGACTTTCGCCCGCGATTTACCTGCTTCGTGGCAGTGGGCGCAGTGTAACCTTGACGGGATTATCGTAGGTGCAGCGGGAACAGGGGCACTGATGGTGGTCGCCTGTCTTTTCGGGCTGACGAACCGGAACCGAGATATTCAAACATAAAAGAAAATCGTTGTTACCGGAATAATACTGCCGAAAAATATCCGCTTGAATAGAATCTGAAGGAGGTTTTTATGCCTGTTATTGAACCTACTAAAAGCTCCGGAACTAAATTAAGAGTATTACCAATACTGTTGACTTTTACGATGGTTTCTCTGGTTCCGGTTGCAGTTTTCGGAAAATCAGTGGCCGAATGGGACTTCAGCAAGGGGGCACAGGGCTGGACAGGAAACAGCAGAGTGGAAAAGCTAACTTCATCGCCGGAAGGGCTGCTTGTTAAATCCACAGGAGAGGACCCGTGGATAGAAGGGCCGGCGATAGATTTGCCCGGCGAGAAAATAATTAGGGTAAAAATACGGATGAAGTCAGACGCGGATACTTCTGCGGAGCTGTTTTACGGCAGGGTGTTTAGAGCGGGACATTCCGTTCGATTCACTACTCGAAATGATGGCCAATGGCATGACTACAACCTTGTTATTCGGGAGAAATTAGGGAAGGGGACACGCTTTCGCCTTGACCCATGTACGGGTGAGGGAGAAGTTACAGTTGCCTTTATCAAGGTAGAAGCGATTGGGGAAATAGTTGTTCCATCATTAGAGAGACCTAAAAAATCCATCAAAATCAGAGGCAGGGGGGTATCGGTAAAATCGGGAAGTTTAGAATTTGAACATTATGGAGACAGATGGGGAAATTTCACTTTTAAAGTGGACAGCGCGGAAATGGCTGCGGGATACGAGTGCGAATCGATAGGGGTCGTGTTGGACGGGTCTCCTGAATGGCTCAATCTGAACAAAGCGAAAGTTACATTTGAGAGTGAGCGGGGTGGGGAATTTATAAGTAAGGCTGTTATTAAAGACAGCAGGGGGGCAAAATGGGAAATTCAAAAAAGTATAAGGCCGGCGAAACAGGAAGGGACACTCATAGTAGAAGCCGAGCTGAAAGTAAATAAAGACAGGGACATTATCCACATTCCGTGGCTGACGATTTTTCCGGGCCTTGGCACGTTCGGCGAAAGAAAATACCAGGGTCTGTTCGCAGGTTTAGAATATCTTTGCGATGAGCCCAGCAGCAGTACCGCAGATATAGAAACGCCGGAACATATCCGCCGGGTGCCTGGGCCGGTCAAGATAACATTTCCTCTTATGGCTATCGCACAGAATGGTAAATATATCGGTGTAATCTGGGAGCCGTCCGATATGGTGGCTGCGACATTCGATTCGCCGGACGGGATTTACAATTCAGGCGCGCATGTTATGGCACTATCGGGGCCTGCGGTGGGAGAGCTTCGTTTTGAGAACGACTTTTCTGCCCATACGCCATTCAGACTCGGAGCGAATAGATCGCTGAAGGTCTCTGTGCTGATAATCGGAGGCGAGGGAAAGACTGTTGTCCCTGCGGTTAAGCACTATGTGGAGTTGAAGGGATTGCCTGCTGTGCCGGAATTCGAGGGCGGGTTCGATGCTGCGGTCAATCTGCTTGCCCACGGCTGGCTGGATTCGCAGGTAAATCACGATGGTACTTTTAGACATGCCATTTGGGGTAACAATTTTCCACCGGTTCCGGCGGCGGATGCCGCAGTGTTTATCGACTGGCTTGCTAATCATACAAGGGACAAAAAACTTTTTGGAAGACTTAACGGTGCGAAATATCAGGCGCTAAGGAAGATACCATCAGGACAACCTTTCTCAAGCAGTGTCGGGCATGCGCACCTGCCGACGGCACCTTTTATTTTCGGGCGTACTTACGAATTCGTGCAGCGAAGACGCGGCGAAGCATTAGGCCTGCTTCGGAATTTCGATGAAGACGGCGTAAAACTCTACAAGCCGGGCAAAGCAGACTATTCGAGGACTCATTTTGCAAAACATGCTAACGGTTTATCAGGCCGGGACATGGTCAGTATTCTCGAAGGTGCGGCTTTGTCGGGGGATAAAGAGCTTATCAGTAAAGCGCTTAAACTGCTCGACAAACAGACCGCCCTTTACGCCGAAACGGTACCGCGGGGAGCACAAACATGGGAGGTGCCGCTGCACACACCGGACATATTGGCCTCGGCAAATATGGTTAAAGCTTACACCCTCAGCTATATTATTTGCGGCGAAGCAAAATATCTTGAGCAGGCGCGGTACTGGGCGTGGACGGGTGTTACGTTTGTCTATCTGTATCCGCCGACTTCTGGTAAAGTAGGGCCATACTCAACAATCGCTGTATTAGGCGCGACCAACTGGCGTGCGCCGCTGTGGTTGGGCCGGCCTGTGCAGTGGTGCGGACTTGTTTACTGCTCGGCTTTGCATTTGCTGAGCGAATGCGATACGAAAGGGCCTTGGGAGAAAATCGCCAAAGGAATCACAACTGCCGGTCTGCAGATGTCCTGGCCTGTGACGGACAAGGAACGCCAGGGATTGCTGCCGGATTTCTTCGATTTGAAAGCGCAAATAGGTGCCGGCCCTGCAATAAATCCGGGGACGGTGCAGGCACATCTGTCGGAACTTTACGGCAAAGGCAAAATATATGATGTCAAGAAACTTAGCAATCGCGGTTGGTTTATAAATGCGCCCTGTGTGATAAGTGAGATTCGAGAAGGTGCAGATTCTGTTACTTTAATAGCGGGTGGTTGGGGTGACAAACCTTATTATGTGCTGGTTTCAGGTGTTGAAAAAGAGCCGAGAGAGGTTCAAATACGCAGAATTGTTCCCGAATCGACCGGACCGTCTGTTTTCAAATCCGCCGAGACAGAATTTCAAAGCGCATACGGATATCTTGTAATCAAACTCCGCGGCAAATCAGATATTAGAATCGTATACTAATGATGTAGTAAATCCCACTCTAACTGCAATCTCGGCATGACAACGAACAGGCTGAGGCTATTCGACTTTGCTGATCTCAAAGATTACTGTGCCGCCGACCGTATATTCACACGGATCTGGACAGTGGATGTAGGCCTTGGTCTTGTCGTCTTTGCCCTCAAGGCCCCACTGTGCAGGTTCAGAGACACGCAAAGCATTATAATAAGGCATTAAAGAAGCTAAGCCGTGCATGCAAACGGGAGTGTCGCTAACAAGTTGATAGCCTGCCTTAAGGGTGAAAGAATCGCCCGCCTTATACGTTGGGCATTGGCCCTTAATCTCTTTTACAGTAACTATTAGGTCCATATATTCTGATCTCCAATAATGATAATTAACTCTAAAAACACTACACTATTATGCTGCTTATAAAAATTTGTTCAAGGCATTTTACGCTTAAATTGCGATTTTCGAGCCGGGCCGACAAAACGATTGTAAATGGGCTGGGAAGGAATTACTATAATCGGCGATTATGATAAAGGAGTGAAAGACTATGGCAGAAGAATTAGTCGGGATAATAGGTGGTACGGGCCTTGGTGAGGTTCTGGCTGAGCATATAACCGATGCGGAGTTTCATGATATCGATACGCCGTTCGGCAGGCCGAGTACAGCTATTATGGTCGGCAAAATAGGGCAAAAGCGGGTTGCATTCCTGAATCGTCACGGTAAGGGGCATAAATTTTCGCCGAGTGAGGTGCCGTTTGCAGCTAATATTTTCGCCTTGAAAAAACTCGGCGTCCATACCGTAATAAGCAGCGCAGCGGTTGGGTCGCTTCGAGAGGAAATCGCACCCGGAAATCTTATTATTGTTGACCAGTTTATTGATAAAACGTTCAAGCGGGTAAACAGTTTTTTTAGCGGTTTCGGGACGGTACACTGCGAGATGGCTCAGCCGGTTTGCGGGCGAGTGCGAGAGATACTTATCGAAACGGCAAAAGGTATCGATACAAAGACACATCCGCAGGGCACGTACGTATGTATGGAAGGACCTCAATTTTCCACACGGGCCGAATCGCTTATGCACCAGAGCTGGGGTGCTGATTTGATTGGTATGACCGCTATGCCGGAAGCGAAATTGGCCAGGGAGGCACAAATCTGCTACGTATTGGTTGCGTTAGTCAGTGATTATGACTGTTGGAAGCCGCACGAGGCGCAAAAGAACAAGCAAACTCTGCTCAAAGAGATAATCGGGAATCTGCAAACGGCAACAAATAATTGTCTGGAACTTATAAAGGCCGTTTTGACAAACGAGCGCGAGCTTGTCTGTAATGATTGCCACTGTAGAAAGAGTCTCGAATTAGCTGTCTGGACAGACCAAAACCAAATCAAGATGGCCGATGAAGAAAAATTGAAAGTGCTTTTCGAATAATTCAATTATTTAATAAGGATAACGAGGATGAAAAAAACAGCCCGGGACATATTCGTTTTGGCAGTCTGCGTTGTTGTTATGTTGATTGCGGGTTGTGGGAACCAGGAACCACCCAGTGTGAAAAAGAGCAGACTCATAGCCGTTGAAAATATGCGATTAACAAAAGAATTAGGGCAGCGCAGCAAGGAAATCGAAAGATTAAATGAGCTGCATAACAAGGAAATCAAAAAGCAGGAAAAACTGCTTGCTGAATGTGTGCAGGAAAAAGAGAGCTGGAAACAGAAGGCACGGCAAAACGTCAGAAACCAGGTAAAAGATGTTTTTGATGCCGTTATGGAACAAAACGCAAAACTTCGTGATGAAAACGAAAAACTCAAAGCACAAGTAGAGAAAATCCAGAATTAATTCAACGTCAGATCAAAAGCATCTGAAAGACTTTAGAATTTGGTCGAACCACTAATCATCGCGAATTCATACTTTTTGTACAGCCTTTATGTAATCGGGCAGTTTTTCATCGGGGTAATGTTTTTGCATTGCCGCTGCGACGAGCCCCAGGAACATCGGCTGTGGTT
>SDBS01002125.1_pt1 | contig 19923 bp, 18 predicted proteins | sample 2277091 | NCBI WGS metagenome assembly SDBS01 (sample SAMN10404972, study PRJNA504765) | marine sediment metagenome | isolation source: marine sediment core GS10_PC15, 163 cmbsf | place: Arctic Ocean: Southern Knipovich Ridge | collected 2010 | reverse complement strand
TTTAGAATATGCTCGGGAGTCAGGTACTCATGTCTGTTATCCTTTGCGTGCTGGTACGCGGCGTTTAGAACTGACTGCACATCTTCACTTATTTTCATTGACATGTTTAAACCTTCTCAATGGTGCATTTTAGAGGAAATTCACGCTCCCGGGCCATCTGTTTCACCCGGACGCATCTGGTGGCGGCAATGTCATAGGGGTACGCGCCTACCGTCCCTTTGCCCTTCTTGTGGACATCCATCATGATCTTTTCCGCTTCGATCATAGGTTTTTGAAAGACACTGACAATGACCTCGACCACGAAATCCATGGTAGTATAGTGATCGTTATGGAGAATGACACTGTACATGTCGGGCTCCTTGAGCTCCTGGTCCTGGTCCCCGACAATATCTACACCAAATTCATATTCTGAATTAATATCATTTCCCACCCTGACCCCTCTCTTAATATTAAATTTACTAATTTTTCCTTCATTGACAACCACTAATGATATTAAAAAAATACCCGTTAATTAAGAAGAAATGGGCAATATACGAAACGCGATCGTAGGTCTTGGCAGAATCGGAAGCTTACTCGAGGACGATAAGCTCAGGGAAAAACCGTGCACTCACGCGGGCGCGGTTGACCTGAATTCCGACTGTTTACTGGCAGCAGGATGCGACCTGAATAAAAAAAAACGTGAGCTGTTTAAAAATAGATGGAAATGTACCAGTGTTTATGAGAACATCGGCCGCATGCTGCAGGAAACCTCTCCGGATATACTTCACATCGCGACGCCACCGGAAACCCATCTTGAAATTGTTAAAACCGCGCTGAAACACAATGTCCCTCTATCTATCTGTGAAAAACCTCTGGCCCACAACCTGCGGGAAGCGGAGCAGATCGCGGGTATTCACAGCTCCGGTAAGATGACTATTCTGACAAATCACGAAAGACGCTATTCAAGAGACTATATCCGGACAAAGAGCATCATCGAGAAAAAAACCTTCGGGGACCTCCTGTCAATCAACTCAAAATTATATATGGAGCCGGAAGCAAAGTTAAAATCCACACTGCTGCACGACGGGACCCATCTTGTTGACATAGTAAATTACCTGCTCTCCTCTAAACTTGAGAAGAAAAGTGTTTTCGGCAGCCTGGAAACTAAAACAGGTACTGCGTTTATATTTTGCAGGTTAAAAAGCCTGCCCGTGACCATCGAAATCGGAACAGGGAGGGACCACCTGCTTTTCGAGCTCGACCTCAGTTTCTCATCCGGGAGGATAAGGATAGGAAACGGTCTTTACGAGGAGTATGCGAGCGACAAAAGCCCATATTATGAAAATATAAACTCATTGCGGAAAACCAATATATCCGGTTTCAACAGCACAGGATATTTCTCGAACATGCTGATCGACGCAGTCAAATGCTTTAAAAACAGGGCACGTGTCCCGGTGTCAAGCGCGATCGACGGGTATGAAGCAATATCATTTATTTTGTCGGCCATTTGACATGCCGGTCACTTTTAACCGATCTCAGATTTTCAATGAGGGGAGAAATGCCTGCTCAAGCTCTCCTGTACCGTTGAACCCCACATTTCTGTACAGGTGAAGAGCCCTGTTGTTGTCCGTACTAACAAAAAGAACGATCCGGCCGTAATTTTTAAACAATCTTTCAATATGGGATTTGACAATAAAATACCCGTACCCTTTCCCCCGGTACCGGGGCAGAACATAAATAGACCCGACCTGACAGACCTCTTTGAATCTGGCATTTACCCCCGCAAAAGCCACAGGTTTCCCCCTGTCAACAAGAGCGGTCACTTCTCCTCTCTCTATCCTGCTCCTTAACACAACAAGCACTTTTGAACGGTTGATTTTACCCATGTCAGCCCCAAGCTCTTCAACTTCATAATTGATCAGAAGAGGAAGAAGACCCGGCGCCATTTCGGGTGGAGGCTGTATGCACTCAAGGGAGGCGGGGCGGTTAAAAGAATGATCGCGGCCGTATTCCTCCTTTTCAAGTTCCATAAAGATAAAATCTTTTGTTTTTTGAGGTTTTATTTTAGAATTATTGAAAAACCTTACTATACCCTCTTTGTCACCGAAAAAAGATTTGACCATCGGAAACTTATTAAATAAATAAGCAGTCATTTCACTCAGATCTTTTTTATGAACATCGTCTGATAAAAATAAATGGATCTGCCTTCCGCTTATTGTGTTGGCGATCCCTTTCAGCCTGTTCTTACTTTTAAAACAAAAATTCCTGTAACGCCTGTCCACGCTGGTGAATCTCTCGTAAAGATACAGGTTCCGCGAACGGCTGCTATTTAAAAAATCAACGCATTTCCTCTGCTCCCTTTTATTATTGACATTGATTATTTTCATGATATTTTCATAACAATGCTTGGAAACTAATGTAAATTACATAACCCAAAAACCTTTGTATCCCGGCCGCGGGTCGATCATTTTTTATTTTAACTTACCGGGGACTCCCTGATCTGATGCATTCACAGAAAAAAGCTCGATTCTATGTAAAAGGACTGCAATTCGAATGCACAAAGTGCGGAAAATGCTGTACAGGTTTCCCTGGCTTTGTTTACCTGTCAGAGTCCGATATTCTATCTATAACGAAATATTTGAAAGAGAACATCGGGCGCTTCTTAATAAAATACACAAAAAACGTTTCTTTATTCCATGAAAACCGGTATTCATTAATAGAAAAACCAAACTATGACTGTGTATTCTGGGACAGTCTGTGTACAATATACCCGGCGCGCCCATATCAGTGCAGGACATACCCGTTCTGGAAAAAACATGTGGTTTCAGAAAGGGAATGGGAGAAGGCTGGCAAATTCTGTCCGGGCATAAACCGGGGAATAGTGCACTCAAAAGATTTGATCGAGAATTTTGTGCAAAATATTCCCGGCTATGCTATCCGGAAATTTTCTTCTGATTTTAAAAAGGACTGAGCAAACGCTGCTGTAATCAGCGCTTTTTATCAATGTCAGATCAATCCCAGCTTTTTTCCCACTTTCTTAAACACATCCAGCGCGAAATCAAGCTGCTCGTCCGTGTGAGTTGCTATGTAGCTCGTCCTTATCAATGACTGACCTTCCGGCACTCCGGGCGGGACTACAGGGTTGACAAAGATCCCGTTTTCTGTCACTTCTTTCCATAGCATAAAGCACTTATCCATGTCACCAATGATCAGAGGAACGATCGGGGTAACAGTGGCCCCCACGTCGTAACCTATTTCAGTAAAACCCAACCTCATCTTTTGGGCGATTTGAAAAAGCCGTTTTCTTCTTTCCGGTTCATTCTGGATGATCGTTAACGCCGCCTCAGCGGCGCCCAGAACAGCAGGAGGAAGGCTTGCGGTGAAGATAAGAGCCCGGGAACGGTGCTTTAGGTAATCAATTACCTTCCCGCTGGAAGCTGCAAACCCCCCGATAGTGGCAAAGGATTTACTGAAAGTAGCCATTATTATGCTTATCTCTTCCTCCAGCCCGAAATGCTCGGATGCGCCTCTGCCGTTTTTACCTAAAACACCGACCGCGTGGGCTTCGTCCACCATCACACGGGCGCCGTAGGTTTTTGCCAGCTCCACAATGTTCGGGAGATCGGCAAGGTCTCCTTCCATGCTGAAAACACCGTCGACAACGATCAATTTCCCCGCCTTGCTGGAAGAATTTGCCAGATGTTTTTTAAGATCATCCATATCGTTGTGCTTGAACTTAATCACCTTGCTGAAGGAGAGCCTGACACCGTCAATAATGCTCGCGTGGTCCGACTTATCGATATATACTATATCATTTCTCCCAATCAAGGTTGAAAGTATCCCCTGGTTTGTCAAAAGCCCGGTGGAAAAAAGCAGCGCGCTTTCCCGATTCATAAAATTTGCCAGTTTAAGCTCGAGGTCCTCATGAAGATCTAATGTCCCGTTTAAAAACCTTGAACCCGCACACCCTGTCCCGTGCTTCTTGACCCCCTCGATCGCCGCCTTTATTGTAATTTCGTTAAAGGTAAGCCCCATATAGGAATTTGAACCGAGCATCAGCATTTTTTTCTTGTTTATGTATACTTCGGTATCATTCCCGGTTTCTATTGCCCTAAAATAAGGGTACAATCCTCTTGCTTTTAACTCGTCAGCGACTGTATAATCAAATGCCTTTTGAAAGACATCCATAAAATATCCCCGGTGCGAACAAACCGCATATTTTACTAAAAGAGTTTTCCCGATTGAGATACTGAATTACGAAATTTACAACAATTTCCAGATATTGTTAATATTTTTTATTAAATAATCTCGATTTATCCATAAAAAAATTCACAAAACTTTGTGACATATGCCGAATATTGTACTATACTATAATAAATTATCCAGGAAAGAAGTAATACTTTTGCGGGAGGATATATATGAAAAAGATATTTTTAGTAATGACAATTTTTGTGTTTGCCTTCTGCGCGCAGAATATATTCGGTCAGACAACAAGAAGACTCGGGGATCTCGAAAAAAGCGATTCCACACTGATTGTTTACCAGATATACGGTTTGCAGGAGTCAAGCGAAGGATATAAGATCACATATATTACACCGAACAGTGAACCTGAATTTCTCTACCTGCCGGTCGAACTTCTTGACAAGGTAAATATATACTCTCCCAAGCAAAATACTTTGAATCAAAATTTTCTTATAATATGGAAACAGGAAGACAGGATCACAAGAGTCGACTGGTACCAGCCAGTCGAGATCGATTACACCCTGCCAAGTAACCTGTTCAAGGAATTTTCTGAAAAGGACAAAGAAATTTTTGGCTCTATTGTAGTCAGCGGCCAGCTTATCCTCGGGTCTGAACTTGAGGGCGCCGCCCCGACGATCCGGGCACCCGGCAGCAATTAGCCATTTAAATTATTTCATCTTATTCCTCTTTTTCAATTAAATACGAAGTGGAAAAAACTGTCTTGTATATGCTTGCAATACAGTTTTTTATCTTGCTGGCTGTATTCAAATTTTCTATTTTCTGCAATATATCATACTCTCTTTTATTATCAACAACTGCCATACCCTCTTTTTTCTTTAGCTTCCCTATCAGATCAACAGTTTTGTACCGCTTCATAAACATTTTCATGATACGCCTGTCGATCCCGTTGATCCTGCGCCTGTAATGCTTTATCGATTTTAATTTCATCTGTTTCCATTATTTCCGATATTTAATGATATCATAAATAAAATAAAGAGCTGTGTAAAGGAAAATAATCAGCAGTATTTCGGATATTGGCTTAAAGAGCCGCTTCACGAACTCAACCCTGGAAAACAGTGCGCCCCTTTCCTGTCGTTCAGTGTTTTTTCCATAAATTTTTCAAACCCCTCTTGACATGTCTGTGTTAATTTGCTAGTTTATATATCAACATATGTGCATATGTTGATATATAACCCTGTTTTATGAATTCCAATAGTTTTTTGAACAGCTGGGGTTAAGTCTGTGTTAACAGGAGAATTTAAATGACGGACCAGGATATTTTGGTTCATGGTGATCTCGGACATGATGTTCTCGCTCATCGTGGGCAAACTGAAAATAAGTCCCGGGTACATACGTTGCACGATAAAACCGTTCAATTAGTCAGGGACAGAATGCCTGAAGAGTATATCCTGCGCGGACTCGCTGAATTTTTTAAGGTTTTCGGTGATCCTACCAGGATAAAGATACTTCACGCCCTTACAACCTCCGAAATGTGCGTGTCTGATATTGCGGCGCTTCTTAAAATGAAACAGCCTGCAGTATCACACCAGCTCAGGATACTCAAGCAGAGTAAACTGGTAAAATACAAAAAGGACGGGAAAATGGTGTACTATTCACTTGACGATGACCATATAAAGCAAATCTTCGACAAAGCGCTGGTACACATTTCCGAAAGATGAAGACCAGCAGTTAAACACCAAACATGAGGCCCAAATGAAAGATAACCGATCAGGCGACAGCGGCTGCGCAGTTTGCGTCGATGAGAAAAATAAAAGCGAAAACGTCAGAGTTTTTGATAAAAAAAAACTCTCTATAATCGGTATTTCCATTCTTTTATATATATCCGGCTTTGTTTTCAGAGATAAATTACAATCCACACCTCTTTCTTTTGGCGAGTACGTGGTGTTTATTACAGCGTACATCCTGAGCGGCTGGCGGGTACTTTTGAAAACGGGTAAAAACATATTGAAGGGAAAGATCTTCGATGAGAATTTCCTGATGACGGCTGCAACCGTTGGGGCCCTCTTTATCAAGGAACTGCCTGAAGCAGCCGGAGTCATGATTTTTTATCAGATCGGCGATCTGCTGCAGGAGGCATCCGTAAAACGTTCAAGAAGGTCGGTGCGGGCTCTTTTGGACGTAGCGCCGCGAACGGCCCACCGTAAAACTAAAAATGGACTGAAAGATATTCAGCCTGAAAATGTCCGGGTGGGCGACACGCTTGTCGTAAGACCCGGAGAAAAGATACCACTGGACGGTGTTGTGATAAAAGGCTCAACTCAGGTCGATACGTCTCCCATAACAGGCGAACCGGTCCCGAAAAACGCCAAAAAGGGGGATACTGTAACTGCTGGGACCATAAATAGCACCGGCGCTATAACGATCAGGGTCACGAGGCTTTTCAAGGACTCCTCCATATCAAAGATTATGTATCTTGTTGAGAAATCAGCGAATAAAAAAGCCAGGACAGAGAAATTCATAACCCGGTTCGCGCGTTACTACACACCTTTCGTGGTTTTCAGCGCGATGGCAGTGGCCGTACTCCCGCCTCTGTTTTTAAATGACGCCGCTTTTTCAGACTGGATATACAGGGCACTGGTCCTTCTTGTCATATCATGTCCCTGCGCTCTTATGGTCAGTATACCGCTTGGGTATTTTGGGGGCATCGGGAAAGCTTCACGAAGCGGCATACTCATAAAAGGCGCAAACTTCCTCGATGTCCTTACTTCTGTTAAGACCGTAATTTTCGACAAAACCGGCACCTTAACTAAAGGCATTTTCAAGGTCACTGAGATCAGACCTGAAAACGATTTTACAGAGGAAGATCTTTTACGGTTTGCAGCACAAGCTGAGGCAAATTCCAATCATCCTATCGCAAGCTCTATTCTCGCAGCCTACGGGAAAGAGGTGGATCTTTCCGTTATAAAGGACTACAGGGAATCGGGGGGATTCGGGATTGAGGCCCACATCAAAAACAGGGCTGTTTTTGTCGGCAATGACCGGTTCCTGCGGATGAAAAACATTCACCTCGATCAGAACGGGCCCGATGGAACGGTGGCTCACGTGGCAGTCGACGGTCTTTACGCGGGATACATAATTATCGCCGATGAATTAAGAAGTACAGCTTTGAGCGCAGTAAAGGAATTGAGGAAAGATGGGGTAAAACATATCGGCATGCTGACTGGTGACAACATCCGGTCAGCCGAAACCGTTTCTGAACAGCTCGGGCTCGACTGCACCTACGCGAACCTTCTTCCGGAGTCAAAGGTCACAACTCTGGAAAATATTATTTCTGAACAAGACAAAAAAGAAAAGACCGTCTTTGTCGGTGACGGAATAAACGACGCCCCTGTTATAGCCAGGGCTGATGTCGGCATAGCAATGGGAAACATTGGGTCCGACGCTGCCGTTGAATCGGCGGATATTGTCCTCATGACCGACTCGCCGTTAAAAGTATCCCAGGCCATAAGATTGGCGAAAAAAACGAGAATGATTGTGTGGCAAAACATTCTTGCTGCCCTGCTTATAAAAAGCGTTTTCATTGCGCTCGGTATTGCCGGTTCGGCTACGATGTGGCAGGCGGTTTTTGCTGATGTGGGAGTCGCGCTTCTTGCAGTCTTCAATTCAATGAGGATACTCAGGTAGACCGGAATATACCGAGATCTTTGCCTATAAACAAAACAATAAACTTCTCTGAAAAGAAATACTATATTAGTACCTTAATAACAATTTTTTTGCTTTTTTGGCAAGAAAATTCTTTTAAGTCGGGCAAGCCCGAAGTTGAAAGAATGCGACTTGTCCGCATTAGTGCAATTACTGATAAAAAGGGGGAAACCTTGAAAAAAAGAGTTCTTGGTAAAACAGGGTTCGAAATTTCCGAAATCTCGATTGGAACCTGGCAGGTCGGCGGAAAATGGGGCGACCCGTTTGATGAAAGCAACGCCGTTAAAACTTTAAACAATGCCCTCGATTTAGGTATAAATTTTATCGATACTGCCGACGTATACGGCGACAGGTTGAGTGAAAAGGCAATCGGAAAAGTATTAAAAGAAAGAAAAGAGCAGTGTTACGTTGCAACGAAGTGCGGGAGAAGGCTGAATCCTCACGTTTCTGAGGGCTATAACGACAAAAACATCAGACATTTTGTTGAACAGAGTCTCAGAAATATGGACATCGACACGATCGACCTTATACAGCTTCACTGCCCGCCGACAGAAGTATATTACAGGCCCGATGTCTTCGAAACCCTGGATGCTCTTAAAAAAGAGGGGAAAATCCTTCATTACGGCATAAGCGTCGAAAAAGTGGAGGAGGCCTTAAAGGCCATCGAGTTCCCCGGTGTAGCTGCGGTACAGATAATCTTCAACATGTTTCGTCACAGGCCTTTGGAGCTTTTTTTCAAAGAGGCAAAAAGAAAAAATGTCGGAATAATCGTAAGGGTCCCACTGGCGAGCGGGCTTTTAACCGGCAAGCTGAAAAAGGACTCCGTTTTTGAAAAAGGGGACCACCGGTTTTTCAACAGGGAAGGCAAGCTTTTTGACAAAGGCGAGACCTTTTCGGGGGTAGATTACGAAACGGGCCTCAAAGCGGTTGAAGAGCTGAGATCGGTCTTCCCGGACCCGGAGAAGCTGCCCCTCTACGCGCTCAGATGGGTCCTGATGTTCGATGAATTGAGCTGTGTTATTCCCGGCGCGAGTAGCCCATCCCAGGTTGAATCGAACGTTAAAGCCTCCGCCCTCCCGCCGCTGGCAGAAGAGCAGATGCGCGGGGTAAACGATATTTACGATAAATATATCAAAGCAGCCGTGCATCAACTATGGTGACCGGCTGACATGCCAGGGGGTGAATATGAACCGTTCCGAAGCATTCCAATTGCTGAAAGAATATACAAAGAAAGAGGGGCTGATCAAACACGCTCTCGCCGTGGAAGCCGCGATGAAATGGTACGCAAAGAAGTTTGATGGTGACGCGGAAAGCTGGGGAATTGTCGGTCTCCTACACGATTTTGATTATGAAAAATACCCCGACCTGGAAAATCATCCTTTCAAAGGGGCCCGGATCCTGCGTGAAAAAGGGGTGGAAGAGGCCTGGGTCAACGCCATACTGAGCCATGCCGATTACAGCGGTGTTAAAAGGGGAAGCAGTATGGAAAAGGCGCTTTTTGCTGTGGACGAGCTTACGGGATTTATTGTAGCAGTCTCCCTGGTCAGACCGAGTAAAAAAATCGCCGATGTCGGTGTAAAATCTGTTAAAAAAAAGTTGAAAGACAAGGCTTTTGCGGCAGCAGTTAGCCGCGAGGACATTGAAAAAGGGGCTGATGAGCTGGGGACACCCCTTGACGAGCACATTACAAATGTTCTTGATGCAATGAAAGGCATTGCCGAGCAGCTGGGACTGTAAGATTCATGGGCCGGTCCTTTTTCAGGAAGTAAACACCGTCCTCATTTTGCGTGTAGATTTGCGGGATTTTCCATTATGTGTTTTTTTTTGAATGACCCCTTATGTAGGCTGCGTATATTATCAACAATGTCGAACCAACCGTGATGCCGAAGACAGACACATTACTCATCAGATCAAAACGAAGCTCCTTAAAAAGGACGGAAACCCCGCCGAGAAACAGCGTTATCGCAAAAAACATCTTTATTTTACCCGGGTCGACCTTTTTAGTGGCCGATGCCCCTAATACTGTGCCGGCTATGGAAGTGATTGTCATATAAACAACACCCGCCCAGTCGATATTATTGGACACGATGTACGCGGCAGCCCCGGTTGTGCCGGCTATCAGCACTGTAAATAAACTAGTGCCGGCTGCAGCAGGTACGGGCAATTTCACCAGATAGATCAGGATCGGCAGTAAAACGAACCCTCCCCCCACTCCCATAGTACTTTTTAGAAATCCTATAAAAACACCTGCCAGGATCAACGCCCAGGCAGACACACATGCTGATTTATTTTCATCAATAGTTATTTTGATATGCGGTTTAAAAATTAATCTTCTACCGCTATTCTCCTTCGTACCTGAGTCGAGCTTCTGTTCAACTGACATGAAGATGCCTACAATGATCAAAAAGATAATATACATCATTCTTACAAAAGAATCAGCGGTGCCGGTCTGCTCGAAATGCAGGATCAGCTTTTTCCCAAGAAAAATACCGGGGATCGAGGACACGCCGATTATGATCCCGACAATGTATTTAACATTCTTGATCTTCCTGTGCGTTATCGTACCAATGCCGGATACAATAATTATATACACGAGACTGGTCCCAATAGCGTAAGGCATCGGTACACCCAGAATATTCAATGCCGGGGTGATCAGCCATCCGCCGCCTATTCCGTAAAACCCGCTCATGGTGCTGACACAGAAACCAAGCAGTAAAAAAAACAGGGGGTTAACATTAAAAAGAGATACAACAAGGACGCGCATGGTTTTATCAATTAGTTCTTGGTGAAATCTTAGACTCCCGGAGCATTCTTTATCTGCGTGAACAGATCGAGAAAATGGTTCGCGATTTCGGGAAGAACCGCACCTTTTTTTACAGCTATATAGTAATTCCTCGATGCGTTGAAATTCTTGATCTTGACAACCTTTACTTCATTTTCATCGTTCCCGCCATCGAGCATAACCGATGGAATAAAAGCACAGCCGAAACCTGCCCTTACGACATTCAGAGCCGCCTCCGGCAGACCTATTTCAGATACGACATTTAAATCAGAAAGACTCATATTATTGATGCCAAGTTTTTCTTCAAGGGATTTTCGGACACCCGCTTCTTTTTGATTGATGACAAGGGGGACACTTTTTAAATCCGACAACGTTATTTCAGAAGGTATATCATACTCCCGCCGTGTAACAAGCACCAATTCATCTCCAAGGAATTTCGTGTAATCAAGCCCATCGCTTATCCGGGCACCCACAAAACCGATGTCTATCAGCTCATTTTCAAGCATGTTTGTGATATTCGCGGTGTCGCTGAACTCGTAAATAACGTAGGACCCCGGATACAGCTCATTGAACCTGGCAATTTTTTTGTGCAGGATCCCTACTACCGGAATATGGCTGGAACCGATTTTTAAAATACCTTCGTTGTTAAGATCAAGCAGTTTGATCTCTTTTTGCAGATTATCCATCATGACCATTGTATTTTTTGCAAATCTGTAAAAAAGCTTCCCTTTCCTTGTCAGCTCGATCCTTTTATGTTTCCTTTTAAAAAGCTGTGAGTCTATCTCCTTCTCCAGTCTCATTATTTGCTGTGTTACTGCGGGCTGGGTCAGAGCTTCCAACTCGGCGGCTTTTGAAAAACTTTTTATATCCGCTATCAATAAAAACAACTTTAGTTGTTTAGTGTTCATTTTCCCTTGAATTTGTACTCTAATATTTATCTTTTATACTTCATAATGTATTAAAAGTCAAGTCCGTATTGTTCCAAAGGATCATCTGGCGCACCCTATCAGGGAATCTGTAGAAAGGCTTTTATAGAAGTGTGTGAATGTGTATTTATAAATAAAACCTCATTACTTAACTGCGGCCTTATTTACTCTGTTTCTTCCCAAATGTTTTGCTTTGTAAAGAGCATTATCGGCAACTGCTACCATTCCTTCTGCCGACTGGTCTGAAAACCCTTTAAAATTTGCTACCCCGATGCTGATTGTCAGTCTGATATCATGGGAGTGGAATTTAAATCTGTAGCCGGCTACCATTTCCCTGAAACGCTCACACACGGCCCTTGCTTTTTCCAGCGAAGTGTTCGGCAGCAGCACTGCGAACTCTTCTCCGCCGTACCTGCCGGAATAATCACCGAGCCGTATACATTTACCGAGCATTTTGCCGACCCTGGCAAGTACAAAGTCACCTGCAGGGTGTCCGTACGTATCGTTGACATTTTTAAAATGATCAAGGTCCATCATGCACAGCACCAGCTCCGTTTTGAACCTGCCGGCTCTAGCGATCTCCCTTTCGAGGGTTTCCATAAAAAACCGCCTGTTGTATAGCTGAGTCAGTTCGTCCTTTATTGACAGGTCCGCAAGCCTCCTCTGAGCGTGAACTACCTCTTTTTTCAACCTGGCCTTTTCAAGAGTGTTGGCAATACTCCTTGAAAGGGACCTTTCGCTTAATCTGTTCTTGGGAAAATAATCGAACGCCCCTTCCTTAATAAACCTGGAGGCAATAATTTCATCGCCCTGTCCTGTAACCACAATTACCGGCACGTCATTCCCGGTGGTCCTTATGTTTTTCATAAAATCAAGACCGTTGCCATCCGGGAGCAGGTAGTCCATCAGCACCACATCTATACAGTCCTTTTTTAGAATATTAAGGGCCTCTATAAAGTTCAGCGCTCTTTTCAGACGTATCCCTTCGTGGTCACTCAAAGAAATCTGTATGGTTTCAAAATCCTGGTCCGAGTCCTCGACAGAAAGAATGTTAATCTGCCGGTCGAATCTAACAGGGGGCAAATCTCTCACATGTGCACTGTTTTCACCATCATACACTTCATGCACGCTTGAGACGATCTCATTGATCTTATTGCCCGCGCCTTTGATCTCGGAAATATATCTTTCAAGTTCCGGCGGTATCTTTTCAAACATTTTCATCAATTCAATATTTCCAAGAATGGCCGTCAAAGGCTGTTTTATTTCATGCGCCGTTGCACCCGCCATCATTAGAATTACTTTTAGCCTTTCTTCCTCTATAACAGATTTCTGGCGCTCGATAATCTTTTTGTTGGCCCTTTTTAGATCGTTTACAGACCGTTTTAGATCCTCCGTTGTTTTTCTAAGAGATTCTTTTAATCTTTTTCTTTCTATAGCGAAGCATACAGCGCTTGTAACCGTCTCTCTGTTAAAATGCTCTTTTAACAGAACATCCTCCGCCCCCTCCTTGATCATCTGTATGGCGGAGCCTTCGTTCATGGAATCTGTAAGCGCCAATAGAGGCATTTCAGGAGCCCTGTCACGAAGCCTGCGAAACTTCTTGAGGGTAATTTCATCATTCAGTGAAGCGTACAGTATACCAACTTCAATATTTCCTGCCGCAAGGGCTTCAACTCCTGCCGTTACCCCTGAAACAGTGAGTATTTCAAAGGATTCCGGGACCGCGCTTTTCAGCATGATTTCAACCGCCGGGGCATTTGCGGGTCTGTCCACTATCAGCAGCATTCTGACACTATTTGAGCAATTATTTTTTAATTCCTTATCCATTCTTGACACCTCATATAATTCTCGATATTTTACCCGCTTTACTTTAGCTTTAAACTTGAAACTAAAAGCTGGTTAAATCATGCGCTAAAATACTGGATATATTTACTTTTAAGTCGTATATATACCGTAAAGTTTGTCAATATTTTCAACGGGATATATCATGATCAAAAAATATTTTTTTATTACAATTTTATCGCTCTTCCTACTGCCTTTCAGCATACACGGAAAGGATGACCTGCCGGACGGGCTGTACGCAAGGATAGAAACTTCAAAAGGAATTATTATTATTGACCTCGAGTTCGAAAAAACACCGATGACAGTTGCCAATTTTGTCGGACTGGCGGAAGGGACTATCGAACACAGCAACCGATCTAATAAGCGTTTCTATGACGGCCTAACTTTCCACAGGGTCATCAAGGATTTCATGATCCAGGGGGGAGACCCGCTCGGAACAGGGAGCGGGGGCCCGGGATATAAATTCCCCGACGAGTTCCACCCCGATCTCAACCACAAAGGGCCTGGCACTCTGTCCATGGCTAACAGCGGCCCCAACACAAATGGAAGCCAGTTTTTCATTACCCACAAGGAAACCCCCTGGCTTGACGGTGCCCATACGGTGTTCGGGCATGTAATCAGAGGCCAGGACGTAGTTGATGTGATCCAGCAGGGTGACAGGATAATAAGCCTGAAAATAATCAGGGTAGGGGCTGAAGCAAAGGCTTTCAAAGTAAACCAGAAAATATTTGACAGGTTGATAAGCGAATCGCAAAAAATGGCAAAAGAACTCATGGAAAAGACAGGGGAGAATGCCCTCGCGGTAATCAAAAAGCAGTGGCCTGACGCAGTAACTACAAAATCCGGGCTTAAATACATAGTACACAAGAAGGGGTCCGGAAAAAGCCCGCAGTACGGCAGCTCTGTCACAGTGCACTATACTGGCAGACTTCTGGACGGGACCGTGTTTGACAGCTCTATCCAGAGAGGCAAACCCGCTGTTTTTAAGATCGGCCAGGTTATTGAAGGATGGAACGAAGCACTCCTGTCCATGAAAAAGGGGGAAAAACGCACGCTGATTATCCCCCCCGGACTTGGATACGGTGAAAAAGGCTACCCCGGGGTGATCGAGCCGAACGCCTTTCTAATATTTGAAATTGAGCTCATCGATTTCGAAAGAAAATAAAAATTTATGGCAAAGATATCGGCAAAATTATTATTTAAAAAAGTTTTACTGAAATTGTTGTCACCAAAGAGCCTCAGGCACCTGATAACTCTCTCAATAAACAAAAAAAAGATAAAAAGGCCCCGTATCGATGTCACATTGAAACTCTTCTCTAAAATATTACCAGGAGATTTTCTTCACTACGGGTATTTTGAAGACGTAAATCGATCGCCGGAAGATATCAGCATGAGCGATATGGCACAAGCGCAGGTCGACTACGCCAGGCTGCTGATAAGTAAAATAAAGGATAAAGATTCTCCGGTCCTTGACGTGGGGTGCGGGATGGGGGGGCTTATAGGCCTTCTGTTAATGCAAGGGTTCGCGCCGGTCGCGCTTACACCCGACCGGTATCAGATCGATTATGTCCAAAAAAAATACCCAAAAACGGAGATCCTCGACACTAAATTCGAGCACATGCCCCTGGAAAAATATAAAAGTCATTTCGGAACAGTTATTATGTCCGAGTCACTGCAGTATCAGAAAATCGAAAGATCACTCCAGGTCGTGGACACGGTGCTCGCTCCCGGTGGCACCTGGATTGTCAGCGATTATTTCAAGAAAAGAAAGACCAGGCTGGTGTCAGGCTTTTTCTGGGAGGCGTTCAATGATCAAATAGAACGGGCCGGCTGGAAAATATCTTACAGTTTGGATATTACTCCAAACACCCTGCCTTTTTTAAAGTTTATTTTAATGTGGTCAAGGAGGCTGCTCATACCGCTGATGGAACTTGCACTCGACAATTTCCGGAACTCGAGGCCCGGTATATACTACCTGGTTGAAGAAGTTATTGAACCGCTGAAGGATGACTTGAATAAAAAGACAGATTATGTCGACCCGGAAGCATTTGCCCGGGATAAAAAGTACATGCTGCTGGTCCTTGAACGTATATGATCAGCCCCCGCACCGGCCGTTATGAGAAAGAGTAGTATAATATATATCATAAATCTCCCCGTAAACGACTGACGGAGCAGCCCGTGAAAAATTCGATAGACAGTGCAGTGGAAATAAAACAATTAACACAGATCTTTCAAGCCGCTGTTGAACGGGTAGACCCCGGAAAAATGATCAGGAAATTTGTGGAAGTGAGAAGCGACATGCTTGAAATCAGCACTGAAGATATGAAGCTCTCGATTAATCTCAAGGATTTCGACCGGATATTCGTTGTAGGCGCAGGAAAAGCGACATCAAAAATGGCAAAAGCTGTTGAAGAATTGCTGCACGAGAAAATAAGCGACGGAATCATATCCGTAAAATACGGGCACACCCAATCCCTTGATATTATAAGGACCGTTGAGTCGGGACACCCTGTGCCCGATGACAACAGCGTTAAAGCAGCTGGGGAAATAATTAAAATCGCGGATAAATGCGACGAAAATACTCTTGTGATCAATCTTATCTCAGGAGGCGGCTCAGCCCTTTTAGTCTCTCCGCTTTCGTATGAGGCTCATGGCAAAAAAGTGGAGCTGTCGCTTTCGGATATTCAGAAGACCACAGAGGCGCTGCTCGGGTGCGGCGCCCCGATAGAAGAAATGAACTGCGTGAGAAAACACATATCACGCATTAAAGGCGGAAGGCTCGCACGCCTTCTATACCCCGCCACCCAGGTCAACCTGGTCCTCTCCGATGTGATCGGCGACAAACTCGATACTATAGCTTCAGGTTTGTCCGCGCCGGACGAAACAACATACGAAGATGCCCTGAGGATCATCGAAAAATATGGAGTGGGTGAAAAGATCCCGGTTGAAGTTGTCAGGGCGATCGAACACGGCGTCAACGGCCTTATAGACGAGACACCAGGGAAAGAAGACAGGGCATTCAAAAAAGTATTCAACATACTGATAGGAACAAACTACACTGCTCTTTTAGCTGCCTCCGGCAAAGCCCGGGGCTATGGGTACGGCACATCAATAATTTCCTCTCACGTTACCGGTGAAGCAAGGGAGGCCGCAAAAGTTCTTTACGGAATAGCACAGGACATAAAAAAACACGACGTACCGATAAAAAAGCCTGCGTGCGTCATTACGGGCGGGGAAACTACTGTGACCCTGAGGGGGAAAGGAAAGGGAGGTAGAAACCAGGAACTCGCGCTTTCAGTCCTGTCCGAAATGCACAAAGACCCGGCGCACGCGCACGGGATTTATTTTCTCTCAGCCTCCACGGACGGTAATGACGGCCCCACGGACGCAGCCGGTGCGTTCGCGTCCGTAGAGATTCTCACCCGCAGCACAAACCAGAAACTTAATATCGATCAGTTCCTGAAAAACAACGATTCCTACAACCTATTTGAAAAAACCGGGTCTCTTCTGAAAACCGGTCCCACAAACACAAATGTGTGCGACCTGCAGATCTTTTTAATAAAATAAAAATCACCGCCCTTTGGGATCAGTACAACTCCATGTACCCTTCCAGGATCTTGTCCGCTTCCTCCCGGTAGGCGTCCATAACATAGGGTATCCCCGAGACCTTTGCAGCATCCTCGGTCAGCGACATAAGGTCTTTACGGGCGATCTTGTCGATTCTAAAGCTTCTGGACCCTGCCATGAGCTCCTGTAACCCAAGTTTCAATTTTTCAACAAAGGTGTACACACCGACAGCCCCGAGGGGCATTTCTTTCATAATATTTGCGCCAAACCGCTGTTTCAGAAATTCATAGGTGACATAGATCTGTTCAGGTTTATTGCCGTACTGTGAAACGGTTTTCGGCAGTTTACCTTCCTTTATCCAGTTTTCGATATTCTTGCCTACCATTCCCGGTATCATCAACGCCCTGCCCATGCACACAGCCCTGAAAAACGGCGCCCCGAGCGCCAGCACTTTAAAAATATGATCTTCCGTCGAAAAACCGCCTGCCATCGCCAGGTTGGGCACCCATTCCCCCTTTGATGCGAGCTTCATGCAGAACTCGTAAGCCAGGCTCTGGAGATAAAAGGTCGGAACCCCCCACTCAACCATCATCCTCCACGGGCTCATGCCTGTGCCTCCGGGAGCACCGTCAATGGTCAGGAGGTCGATCCTTGCCTTTGAGGCCCATTTTATTGCCATTGCGAGCTCCCGTGCGCCGTAAGCCCCGGTCTTAAGGGTCACGCGTGTGGCACCGTGCCTCCTCCTGAGCTTCTCTACATCCCTCAAAAAAGTGTCCTCGTGAATAAACCCGAGCCTTGAATGCCTCTCAAAGCTCTTTATCGCGCCGGCTTTAAAAGCCTTCTGCACACTTTCAAGCGCCGGATTGGGCTCCACGATGTATCCTCTTTTATGCAGTTCCTGGGCTCTTTCGAGCGTATCGATTTTTATCTCCCCTCCGTTACACTTTGCGCCCTGGCCCCATTTGAGCTCAATAGTTTCAACACCAAGCTTTTCGATGACGTACTGCGCGACCCCGAACCTCGTGTCTTCCACGTTCATCTGGATTATGATGTCCCCGTAGTCAGGGTTCAGCTCGTGCCACTTTTTATAAGATTTGACGCGTCTTTTCATTTCCGGAGAATCGACTATTTGCCCGTCTTTCAATTTTAGTTCCGGGTCTACCCCGCACACGTTTTCACCGCACACAAGCGGAATTCCCGCGATCGCCGCGCCCGCTGCGAACTCATCCCAGTTCTTCCGCGCTATTTCGGTGGACCCGAGCGCGCCCGTAAAAACCGGAAGGGCCATCCTCACCCTGTGCAGATGCCCGTAAGACGATTCTGTTTCGACCTTTGGAAATATCGCGATGTCCGGGTTTGCAGCGTCGATCGCCTCAGCACCGAGAGCGTACCCGTGGATATTCAAATGCGAGTAGTCAATAGGATAATCCTTGTTTCCTCCGGCAGTCATCTCTCCGAAGGGGCCCGGGTAGATCACCTCTCTTCCCCTGAAACTGGCTTTAAATATTTCACAGTTACCTGTGCAGCCGTCTTTGCAGATTGTGCACAAACCGGAACAGCGGACAACATCTTTGGACCTGTTGACGGTATTTGTCGCGTCACCTGAGTTTGGTCTTTGTAAATTCATGATGATTACCTCGTGAATTGAAATATGATTCCTGATTCGAAAATGTATAAACTGAAAAAAACAAAGGCAAGAAAAATCAGACTAATGGTATCATTTTTATACGGTATTTATTGTGATGGGGTTCAGCAAAGCTGTCTGAGATAGCTGTAGAAATCGATCTCATTTGTCTCGAGACCTCTTGTGTAAACAAAGCTGGTGGCAAGTCCGGCAGCCATTATTGCGCATAGGTAGTTGTCGGGGACCCGTTTCGATAAATTGTCGATACCTATGAGGCCCATAAGGACATCCGGTGTGTATCCTGTTACTATCTTTTCTCTTAAGCATTTATTCTCACACAGATTAGAATTAAAAACAGCATCTGTCAGGTTATTTATCTTACTGCTCACCATGTTTGTGAGCTTTGTAAATGGAATACCTTTTTCTTCATGCTCGTTCCACAAAAAATCAAACTCCAAACGCGCGTTGGTTTTAATTATCCTGGTTATTTCTTCTATGTAGGCCTTTCTGAAATCCGGTACTTTTGCGTCACTGACTCTCATATGCTCATCGTACTCGGTATCACTGAGGGCCAGAGAGGCGTAAACCTCAAAAGAAGATGATGTCACCCCGCCTTTATTTGTTGATGCGTCCTTTATCACAATGACCCCGTTCTCTTCAAGTCGAAGTCTTGCTTCTTCCGTAATAAAAAGATTCGCCCCTTCGATGATTATCCTGAATTTCGGGTCTCCTTTTTCATCAAACAGGTTTTCCCAGTTACTGATGTTTACAGCGGCAGGCCTGCCGCCGCAAGGCATAAACAGGTCCGATTTTGCCAGCGGGTGTAGATGAAATTTGTTCCTGAATTCCTGCCCGTTGTGAACAATGCTTCCGTCGGGCAGGGTCACCTCTTTGTCGTTGATCGAGACAAAAAATCCTTTTTTTGAAAGACTGGATTTGTCAAAATCCTCTATCATCAGCCTCCCACGTGCAAGCCGGAACAGCTCTTCCCTGTTGATACCGTCAGGATCATAAAGAACCCCGCTTCCGTCGACTATCGCGACAGTTTTGTCCTTCGAGATCAGGATCTCGTTGCTTCCAAGGTCACCGTCCGGGCCGCCTGTTTGAATTTTCCTGATATTTTCTTCTTTTAATCCCAGTTTTCCCAGAACACCCAGAACATACTCATGGATCCCTGTTGTGGTCATCCCGTACATGTCATGAGGTATACCCCCGATACCGGGATCTTTACCCGTAGTAAACGCTTTCCAGAACGAATATTTTCTCTTTTTCGCGTAAAGAGCGGCCCAGTCCATTAG
>SDBS01002123.1_pt1 | contig 19941 bp, 21 predicted proteins | sample 2277091 | NCBI WGS metagenome assembly SDBS01 (sample SAMN10404972, study PRJNA504765) | marine sediment metagenome | isolation source: marine sediment core GS10_PC15, 163 cmbsf | place: Arctic Ocean: Southern Knipovich Ridge | collected 2010 | reverse complement strand
CAGCCTCCCTAAGCATGCCGATGATCTGTTCTGCTGTGTAGCGTTTCCTGCCCATTCTTTCTCCTTTTGTCCAAGCCTTATCCTAACATTAGACCTGGACCGATATTTGGGGGGCAGGCCACAGAAGTTAGGAGCTGTCAAAGGCAAGGATTTTGATGTCATAGGTCAGCCTACAACAGTCAGTCACCTTCATGAGTTGGAACCTTTTGAGTTCCAGAACTGGATTATCAATGAGATGAAGGCAAGGCACAGCAAAAAACAGACCTCAGACATGGGAATAGATGGATATTATGAGAAGACAATCTTCACAGATAGGGCAGGCATCCAAGTCAAGCAGTCTGAGAAAGTGGGCAGGAATGTTGTTGACAACTTTGAGACTGCCTTGAGAAGACAGAAATATGAGAAGGGCTATATTGTGGCCTTCAGTTTCACCAAAGGTGCACATGAAGAAGTTGCACGTGTTAAACAGAAGGATTTAATCATAAAGCTTGTCAGGGTGGAAGACTTGCTGTTTGGTAAGTTTAAGGTTTAGGAGATGAGACCACTGGAAACCGGTATAACAAGACTTAGGGGGAATTCATGGATGCAATAATCATAATCTTATTAGTCCTGATTGTAATAGGAGTATGGAGTATAGTAAACCGGCCCGTGAAAGAGGCACTTGCATCAAATAAACAATTTATGTCTTTTGAAGACCACATGAAGAAAGCGGAAGAATTTGCATTGCCAAGGAAGGAATTAATGTTCCAGTTTGCAAAACTCTTACCAGAATCAGCCAAAATTTTGAGTAGCTTTATTAGCTTTATTGATGTAATTGGGGCAAAACTCTTGCCTGATGCAGTTGTTATGCTGAATGAAGAAAAAAGGGGAAATGAAGAGGGGTCTTTTTTTATTGGTCCTAGTGATATAAAAAAAGTTGGGATTGATGGAGTCATAGAGGTTTTTGGCAAGACTAATCATGATTATCTGGCGTTTACGGAAGAGACGCAAAATTTTCTACCAATTATAATTTAGATAAGATAAGGGGTATAAACCGCTTAACTGAAGAGGATGCCCAGGGGCGTAAAAAGTTATATGAGAAGGTAGACTTAATGTGTCTGATTGTTTGGGAAGATGATGTAATCAATGCCCCGGAGCAAGTTAAAACAGAAATTGAATCATTTGTTCAAAACCTTGAAGCAAGTAATTAAAGAGGCAATGGAAGCCAGAAGCCCGAAAGCCCTGGCTTCTCGAATAGAAACAAGATAGCCAGAATGGTAGATTTTACAAACAAAAAATACCTTAAATTTTATTTAGGGAGCAGAGATATTCGTTCACATATAGATGCTGTTCATGCAAGTCCTCCAGACGCAGATAAATATACTGGAGATATTGTTGAAGGAATCATCAATGAGATAAATTGTTCTGGCATTATTGCTACTGTATCGCGTAGAGAAGTAGATTTAAATAGGCTAAGAGATAAAAATAACAAAGAAGCTATTGATGAATATAGAAATACAATAAGGAAAATTCTAGTTTATCTGAATCTTCTCGACGAAGACGGAAAGCTAAGAAAACCTTATATGCATCTAGCGATTCACGGTATGAAGGATGAGTGGGGAAAAGATATCATAATTGGAACTCTTCATAATAAATCTTGTTCTCAAGAAATTAAAGATTGGTTTGTTCAGGAAATTGAAAAATATATAAAAAATGTGTACGTTGAAGGAAGATTTTCTGGCAACTCCTCAAAATCCGTTCATAGGTTAGGAGATAAGGTGAGCGATTTAAGTTATTTGGGGTATGGAAGCAATTTTAATACTTTTCAGATAGAAATAAATAGAACATTAAGGCAAAACCATCAAAAAGAATTGACCGAAATATTTAGTGAAATTATCAGTCGTTTCAATTATAACTGGTAGAGACATGGGTAAGTGCAACTTTGGGATTTTTTCATAAAATTGCTGAGTAGAAAAAGATAATATTTTCCTTTTTAAGAATAAGGATAAGCGCTGAGGCGATCGGAAGCCAGAACTAAAAGCCCTGGCTCAACATATAAGGTGAGGTGATATCATGACTACAACAAAGAAAAAATGCTTCATAATCATGCCAGTAACTACTCCTGATGAATATGCTCCCATTTATAATGATAGGGACCATTTCAAAAGTGTGCTTTATGGCCTTTTTATCCCTGCAATTGAGAAGGCCAATATGCAAGCTATCAAACCAATAGCAGGAGGGGCAGAATTGATTCATGCAAGGATTATTAAGAATCTGGAGACCTCAGATTTAGTGCTGTGTGATACATCAATTTTGAATCCAAATGTATTCTTTGAATTTGGAGTCAGGACATCATTAAATAAGCCCATCTGTATTGTAAAAGATGACAAGACAAAGAGGATTCCTTTTGACCTGACAATCATCAATCATCATACATATAAAAGCCTACCTACATGGGACTTGGATGAAGAGATTAATAGTTTGTCAGAACACATTGAAAAGAGCTTTGAAACAAGCCCCAACTCAAATGAATTGTGGAAATATCTAAGCTTTACTCATACAGCACAAGCTCCAAAAGAAGGAGAGGTGGATAGAATTGATATGCTTGTTCACCAGTTTGAGTCTATGAAGAATATTGTGTTAGGTTCCATCCTGAGGACTAATATTGTGGAATACTTAGAGGATGGGACATCAATTCAGGAGGCTATGTTCCAAAACTTAGTGGATGTTATTAGTAAAAAGGCAAAGGATGAGGGCATTGGAGTTTATATAAGAATGATATCTGGTGATGAAGCTAAATTATCAATTAATGAGTCTGAAATAGAAGACCCTAGATTAATGAATTTTCTAAATAGAATTAATAAAGAAGGTAAGGGCTTATACAAAGCACTAACTACACCTAATAGGGATGCTATTATAATTAGATTAAGAAGAAATTATTAATTGTCTCCCTGAATCCCAGGGAAGCCAGAACATCTAGCCCTGGCTTCCTCATGTGATAGATGACAGCATAGTGCTGTGGAGATGGCTCGCATATAAAGACGCTTAGTGAAAGGAGGAATTCTCATTCTTTATTCCCAAAGTCCTATTTGAATATTTGGATTATCCTTATAATAAAGGGAATCGTTTAAAGGAGATTGATATGGCCTCGAATAAAGCTCTACTGAAGAAAGTTCCACTGAAGAAATCACATATGCCAACAACAGGCCCGAAGCCTTCTAAGCCTAAACCACGCCCCCAAAAGCCTACTGTGCCACCACCGAAGAAGTAGTTAAAAGGGAGCTTCTCTTCCTGTTTGTGATTTATAATACTTCCTTATTTCGGAGTAATAGCTAGCATCACTATCTTGCAATATGCTTTCCATGTGTTTTTTTAATTGAGGACAATCCTTAACGGATTCGTCCATACGGAAAATCAAACTTTCACCGTGGAATAGCGTCTGCTCTTTCGTAAAACGCTCCTCATGGACAAAGTATGCAAATCTTTCATACGCGTTGAATAAACGGATGTACCAGTTTTTAATTGAACGATTTCTAATGGTGTCATCTGGTATCATTTCCACTTCTAATTGTTGGTCCTCAACTTCTTGAATTCGTGAGCCTACGTCTCCAAATAAGGCATATTGCATGTTTTTTTTCTGCCACATAAGGGCTTTTAGGCTAATGGTTACGGCAATGATAGAAGTTATTATGGCAAAAAAGACATCAAGCTCAGCAACATAATCAATCCAAGTCATTGCATTTGGAGTCTGTGAAACAAAATAAATCATTTTCTTTCCTCCTTTTACTTCTAAAAATAATGACCAAAATTTAAACTAAAAATATCCAGAATAAAAGCCTTTGACATCCAAATTTTATTTTATTAACATTATACACGCTGAGACAAATGGTTTTTCAAAGACTCATTGAATTGACATTCCTTTCTTGTCTCAGTAGTCTATCTTGGGAGCAGGAGCAACCTTCCTTTAATACCATTTGTCTCAGCAACATCTGGTTCGGGTCTCCTGCTCCCATAATTGAGGTAAACCATGAGTGAAAAGTACTGTGTCCTTTATGGCAGGGTATCCTCTGCCAAACAAGAACAGCAGGGAAGTTCTCTGGAAGTCCAGGAAGACCTGCTCAAAGCTTATGCTGATGAGAATGGCTTCCTCATTGTAAAGTCTTGGATTCAGAAGGAACCTGCAACCAAGCCAGGAAGGAAGTATTTTGGCGAGATGCTTGAGTATATCAGAGCCAACAACATCAAACATGTCCTGGTTGAAAACACTGACAGGTTGCACAGAAACAAGATGGATGAAGCCAAGATTGATGAACTGGTTCTGGAAGGCAAAGCATTCCACCTTGTGGGTGAGAATGACATTATTGCTGAAGATGCTGATGAGATGAAAATTACCATGCAGGAGTTCAAAGGAGTGCTTGCCAGAGCAGAAGTTAGGAAGATGAAGAAGAGAACCAGGCAAGCTATTCTCCTAAGAGTCAAGAAGGGTGAGTATCCTGGTCCTACTCCACTTGGATACAGAAACATCCCCAAGACAAGAGCCAGAGCCTCAGAGATTGTACTGACTGATGATGCACCCAATGTGAAGAAGCTTTTGGAGAAGTTCAGCACAGGATGTTTCACTCCTATTGAGATGGTGCTGATGGCAAGAAACATGGAGCAGAAGACCAAGCAGAATCATGATTTTGAGCTTCCTTCAATGAAGGTGCTCCTTCAGAATGGCTTCTACTATGGTGCTTGGACATGGGGAGAGTACTCTGGCACAGTGAAGAATAATCAATGGGAGCCTCTGGTTAGCAAAAGCCTCATTGAGAAGAACAGGGAAGTGATGAAAGAGATGTCCTTGAAGTACAGGAAACATACTGGTGCATTCCATAAGTTTGGTGGTCTCATCTGGTGTGGTGCTTGTGGCAGAACTTTCACTACTGGTCCTGGTGGGAAGGGTCCACATAAAACCAAGTCAGGTGAAGTGAAGGATTACAGGAAGCTGTACTATTCCTGCCACAGAAGTCCATTCAAGGATGAAGAGACTGGTGAAAAAACCAAGTGCAAGATGGCAATGTTCTCTGAGCCTTTTGTTGAGGAAGAGGTGATGAGGAACATTGGACTGCTTGAGTTTGATGAGGAAGCTTGGCAGGACATCAAGGAGCAGTTGTTTGACTTTGACACCAGGGAGATTCTGAAAGCTGAGAAGAGGGATGTGGTAGCCAAGATAAATATCCAGGATAAGCTAGTTGATACCATCCTTCAGGATTTGGCAGATAAGGGTACTATCAGTGAAGCTGAGTTCAACAAGAGAATGAAGAAGTACCAAAAGAGTCTGGCCTCACTGAACTCAAGACTTGAGGCTCTGGATGTTGAGCTTGAGATGTGGACTGAGAATGTTGGACAGCTTATAGATATTATTGACAACATCAAGAACTTCAAAGAGAAGTATGAGAAAGCTGATGACAGGACCAGGAATCAGATGATAAAGCTTATGACAAGGAAAATTCTTGCCAGAGCTTACCTTGGTAGCAACAGAAGGGTGAAGAAAAACCACTCAAAGTATCTTGATTTTGTCTGGTCTGATGCATTCCAAACTCTCTTTGAGACAGGCATAGTGAAGAAGTCAAAAGATGTTCCAAACAGCAGGTTTCCTAAAGGCATGGGAGGCCCATTGTTTACAACCAAGAAAAATGTTGACTTTTTATTTGCAATACTTTAAATATAGAAAATCCGCCGGGTACCAAGGATAAGGAGAATTTGATGATCAAGAATGATATTGCCCTCGCTATAGAAAAGAAGTCGGATCTCAACAGGGCAAAATCCTTGTCGATGGTGGAGGCGATCCTGGATGCCATGAAAAAATCCCTGGCGAAGGATGAAAAGATAGAGATCCGGGGATTCGCCAGCCTGAAGGTCGTCTCCAAGAAGACGGGATACGGCCGCGACATTCGCCGCAAGAAACAGATCAAGATCAAAAAAGGCAAACGGGTCAAATTCCGTCCCGGTCAGGACCTGAAAAACCTTTCTTCTCAATAGCTTCCCGCCGTATGAGTAAATATGATGTCGATCCCTTATTTCCCACGGAACTGAAGACCTACTCCCTGAAGGAGAGGGAGAGCAAGGTGGATGTCGACAGTTTCGCACGGGTGTGGGACACAGGCGGTTCCTTGGCGGATTTTATCGACTGCTTGCCGCGTATCCTGGGGGGCAGCGATCTCAGGTCGCTGGTCCAGGCCTGGGTGTCCGCCCGGGAATCGAAACGCGGCATGATCCTGGGCATGGGAGCACACGTCATCAAGGTGGGGCTCAATCCGATCATAATCGACCTCATGCAGCGGGGCTGGGTCTCCGCCCTGGCGCTGAACGGGGCCGGCATCATTCACGATTTCGAGGTGGCCCATGCCGGGGCGACCTCGGAAGATGTGGCGGAGCAGATCCGGAGTGGGGACTTCGGGATGGCCAGGGAGACCGGCGACCTGCTGAATGGAGCCGTGGAGGAGGCCTCGAGGCTCGACCTGGGGTTGGGGGAGGCGGTCGGCAGGATGCTGGTCGATTCCGGTCTTCCCTTTCTCAGTTACAGCCTGCTGGCTTCCGCATATCAACTGGGCATTCCGGTCACCGTTCATGTGGCGCTGGGTACGGACACCATCCATTTCCATCCCCGTGTTTCCGGCGAGGCGCTGGGAAAAGCCTCGCTCAGGGATTTTTTCCTGTTCTGCCGGCTGGTTCAGGACCTGGACGGGGGAGGGATCTACCTGAACGCGGGCTCGGCGGTCATCCTCCCCGAGGTTTTCCTCAAGGCGGTCTCCTACGTCCGAAACCGCGGCTTCCGGCTGCAGGATTTTTCGACCGCCGTGTGCGATTTCATCCGGCACTACCGGCCGGAACAGAATGTGGTTCTGCGACCCCTGCAGGGAAAGGGTCGGGGATATTATTTTGTGGGACAGCACGAGCTGTTCATCCCGCTGCTGGCCGCCGCGCTGAAGACGGCCGGCCCGGCGGATTAGACCGTGTCGGCGGACGGGAAGAGCAGCCGGTAATCCTGTAGAAGATACCGGTAGACCTGTTCCGCCTGCTCAATGGTGGCCCCCAGAGATCCCTCGGTCCGGATCATATAATCGGCGTAGGCCCGCTTTTCCTCGGCCGCCATCTGGCTGCCGATCTTGCGCAGGGCCTCCTCCCGTCCGATCCCGTCCCGCTCCTCCAACCTTGCGATCTGGACCTCGTGGGGACAGTAGGTGACCACCACCTTGTGGAAGAGGCCGGTGTACCCGGCCTCGATGGTCAGGGCGGCCTCTGACACGAAGATACGACACCGCCCTTCGGTCCGCAGCCGGGCGATGGCCGCTTTTTTATTCTCCAGCACCAGGGGGTGGATGAGGCGGTTCAGGAATTCCCGGTCCTGAGGGCAGGAGAAGACCTTCCGACCCAGCCGTTTGCGGTCGACAGCCCGGGTCTTCGGGTCGAGGATGTCGGATCCGAAATGCGCTGCGATCTTCTCCCAGACCGGGGATCCGGGTTCCATCAGCTCCCGGGCGACCAGGTCCGCTTGGTGGATATAACAGCCCAGTTCCTGCCAGATTCCGGCGACTATGGATTTTCCCGTGGCGATTCCGCCGGTAAGGGCAACGATCAACATGCTTCGTATCCAGCCCTCTCGGTCCTGAGAGGGCCGGCGCGGGGGATGGCCTATTTCCCCTGTTTGTCGACTTCAGAGATGAACTCGTAATCTTCGTCAAAACACAGTGCGATACCCTGTTTTTTCCCGACTCCGGTCGATTTGCTCAACCGCACGGTGAGCCCGCCCAGGCGGAGCCTCACTCGTTTACCCTCGGTCAGGTTGGGAGGGAGATCGATGATGAGGTCGAGCTTGGTGCCCACTGTCACGCCCGAGTCCAGGGTAAAATAGGCACCTCCGGAACTGATGTTCTGCAGGGTGGTTTTTTCATGGAAGGTATCCCCCTGGGGCAGTTTCCCTTCTACCATAACCGGCAGCGGCAGGTCGAACCTCCACTCCCCCCTCCGGTTGCGGATCATTTCGGCCAGAATATCTTTTTCGTCGAAGATGGTTGTTTTCTGTCTTTTCGTGGTTGTTTTTTTTGCCATGGTCATATACCTCGAACGGATTAGAATAGGGCCGAATTGATGGCATACAGGGCGAGCTGAAGCCGGCTGTGCGTGTCCATCTTCGCATAGATGCTCTTGATATGGGACCGGACCGTGTTTTTGCTGATGAACATGGCGTCGGCGATCTCATCGTTGCTCTTTCCCTGGCCGATGAGCCGCAGGACCTGGAATTCCGTGGGGGTGAGCTGGTCCAGGGTCTTCTCTTTGAGGTCCCGGCCGACCACGGATATGATCCGGTCCATGATGCTGCTCATTTTGTCTCTCGGCAGCCATATCTCTTCCTTGTGCACCACCCGGAGGGCTTCGGCCAGCTGTTCGGAGGACTCGTTCAGGTCGAAATAGCCCCGTACGCCTACATTCATCAACCCCACGACTTCCTCGTGCGACGGGATGTTGCCCAGAAGCATGAGCTGTGTCTTTATCTTGTTGTTCTCGGCGATATCGCGGACGGCTTTGCACACTTCGCGCAGGTTCGGCATGGGCTCCGAAGTCGTGAGCAGGACGACCTGGGGTTTATGGTCCTTGATGGCAGCCAGGAAGGAATCGATCGTGCTCTTTTCCACGCTGACCACATCTACATCGCCGGAGCTTTCCAGCGCCCGGACGATCCCGACCAGGATCAGGTCCGAAGTGCAGTAGATCAGCGTTTTGATTTTTGTTACATCCAAGGCGTTTGTGTCTTTTTTTGTCATTGTGGTTCTGCTTTCATCCCTTTTACTGATATGTGTCTGATTTTCCTCATATTTGGGGATATGTTATTAAAACAGTCTTCTAATGTCAATACTGTCCTAAGCACTGTCCTCTACGCAGGAAGCATTTCCAAACCCGTGATAAAGCAACAGTCGGGCAAGCTGATACGTCAGCCCGGTGATTTTCCCCAGCGAGGAAAATCCCCTTATTCCTCGGCTCGCTCTCCTCTTCTAGGAACCATGCCCGCTCGCCTCCGGATTGATGGGGGTGGGCCAAGCTGCGTTTATGCGGATAGGGTGGGAGGAATAATTGATGGGGGAGGACAGGATGGCGGCTAGCGGGAGGTGTAGATGGGCTGGATCTTGTACAGCCGGTCCAGCTGGATGGAGACTAACTGTTTATTCTGGGTGCTGGGATCCGTGCTGGCGAAGATGACCTCTCCCGAGACGATCAGGTTCAGCTGGTTTTCCAGGATCAGGGTTTTGGGTACATTGAGAGAAAGGACCAGCTTGGATCCGATCAACACCTTGTTCTTGAGCCAGAAGACCGCTTCCTGCGAACTGATGGTGGACAGCTCGGTGGTTTCCTCGAAATCGAGGCCCTCGGCATCTATTCCGTTGACATTGACGGAAAGAGACAAATCGAAACAGCGTTCCGCTCTATTAGGGCGTGAGTTACCGGGTATGGTGCTTTTTCTGATTTCCTGGGCTAATCGCATGGCGTCCTCGATTCTCGCAGATGACCGGCCGGAGCACAATCCCTCTTAAAGATGATTCCATGGGTGATATTTTGCCCTTTGACATCATCCAAAAGGGCTAATTCCCGGACCAGTCCGCTGCGGGGTCCTGATTCATTTGCTTTCATCGATAATGTATTTATTCTCAAATTTCAACGACACGCGGTGCCTGCCGTTCTTATTCTTGGGCGCTTCCAGGAAGATGACCTTTCCCTTGATGATCAGCTTCAGGTCTTTGTTTTCAGCCAGGTCGTTGGGCAGATCTACGGTCAACCTCAACTCGCCGCCCATCATGACTTCTGTGGTCAACCAAAATGAGGAACCGTTCTGGCTGATGTAGGACAGGACGGTTTTCTCCGTAAAGCTGTCGCCGGAAGTATTGACTCCTTCGACAACAGTAGGGAGGGGCATGTCAAAACCTTGTTCCTGGAATGTCGTTTCCAAAAACATGTCGTTGGTTCCGGGCTTCGCCATATTCGCTTCCTTTTCCTTGACGAAAATCAGGGTGATATAACAATGCCACACTGGAATTTTTGGGACAATCACCTTTGAGGATGAATCAGGGGGTGAAAATATGGTGACCGATGGTAGCATCCCTCTTACCCCTGGAAAACGGGCGATCTGATGGTTTTTGGTTAACTCGTGTAATGCCAGCATTTTCCCGGATAACCCTCTGAGAGCATACCCTTCACACCCTGTCGGCGTGAGGCAAGCAGGGCACGTTAGGTCAGAGGCGCGAAGGCTGTGCTTTCTTGACAAAAACAGGGGGCGGGGATAGAATGACCGGGAATCGAACTTGGGAGCACGAAGTGGTTGAAAATGAACGATTAGTGAAGAATATAACAGCCAAGAGCGAGGATTACTCCCGCTGGTACATCGATGTCATCCGCAAGGCCGAGCTGGTAGATTACGCCCCCATAAAGGGGATGATGGTCATCCGACCCTACGGCTACGCGGTCTGGGAGCACATCCAGTCCTTGATGGACAAACGCATAAAGGAAAGCGGTCACGAGAACGCCTATTTTCCCATATTCATACCCGAGAGCTTACTCCAGAAAGAGGCGGAACACCTGGAAGGATTCTCGCCGGAGGTGGCCTGGGTCACGCACGGAGGGAACGAAGAGCTGGAAGAGCGCCTGGCTGTGCGGCCCACTTCCGAGGCCATCATCGGCAGCATGTATTCCAAGTGGATCAAGTCCTACCGGGACCTGCCGGTGCTGATCAACCAGTGGGCCAACATAGTCCGCTGGGAGAAAGTCACCCGCCCGTTTCTGCGCACAACGGAATTCCTGTGGCAGGAGGGCCATACGGCCCACGCGACAGCGGAGGAGGCGCAGGCCGAGACCCTGATGATCCTCGACCTTTACCGGGAGTTTGCCGAGACCGAGCTGGCCATTCCTGTGATCTCGGGGGAAAAGACGGATAAGGAGAAATTCGCCGGCGCCGATATGACGTACTGCATCGAGGCCCTGATGACGGACGGCAAGGCCCTTCAGATGGGGACTTCACACAACCTGGGACAGCATTTTTCGAAGGTCTTCAACATCAGGTTCGAAGACCAGGATCAGCAGCTGCAGTATGCCTGGCAGACGTCCTGGGGAGTATCCACACGTTTGGTCGGGGCCGTGGTCATGGCCCACGGAGATGATTCGGGGTTGAGGTTCCCTCCGCGTGTCGCCCCTGTGCAGGTGGTGATCGTTCCCATTACCGTGGGAAAGGATTGGAGGGATACGGTCCTGCCCGTGGCACAGAACGCCGCTCTGGCCCTGAAAGAGGCCGGAGTGCGTGTCAAACTGGATGACAGGGAGGAATTCACTCCCGGCTGGAAATTCTCCGAGTGGGAGATGCGGGGCGTGCCTCTTCGGCTCGAGATTGGGCCGAGGGATGTAAAGAATCACACGGCCCTGGCTGCGCGGCGCGACACCCGGGAAAAGCAGCCGCTGTCGCTGGATAACTTGGCCCGGCAGGTGCAGAATCTGCTGGCTGAGATCCAGCAGACCCTTTTCGATCAGGCCTTACAGTTCCGCGAGGACAACACGCACGAGGTCAAGGACTACGAGGAATTCAAGTCCGTCATCGAAACCCGCCGGGGATTTATCAGGACGCAGTGGTGCGGTGGCCCCGAGTGTGAGGACCGGATCAAGGAGGAGACCATGGCCACCATCCGTGTCGTGCTGATGGATGCCGACCGCAGGGACGCCTCGGGTCCCTGCATATGCTGCGGAGGGGAAGGCCGGAAACAGGTCTATTTCGCGCGCGCCTATTAGCAGAATTGTTGCGCCGCAGATGCCGTGATATCGGCTTGCCTGGAGGGTAATAAATGCCGATGATTATGGAGAGGTTATAAAAAACAATATCGGCATTTATTATGAATGATCCAGGGTATGAGGGGATAAGGGAGCGCATGGTCGAGTCCCAGCTCAGGTCCCGGGACATCCGGGATGAGCGGGTCCTGGGGGCCATGGGGAAGGTCCCACGCCACCTTTTTGTCCCCGAAGACATGAGGCGGCAAGCCTACAACGACGAGCCCCTCTCCATAGGCGAGGGACAGACCATATCGCAGCCCTATATCGTCGCTTACATGACCCAGGCCCTTGAACTGCAGCCCCATCACAGCGTCCTCGAGATCGGGACCGGTTCGGGTTACCAGACAGCCGTCCTGGCTGAATTGGTGGACTCGGTCTGCACTGTCGAGATCCTGCCCGGCCTCACAAGCAGGGCCAGGATGGTCCTGGATGATTTACAGTATACGAACATCCGGTTCAGGATCGGCGACGGGGCGCTGGGCTGGGACGAGTTCGCTCCCTATGACGGCATCATGGTCACGGCCGCGCCGGGGAAGATCCCGGGGGCGCTTCAGGCGCAGCTGCGGGAGAGCGGCCGAATGATCCTTCCTGTGGGTGTGGCCTTCCAGGACCTGGTCATGGTCACACATGGCCGCCGCAGGTTCAATCGGAAGACCCTGATCCCTGTGCGCTTCGTCCCTCTGGTCCGGCCTTCATGACCGGAGGGGAGGGGAGAGGGTTTTGTGTCAGGAGGGAGGCGAGTTCCTCGGCGGCACGGCGGGATGCCTCCAGCTTGCCCAGAGACTCCCGGATCTCACGAAATTTCCTTTTCATTGCATCCCGTACTGCGCCGGAGCCAAGGAGGTGGAGGGCTTCCCGTGTGAGATTGTCCGGAGTGAAATTTTGCTGGATCAGTTCGGGGATGACGTCTGTCCCGGCCAGGATGTTGACGATACTGTAGCGGTCGACCTTGACGAAGGGCTTCCCCAGGGAGTAGGTCAATGGAGAGACCCGGTAAAAAGCCACGACCGGGGTCTCGAGCAGGGCGGCCTCCAGGTTGGCTGTCCCACAGGCGGAAAGTGCCAGGTCACCGGCTGCCAGGACATCCTGGTATTGAAGTGTGTCTTCAATGACGAGGATATCCTGTTCAAGATCCGGAGGTATGAAGCCCTGGACGTCATCGCGGTCCAGGTTTTCCGCCAGGGGCAGCGCGAATTGGGCTTCGGCTGCGTTCTTGATCTGGGCTGCCGCGGCCATCAGGGTGGGCATATGGTGGCGGATCTCGATCCTGCGGCTGCCCGGAAGGAGAACCACGAGGGGCCGATCGAGATCGAAGCCGTGCCTGAGGAAGGTATCCTCCTTGGCCGCAGGGGTGTGGATCTGCTCCAGGAGGGGGTGGCCGACAAAGACGGACGGTATGCCGTTTTCCGCATAGATGGGCTGCTCAAAGGGGAAGATCAGCATCATCTTGTTCACGGTCTTCCGGATGGTCTTGAGCCGGTTCTTCCTCCAGGCCCACACCGTGGGGCTGATGTAGTAAAGCACCGGTATACGCTGTTTCTTGAGGAACCCTGCCAGGCGAAGGTTGAAATCCGGCGAATCGATCAGCACGGCGGTCTGAGGGCCTTGGCTCCGGACCTCCCGCTTGATCCGGTTGAAGATGTGTCTTATCCGGGGAAGCTGTGTGATGATCTCAAAGACTCCCACCACCGCCAGGTCTTCCACGGTGCCGATCAGGCGAACCCCGGCCTGACGCATCCTGGCTCCGCCCACGCCGAAGAACTCCGCGCGGGGTTCGATCTCCCGAAAGGCCTGCACCAGTGCGGCGCCGTGCATGTCCCCCGAACTTTCCCCGGCGACGACGAGGATGCGCGAGGAACTCATTCGTCCTTTTCTTCCTGGCCGTAATAGACGATCTCGGGCATTTTTTCCGGGTCCTGACCGTAGAAGAAGAGCCATTTATCGTAAGATGTCTGTTCGTTGTGGATACGTATGGACTGTTGGTCTGAACTGCTGACCACCCCGATGATGCGGGCATTCTCGATGGCGTCCAGGGCACTTTGAGGCGCGATCAGGATCCGCTGCGGGGCTTGGGCCTGCTGCTGTTGCGGCTGAGCGCCGGCCGTGCCCCTCCTTCGAGCCGCGCGTGTGCTGCGGGCCCCCCTCTGACCCTGGGCGGGTGTTCGATCGTGCAGCAGGATCACGTTCCATTCGCCCTCTGCGGTCATGGGGTCTGGGTAGAGGCGGCGGATAAATTTTTCTTCCAGGAGCTCATCGAAGCTGGATGGGAAATTGCCGGGATTCTTAGTCTGGAAGACGCGTACGGCCTCGACATACTGCTCTCCCCGGAAGATAAGTTCCACCTCCAGCTCGCGCTGGATCTGGGTCTTCCACACCGGCATGGCCAGCATGAGGCCCAGGGTGAGCAGGAAGATCGCGAACATAACGATGAGGAGCATGAAACCGTTCTCGCTGCGGGCCGGACCCTCCATGTGTGTTTTTACCACGTGTTGTAGGGTGTCCCGTCCAGGCCCACTCCCTCGGCGGTGGAGCGGACATCCGCCACGCCGGGGATAACTCCCGAAAGCATGTCGTCTTCGGTCAGCTCCTCCATCACCTCTTCCCAGGTCTCGTTCGACTTTGTGATGGGATCCCAGGGCATGGAGTGCAGGTATCCCTCGTCGACCAGGGCATAAAGAGTCATCGGGTATTTCTTCTTGTCGATGTAGTACTGGTTGAGCATGACCCGCAGGGTGTGCAGGTTTTCCTGGAGCACGGCTTCACGGCCGCGTTTGAGGGAGGACTTGTACTGGGGAATGCCCACTCCCACCAGGATCCCGATCAGGGCCAGCACGATGACCATCTCGATCAGGGTGAACCCGCGATGATTTTGTGCTTTTTCCATCGTAACTCTTCCTCCCGAGCGGAAGGTCGTGCCGCTCACCATTCTCTGTAGAATGTACCGTCTAGGGCTATACCTTGGCTGAGCGTGTAGACATCGAAGACATTCTCTCCTCCCCAGGAAGTCGAGTCGTGGTCGTCCTGGTAGGAGCGCAGGCCCCATTCATAGGAACCCATCATGGGGTCTCTGGGAATGCGGCGCAGGAATTTCACCGTTTTCGTGACCTCTGACCCGTCTTGGGACTCTGTCACCTCCACCCCCTCGATCAGCGTTTCCAGATCCGGGGGATATCCCTCGGTGTCCCCTTCCACCTCGAACTTTTTCTCATCCGCCATTTTTTTATATTCGTCGCAGGCCTGGCGGATGATCCTGAGGCTCCTGCGCAGCTCGATCTCCCGTCCGCGTTTCACGGTGACCTTGGCAAGGGGAATCGCAACCATGGCCAGCACCGCCACGATGGCCATGGCCGTCAGCATCTCGATGAGCGTGAATCCCTTTCGTTTTCCAGAAGTTCGTAACATGGCCTTACTTCTGTTTAGTCGGCTAACCCGAATAAATCATAAAAAATGTCGATATATCACGTAATACATGTAATATCAAGGGATTACATGTGAATTACCCAGGTTATCTGTCTCTATTATAGCGGTCGCGGCTGGATGATCCGCTGCGGCCGTCTCTTCGATCCCGGTCCCGATAGTCTCTCCGTCCGCGGTTGTCTCTCTGGTCCCGGTCCCGATCCTGGGAGCCGTCGCGGCCCCCACCCTCTTCCAGGGCCCTTTTGCTCAGGCGGACCTTGTTGTTATCGTCGATCGAGATCACCTTGACGCGCACGCTCTGGCCCATCCGCATAACATCGCGGATGCTGCGGATCCGCTCATGGGCTACCTCGGAGATGTGAAGCAGGCCGTCCACATTGGGCAGGATCTGGATAAAGGCGCCGTATTCCTCCAGGCGGACCACCTTGCCTTCGTAGACCTGTCCCACCTCCGCCTCCTGCGTGATGTCCCGGATCATCTTTTCCGCAATCTTCACGGCTTCCATGTCCGGGGAGGCGATGGTGATCTTGCCGTCCTCTGCGATCTCCACCTTGGCTTTGGATTCGGCCACGATCCGTTTGATGATCTTGCCGGAAGGGCCGATGACCTCTCCCACTCTCTCGGGATTGATGTACAGGCTGATGATGCGCGGCGCATAGCGGGAGATCTCCGGGCGCGGGGCCGGGAGAGCCTCCTTCATCTTGGCCAGCACCTGCAGCCGAGCCGCACGTGCCTTCTCCAGCCCCTCTTGCAGGACCGCCAGCGGCAGATTCGGGACCTTGAGATCCATCTGGATGGCTGTGATCCCTTTTTCCGTTCCCGCCACCTTTAGGTCCATATCGCCGAAGGCATCCTCCAGCCCGGCTATATCGGTGAGCACCGAATACCGGTCCCCGTCTTTGATGACACCCATGGCGATCCCTGCCGGGATCATGGTCAGGGGCACACCTGCATCCATGAGCGCCAGCACGGCGCCGCACACCGTTGCCATGGAGGACGACCCGTTGGATTCGAGGATGTCGGAAACGACCCGGATGGTATAGGGGAACTCGCCCTCATCCTTGGGGATGGCGAGCCGGATGGACTTTTCCGCCAGGGCGCCGTGCCCGATATCCCGCCGTCCGGGGCCACGGAGAAACCGGACTTCACCCACGCTGAAGGGAGGGAAATTGTAGTGCAGCATGAAGCGCTTTTCACCCTCTTCACCCAGGCTGTCGATCCGCTGGGTGTCCTCGAAGGTCCCCAGTGTGACCGTGGCCAGGCACTGGGTCTCGCCTCGTGTGAAGACAGCGGATCCATGTGTGCGGGGCAGGGGGCCTGCCTCGATGGTGATGGGCCGGATCTCGTCGAAAGAGCGGCCGTCCGGGCGCCTGCCGTCTTCCGTGATGCTCTTGCGTACCAGCTTCTTCTGGACCTGGTACAGGATCTCCTTGGTTTCCGCGGCTTGGTCCGGATCGTCTTCCGGGATGGCCTCTTGGAGCTCCTGCTGGATGGCCCGGATCTTTTGGTTGCGCGTAGTCTGGTTGTCAGACAGGAGGGCGTCCATCAGGGCCGTGCCGTACTTCGCTTCGATCTCCTGGAACTTAGCCTGGTCCAGCTCTGGAGGGGAAAAGGCCCGCTTCTGGATGTCCAAGCGGGCAAACAGGTCCTTCTGCGCCTGGATGATCTGATTGAGGGGACCCATGGCCGCCTCGATGGCCCTCGTGATCACTTCTTCTCCCACTTCCATGGCTCCTGCCTCGAGCATGACGACCCCCTGCTCGTTGGCGACGACCACCATATTCAGCGGGGAGTCGTCGAGCAGGCTCTTGGGGGGATTGATCATGAATTCATCGTTGATCAGGCCGACCTTCACCGCGCCCAGAGGAGTGGTGAAGGGGATGTCGGAAAAATACAGGGCTGCGGAGGCCGCTATGATACCCAGGATGTCGGGATCGTTTTCGATGTCGGCCGAGAGGAGCATGCCCACGAGCTGTGTGTCAAAGGTGTATCCTTCGGGGAAAAGCGTCCGTATGGGCCGGTCGATGAGCCGGCAGATGAGGATCTCTCTTTCCGAGGGACGCCCCTCCCGCTTGAAGAAGCCGCCCGGGATCTTGCCGGCGGCATAGGTGTTTTCGCGGTAGTCCACGATCAGGGGGAGGAAGGGTTTGACCTCCTTGCTCTCCTTCTTGGAACATGCGGTCATGAAAACGACGGTGTCGCCGTACCGCACGTAGGCCGTGCCGTCCGCCTGCCGGCCGTATTTGTTGAGCTCTATGGTCAGGGGATGGTTGTTAATTTCTATGGTGATTTTGTTGTCTGACATGGTTGTCCTTTGCTGGAGGCTACTTTCGGAGCTTCAGCTTTTTAATAATTTTTTCGTATCGTGTTGGGTCCTGTTTCTTGAGGTATACCAACAGCCTTTTTCTACGTCCCACAAGCTTCAGGAGGCCCCGTTTGGAATGATGGTCCTGTTTGTGGTCCTCAAAATGCTTGCTCAGATAGTTGATGCGTGACGTGATCAGGGCGATCTGAACTTCAGGCGAGCCTGAATCCTTGGCATGGAGTTTGTGGTCGCCGATTATGTCGCTTTTCGCTTCTTTTGTAAGCACGTATGGTTCTCCTTGTTTTGGTTTCCTTATCTTACTAAATTAGAGTTACGTATTCAACCGGCCTTCCGCCGTGAATGTCGATGGGTGTTGGACGAGATGAGTGGAAACGCGCTATGTGGTGAGCGTCTTTTTTCTCTGAAGCAGCTGTCGGGCGTACTTTGATTCGAGCCCGCCCTGGGAGGTTTGCGCCTCTTTAAGCTTGGCTTCGATCTCCGCCAGGGTCATCTGGTTGATCTTCTTTTTCTTCCCGGGTGTCGCAGCCGGTGTCTCTTCGGTTACCTCTTCTCCGGCCTCATCCGGTGCCGGCGCTGCCGCTTGCGCCTCCGGTTCGGGGGGCGGTGCCGGCTTGGTCTCAGGCTTTTCTTCCGCCGGCTCGGCCTTTTCGGCCGGGGCTTTCTCTTCCTCTACCTCTTGAGGCTCCTGTTTGTCCTCCTCTTTTGCCGCTTCCTGGACTTCCGCTTCCGGCATGTCTTCTACCGGTTCGGCAGGAGGCTCTTCAGGGGGAGTTTCCTTGGGCTCTTCCTCTTTTTTATCTTCCTTTTTTTTCTCCTTTTCGGCAGCCGGCGGAGCCTCTTTTTTCTCTTCCTCTACGGCTTCCTCTGTTTTGTCCGCTTTTTTCTTCTCGGTTTTTTTCTCCGCCGCTTCTGTCTGCTCGGCCTGAGCTTTTTCCTTCTTTTCCGTTTTTTCTTCTTCAGCCGTCTGTTCGGCCTTTTTTTCTTTTTTTTCCGGTTTTTCGGTCTTGTCTACGGTCGCTGCGTTGGTTTTGGTCTTTTCTTGCTTCTCTGCCATTTTATCCTTCCAAATCGATAGCTGACTTTGCAGTGTAAAAAATATCCCCCGTAGAATAACAGATTTGGTCGAAAAAGGAAATACCTGGCGCGGAATATTCGTGAGGCTGGAATTTACAGTGGGAATCCGGTATATTCTGGGGGAATATGCATCATGTCTACTCCTTTCTGCTCTTTTTCGCCCTGTTGGCCCATTTGCCGTTCTATCTGATCCGGTCGAAGCTGGTGCGGAGGGAATTCCTGCACCTGAAGGAACGGCTCGGGCTGTCCCTGCCTCCGCCGCCGAGCCCCGGGAAGACCGTGTGGCTGCATGCCGTCTCTGTGGGTGAGGTGCTTTCCCTGCAAAATCTGGTGCGTCGCCTCAAGCAGTGCCACCCGGACTGGAACGTGTATGTGTCTTCTCTGACGCACAGCGGACTGTCCATGGCCGGGGAGAAACTGGGTGAGGCGGACTGCATCTTCTGCATTCCCTTTGATTTCCGAACGACCCTCAGGCGAGTGTTCCGGATCCTGAGGCCGCATGTTTTTGTCCTGGTAGAATCGGAATTCTGGCCCAACCTCATTCGGGAGGCAGGGCATTGGTCCCGGGGAGTCCTCTTGATCAACGGCCGCGTCTCCTCCCGCTCAGCCCGCCGCTACAGCCTGGTCAAGGGGCTCATGCAGAGAGTGCTGCGGCCGATCAGCCTGTTCCAGGTCCAGACACCGAGGGACAGGGAATCCCTGGAGCGGATCGGAATCGGGTCGGAGCGGATCCAGGTCTGCGGGAACCTGAAGGTCGAGGTCCAGCTGCCGCGGCTTTCCGAGGAAGAGGTGCGGAATCAGAAACAGTCTCTGGGGATCACGGCCGATCAGGACGTATTCCTGGCTGGAAGCACACACAGAGGGGAAGACGAGCCCCTTCTCAAGGCTTTTTCCGCTGCCCGGTCACGCAGGCCTGATCTGCGGTTCATCCTGGCCCCGCGGCATCTCGACCGGGTCCCTGAGATCGAAAAGCTGGCGGGCAGCCTGGGCCTCCGGACCCGGCGCAAGACCGAGATGGAGGAGGGCGGCCCCTGGGATGTGCTGGTCCTCGACACCATCGGAGAGCTGGCTCCGCTCTACGCCCTGGCGGATGCGGCGTTTGTCGGGGGAAGCCTGATCCCCTGGGGCGGGCAGAACCTGCTGGAGCCTGCATTTTATGCCAAGCCGGTCTTTTTCGGGCCCCATATGGACAATTTCGCCCATCTGGCCGACATATTCGTGCAGAATCGCGCCGCGCGCGTAGTCAGACAGGGGGAGGATGTAGCAGGGGGGCAGGAGGCAGGGAGGAAGGAGGGAGGAGG
>SDBS01002122.1_pt1 | contig 19956 bp, 18 predicted proteins | sample 2277091 | NCBI WGS metagenome assembly SDBS01 (sample SAMN10404972, study PRJNA504765) | marine sediment metagenome | isolation source: marine sediment core GS10_PC15, 163 cmbsf | place: Arctic Ocean: Southern Knipovich Ridge | collected 2010 | reverse complement strand
TTTCTTTTTTCTTGCCCTTAGATTTTTCTTTTTTTTCTCTCTTTTTTTTCCAATTCATAAAATCCTTTGTTAGTTCTCCTTTCCAAAATGCTAGTTTTCCAGTTTCCTCTTCATATTGTTCCATTAAAGGATTTTTCGTTATTATATCAGTCATGATTAAACCTTATTTATTCAATTTCTTTTATATGCTTTAAGTTAGTTAATTAATTTTCATTTTTAAGAGTAAATGTTCTATTTCAATAGAATATTTATCTAATTTCTAATAAAATGTTTCTGTTAGTTTTTTATAATTCTATCTAAGATATTGAATACTTCGGTAATGTCCGAATTTGATTGATAAAAACAGAATTATGGATTTTTTAAGTACAAAAACAAATTTTATGGTATTGAAATTAAAAAACAGTATTTTTTATGGATTTTCTTTTAAGAATTTTAAGATTTTTAGGTATAAATCCAGTTCGGCCTCTTTTTTTGAATTAGCTTTTTTAGATTTTAAATTTTTTGGTAAATCAATGCTAATATTTTCGAATTTTGGATTCTTTGCAATCCAGAAGGGGTTATGATCAGGACCAGAACTTTCGTATTTTAAGAGTAATTTCGGAGTAATTTTATGATCTTTTTGGATATATTCCAATAATTTGTTTTTATTAAAAATTGATGAATTCTCTATAATCTTATCCATATCTTTATAGAATGGATCGATAATTTTTTTTACTACTAGCTTAATATCTAAGTTGGAGTCAAGATATAGAGCGCCAGAAACCGCCTCAATAACATCAGCTAAAATTTTCGTGTCTTCGATTTCTTGTTCTTTAGTCTTATAAATATAATTTTGGAGGTAAAAATATTTATTTGCTATAAAACTTAAAATCTCATCATTTTCTAACATCGCTTTCGTTTTTGTTATTTTTCCAGGATCTTGTATACCCATATCAAATAATTTCAAAATCAATGCTAACTTAATAACGGCATCACCCAAAGTCTCTAGCACATCATAGTGAGGAATCTTTTTTTCATTTCCAAGTAGAGGGGTGGTTAATGCTTGTTTTAATAAATCTTCATTTCTGAATTTATAATCTAAGAATTCTTGAAAATCGATTATCTTATCTTTTTCACGATTATTCATTTTACTAATTTACTAATATTCTTAGATAAATTTAAAAATTTAGAGATAACTCTATTATAATATGGAAAAGGGAAATTTAGATAAAATTCTCTCAAAGATTAAAGGAATTGAGAAAAAAAATATAGAGTTCCAAAAACTCATTTCCACTCTTGAAATTCCATCAAGAAATAATATGCTTAAAGAGATATCTAACGACATAATTAGAAATAACAAATTATTTAAGGAATTACAAGTAGAAACTACAGGGATAATTGTTGCTAAAAAAGAAATCGAAAACATCTCAAACTACAATTTAATTGAAGAAACTGTGTTAAATATTCAAAATAATCCATCTAAAAAAATCATATTCTTGCGAGAATTCCTTAATAAAATGGAAGGAATCTCAGAAAATGATAAAGATGTACTTTTACAATCTCTAAATGATGAGAAGATTGAATTAGAAGAACTAAAAGAAAAAATGTTATCTTTAGCTAATATTTTTAATTTGAAAATATAACACTCTAAAGAAATTAGATACTAAACAACTCTAGCAAAATAAGTACACTTTTAATACCTCGAATTTTAATCTGGCGAAATAATATTTTCTTTACAACCGAAGCTACAGAAATATCTCCACCTGTTAGAATATCCACAAAGACTTGAAATTTAGCTTCCAACAAACCATCCCATCCGGCATTCTTTTTCTTTATATTTGCTTTTGGATTGTTCTCTATACCTTCAACATAAATGGTACCTTTATCAATTACAATTAAAACTGCTTCTTTTCCATCTTTTAGATTTAAAAGGACTTTAACTTCTGTGTCCTTATATCTTTCTTTAAATTTATCATAACTATTTAAAGGTTCTATTTCTTTGGATACTATCTTAGCAAGTCCACGTAATTTCTTTTTCTCCTCTTCTTCAACCATATTAATCAGATTTATTTTTAAAAAAATTATAATTTAAACACTATAAAAATTACGAATTATTCAAGTAAAATCTATAATGACTTTTAAAATTAGGTTAATTAATCAAAAATTTATTTTTAAGGAAGAATAAGATGTCTAAATATAGATCAGAATCAACTCAAACTGAAATTAATAGCCAGACTCCTCTCCACCTGAAAAGAACTCCTCATAGGCTTTTCGATCTTGATCTGAGATTTTATCTCCTTTAAGACCTTCTTTTATAATTATGGGAGCAATTTCTTTTTCATCATGTTTTATTGTCTTAACTATTTTATACTCTTCTTGTTTCTTGGGGTCTAAATCGAATTCCACATCACATGCTTTACAATACAGTTTTTTCTTGCGCGGAATCATTATGTTATCACAATCAGGGCAGAAGCGCATTTTCTTTCATCACCGTTCGTTTTTTTTTTTTTTTTGACAAATTTTTTAAATTTCTAATATTTAAGTCTTGTGCTTTTTAGCGTTGATTTTTTACTACTACTTTATTATAAAATCAAATCGAGTATTTAAATTTAATTGAAATACAAGTGTTGTTGATAGTTCGGAAATATAAATCTACGTCTTAATTTTATTATTTAATTTTTCACAAAAAGTGAGTTACTAAAAGTGATACCACCGAATAATTTATATCATAATAATAATCGATTAATAATTAGTCTTAGATTTAAGATAAAATACCTTTTTAATTAAATAGAACTTTAATAATTTTAAACATTTCATATCGTAGGTAATTAGTTTGAATGAAAAAGAAAAAAAAGTATTATTAATTGCCCATAGAGGCGCGAGTAGTGAGGCTCCTGCAAATACTTTAAAAGCATTTTCTAAAGCTATTGAATTAGGAGCTGATTATATAGAATTTGATATTCATCAATCTAAGGATGGCGAAATTGTTGTAATGCATGATGGTAATACATTTGCTACTACAGGGTATAAGGGATTAATAAAAAAAATGACACTCGCCGAACTAAAAAAGCTTGACTGTGGAGAAGGTGAAAGAATTCCAACTTTACGAGAATTAATAAGAATTACTAAAGGAAAAATTGGTTTACAGATTGAAATTAAAGCAAAAAGATTGGCAGAAGATTTGGTTAAAATGCTAAGAGAGGAAGATCTCATTGAGACTTCCATAGTATCTTCATTTTTACATGATGAACTAATAAAGCTCCAGAAAATTGAACCTAAGCTTAAATTGGCAACACTTGAGCCAATTACTACCAAATGGTCAAAAGATTGGAACTATCACTTAGAAATACTTAATAAAACTATTGATAATAACTATTATGCCCTCCATCCAAGACATAATTTGGTAAACCAAGAACTAATTAATTATGCTCATGATAATAATATTAAAGTTAACATTTGGACTGTTAATACTAAAGGGCTTATGAAAAAATTTATTCAGATGGGTGTTGATGGAGTAATTACAGATAATATTCAAAATGCTAAAAAAGCTTTAGATCGTTAAAATGATTTTAAAATATATGCTTTAAATTTTTAAATCAAGGTAGATCTTAAATTATCTAGAAACTAACTATTTTAGTAACTTATCAATGTAATTTAAATTGAAATTATGTCAGACCTAAATTTTGAGAAATTATTTACACCCAGAGCTATTGGAATTATTGGAGCATCTCATGATCCAGCAGGCGGGGGCTTCTTCGCGAGAGCGATGGTAGGAAAATTTAAAGGCCCCATTTATTTGTTTAACCCTCGAATGGCTGGGGAAAAACTCCATGGCCTTAATGTATATAGCTCAATTTTAGATATTCCAGATGACAATCCAATAGATTATGTAATATTGTCTGTTAAGGCAAAATTATGTCCACCAATTTTAGAGGAAATAGGGCAAAAAAAAGTTCCTTTTGTTACTATTTTTGCCTCTGGCTTTCGTGAGGTTGGAAATGATGACTTAGAAAGAGAAACATTAAGGGTGGCTCAAAAATACAATATTAGACTAATAGGCCCAAATTGTCTGGGGGTTTATAATCCAAAAGTAGGACTGTATTTTGCTTATGACTCTAGTCGTAAGAGTGGTAATTTTGGAGGGGTCTTCCAATCTGGAGGAAATGCCCAGAATGTGGCTCAGTTAGCAGTTTCATACGGTGTTCCAATATCAAAATTTATCTCAATTGGTAATGCATTAGATCTCTCGTATCCCGATTTTTTAAAATATTTTCTAAAAGATACCGATACTAAATTCATTGGATTGTATCTAGAGAATTTAAGGTCTCAAAGTCAGGGACGTGAGTTTATGGAAGCTGCTAAAAATTGTAATTTAAATAGGAAACCCGTTATATTGTGGAGAGCTGGGTATGGGCAAGCAACGAAGAAGGCAATTCTTTCTCATACTGGAGGTCTAGCAGGGAAAAATGAAATTTGGAATGCGGTTGCGAAACAGACGGGATGTTCTTTAGTATCAAATTCCACAGTTTTAGCTGCTTTAGCGAGTGCATTTAAATTAACTCGTTTACCCGCTACTCGTGATGTTGGCGTGATTGGAATTGGAGGAGGGTCAACGATTGAAGCAATCGACATTTTAGAAAAATACAATTTGAAAATACCTCAATTAACTGAAAAAACGATTAATAGATTAAAGAGATTTATTCCCGCTGTAAATACCAATATTTCTAATCCTTTAGACCTTGGAGGATCGGGAGTACGCCCAGACTTTTATTATAAATGTTTATTAAATCTGGATAGAGACCCAAATATTTCATCAATTGTTTTTATAAAAGATCCTGAAAGATTTGGTGGATTTAAGGAGTTAATGGAAGAAATGGGTTTTAAAAATGTAGACTTAAATAGAGAATTTATAAGATATATATCTAAAGCTAAGAGTGTATTAAAGAAGCCAATATTCTGTGTAATGTTGAAAATCAACGAGGGATTTGAAGAATATAAAAGTCGATATAAATTTAAATTAAAACTTTTGAATAGAAACGTTCCAGTTTTTGAGACCTTAGATTTAGCGGGCACTGTATTAGATAAGATGAACATTTATAGAGAATTCCTTCAGAAGCATGGAAGATTTCCAAAATCTTAAATTCATTTACTCTTTTTTCCTCGATGCTTAACATCTATAGGCCGTCCTGGACTGCCTTGATAGTAATATTTCCCTGGTTTACCCCTCCAATTCTTATGTAATACTGTATTTGGATATATTACATTATCATCAGAGGTTACGGCATTAGGACCAACAATTATTCCGGGATAAAGAGTTGTATTTTTTGCCAGCTTGATTTCTAGCATACTAATTTTTCCAAAGATAGTATTAACAGCATGACTCGATAGGGCCGAGGTTGGATAGATGAATACATTATCCTCTAAATCAGTGAACTCTAATCCGACATACCCATCACAATAAATTACATTCTTACCAATTTTATTATGGCTTATTCTTCTTAGTGTTCTGTTTATTAACCAAGGGAACGGAGATTTAACAGTTAACCACATGGGAAGCTTGATAATAAATCCTCGCTTATGATAATATTTCATCATCTTGCCCTGCTCTCCATCGAAATCATCCAAAACTCTTTGAAATACACCTTGCTTTGGAGGGGATTTTTTAATCCATCTCGCAGCCCATATTCTCACGAATTCTATTAATAATAATAAATAGATATAGTAGAGGAGGAATAAAAATCCCGGGAGAATGAGAAAATGGATAATTAATGGAATAGAGAAAGGTATAATAAAACAATATTCAAATAATAAAAACAATCCCAAACACACATACATAGGAGCTATAAAACTTACAATATTAATTTTAAAAAAGTCTATAGCTGGAAGTTCTACTGTCTTCTTTTCTTCTTCCATACTACATAAATTGAATGTCTAGATAATAAATGTTAGGATATTAATTATAACTAAATATTGATTTGTTTTTCCCTTAGATCAGGGATTTTACATCTTCTGAGGTCTTTTAATGGCAATATTAGTAAAATCTTCCATATCTTTAGAATACGGACTGAGTCGGAAGCAATAACTATATGGAATATCCTTTTTTAATTTATATTCACTATGAAGCATAATAAAAGCGGGGACATCCCCGCCTACCCCTTGTTGTTTATAATCAATATTTAATGTAATATTTTCACGACGAGGTAGCTCATGGTTGTGCCTAGCTCTCTCTAAATCCTCCATTGTATAAGGCCATGCACTAACATTGAGTAAAGTTCCTCCAATATCTGAGATCATTAAACCAAATCCATCTTTATTGGTCATTGCTACCCAACGAACATCACTCCTATTCCCATTTTCTTGTGGTCTAATATAAGGATGTATTAGGTTTTCCACTATATCGGAATAAACACCTATACTGGCTCCCGTTTTCCTATCTAACATTGTTTCTTGTGGCCCTCTGCCGTACCATGTCATTCTATCAAATTCTCCAGGGATACACATTTGCATGCCAAACCGAATCATGTTTTTATTAGGCGTAAAATTACATTCAATAAAAACATCCCCATTTCCGTAAATAGTATAAATAATTATTAGATTTCTTTCAGCATTAGGTATTTTAGATTCAACTATTATGCGTTTAACCTGAGGATTTAGATCGTTCACTGAAAATTTTACAATTTCCCTCATTTTACTTGCAGTTTTCCAACTAAAATCGATTAAAGGATTCTTCGCAAAACTTGTTAAATCTTCATCATATTCTCCTAAATCATTATCAATAGGAGCCCTCCAGAAATTAGGAACAAGAGGAGATTTGATCAATTCGGTTTCTTGGAACAAAAACGACTCAATTGCACCACTTTCTTTATTTATGAAAATTTCAAAATCTTTTCCATCTAAACTTATAGTATCATTATTATTAATTAGTTTCAAATCAGGAAATTGTTTAATATCTTCATATTCTGTTTCTGGGATTTTAAAAGGGATTTTAAATTGATCCCAAGCAATCATAAATTCTTTATCTGCCCAAGACATATCTTTGGAGAGAAAGGTCGAGATCTTTAAATGATATTCAGTGTTAGGTTTTAATCCAGGGATTTTAAAAGGAATGGTAATTTCCTTTTGTGCGTTTGGGTTTAAATTAAAATTATTCAATCTATCTTTTTGAATTAATATACCATTAGCAGTTAATTCCCATAAAAATTCCACAAAATCAAGAGAGACAAATTGAAATCTATTGTGTATTTTAATTCTTCCTTTTATCAAATTAATGGGTTCTATTTTAATATTTTGATAAACCTTCTTTACTTCATGAAGAGCAGGATTAGGTTTACGATCAGGCATAACAATCCCATTAATGCAGAAATTTCCATCATTGGGCTCATCTTCAAAATCTCCCCCATATGCCCAAAATTCTTTTCCATCCTCGGAATTTTTACGGAGTCCTTGATCAACATAATCCCAGATAAATCCACCAATGCAATTATCATATTTTTCAAAGACATCCATGAATTTTTGAAAATTACCCAAACTATTTCCTTCCGAATGAGCATATTCACACAAAACATGAGGTCTTTTATCTCCCTTTTTGAGATGTTTTTTTATAGCTCGTTCAAGTAATTTTGGTGAATAATACATATAACTTATTATATCTGTGATTTCATGCTTATAGTCACCTTCATAATGAATGGGTCTTGTAAAGTCTATTTCTAAGGTTTCTTTTTTCATTTTTTTAAAATTCTCACCAAAGCCTGCTTCATTACCGAGAGACCAAATGATTACACAAGGATGATTCTTGTCCCTTTCAACCATACTTACCATTCTATCCACACAGGCATCTGTCCACTCGGGATCACTTCCAGGTAAAATTTCTCGAAGTCCATGGGATTCCAGATTACATTCGTCGAGAATATATATTCCATACTCATCGCAGAGCTCATAAAATCTAGGATCATTTGGATAATGACTGGTTCTAATGGCATTGATATTATTTTGTTTAGCTAACTTGATGTCTTGGACCATTCTATCAAATGGAATAGCACGTCCATGATCAGGATCGTGTTCGTGACGATCTACACCTTTCAAAATAATTGATTTCCCATTGATATATAATCCCCCATCATCTTTGATTTCAACTACCCGAAATCCAAATTTACATTGCTCTACTTCAACTATATTATTTTCAGAATCTTTTAAGGTTAAAATTAGATCATACAGGTTAGGGATTTCAGCCGACCATTTTTCAGGATTCTCAATTTTCGTATTTAACTCAATAACAGTTTCAGAGTCCGCTATCACATCTAAAATATTTTCCATAAGGATTTCTGTACCTATAAACAGCTGTTCTTTATCTAATAATGAGATTTCAATTTTATGTTGTAGTATATCAATATTACCATAATTCCAAACTTTAACTCTTACTTTTAAATTTGCATCTTTGTATTCCTCATCAAGATCGCAACTTATAAAAAAATCTCGTAAATGCACTTTTGGAGTTGAATATAGATAAACACTGCGGAAAATACCACTAAATCTCCACATATCTTGGTCTTCTAAATAAGAACCATCAGACCATCTATATACTTCAACGGCAAGAATATTATCTTTGCTTTTTAAAAAGGGAGTGATATTGAATTCTGCAGGGGTCATACTTCCTTGGCTATAACCAACTTTTTTACCGTTTAACCAGAGATAAAAGGCTGACTTCACCCCTCTAAAATGGATAAATATTTCTCGATCCTGCCAAGTTTTCGGTATATTAAAAGACGTTCTATATGATCCTACAGGATTATATTCATGATCTATTGAAGGAATATCTTTTAGATTGATGCTGTATGGATATTTAACATTTGTATATATTGGAATTCCATATCCTCGCATTTGCCAATTGCTTGGGACATCAATATCATCCCAATTACCATCATCAAAATCTAATTCATAAAAATTAGTAGGTCTCTCAGTTGGTTTTTTAACCCAATTAAATTTCCAGTTTCCATTTAATAATATATAATTCTTAGATTCTTCATAGCCTTTTAACACAGAATCTAAATCATTGAAAGGAATTAGTGTATTATGAGCGGGTTCTTTATTTTTCCCTATTACGGTTGAATTTTCCCAGTCGTTTTTATTATTCAATTTATCTCCCATAATGTCCTTTTTAGTTTGAAAAGTAATTGGTATAAATACTGATTAAAATTAATATTTTTTTACTAAAAGGCATAAAATTCAATATTAGAGTGAATATTTTAAACCAAGAAATATTTTATCAAGCAAGAAATTATAAACTTTAGCTATAAAAAACTATTACTACACCAGGTAATCCAAAATGGATAAAGAATTATTTGATTCATTTGTAGATCTTCGAGAAGATGATGTATTAAAAATTGTAAAAGAAAAAATTGAAGCAGGAGAGGATGCATTTTCTATTGCTGAAACTTGTAAAAATGCATTGATTAAAATTGGAGATCTTTTTAGCAAAAAGGACTATTTTCTTTCCGAATTAGTTATGTCTGGAGAGATTTTTCGAGAAGTAATGGAAATCTTAGAACCAATGCTAGTCGGAAGTGGAAATGAAGGAAAAAAGATCGGTAAAATTGTAATCGGGACTGTTAAGGGAGATATTCATGATTTAGGAAAAAATATTATGATAGGTACTTTAAAAGGCAATGGTTTTGAAGTATACGATTTAGGTGTTGATGTCCCTCCAGAAAAATTTGTTGAGAAGGTTAAAGAAGTAGGCGCTGACATTTTAGGATTGAGTTGTGTAATTTCAGTTGGTTGGGATTCTCTAAAAGAAACAGTAGAGGCTTTAAAGAAAGCAGGATTAAGAGACAATGTTAAAGTTATTTTAGGTGGTGGCGGAGTAGATGAAGAAGTAGCAAAATTTGCTAATGCTGATGCTGTTGTTAAGGACGCAATTGAAGGTGTAGAACAATGCAAGAGGTGGGTTTCAGTATGAATTTAGAGCCAGAAGAATTATATAAACAAAGAAAAAAAAGAATTGACGCCACGACGAATCTTAAGGTTCCTGATAGAGTTCCTGTAATTTTTTCTGAAAATGAATTTGCTTGGAGTTTTGCAAATATTAGCCAGCTGGAATTTATGACAGATAACGAAAAAATGATGATGGCCTATGAAAAACTATTTAAGACTTTTCAACAAGATGCCGCCTATTTTGGCCCGAGTTTGTTTGATCCATTATTTAACGTTATTCCGAGCCCTTGTATTATAAAAATGCCTGGAAAAGATCTTCCCGAAGACTCACCCTTCCAATTAGTTGAAACCGAAATAATGACTGAAGATGACTATAATTTTGCTTCTAAAAAAGGATATTTTCGAACATTGGTTAAATTGCTTCCTAAGTTACGTCCTGAAATACCTGATGTGCAGAATATATTTACCGAAAAAATAGCTCGATCAGTTGAAGATATGAAAGGAACATCATCTAATCCAAAAAAATTTATTGAATGGGGATTCCCTTTCTGGGGTGGAGGGGGTATGGAAAGTCCGTTTAGTCTTCTCTGTTTGATGAGATCTTACGAGAAATTTTGCCTTGATATGTATCGGCGTAGAGATATCGTTAAACAAACAGTTGATAAATTCATACCCGAAATTGTAAGGATGGCTTTAGGTGGAGTGAAAGCTAGTGGTGTCCCACGAGCGCAAATAGGATTACATAGAGAAAGTAGCTCAACTTTTTCTCTTAAAATTTTTGAAGAAATTGCTTTTCCAATGATAAAAAAAATTGTAGCGCTTATTAGTAAAGAGAATGTTATGACAATTTTGCATTGTGATGGAGATTGGACTCCTAATTTAGAGTATTTAACGGAACTCCCTAAAGGAAAATGTATTCTGGATCTCGATGACTCAACGGACATTTTTAAGGCTAAAGAAATCCTTGGGGATAGAATGTGTATAGCCGGAAATCTTCATGAGCCCTTGTTTGCCTTTGGTACACCCCAAAAAGTAGAAGAATATTGTAAGAAATTGATTGATATTGTTGGAGAAGGTGGTGGTTTTGTTTTAAAGGGTGAGCCTCCACGAGAAGCTAAAATAGAAAATATAATGGCAATGGTCAATACTGCAAAAAATTATGGCGTCTATTAATCATAGAGTTTAGCTTACAATGATCTGAATTTTCCGTTTTTATTCACTTTATTTTTTGTTATTATAATGATCAGAAGATATTTAAATTTCCAATGAATATATAAGATATGATGCTTAAAACGGAAGTTCTCCTTGAAGGTTTATTATTTCCAGAAGGTCCACGCTGGCATGATGGTAAACTTTGGTTTTCGGATATGCAAATGCGTAAAGTGATGACTGTCGATATTAGTGGTAATGCGGACGTAATAATTGAGATGCCCACTTCCCCTTCTGGGTTAGGTTGGCTTCCTAATGGTAAATTATTGGTAGTCTCTATGGAAGATCGTCGCTTGCTTCGACTTGATCAAGATGGACTTACAGAAGTAGCAGATTTGAGCAACATAGCAACTTTTCATTGTAACGATATGGTAGTTGATAAGGTTGGGCGGGCATATATCGGAAATTTTGGTTCTGATATGTCAATTCAAATGCCTCCTAAACCGGCTTGTTTAATTCTTGTAACCCCAGATGGTAAAGCAAGAGTTGCTGCTGATAACTTGATGTTTCCAAATGGAACAGTTATAACTCCTGATGATAAAATTCTTATCGTTGGTGAGACATTTGGAGCCCGACTTACTGCCTTTGATATATTGGGAGATGGGTCTCTTACTAATCAGCGTCTATGGGCAAAATTAAAGGGTGTTCCTGATGGAATCTGTCTTGATGCTGAGGGAGCAATTTGGGTTGCATCTCCCGGCACAGGTCATGTTATCCGTGTGTTGGAAGGAGGTGAAATTACCCATAAAGTTAAAGTATCTTCCCAAGCATATGCTTGTATGCTAGGTGGTCCAGATCGTCAAACTCTATTTGTAGCAACTTCGGTTCAACAAGGAACACAGGGGAAGATCGAAATCACAAATGTTGATGTACCCGGTGCAGGACTTCCATAATTGTATAACTAATATTTTTATAGAATACCTCTATTATTTTTTTAAATTAATATCTAATGGTATTTTTTTGAAATTAATTTAAATTTTCCATTTAATTAAACTAAAAACTCAAATATAGCAAATGCATCTTCCTAAACTTGGCAGCAGTATCTTCTTTGATGGTGTGAATTGGACAGTTGTTGGTATTGGGAATATACCTTTTGAATATAAAGCAAATAAAGGTGTATTTGCATTAATAAATGTTGATGAAATGGAAACTGTACTCCTTATTATCAGGAAAAAAAAAGGTAAAATATCTGTCGATCCCTCAATTCCTTCGGTAAAAACTAATAAGAAGGAACTTTTAACGATGTATGGTAATGTAGGGACTTATGCTCTATTAGAATTTGATAAATATAGCAATTAAGGATTAAGTAGAAATCCTTTTTTAAAAAAATGTTTGAAAAAATAAACCTTTACTCTTTTTTCCTAAAGTTTACTCAAATCTGATTTCACATTTGTAAAATCAAACATTTCTATTTTCTTAAAATTCATAATAAAAGCAACTATGGATATGGAACCTATTAAAAGTCCTAACCAAAGTGGACCATAAATACCAAATATTAAACCAACAAGAAGAGGCCCAAAAATTTGACCTAAACTATCTAATGCCGAGGACCAACCATTTATTTTTCCCATTTCCCTAGGAGATACTGATAAGGTTATCTTGGCTATTAATGGACCACGTGAACACGATGCCGCAAAACTAAAAAGAAGCGTAAATATGAGGTAGGTCACTACATCGTTTATAAATCCTATAAACATGAAAGTAATTATAAATAGGCCTAATCCTATTTTTATCATTCTCTTCTCTCCTAAAACCCTTAGCATCCTTTTAAATAGCGTAAATCTAATAATAGCTCGAAAAATTCCTCCAATAGTAAATAGAATTCCTGCTTCAAAAACGCTTAATCCTAGGACCAAATATATGATTAACGCAAGAGTTATGAAAAACATCATAAACGCGAGGGTATGAAACCACCATAATGTTAACATATACATTGCGCTCTTATTTTTTCTTAACTTAATTTTAACTTGATTTTTATTAGCATGCAATATGCGCTTTTCTTTGGGCCACGATTCCTTTAAATAAAATATTGTGACACATACAGTCGTTAAAGACATTGCTGCAGCAGCTAATCCGGGACCTAGTATTCCATAAATAGATAATATGCCACCTAGACCAGGACCTATTAATCCTGCAAATATTATGACTACTCCCGCATTAGTCATTTGAACACCTCTATCTTTTGGGGGGACTATATCGCTGAGAATAGACTTTACAAGGGTGAAATTGCCACCGAACATCCCGTCAAGAATACGAGAATAGAATATCATTTCAAGGCTGTCAGAGAAAGCTAACATCAAAAAAGCAGTCATAGTACCGAATTGGCAGATAACAAGCATTGGTTTCCTTCCCAAATGATCACTTGCTTTTCCCCAGATCGGAGCTGAGATAAAGGTAAATACCGCATTTGAGGCCATTAATAATCCAATCATAAATGGATCTGTATTATAAATAATCATAAACATTGGAAGATACGGTAGGATGATAAAGAATCCCAAAATATCGATAAAAACACCGATCCATAGAACTTTGAGCTCGGGGTATTTCTTATTACTTTTCTTACTCATTCTGTCTAATAACATATTTTAATCAATTTTTGTAAATGAATATTTTATCAAAATTCTTTCTCTTAATTATTAAAAAAGAAGCGTAACTTACGAAAAAGAAATATTCGATACAATTTTAATTTTATTAAATTTATAAAGGTAAACTTATTTTCATTGGTTAATTTAGAGATAATGTCATTATTCATTTGATTATACTTTTATAACGCGACAAGGTGTCTAAATTGAAAGCAAAGAATGGCGTTCCACAGAAAACTAAATATCCAGAGCTAACACCATTATGGATCGGCATGTTTTGCGATATTCTAGGCTTTTACATCATCATTCCGTTTTTACCTACTTTTATTGACGTGTTTAATACGACCCCGTTAGTTATTGGCTTTTTACTTGCAACAAATGCAGTTTTTACCTTAGTTTCTGCCCCTATCTGGGGAAGAATAAGTGATAAAATAGGAAGAAAGCCAGTTTTACTAATATCCCAAGCAGGGACGTTTATGGCGTTTTTGATGTTAGCTTTCTCAGATACCCTAGAACTTCTCTTTCTTGCTCGTATCGTAGACGGGATTTTCGGAGGTAATTTCCCTATGGTGAAGGCTATAATTAGTGACAAAGTCCCCCCAAAAGACAGGGGTGTTCAAATGACTAATGTCGGCGTTGTATTCGTGCTTGCTGGGCTAGTTGGTCCTGGATTAGGTGGAATTTTATCAGTGATGCGAATATTAGGCCCTCAATATCCCGTTGCTACCGCAGGTATAGGTGCCTCGTTACTTTCACTCTCCACAATTTTTATTACCTTCTTTTTCATAAAAGAATCATGGCCAAAAAGTAGGCGTGAACACTATGAAAAACAAATAAACGTAAAAATAAAGTTAAGAAAAAATAAAGATGCAACATATCTAATGACGCTTTACGCTTTTCATACTCTTTCATTTATGATGTATATAACGACTGTAACGCTTTTCTTAGGGGTAATTCTTGGACTTAAAGCCCTTGAGATTGGAATTGTATTAACCTTTACAGGAATCGCAAGAGCGATAGTACGTTTTACCATATTTAAACCAACATTAAAATTATTAGGTCCCGAAAAAATGACAAAACTCGGATTAGGGATATTGTTTATAACTTTTTTCCTTACCGCCTTTGTGAGAGATATGTTACAATTTATAATTTTAATGCTATTTGTGAGTTATGGTGTAGCATGTTCTAGGGGGCTTTTGATTAGTAAGATCACTCAAACAGTAAAACCTAATGAAATGGGTAAAATTAATGGATATACTACGACCATAGATAGTTTAGCTCAAATAGCTGGTCCTATAACAGGTGCTTTTATATTAACATTGTATGATCCGAGTTATTTGGGTATAACTTTAGGATTAACCGCTGTAGTAGCATTCATTATGTTGTTTAAAAAAATCGTACCTCTCCATCTTAAACAAGAAATGGAGTATAAGCAAGTTTAAATCTAGTAGCCATTAATCACTATTTTTTTATTAATTTAATAGAATTTATGACACTAATTTAGTTTAAGCAAGTAGGAAATCTATAATATATTTATTAATTTCTGGGGCTTTTTCAAGAATATCCTGGTGTGCCGCGCCTTCAATTATAATAAAATTACTTTTTGGAATTAATTCATGCATTTTTTCTCCCATAGATATTGGGCAAGATTTATCCTTCTCCGCAGAGATAATAAGCACTTCATTTTTAATTTCGTGTAACCTTTCGTAAGTATTATGGGTTGATAAAGCGTGAGTTTGGTTACTCAAATCAAAGGCAGTAGGACCATAAATAATTTTTTCATCAATAAGATCTTCAACAGACCAAATATCATGAAACTTTTTCTTAGGATTTTCCTTCATTAATTTCCAGAATTTACGTGAATAACTTGGTTTAGCTCCATCAACAAATGCATTATTTGGGTCTTTTAAAATAGCTTCTTGACCTTTAATGGCACTTTCCCTTTGCATTGTACTAAAATCTTCAAGTGGTTCACCTGGGGGTTTGAATCCCGGAAGTGTATTAAGTAGAATTAGCTTATTCACTCTATTTGGATATAATATTGCAAAGTTTTGAGCAATCATACCTCCCATCGAATGTCCTATAATATGTGCTTTTTTAATTTCCAAGGAGTCTATTAGTCCAGCAATATCTGACGCATATACCTCCATTGAATATTCTCCATCGGGACGATCCGACTTTCCCGCACCTCTATTATCTAATCTTATAACTTTAAAATGTTCAGATAAGGCACCAACTTGGGCTCGCCAATGCTCTTTTCGATCACTAAATCCATGAAGAAGAATTACGGGATCTCCCTTACCATGAACATCATAACATAATCTTATACCATTTACTTCAGCAAATAAGTCTGTCATATTATATCAATTCCTTTAATATTATAAATTTAAATGTTTTTTTGCTAATTTTAATTATCTAGAAAGTCCAATATTATTTGATTAAATTCAGGAGCATTTGATAAATGGTTATAATGTCCTGCTTTATCAATAACCTTTAGAGTGCTATTCGGGATTCTCTTATTCATTTCTTCCATTCTGGATTTAGGTTGTAATCGGTCATGAGATGCTGCTAATAATAAAGTTTCATTTTTAATTTCATTCAACCTTTCAAATGTATTATGTTTTTTAATAGCATGACCTAGATTTATAAGATCTTGAGGAGTAGGAGGATCAATTGAATCCTCCTTTATTAGATCTTCTGCACTCCAAATACCATAAAATTTTTTTGCAGGATTAGATTCAAGTTCTTTCCTAAATTTTTGATGAAATATCATTCTTACCTTACGCCAAAAGGATTGTTCTGGGTTGGTTCTTATTTCTTTAATTTCTTCGATACGCCCTTTAATCATCAACTCCACCCCCTCTTCATCAGGAAAGCTTGGTGAAGTGGTAATTAATATCAATTTTTCTACTTGTTTGGGATACTTTAAGGCAAAGGTTTGGGCAATCATACCTCCAAGCGAACGCCCAGCTATATGTGCTTTCTCTATTTCAAGATGATCCATTAAACCTTTAATATCATCCGCCAACATTTCCATTGTATACAGGATATTTGGTCTATCTGATTTACCCGTACCCCGAACATCTAAAGCAATTACTTTATATTTTTTGGATAAAGCCTTTAGTTGAGCGACCCATGTTTCTTTTTTGCCACCAAAGCCATGAATCAATATAATTGGAAATCCATTACCATGATCACTATAACAAATTTTTATACCATTAGCATCTGCATACTGTTCTGTCATAATTAATTCATCCTTATTTGAAATGGTCTTTTTGATTAATAAATATGCAAAAGTTATTAATTATTCCCGATAAAATATGATTACTTATCTATCTTCTAATAATTATGGGAAAAAATATTTTCTCTACCAACAAAACACTTATATAGCTTTAAAGAGAAGTTTATTAAAAAAGAAATCTTTGTGTTAAAAATGCTTTATGGTTATAAAGGTCAACTCCTCCACATAGATCTAGGAAAAGAGTCTTATCATTCCTTATCCATTCCGGAAAAAATTATAATTAAATATATAGGGGGTCGTGGACTTGGAGCGAAACTTTATTGGGATTTGATTTCATCAGATGCAGCTCCGCTTGGACAAGATAATATTTTTATGGTTCTTACAGGTCCACTGGGTGGTACGATGGGGCTTGGGACTGGTAAGCATCTCATAGTGACAAAATCCCCTGCAACAGGAGGCTGGCTGGATTCTTATTCAAGTGGTAGAGTAACTCCAGAATTGAAATTTGCTGGGTATGATGGGTTAATTATTACTGGAAAGGCTAAAAATCCAATATTTGTGACAATTAAAGACGATAAAGTCGAATTTTTAGACGCTAATTACCTATGGGGTAAAGGAGCGATAGATACCGAGAAGATTCTTAGAGATTCCTTCCATCCAGATTGTGGTTGTATTTGTATTGGTCCCGCTGGAGAGAATCTTCTCCCATTTGCATGTGTAAGTAGTGATTATTTTCGAAAAGCAGGTCGCGGAGGTGCTGGAGCTGTTATGGGCTCTAAAAACCTTAAGTTAATTGCTGTTAAGGGAAGTGGTGGTATATCTTGTGCTGATATGAATGGTCTTCATGAACTCATCATAAAGCATCAAAAGAAAGTTAAATTTAAAATGATGACTCCTATGACATTGAGCATTACTAATGCGGCAGGAATGTTACCAACGAGAAATTTTTCAAAAGGTCAATTTAAAAAAGCCAAAGGAGCTATAGATAGAGATGCTGTGATTGATCTTAAAGTAGCAGATAAAGCATGCTATGGATGTTTCGCATCATGTTCTAATATAACACAGGTTAAAGATGGAATTTTTAAAGATCTTATGATTGAAGGCCCGGAGTATGAAACTCTAGCTATGTTAGGTGCAAATCTTGAAGTTGATTATTTACCTGCAGTAATGAAGGCTAATTATCTCTGTGATGACCTTGGTATGGATACTATTTCCGCCGGTGTTATTATAGGTTTTGCTATGGAATGTTATGAACGAGGTCTTTTAAATAAAGAGGACACTGAAGGATTAGAACTTGAATTCGGTAATTATTTGGCGGTCATCGAATTATTGGAACTCATGGCTCATAAAAAAGGATTTGGTCAATTTTGTTCACTCGGAGTAAAAGAAATGGCCAGATTGATAGGACGTGGTGCCGAAGAATTTGCTATGCATTCCAAAGGATTAGAATTTCCTGCTTATGATCCACGAGCAGGATGGGGAGCAACTATTACCTATTCTGTGTCACCAAGAGGAGCTTGTCACCGGAGGGCATGGCCTCCAGCAGCAGAAATTCTAGGAGGGATGGATCCTTTTGTAATCGAAGGAAAGGCACAAGCAATTATAAAACTAATGAATCAGAGATGTATTCTGCATTCCTTAATTGTTTGTGACATGCCTAGCCAGCTTATAAGACTAAATTATCGCGATTGGGCCAAGTATTTAAAATTAATTACAGGAAACATTTATTCTGGAGATGATCTTATTAATCGCGCAGAGATTATAGAAACTCTCATTAGGATGATTAATATTCGGGAAGGATTTACTACTGAAGACGATATGTTACCAAAACGTACATTGGAAGAAAGTCTTCCGGAGGGTCCAGCAGCTGGTAAAATGGTTGGAAAAGAAAATTTCTTGAAAATGAGATCTGATTACTATTTATGCCGTGGTTGGGATAAGGAAGGGATTCCAACTCAGGAAACCATCACTAAATACGAAATCGATTCAGATCCAAAAATTTTTATTTAGAGGATATGAGAGATGACCAATGGAGTATTAGAAATTAAGGCTGAGAATTGCACTGGATGCCGTATGTGTGAACTAGCATGTTCAAGTTCTAAAGAAGGAATTTTCATTCCAGATCACTCACGTATTAAAGTGGTTACCAAAGAGCTTGAGGGATGGTCTAGACCTGTAGTTTGTTTGCAATGCGATGATGCTATGTGCCTAAAAGCATGTTCGGTCGATGTTATTTATAAATCTGAAACTCCTGAGGGAGATCCGATAATTGCTATAGATAATGAAAAATGTATAGGATGTCATCAATGTATTGCGGCCTGTCCTTTTGGCGCTATTGATTTCTTCGAGGAAACCAAAGTAATCAAATGTGATCTTTGTGGGGGTAAGCCAAAATGTGTTGATTTCTGTTTTTATAAATGTATTAGCTTTAATGAGCTTTCAAATGATGAGTATAAGTCTCGTATTAAAAAAATTAAAGCACTAACAATTAAAGCATCTCGGCGAATAAGTGAAAATGAACCCTATAATCGAAGAGTTATATTTTCGAAGGATATCTCAAATCTTTCACATATAACAAAATAGAAAACGGGGAAAAAGTTAAAACTAATAATATGCAAATCTAATTATTTAAGAAATCTAAGATTATTTTATTTACTTCAGGAGCTCGTGAATAGTGACATTCATGTCCAGCTTCCTCAATAACTTTAAATATACAATTTGGGAGCAACGTGCTTAAATATTCTCCTGCGGCTTTAGGGACCATCTTATCGTGAGAAGCGGAGAGAACTAACGTTTTATTTTTAATTTGGTCCAATTTATCAAAAGCGTTTTGAGTATTCATAACATTTATAAAATTCGTAATATCTTGTGGTCTCGGAGGATTATCTTGAATATATTTGATTAAATCTTCTACAGACCATATACCATAAAACTTCTTTTTAGGATCCGCCATCATTTCTTTCCTAAATTTTATGTAGAATCCAAAACGCGTATCTTTCCAAAAGACTTTTTCAG
>SDBS01002121.1_pt1 | contig 19959 bp, 18 predicted proteins | sample 2277091 | NCBI WGS metagenome assembly SDBS01 (sample SAMN10404972, study PRJNA504765) | marine sediment metagenome | isolation source: marine sediment core GS10_PC15, 163 cmbsf | place: Arctic Ocean: Southern Knipovich Ridge | collected 2010 | reverse complement strand
TCTCTGGCTGATTGCCGGGGCCCAGGGCATTGGAAAAACCTCATTGGCATTGCAGATGGCCCACAATATGGGAAGCCAGGGCGTCCTGGCATTATTTGTATGCTTCGAACACACACCGATAACACTGTGGGAAAGGATGATCTGCCAGGCTTCTGGATACATAAACAAGTTAGGGCAGGGGGGCAATGATAAAGACCTGGTTAGTATCTCGGATCTGCGAAAAATATACAGGAGCATGATTGAAGATTACGAGGGGAAAGATTTCAGCCAGGAGAAACTGATCGACGAGCTGCTCTCCCATTTACCGGCGCCGAAAAAACTCTGGGCGCAGTTCTCAAAATCAGCTGCACACGTCTGGCTAATTAAAGGAGACCTGCTTTATACCACTCCGGCAGCGCTTGAGGCCTATGTCAAAATGGCAAAAGAAGAAGGACACCGCAGGATAGTCCTATTTGTTGATTATGTTCAGCGGGTACCAGTACCGCCGCAGCATGGCCGGTTGCTAGACACCAATGAAAGGATCGAGTTTGCGCTTCGGGCACTGAAAGGTATTGCCATGACCCATATGATCCCTGTGGTTGGGGTAAGCGCTGCAGATGCAGAAGGACTCCGGGGAGGTCGGATCCACCTGGAGAACATGTGGGGCAATGCGACCATGCAGTATGAGCCCGATGGAGCCTTGGTGCTCAATAAGGACCACACTGAGAATGGAGTAGAGCAGATCAGGATTGCGATCGAGAAATCCCGCAGGGGAGAAAGCGAAATCGAATTACGCTATCCTTTTAAAGGAAGTGTGTACAGCTTCGGAAGCCCAGGGGTTCGCATCCCAGATGATCAAAGCTGGCAGAACGAGAGAGCAACCCTAAAACCCAAAGAAATAAAAGAGTCGTTTCCTAATTTACCAGAGATAGAGAAAACAATATGAGCCTGGTATACGTGATCAGAAAGAAAGACAGAGAACAACCAGTATCGGACTATCTTCTATTGGAAGAAGCCCTCTACCATTGGAATGCAATGGGATATGAACACCCCGAATATTATATTGAGGTATTTGAAGGACCAGAAATATCCTTGCCTGAGCAGCCGATAGAGGCCATGTACCTTTTTATTACGGATGATGATTCTTCGGATGAATACCTGGAGCCTATTGAAAATTTTCATATAACAAGGTTTATGTAAAAGGAGACTGCCCTGATTTCACAAGCACTTAATCTAGGGATTAAGATAATCATCAGCGGGCTGCTGATCTATGCCGCGGTAGTGGATCTGCGCAAGCGTGAGGTTCCTTACGTAGCCGGCCTCGGGATCCTGTTATATGGCGGGTTTTCTTTATTTTGGTCTCAGTATTGGCTGTTAGGTGTGTTTTATTTGGTTGCAGTGATGGGCAGCAGGGGAGGGCTGTGGGGATTGGCAGCCATGGTTATTGCACTGACAACCCTGGCAGTACCGGGGCTAGTGGCAGAGGCATACCCTTTTATCCTGGCTGTCTTCTTTATTATCATGATGTTCAGGTTCAAGGTATTCGGGCAGGGAGACGCAGTATTGGCTTTTGGGCTCCTGGCGATCGCTTATGAAGACAAGTTATGGATGCCCCTGGCTTTATTAGGAACGAGTGTCTTAGGGATCATTCCTTTATTCTGGAAACGCACACCAAAAGAGATCCTGGATCGGACCACAATGATATTGAAGAATTTTGGACGTATTGAAGAAGATGAAGAAGCTGTGAAATTTCCATGGGCAGTCACAGCTGCAACCATTGGGCTGGTTTATCTATGGTTAGTGAGGGGAGTGATATTGTGATGGAACAAAAAAGAACAAAAACCTGGATTCTCCTAATGGCGGGCTTGGCGATTGTTATGTTGATCGCTGTAGGAGCCTGCCTTTTAACTGACGCATTTGGGAATAATGGATCTCCACCAAACGAGACACCCGGCACTGGACCAGCGGAAATTGTTGGCATTGAAGTATACGATCTTTCATTGTATGAGGAAAGCAGTGAGGAGTATGTAGCAGCACTGGCCCAGATGGAAGAGGATTGGTTTCCGCGCAATGCAGTGGTCATTCCCAAAGGTCCGGAAGGGGGAGATTTTCCAAACGCACCGGTACCGATTTATGATGCTTTTCCCGGACAGCGAACGGATATAGAAGACGGCGAGTCCTATGAGATCACCAGGACTTGGATCGGGGATATCGCTGTAGGAACAGAGGTTGTTTTGGAAGGAGTAGTAGAGCAGGGGGAATGGTGTTTTGTAACAGGGGATACGATCGGGGGCTGGAGCTCGTCTGGTTGGGTTTGGTGCTACCGGTTGTTTATCCCTAGTTGATCCTCGAAGGGGAAAAATAACCAAAGCGCATCAGCTTGGGAAGCTAATGCCTTACCACTTGGCCACACCCGCATAGTTTTGATACTTCTGTGCATGCCAACCTAATCTGACGGAAAAAGCTAACAGTCACAGAAAAATGTTTCGCCATTTCCCCCAGTTCAATAAGGCTAACATACGAAGATGCGCTGAAAATTCTAACATGCTGATTTTCATAAGTCAACTAATTATGAAATAAACAAAGAGCCCTTCTTGATTTTGTTATAATCCAAATTATGTCAAATCTGAAATGTTCGTTTTGTGGTAAGGCGATAATAAAAAGTCATGATGAGCATATCTTTCCTAATTGCATTTATCCGCCGTCTAAAGATTTATCGAAAGAAATTAGGTTGAAAATACCAGCATGTTTAGAGTGTAATAGCAGCTGGTCAGGTGATGAAGAGTTCTTTAGAAATGTCATATATACAGCTGTAGGGCATAATCCTAACATGGATGAAAAGTTGATGTTCGAAGGCCCAATAATCAGAAGTATTCGGGATCATATTGGCGGTAAAAGTAAATTAGATGATCTATTTGAGGTTATGAAATCTGTAGTGGTAGATGGAGATATTCGACAAATTATCTATCCAACAGAAAGTAATAAAATACTAAGAGTTGTTAGGAAGATGATATGCGGGCTTTGTTCTCATCACCTACGTATCATGGTAGCAGATGATAATGTTCAAGTAGATATGCTTGATTATTATAAGGATTTCATAACACAGAAGGTGCTGGATGCTATGAACTATAACCAAATTGATAAAGACATTGTTGAATATTGGTATAGCGAATTAGATCATGGGCCAATTTCGTCTCTTTGGGTACTAAGGTTTCTAACAAAGATCGAGTTTATATCCTTTGTGATGAGATAATTTGAGAAATGGAGATCACCATGGGATCATCGAGTGATAATCGAAATTTTTATAATAGTTTTTCAAGGATAATCTCAGAATTTTTGAATAAAACCAAAGAGGAGATAAACAAAAACCGCGCCAAACCTCAAGGCTATAACCCATTACTAGATTCTCAAGGGGAAAAGGAAATAGAAGCAACATCAGCAAAAAATGTACTCATGGTTTCATATCATTTAGGGGACATGATGTTGGAACTAGCGAGTGATCATTTAGATGCCTTCTCGAGAGTTATTTCTGAGATTCCTCTTCTGTTCTCCCCATTTACAATTGTCAGAAATGTTATTGAAGCATGTAGCATCTCATCATGGTTGTTTGATCCTGATATATCACCTGAAAGCAGGTGTAACAGATGTTACGCGATAATGTATATGGATATGGATGAAGAAATAAAACTCATTAGATCATTGGGAAATAATCGTGCTTTGAAAAAGATTGAGAAGCAAAAAGATTTATTTGTTGATACTGCACGAAATGATGGATTCAAGATTATCTATAACAATAAAAAAATACCAGTTGGTATTGGGGAGGCCTATCCTGGTCCAACAGTATTGATTAGGGATGAACTCGGAATTGAACCAGCCTTCAGATTGTATTCAGGGGTTGTTCATTGTCGGCATGGTGCGATTGATAGAATTGGGCACTATATACCCATACAATCACCCGGAGGTGGTAATATTTACGAAAAAATTGTTCAAACTGATTTGCTAGATTTGCTGTGTAATAATTCCATAATGTCATATCATCACGGTTTGAGTAGAAAATTTCATATATTTGGATGGAATACAAATGTAATAGATGATGCTTGCGCTCTAGCCCAAACCAAAATTGAAGAGGAGTTGGGCAAGCCGGTCATAGGAACAAAATGATTTTGTTCTAGATATTTGTTAGCCAATATTTGGGCCTGGTCTAATCCCATCAATTTCGCATAGGCACAATGGTGTTAACTCAATCACCTGTTTGGATTTTTACTTGTTTTGCTTTTCCCGACTTCTATTTCCTTATCTATAAAAAACAAAACTTATTCATATTGGGAACAAAACGGAGGAGGGGAGTAACAAAACGAGACATAGAATATGGCTATTCTCTAAACATTTTTAACACGGGGGATATGAGCTTACTCTTGATATCCTCGCTTGTGGTGATATCAAACAGTTTTACCGAAAACAAATTTCCTTTGAAGCCTACATAGCGGTCTAGATAATCAATGTTTGGTAAATTTCCATATACTTGGTCTTCGTAATATCCAATATGGCCAATCACTTTTTCAACCTTGTGAAAATCTTTATTGATTTGTTTAAAATTTGACAGAACACCAATATTGATCATGGGTTGGTCCAGGCTCGGATCCTCCAAGATAACACGCATAAAAATTACTGTTGGGTCTTCCCCGAAGCTTGTAATGGTCTGCCCCTTATTATTCTTGATATTTTCTTCTGGCGCAAAAAACACAGAAAAACTTCTCATCGCCCACAAACGGATCAGGTTCGATTCTAGGCCCGAAGAGCTTCGTGACGAAACATGGTAGCCAGATGGACGGCCAATCACAAAACGTTCTTCTTCCTCGGATAGCAGCCCCTCAATTTCCTTAACCAGGTATGACGTCTCCAGGTAAAGCTTGTGAATAAAATCAAACGCAAGATTGGTTTGCTCAATGAGCTCTTTATTCATTAATCCCTCCAGTATAGAAAAGAACACTACTTCCTGTTTTTAATCGTTCCTCAGTATCATAGAGAAAGGAATAAAACAGACGATTAGTATCGTAATAAAGGACACTACCTGATGGTTTGATAAGAGTCACTAATTTTAGTGTATCCTGGAATCCGATGAAGTCTCCCCGGTATCTGGCTGTTTCCATGGCAAAAAAGAGGCATTGATAAGGCTTGAAAGGATACTCTTTTACCTTTAAGGCAATAGGGCCCTCAAATTTCCGTAAACACTTCTTGTCGAGCAAAGCGTATAGATCAGCAGCAAATAGTCCGGTTTCATTAGATAGATTTTGTCGGGTTTCGATTAGGGACGATAAGAAGAACGCAAAGTTTTGCCAGCTGGTCCAGAGAAGATAGTTTTGATATCTAGCAGGAAGATCATCGAATAGACCTGGTGGTTGATAGTGGTCTGCAGTAATAGCAACCAGGCGAAATTCCTTATTGTTATATTTTGCCTCAGCAAGACCCCCCTCTAATTCGCGCGACAATTGAGCTGCCGAGAACTCAGTTTCTTCTCCAAATCCTGAGGAAAGCTTAGCCTCAAAGAGCAAATAGTAATCACCAATAATTATTACAACATCGGGCTCTGTGTGATCACTGTATGTAGTCCAGAACAAGAAATTAGCGCAGTGAGCGTCTTCTTCGGTAACGGGCATACCAAGATGGTTTATATATTCGAAAAGAAAAACTTCACGCGGAGCATATTTTAGAAAAGAAAACACATTGGAGGTTAGAAGATCCTCCTTGTTTTCCTGGTCCCTAGATAATTTTCCACGGAGCTCAGCAATATACACAATGGGTTCCTGGTGTAATCCGTAAGGGGTTTGTATAATATAGCCAACTCTTTTGATTATAATTCAATCATATTACAAAGACCTTGCGCACAGCTTACATCTGCTGCTGAAGCAATTGAAGGAGAAGTCTATGGATGGCGAATCAATGAAAGTTGTAGATGAAAGACTAGAACAACTAAAGAGCTTATTGCCTGAAGCTTTCAGTGAGGGAAAGATTGATTGGGAGAAGTTGCGGTTAACTTTGGGCGACGATGTAAGCGTAAACAATGAGCGGTATGTATTAAATTGGGCGGGGAAAAGTGAGGCCTATCGAGTTATCCAAGCGCCCACGACCACAACCCTTGCCCCGGTTACAGAGGAATCAATAAACTTCAACGAAACAGACAATATTTTTATTGAAGGGGAAAACCTTGAAACTTTGAAGGTGCTACAAAAAGCCTATTATGGAAAGATCAAAATGATTTACATTGATCCTCCTTACAATACAGGAAATGATTTATTTGTTTACCCCGATAGATTTTCAGAGAGTCGAGAAGAATATCTAAAACGCATCAACGACAAAGACGAAGAAGGTATGATGATGCGAGAGGGGCTATTTAGGAAAAACAATAAAGATAGCGGTCATTATCATTCCAATTGGCTCTCAATGATGTATCCTAGGTTGTTTTTAGCAAGAAATCTTCTTAAAGACGAGGGTTTGATATTTGTTAGCATTGATGATAATGAAGTTCATAATCTTCGTTTGATAATGAATGATGTATTTGGCGAGGAGAATTTTATAGCACAAGTTTGTTATGTAAACAATCCAAAGGGGCGCTCCCAAGATAAATATGTTGCGACAAACCATGAATATTGCATGATATTTTCAAAATCCCAGCTTCCAAAAGGATCTGTTTCAATCCCAAAAACCGATAATGAAATTGCAAAAGACTATCCTCGAAAAGATAATGATGGCCCCTTTAGAGAACTTGAGTTGCGCAATACCCACAGAGAATTCGGTAAACATAATCGCCCAAATCTTTATTATCCGTTTTATGTAAATGATGTGGGAGAAATTTTACTAGAACCCCAAGGAGATGAAGTTGAGGTTTATCCCGATTGGAATGATGGATTCCAAGGATGCTGGACATGGGAAAAGGAAAAAGCAAAAAATGAGATTGATTTTCTTATTGCCAAGAAAGTAAACGGGAATATAAAAATATACAGAAAAAATTATGGAAAAATTAAAGGCAAAAATGTTTATAAGCAAATGAAAAGTTTGTGGACGGATAAAAGGTATCATACCGAGAAAGGGCAGCTAGAATTTAATGTGTTGTTTGATACAAATGAAAAAATTTTCCAATCGCCAAAATCAGTTGACTTACTAATAGATCTTATACAGATGGCACATAGTAAAAATGAAATTGTACTGGATTTTTTTGCTGGGTCTGGTTCATTTGCCCATGCTGTATTTCTCCAGAACATAAATGATCATGGAAAAAGAAAAGTTATCCTCATTCAGTTGCCAGAGAAGATAGACCCAAATGACAAAGATCAAAAACCAGCCTATGCTTTTTGTATTGACAATAATTTACCCGCAAACATAGCCGAAATCTGCAAAGAACGAATGCGACGGATAATTAAAAAGATCAAAAAAGAGAACCCTGCGGTTGCAAAAAGCGGACAAGACTTGGGATTCAAAGTCTTCAAACTCAAGCGCTCCAATTTCAAATTGTGGCGAGGTGACGGGATTGATAACCCAGAAGATCTTGAGCATCAGCTTGAATTACTAGCCGACCCCGTGAGGCCAGAGGCTCTAGAAGAAAACATGATTTATGAGTTATTGCTAAAATCAGGATACCCACTAACCACTATAGTTGAGAAACGAGCTGTCAAAAAAGAACATTATTACCTTGTTGATGATGAGCTAGCAATTTCCTTATCCCACTTTAACGAGGCCATTATCCAGGACATATTGGAAACTACGCCACAACAAGTGATCTGTCTGGACTCCCTTTTTACTGACAATGACCCACTCAAAACCAACACACAACTGCAATTCAAAGATGCCGGAATTGCGTTTCATAGTATCTAACCATGACAATGAAACTTCATTTCGATCCCAATCAGAATTTCCAACTAGAAGCCACCCAGTCAGTAGTTGATTTATTCGATGGCCAGCCCTTGAGCGCTGGAGAGTATGCCTTTTCATTGGACGAAGGAATAAGCGGTTTACTGATGACCGAAAACGGCATCGGAAACAACCTAGTTTTAGAAGACGAACAGATCTTGTCCAATTTACATAAAATCCAGGAAAGAAACAACATTGCACAGGCAGAAGAACTGGCAGGACTGAACTTCTCCATCGAGATGGAAACCGGTACGGGGAAGACCTATGTTTACTTGCGGACGATTTATGAGCTCAACAAGCTGTATGGCTTTACCAAGTTTGTTATTGTTGTGCCCAGTATAGCCATCCGGGAAGGAGTCCTGAAAAACCTAGAGATCACGCGGGAGCATTTTGAATCCCTGTATTCCCGGGAACCAGCAATATTCAATGTATATGATTCGTCTAGAGTATCCAGCCTGAGAAGCTTTGCTGCCAGCAATAACATTCAGATCCTGGTAATCAATATTGATTCTTTTGCGAAAGATAAAAACATCATTAACCGGCCAAATGATAAATTGAGCGGGAAAAATCCGATCGAATTTATTCAAGCGGCCCATCCGATAGTGATAGTGGACGAACCCCAACGGATGGAAACCGAAATAAGAAAAGCGGCGATTGCCAACCTTAATCCACTCTGTACATTGCGCTATTCAGCTACCCACCTGAAGCTTTACAACCTGGTCTACAGTCTCAACCCGGTACAAGCCTATGATCTGGGCCTGGTGAAGCAAATCGAGGTGGATTCTGTTGTGGCCGAAGATGGATTCAACGAGGCTTTCATCCGGATCGAGGAATTTAAAAGTACAAAAACTCGCACTAGTGTACGTTTAACGATCGATATAAACACTGATAAGGGGGTCAAGCGTAAAACAGTTACAGCCAAGATTGGCGATGATTTATACAACCTCTCCTGCCAACGAGAGATTTATCGGGACGGATTTATCCTAAACGGCATTGATATTACCGACGAATCTATAGACCTGTCTAATGGCGAACGAATCTATCTAGGCCAGCCCACAGGCGCCTTAACTGATGACATTATGAAGATGCAGATGAGGCGGATGATTGATGAGCATTTCAAAAAAACCAGAAGATACGAAGCGGACGGTATCAAGGTCTTATCCCTGGTCTTTGTTGATCGCGTAGCTCACTACCGAGGCTATGACGACCAGGGGCAGGCTGTAGCAGGAAAGTTTACTCAGTGGTTTGAGGAATTGTTCAAAGAATATTCCTCCTTATCCGCAAACAAAGGATTAATTCCCTACGAGGTTGAAGCCATACACGGCGGCTATTTTTCCCAGGACAGACAAGGGCGCTTCAAGGACTCAAAGACCGGCAAGGCCAAGGCAGACGAAAATACTTATGAACTTATTATGAAAGACAAGGAACGGTTGCTGGACATCAACACGCCCCTGTGTTTTATTTTCAGCCACTCAGCATTACGAGAGGGCTGGGACAACCCGAATGTATTCCAGATCTGCACACTCAATGAAACCCAGTCGGAAATGAAAAAACGGCAGGAGATTGGCCGGGGATTGCGCTTGTGCGTCAACCAGGATGGCCAACGCGTGTTTGGACGACAATACAACCGATTGACAGTATTTGCCAACGAGAGCTACGAAGATTTTGCCAAGCAGCTGCAAACAGAGATCGAAGAAGAAACCGGCGTGAAATTCGAAGGCCGGATCAAGAATAAACGGGACCGCAAGAAAGTCACTTTGCGCAAGGGTTATCACATCGACGAAAATTTCCTGGACCTCTGGAAGAAAATCAAACAAAAAACCACTTACCGAGTGGATTACAGCTCCAAGGATTTGATAAAAATTACTTCTAAAGCAATAGCCGAAATGCCCCCGATTCAGCGGCCGCGTATCCGGGCTGAGCGGACAATAATGCTCATGTCTGCCAGAGGGATTGAAGGTCAATATGCGGGGGGACAGGTAGAAGAAGCAGGGGAGCAGACACCGAATATCCCTGATGTCATTGGTTACATCCAGGCTCGAACCAATCTGACCCGGAAAACGATCCTGGAAATCCTGAAACAATCAGGTCGGCTACCGGATGTACTGGTCAACCCACAGTTGTTCCTGGACCAGGCCGTACATCACATAGCAATAAATCTCCAGAATATGCTTGTTGAGGGCATCAAATATCAAACGATCGCTGGGAACGAGTACGACATGTTGCTTTTTGAAGCCAAAGAGATTGAGAGCTACATTGAGAACATGTACGTAGTCACTAAACCAGGTAAAACTATTGTAGATCACATCATATATGACTCGGGCGTAGAGGAGCAGTTTGCTAAAGATTGCGAGAACGACGACCGGGTCGAGTTCTTTATCAAACTCCCGGAATGGTTTGTGATTCAGACACCCGTCGGCACCTATAACCCGGACTGGGCCCTGATATTTAAAAATGATAAGAGGCTGTACTTTGTGGCTGAAACTAAGTCAGTCCCAGAAGGTGCAACAGAGAATCTGCGCCGCAACGAACTGCTCAAGATCGAATGCGGCAAAGCGCATTTCTCAGAATTCGACGATGTGGAGTACCAGCAGGTTCAAAGTTTACGGGAGCTACTATAACAAATTATCGATAAAATAAAGTGATAAAATCACCGGGTTTTGAAAGGGAATAGTAATAGTATTGTGAGGGAAATGCCGGCGTGTTGGACGGGAGTTGAGCAGGAAAACTAATCAACAGTAAAATAAAAGACAAGATCCTTGTATAAATAGAAAAGAGTCTCATGCGGCAGCAGCTCACCGGTCTGGAGGGGACGCAGTTGGAGGAGTGAAACATGGCCATGAATTCTCTGGATGCGATTGAACACGTACTTGCAGGAGTAGCCGAACCTCTCCACTATCAGAAAATCACCGAGTTAATACTGGAGCAGGATCTCTGGAAGACAGAAGGAAAAACCCCTGAGGCAACGATCAATGCCCGCTTGGCGGTGGATATTAAGAAAAATGGTTCCCTCTCGCGCTTTATGCGCACGGAACCGGGGGTATTTGCCCTTCGAGAATGGGGGCTGGAGGAACAGCATATAGAGCGCAAACCCATATCATCAAAAACTCCATCTAAAAACAAAAAACTCAGTTTCACAGACGCGGCGGAATTGATCCTGGATGCTACTGAAGAAAAAAGGCCGCTGCATTACCGGGAAATCATGGACCGCATCCTTGCCCTGGATCTCGTGGAGACTGCTGGGTTAACCCCGGAAGCCACGCTCTACTCCCTGATCCTGACCGAGATTAAACGCCAGACTGATCGGGGAGACAAACCCCGATTTGTAAAATATGGCCAGGGTTTAGTGGGATTAAGGATATGGATGGGTGAAGGGCTGGCTTATCAGATCGACCGGCAGAATCGCGAGGTCCAGGAGAGGCTGATGGAACACCTGATCAGCCTGGCCCCGGAAGAATTTGAACAGCTGGTCGGCCGTCTCTTGGGAGAATTGGGTTTTGAAGAAATTGAGGTAACCAGCCATGTCGGCGACCGGGGCATAGATATCCGAGGCACGCTGGTGGTGGGGGATGTTATCCGCACCAAGATTGCCGTGCAGGCAAAAAAATGGCAGAATAACGTCCAATCCCCGGTGGTCCAGCAGGTCCGAGGTAGCCTGGGCGCCCACGAGCAGGGACTGATTATAACTACCAGCGGCTTCAGTAAAGGAGCGGTGGAAGAAGCAGAGCGCCCGGATGCGGTGCCGGTAGCACTGGTAGACGGGGAACAACTGGTGGATTTATTGATTGAACACCAGATCCTGGTCCAGCGGGTGCCCTATGAGCTGATTTCCCTGGATGTGGAGGAGCACTAACTTATTTTATTATTATTGCACCTACGACTTCCTAATTGAACAAAGTTTTCTTACTTTAGTACGAGGTACTTATGAAAATAGATTCTGCTGACCGAGAAGTCAAGGAAATATTAACATCTGGTTTTTATCAGGTCCCGCGTTTCCAGCGACCTTATTCATGGGATTTAGAAAATGTTGGTGAATTTTGGACGGACACCATACAAGATAGTGATATTGATTATTTTATTGGTCCTATGGTGGTCTATAAATCATCCCCAAGTGTTTTTGGTATCGTTGATGGTCAGCAGAGATTGACAACAATAACCATGATGTTATGCGCTTTACGGGATACTTTAGCGGAAGAGAAATTCTTTGATTTAGCCGAAGGTATTAATACCCTAATACTTAAACGGGATATTGATAACAAACCCAAATTTATTCTTGCAACTGAAACTTCTTTTCCCTACCTTCAAGAGTACATCCTGAAATATGGTGAACCAGCTATAGCTGTTGAACCAAGAGTTGAAGAGCTTAATCTTGCTCGGGCGTACGCTCGACTTCAGGATTTTATCAGATCAGCCGTTCAATCTGTTAAGGATGACACGACAATTAAGGTTGACGATAAGCCCGCCAAAATCAAGCAGAAATTGAAAGATATTCGTGATAAATTATTATCATTAAAACTCATTTTTATTATCCTTGAAAACGAAGATGATGCCTATATTATTTTCGAAACATTGAATACGAGAGGAATGAATCTAACAGTTTCTGATTTAGTTAAGAACTTATTCACAAGATTACTAAAACCGGATTCATCAGATGTTGATACTACAAAGCTGAAGTGGAACACAATATTAGAAATCATTCAAAGTTCTTCAGCTGAAATTAATACCAATACATACCTTCATCATTATTGGCTCTCGAAATATGACTATGTCACGATGAAGAAGCTTTTTAAACAAATGAAGGTAAAAATCAAAAAGGGAAATGCACTCGCATTCCTCGATGCATTTGTAAATGATGCGGCGATTTACCGAGGCATTCATGAAACCGGATTTCGGAAGTGGGCAAAACCTGAAAAGAAAATACGCCATTCATTAGAAGCTTACACCCTTTTCCGTGTACAACAGCTCATTCCCATGGTTCTAGCTGTGATGAGAGAGTACGCCGCCAGTAATATTTCGAGAAAAGATGTAGAGGGAATACTTTCATCTCTAGAGAATTTTCATTTTATTTTCACTGCGATAACATCTCAAAGATCCTCAGGTGGAATATCTCAAATGTATGCAGCGGCAGCTAGGCGCCTTTCAGAAGCAAGTTCTAATTCTAAAAAAAGAGAAGTTTTAAGTGAATTGAAAAATAAACTTCGAGATAAAAAACCAAACTTCGATGAATTTGAGGCTAACTGGAAAGAAGTTCATTATTCAAGACAATTCTCTAAACAGAAAAAACTTGTGAAATATATTCTTTCTCGTTTCGATAGTTATTACAATCAAGCTGCAACGATAGACTATAGTGCTATGACAATCGAGCACCTACTTTCTGAGAGTAAATCAAGAACCGATCAACAAGAAAAGGTGGTTGCGCAATTGGGCAATTTGATTTTAGTAACGGAAAAAGTGAATAACGAGAAGCTTGCAGCCAAAAGCTTCAAAGAAAAAAAGCAAATCTTAATTGATTCTAAAGTGAGCGTAGATCCCACAATTGAAAACGCCGACGATTGGAAAGCAAAGCAAATTAAACAACGAACAAATTCGATGGCGAAAATCGCTTACGATACACTTTGGAAGATTTAGACAAGACATTCCAAAAATATTTTTTATGAATTATATTGTCACCTCCATTGCCAATTACATTACGGGCTCAAATGAAAGAATAACGGCAAAATTAATTTACTTACGATAAGTGTTCTTATCAAAACCAACAGAGGATAATAACTTATCCTATTATCTTCAATTTGAAACATAATAAACGTTAGGTAACCTAAATATTCACAATATTAAAATATACAACATGAAAAGTCTTCTTGATCAGTAATAAGAATTTATGCCCACAACTAGGAGTTGCGTATGAGTTCAACATTCTACAATTCAATTGGTTTGCTTCTAGATATTATTGGGGGAATCCTCCTCTATTTCTTCGGAATTTCACCAAGGATTGACCGTGATGGGGCGATATATATAGTAACGGAAGGCAAGGATGAATCAGAGATATTAAAAGCAAAAAAATATGATCGTCTCTCCAAAATTGCACTAATCTTGATAATAATTGGTTTTGGACTTCAACTAATAAGTAATCACATATAATTGGAATCTGGATATTAGACACCTAATAATGAGGTTCGTTTATGTCTCACAAAGTTTATAAAGCTATCGTTAGTGCAGTTAAGGCGGGAAGACTTAAAGAGCCATTTGGCGTAAAAGAATTTAGAGCGGCATGTCCTTTTTTCGGAGAAGGTACATATAACGCTTTCCTTCATAAGCATTCAAAAGGAAATCCTGCTGGTACATCTGAATTATTTGAACGAGTTAGTCCAGGAAAATTCTTATGCATTCGTCCATTCTTATACGATCTATAAGATTTGGGTTCTTAACCACCGCTGCCCCCGACAGCTAGGGGCAGACCTGAGACCGAGGACGGAAGACCGGATTTAACAATCTGGCTGTGGGTTAGCTCTTCCGTTATGTGTATTATCACTTGGAAGGCAATGAATTGACGATGAATCCATTATCCGAAGCTGTAGAAAAAAGCATGCTTCGAGATGACACTCTCTTCTATTGGGATTTGGTTCATGCACTTATTGGCAGCAAATCCAGTGGAATACTGGTTTTGGGACTCCAGCCCTACATCTCGCAGTGCGTTGTAGAAACCCACAACTATTTGTCTCAGAAAGAACCCGAGGCTGCGAGGGTACTTATCCTTGAGCATGCCGAAATTATTCAGGGATCTCGCCATAGCTCAAAGCTACTTCTTGATACGAAATTAGGTTTGGAAGGGATTAGTGAGTTTCATAATAAACTCACTTCCAAACACTATGAAGGTTTCATTGGAAGGCACAAGGGACCCCTTGCGAGGCTAATGATACTGCTTCAGGGTGATTTGGGTCTATTCACTTATGACGATCAGATCATATGCACGACACATACCGCCCAGATCAATTTGGGTTACGGCGAGGTCCAATGGTGGAATCGGGGGAATGAGATCAACAAGCTTTCCAAGGAAATTGGCATCCAGATTGGTTACTACGTTGCCACAATGGCCAAACTCATATGGGGCGCTGGTCCACCAGAGCATGACATACAAGCTGAATACAATATCGATGACCGCTTGATTTCTCGCAAGGATGTCAAAGCTTCACAGTTTTATTCATCGAAATTTGGTGGTCAAATCGGGCGAGAATGGGGTGCCACACTCGTGTACTTATTCACTGCCATCATTTTCGTTGAACAAGTTCTCTCCAATCTCGCAAATCAACGGTCTAATACATACTTCAAGATCCAATTCTTAACGGTCTATCATTTCTTCAACAGCATTCGAGGCACGCAGGAAGTCATCCGTTCCAATGAACTCAAGTCCGATGTGCTCAATCCGATGATTGACGAGATTCTTAGCGACGACGAATTGCAACACTTGGCAAATCAAAGAGGGCTGCGTAATATACTTATGCACTATGGTTTAAGAGCTTTCCCTGAATCCTCTCTTGATCTCAATCTGGCGATGTACGGTCTCGTAGAGCATTATTTCGATGGCACCTCATTCTCCAACATCAACCTTATGCTGAAAAGGAAAATTCGAAAGCTCTCGAGACTGGCAAGTGAGTCGCTCAATTAGGTGGTTTTAAGGAGTAGAAGATTCCCATGACAAATAAATATACTGATGACGATCTTAGGAAAGCCTCTGACCATCTATTCTATGAAATATGGATGATAAATCGCTTATTTGCTATATTCTCTTCCGGATCTACGGCTACATTACAAAGTAAACCAGTAAGCCATACACATACAAATTCATCTTCAGTTATTGTTCAGAGTACAGGCATATTAAAATCTTCTGGCAATTCTGCCAAAGAAGAGCTACAAGTAATAAATAACGCAATAATTGAGGCCCTTGCAATTCACCTAAGAGCACTTCTTGATTTCTTCTACTTGAATAAGAAACGCTGGGATGATGATGTTATTGCTGTACATTTCTTCCTTGATAAGAAGGATTGGATTAATGCAAGACCATTAAAATCTAAAAAAGAAATTAAGGATATCAAAGATCGTGTAAATAAGGAAATTGCACACCTTACTTATTATCGCCAAACTGTTGTCAACAAATCTTGGTCGTTCCAAGAATTGGTTGATGATATAAACAATAATGTATCTATATTTTGTGAGATCACTTCTGATAAATTATTAGGTGATCGATGGAAAGTCAATCCCACCGCCTAGCCCCCGCTCCACTCGACCCTTCTGACCCGGCGGCGCAAGTATAATCATGTTATCTTAAGCGGGTGAGCTCTTCCATTATGTGTAGGGGTTACCCACAAAAGCAGGATTAATGGAATATAAATTTAAACAACACAAATTATCAAATGGTGAGCGAATTTGGCTGACAGAATTATATAAAAACAGCGGGAACAAAATCGATGTTAATGTGCTTAAGGTAAAACTTTGGGAGAAATTACCGGAAGATTTTGACCCTCAAAAATTTGGATATCACTTTGTAGATAATTATGGATTAACATTAATAGGTTTGTGGCATATTGATCCAAACAATAAACTTTTTAATATTTCTGATAAAGTAATGCGGGATATAAAGGTAGTAATTATTGAAAATCCAAATATTGATAGAGTAAAAGCTACTGATTTAGCTCAAAGAATATATGAGGACCTTGACGATATTGAAGTCGCTCTAAGATTATTATATGGACTTCATCTCTTTTTTGGATCGGCATCAAGTATTTCTAGTAGTAGTGGATATCATGAGGTTGGTTTTTTGCATGATGAATCTAAGTTTGATAAAATTTTAAGATACAAATCTCTTGAAGAGTCGATGGATGAGTTTTACCTAAAAACAAAACCAAAAAAGGAATTAAAATCTCAGGTACGAGTAATAAAAAGCAAAAAAGAAAACAAAAATGTTTGGGATATCATAGAAAATGAATATGATGTTTCAAAACCAAGCTTTGGGAAAAAAATAAATTTTGTTAAAGACCGTTTCAAAAGGGAAATTATTTTTAGAGATATTTCTCAAGCTTTTGAGTTAGCTGAGGCGGGGTTTTCAAAGCCGTCTGTGATTCTATCTGGATCCATTATCGAGGAACTTTTGAGGTTATACCTTGACCACAATCAAAAAACCCCTAATGCAAACACATTTGATGGTTATATCAAATGCTGTGAAGAACATGAACTCATCAAAAAAGGAATATCAAGATTATCAGACTCTATAAGACATTTTAGGAATTTGGTTCATTTATCACGTGAAGAATCTAAAAGATTTACCATTTCCAAGGCTACAGCAAAAAGTGCTGTAGCTTCCATTTTTACGATTGTTAACGATTTTTAAAGAACATTATTCAACACATAACAATAATTCAACGTGGACACTCACACCGATCGGTGATTTAGTGGTGTGAGGTTTTGTAATTGTTCTCTGCGGTTAACATAAACGTTAATATTCAAATATAAAATATGTAGCCGAGTAGGAATAAAGCCTTTATCCGCCAGGTCACAGGTTCGAATCCTGACGGGCATATAAAGAAGATCCTAATAAGAAGCATCCTATGTACTTGGAGGGCTTTTTATGGTTTATGGATTCAATTTTGGTTTATGATAAGAATAGTTATCAAAACTGTAGATTAAATATTTACTCCCGTTCATAAATATTATATATGAATAATAATTCTGGATATTCTGGTCCAAACCCCGTAATTTGGTTAATTGCATTCTTAGGCATTGCAGTTCTATTCACAGATACAGAAACTGGATCAAAGATCGCATGTACATCAGTGAGCTTGATTCTTACTGTGATTTTATACTTCACTACGTATCAAAAAAGTGATGATGAATTACGAAAAGAACAAGAAGAAAATAGAAGAATAAAGTATTCTCCATTAAGAAAAGAAATCATTTCATTACAACCAGATAAATGGAAAGACCGTACAGGTAGAATAATAAAAGTCCCCTTCATTCTTGAGGGCCTATATCATAAGTATGAGAATAAATGGCTAAACTATTATGTAATATTTTCATATAGGGAAAATACGTATACAAAAGAACTTGAACAGCACCAGATCGAAAAATATAAAAGAAAATTTATGGATAGAAAATATTATGAATATGATGAATTAAGTCCAATTTATGCAGATTATAAAACGAATCGAATAATGTTCTTCTTTTATAATGGTGTTTGGTTTGCGTCTGATGTAGTTATGGATAAAAATGATGCAAAATCTTTGGTAGATGCAAGTGAGTTGTATGAGTCGGAAAAGCTTAAAAAGGATATCGAACGTGCAAAAACAAGATTAGACACTAATACTCAACCAGCAAGAGTTTCAATTCCGGAGGATGTTCAAATATTTGTTTGGAATCGTGATCATGGAAAATGCGTAAACTGTAAAAGTAATGAGAAGTTGGAATTTGATCACATCATCCCAATATCAAAAGGTGGTAGCAATACAGCTAGAAATTTGCAATTGCTATGTGAGAAGTGCAATAGGCAGAAAAGCAATAAAATTGGGTATTGATTTTATTACCGGCTAGGTTTATAGCCGTTATCCGCCAGGTCGCAGGTTCGATCCCTGCAGATTATCACGCAGTTGCAGGATAATTAACGTTAGGTAAATAAAAATCATTTATGAAATACGATCTATATCACGATGAGTCAAAGGTTGATGGATATTGGCATGGTATGCTACTCGTCCCATTGGAATCAAAAGATTGGATATTAGATCGGCTTCAAGTCGCAAGAAAGAATACAGGTTATTTTGATCCTTTAGGAATTAAAAATGTAAGGGAGGAAAATAGAATATATTCATGTGCAAAAGCCTGGTTAACTATAGCCGTTGCATCAATGAGGACAAAAGAAAAGAAGGCAGAACCTATCCCTATTTATTTAGGTAATAAATATCCTGAAGGTCCAATTTATGAGCCTGTTTATAGAATAAATAAAATGAAATTCATTCTATTTCGTGAAAAAGATGCCCACCAGAAGATGAATTTTTATTACGATCATGGAAGTAAAATCGAAACAACTCTTAGATTTGCCCTAAAAGGAGGGTTACACTATTTAGGCTCAAGAAAGAATCCTATATTTATTAATAGCTTGCATTTTGATGGTCATAAACATTATAGAAGAAATATTAATAGAGCAAGGATAGTTGATCGTATACATTCCCTAAGGGATTATTGTGAAATATCTGACCGCAGGAATTTAGTTTACGATGATTCAAGTAATCATAATCGTAGCGATTGCCAAAAGTATGCGGATTGTCAGTTCTTACAACTTGCTGATTTATTAATTGGTGCATTTCGAAGTATTTTAATAGAACCAACACGTCAAATTCACGCCGATCTTGCATATCCAATTAAATCTTTGATCTTGCGTTATCAAGAAGGTATACCAAGGATGGAAAATAGCCGTTGGTGGAATTCATTTTGTATGAGTCAATGCTATTTGGAAAACAACAGTTGGAAGTTTGAAACATTAAAATTTGATCCAGATCTTTCGGAAATTCAACCGAATTTGATTTGATTTTTTTTTACTACCTAACCCACGCTGCCGCGGACGCTGGGTATCGCGCCGCTGAGCTCATCCGTTATCTCTCAATAATTTGTACCAAACCATAGCCGAGCTGGAATAGAGCCGTTATCCGCCAGGTCGCAGGCTCGATTCCTACCGGGCTCATCCATTAAACAATCATCAATGTTGTGTCATCATAGGGGTAGGGGGGTAGATGTCAGATTTAGATCCCTGATCGTTTCCAGCGCACGATAAATTAAAGCTCGATGTTCTTGATTCTGATACCAGCGGGAAAGGCCGCTGGGGTGGGGAAGGGGCACAACAAGAGCACAGGAATACCTTAACTGCTGCCCTATGATTTTCTCCAGAGCTTTTGAAGCAGAGAAAAACGCGTCGATTGCCAATCTGCCAACAGGTATGATCAGTTTCAGGTTCAAACCAGTCATCAAAGAGAGAGCCCTGGATAAATGAGGTTGGCAAAGATCGAGCTGTTTTGATGAAGGGCTGCGATCGCCGCT
>SDBS01002120.1_pt1 | contig 19962 bp, 21 predicted proteins | sample 2277091 | NCBI WGS metagenome assembly SDBS01 (sample SAMN10404972, study PRJNA504765) | marine sediment metagenome | isolation source: marine sediment core GS10_PC15, 163 cmbsf | place: Arctic Ocean: Southern Knipovich Ridge | collected 2010 | reverse complement strand
TGTCAGAGAAAGCTGCGTCCTATTCTCTTTCCGATCTGGACGATATGGAAAGGAAGATTGTTAAGTTGCGTGGAGAGCTGGCAAGTATCGGGGAAATCGATGAGAGCTTGCTGAATGAGGCGAAGGAAGTTGATGAACACTATACATTTTTAAAGCAGGAGTTTACAGACTTAGAAGACGCCTCACAAAATCTCACAATCCTTATTAAAGAGTTGGAAGATACAATTACCAAAGAATTCAAAGCATCATTTAAAAAAGTGAACAGTGCGTTCAATGAATACTTCCGGACTATGTTTGGAGGTGGTTCGGCAAAAATGCGGGTGACAAAAAAAGTTGTAGAAATATCTACCGATGAGCAAGACGTGCAGGAAGAACAGGAGAAGTTGGGTGGTATTGAGTTGGAGGTTTCTATCCCACAAAAAAAGATTACCGGACTCGATATGCTTTCAGGAGGAGAACGCAGCTTGGTGTCACTAGCAGTAATGTTTGCCTTGGTGTCTGTAAGTCCGCCTCCTTTCTTGGTGTTGGATGAGGTTGATGCATCATTGGATGAGAAGAATTCTGCCCGTTTTGTTCAGCTTGTGAAAAAATTCTCTAAACACACTCAGTTTATTGTAGTTACACACAATAGAGTTACGATGCAGGAAGCAGACATTCTCTATGGTGTCACAATGGATGATGCGGGCGTCTCAAAGATACTGTCTTTGAAGCTTGAGGATGCAAAGGAGGTAGCGAAAGAAACTTGACTTTGAGTCAAGAAAACCAGTAGAATTGACACCACTATGTTAGCAATTAAATTGCGTCCAGTTGGGAAAAAGAAACAAATCTCGTTTCGTATTGTTGTTGCCCCAAAACGCTCTAAACTAAAAGGAAAGTTTGTTGAGGATCTAGGATGGTATAATCCCCACACTGATCAATACAAGGTCAATAAAGAACGTATATTATATTGGGTGGAAAATGGTGCACAGCCAACTGATTCGGTGCACAACATCCTCGTATCTTCTGGCGTGATAGATGCCCCTAAGAAAGCAGTACATGCGACTACCAAGAAACAGAAAGAACCACAGCAAGAGGCTCCTAAAGAATCAGATGCCCCAGAATCAGCACCAGAAGAACAGAAGGTAGAACAGGAACAGACCGAAGAGAAACCTGAGGAAAAACACGAAGAGAAGCCAGAAGAAGAAAAGCCTGAAGACAAACCCGAAGACAAGCCTGAAGCCAAGACTGAAGATAAATCTGAAAAGGAAGTTGAGGAAAAGTCTGATGAGAAACCTGAAGAACAGCAAGAAGCCTCAGAAGAACCAAAAGAAGAGCCAGAATCAACACAAGAATCTGAGGAAAAACCAGAAAGTGTTGTTGATGAAGAGAAAAAAGAAGAAAACACTCCAACAAGTTGACATAACAAAAAGACCTTGATAAAGTAGCACCAACAGGAAAGGTCGTGCATTTCAAGTAATCAGATAACCCAGATTATGGCTGAAAAAGATCCAGACAAAGAATTTCTCGTGTTTCTGATCAAATCTATTATTGATCACCCCGAGGATGTAGAGGTTGAGAGAAAAATTGACGAAATGGGTGTCCTATTAACACTCAAAGTGCATCGTGAAGACATGGGGCAGGTGGTAGGTCGTAAAGGTGCTACCGCAAAAGCGATTCGATCACTGTTGCGAATCGTTGGTCTCAAACACAATGCACGCGTTAACCTTAAGATCTTGGAACCAGAAGGTGGTCTGAGAGCAGAAGAACAATCTTCAGCTTCTCCGGCATCAGACTCTCCGGCATCAGACTCTCCGGTTGATAAAGTAGTTGAGGAGCTCTCACAGGATCTCTAGTTATATTTCTCAACATAAAAACCCCTCTTCAAAAAGAGGGGTTTTGATTTCTGTGTATAGTGAGTATACTAATGTTATGGATGTACATATTCTAACTCTTTTCCCTGAAGTGATTGAGGCATATACATCCGCTTCAATTATGGGTAGAGCTCAAGAGAAAGAACTTGTTCGTGTCTGGGCACACGATCTTCGTTTGTGGACAGATGACAAACATAAGACCGTAGATGATGAACCATACGGCGGGGGACCAGGTATGGTGTTGAAAGTGGAGCCGATCTATAAAGCAGTTCAGGAGATTAAATCAAAAGCTGAAGGAAAAATCCGAACAGTTCTTTTTTCTACGCGCGGTTCGGTTTTGAACAATGCTCATGCACAACGGCTATCTGAATACGATATTCTCATTCTTATTGCGGGGCGCTATGAGGGAGTAGATGAGAGGGTAGCTCAGCATGTTGCCGACGAAGAGATTTCGTTGGGAGATTTTGTTCTCTCGGGAGGAGAAATCCCTGCGATGGCGATTGTTGATGCGGTGGCCCGCAAAATTCCGGGTGTATTGGGCAAGAAAGAATCGCTGGAAGAGATAAAAGGAAGCTACCCTGTTTATACACGTCCCGAACAATTTGAGACGGAAAGAGGAGCGTGGGGAGTTCCCGATGTATTGTTATCGGGGGATCATAAAAAAATACAAAAGTGGAGAGAACAAAACGGATAACATGAAGCATACACCATCACATCCCATCGTGGGGGGTGTCCTCCCTTCAAAGAAACAAGTTCTCTTCCGACTGTATCAGAATAAGTATTCCTTCACCCTCGTAGAGTTGCTAATAGTCATAGGTATTCTAGCTATATTAACAGCAGCTATTGTTATTGTTTTGAATCCAGCAGAACTTCTCAAACAAGCAAGAGACTCTAAACGTCTCCAGGATCTGACATCAATAGATAATTCATTGCAGGTCTCTCAGGCTATATATCCAGACATAAGTCTCGGTACTGCATCAACTGTATATGTCTCTATTGCAGACACAACAAGTACGTGTGCAAACCTCGGTCTTCCCTCTCTTCCCTCAGGGTGGTCATATAACTGTGTTACATCAGCAAACCTCGTTAAGAGTGATGGAACAGGATGGATACCAGTTAATTTCCAAGATACTAACCTGGTTGGAGCTATACAGATATCTGCTTTACCCATAGATCCAGTTAATACAACCTCAACAGGACTCTATTATACCTATGCCATGGGAGGTTCATATGAATTCAATACTCTCCTTGAATCAAACAAATACAGAGCTACGACTGACGATGACGGAGGAGACTCTTATTCTATATATGAGAAGGGTTCTGACCTTGATCTTCTCCCATACAATGATGATGGACTCGTAGCGTACTGGGATTTTGAAGATGGATCAGGTTCTAGTGTTTCTGACCAATCAGGAAATGGAAAAACAGGAACATGGAACGGTGACGGTTCTCACTGGGCCGAGGGGAAAGTAGGAGACTGGGCAGGGGAGTTTAATGGAAGCAATGATTATGTAAATATTTCCTCCACCACCACGCTTTCGGTGGATTTTACATACACTGCATGGGTCCAGGGAGAGAGGGATGGAGACTATGAAGGATTTTCACTATTCGTTGATGCATCATCATACGGGTGGCAAGCTGGTTCCGGGACATCAGGAGGGTCGCGTGCACGCTTTGATACTGATACTGTTTCAAATCACATTGTGTATGCCTCTGGTTCTGTAAACATTGAGGATGGTAGTTGGCATTTTGTAACAGTGACATTCGATAGATCTGAAAACCAGGTAGTTGCATATGCCGATACTTTAGCAGGAACTCCTGCTACATTAACTGGAACATTGCCATCAATATTCACCAATAACACCGTGGGGCATATTTTATGGGCGACCTCGTATTTTGAAGGGAACATTGATGAAGTTCGTATATACAACAGACTTCTTTCTGTATCAGAAATAGCAGCCATCTATAATGCCACTCGCTAGCTGATGAACAATATAGCCAAATAGCCAACTGATCTTGGTTGACAGCGCAGGCCCTAATTCTATATAATCCCTATGCCGTAATATGCGGCGATTTTGTTACTATGACAAACGAACAAACAAACGACGTGTCTCAAACAGAGGCACCGGAATATTCTTCTGTTTCAGACATCGCTCAGGAGGGCGTTTTTTTGGAGATGGCGAAAGCCGGGGTTCTTTATGGACACAAAAAATCGCGTAAAGATCCGCACTTTGGAGAGTTTGTTTTTGCTATTCGTAACGGAGTAGAGATTATTGATTTAGAACAAACACTGACGCATATTGATGCTATGGCACAAAAACTTTCTGAACTTAAAAAGGAAGGAAAGTCTGTGATGGTGGTTGGAACACAACCAGCTGCACGAGAGAGTGTGAAGCGGCTTGCGGAAACATTAGAATCCCCATACGTTGTAAATAAGTGGATTGGAGGTTTGATAACCAACTTTGCAGTTATTTCCGAGCGTATTGAGTACTTTAAAAAACAGAAAGAGTCTGAAAAGAACAACAAGTTTGCCGATTATACCAAAAAGGAACGTCTCATGATTCATCGTGAGGTTGAAAAAATGGCAGAGAAATTTGAGGGGTTGGAGGGATACACCCGCACTCCCGACGCCATGTTTATAATCGATGGTTCAATAAAAGGACATAAAGCTGCATTGAGAGAAGCTCGTCGTAAGGAAATTCCAGTCTTTGGAATTATCGACAATGATGATAACCCTGAATTGTTTGATAACTTTATTCCTGCTAACGATCATGCACGTTCTGCTATTGAATGGGTAACCAATAAACTTATTGAAGAGATGGTATCAGAAAATGTAACGTCATAAGATATGAATAAAGATATTCTTAAACTTCGCAAAGAAACTGGTGCTGGTGTTATGGACTGCAAACGTGCGCTAAAAGATGCAGATGGAGACTATAATCGTGCCAAAGAGATTGTTGTTGAAAAGGGGGTTGCCAAGGCTGGCAAAAAAACAGAACGAACAACTAGATCTGGTGTTGTCGAACCGTATATCCACAACGGACGTATCGGAGTTTTGGCAGAGATTCGTTGTGAGACTGATTTCGTTGCAAAAACCGATGAATTCAAAGACTTGGCACGTAGTATTGCTATGCAGATAGCATCTATGAATCCAGAGAACGTTGATGAGCTTTTGAAACAGCCTTTCATTAAAGACGAATCAAACACAGTCGAAGATGTTATTACTCAAATGATTGCAACGATTGGAGAGAACATTCGAGTGGAACGGTTCTGCCGTTATGAGTTATAATAAAGCATAGCTTTCAGCCATGTCATATTTTATCTTAGAACAGATTTTTTTGGTAAGTATTGGAGTAATGATCTATATGATCGTGCGTACTTTGCCGCGTGTGAACGGATTTGATTTAGCACAAGAGAAAGAAAAGAAAAAAGGACCAACTCTTCAGTTCAAACAGGAATGGGTTGATGTGCTAGATAAACACTTTATTGCATCTCTAGAAAAAACTTTGCGACGCATGAAGGTATGGGTGATGAAATTGGACAACTACGTATCACGTAATCTTGAGAGGGTGTCGCCAAAAAGAAATGGGGAGAAGGAAAATCAGCCAAACATTTTTGAAGACAAAGGCCAGAGCTTTGAAGAACACTCCAACAACTCAAAAGAAGAATAAAAACAATTAAGCGGGGGCTATAGTTCAATTGGCTAGAACAGCGGTCTCCAAAACCGCCGATCGGGGTTCAAGTCCCTGTGGCCCCGCAAATAAAGCACCGCCACATCTTTTTCTTGACTGCGTTTTTGGAGTGTTGTACTCTTTAAGCAGTTCCTATGAATGGAGACTTGATCCATGAACGTCGAGGCGTTCCGTGTTGCGTGCAAAGATTTCGATAAAGGCAAGCCCTTTCATAATCTTGGTAAATATAAAGAGGTGTGGAAAAGAATCAAAAAGGCTGCTGCCCGACAGCATGTCGGTAAGGGTTCGAGCGACGGATTCTGTGACTTGGTACGTTGCTCCTGTGGATGGAAGAGCACAGAATACTGGGACGGTCTGGAGTATGCGTGGGATAATTGGGTAAAACATGTTGCCGATGAGATGGGGTTGACTCCCAAGGAGTGTCCTTGTGGAAAGGAATATGTACCCGCAGATGGTGAAAAACCATGTCACGAGCTCACAAAGATCAAGAATTAAATCTTCCTAAAACAAACCACCGCTTGAAGCGGTGGTTATTTTTTAACTTCTTTGTGTTCGGTGTGTTTCTTATCCCACTTACAATGTTTTTTTATTGCAAGTTTTTCTGTCGTTTTTTTATTGCGACATGTGAAGTAATTTATTCGTCCACACTCTTCACATTTCAATCGCACCAAGTTGTCGCTGTATCTTGATTTTGACATATAATTTGATTACTTCCTGAGCCGATGAGAGGATTCGAACCTCCGACCTACTCCTTCGTTTACACCCTCATTTGAATTTTGCACCTATAGAGGGACTAGACTGTATCTTGAGCATAGGACTTAGTCCCGTAGCTCCCCCTTGTCAGTCGTTCGGGCGTAATATTTGCGCCACGGTCTCGACCCGTACCAGGTTATTGACCGTTATTCGGGGTGCGCTCACATCATTTCTGATGTGAGGGGCAATGGAAACGAATTACCATGGAGTTGCTCTACCAGCTGAGCTACATCGGCATGTGGTCTTGATTCTAAAGAAATGTAGCACAAAAGGCAAGATGAGTATTATGATTGAGCCACCCGTCGGATTCGAACCGACGACCTGCTGTTTACAAAACAGCTGCTCTAACCACTGAGCTAGGGTGGCAACAAAAATGTGGGCAGAGTGAGAGTCGAACTCACGCGGGCACAATGGCCAACGGTTTTACAGACCGCCCCCGGCCCCTACGGGACTACCTACCCCTCAACAAGAATACGATATAATATAGAGCATTGTATTGCAAGAGCAAGAAAAAACCACCCCACACATTCTGCTATATACAGAAGGATGGGATGGTGAAGGTGAGGATTGTGCTAGGTGAGAATAGCTGTCAGCCAATCCGTGATTTCGTTCTTGACATCCTCGATATCAATCGGGAGATGATCGGGTCTGTAGCTAAAGAAGATGATTTCCTTCTTCGCGATCACCTTGAAGCTGGTTATGTTGCCAGCATTGAGGCTGATCAGCGCAACTTGGATTGCCTCCATGACTCCCTCGAGACGGGGGAGAGAATTCCCCTGATCCCATTCGATGCTTCCGTGGATAGTTGGGTCGTTGCCTGGGAACTTCACTCGGACAGGAATACGGATCACGATAAACCCCTTTCTTCCTCAGTAGTTAATAATATGAACTGTGCACATTATAACCTATTTGATTTTGTGAGTCAAGCTTAACTAAACCTTTTCTTTTAGTGTGTGAAACTGTACTATGGCTATAATGGATCAAGATTATCAAAACCTAATCCAACATCTGATTGATTTAGGATACTTGAAAACTCAACGCATCATTGAAGCATTTCAGCATATCGATAGAAAGTTGTTTGTCCCCGATCAATATCAAGAAGAGGCTTATCACAACGAGCCAATTTCTATTGGGCATGGGCAAACAATCTCACAACCGCTGACGGTGGCGTTTATGATGGAATTGTTGGAGCCTAAGATAGGAGAAAGAGTACTTGATATCGGCGCAGGTTCTGGATGGCAGACAGCGTTACTTGCTGATATCGTAGATGACAAAGGCTCGTCTCCGTTACCGCGTGTAGTTGGGATAGAGCGCCTTCACGAATTAGCTGAAATGGCAAAGAAGAATATCGATGTATATGAATTGATAGATAGTGGTGTCGTGGAGATTATTGAGGCAGATGGAACAAAGGGATATGAACAGTATGATCCATATGACAAAATTGTTGCTGCGGCAGCTGGAGAAAAGATTCCTGAGGCATGGGAACAACAGCTTAAAATAGGTGGGAAGATTGTTGCTCCTGTGGGGGATAGCATTGTTATGTTAGAAAAAACGTCTAAGGATAATTTTATCAAAAAAGAGTATCATGGATTCTCTTTTGTTCCCCTTGTGAGCGAGTAAACGAACATTGACATTCTCTCATCTACGTGCTATTATTGCGTTAGCATAATTTTGACAAAGGAGGTCAGAAATGAGAAAGATTCTATGTGTGTTGCTCATCGTATCTTTTATCCACTTCGCAATGCCAGAATGGTCAGCAGCAGCTGATCTGCCAGAGTGCCGTCTGATGGAAGATCCGGTTGATTCCAAGAGGACTGTCGACTGGGGCCAGGAGTGCATACTAGCACTCCAGGAAGAGACAGCCGTCATCATGAGCAGCGGTTCTGGCCGATGGGTTCATTGCCTTCTACAGCCAGGTACATCGGTGGTCGTAGACAGTGAAACAGCGGACTGGCTCAGAATCACAGCCTGCTCCAACGAGTTCCCACGAGGGTTTTCACCTGGTACTGCGGGCGCGCTGAACTGTGTGCCTCGTGATACGGGAAAGACGAGAACAGTGCTTGTTTTTCCTCCTCCCCCTGAACCGCCGCAACCCATTCCTACTCCTCCTCAAATCAAAATCAAGAAGAAAAAGAAGGCGTGGCCATGGATTGTTGTTGGTGTAGTGGTCGTTGGCGCAGCGGTAGCACTCTCCGGTGGAGGTGGAAGTTCTGGAGGTGGACCTGCTGCTCCTGACCCCAACTACTAGATTCATGTGCGGTCCGATGTTATGTCGGACCGCCCTATCTTAGAGTAATTAATAATTTGATTGTTCTAAGATAGGAGATTGACTTTGTCTGTCAGTTTCTCTATAACATTAATATGAGATGTATAACAAATAAGGCATTATATAGCGCCGCTATCATTATAGCGGTATTTCTAGTGGCTCCTGGAATTGTTTCTGCCGGAGCAAGTTTTAATAATCATGCGTTGGACAAGCCAACACTAAGAGTCGGAAATTATACTCAAAGCCCGAATGGGAACGATTGGGGTGGATATATTAGTAATGTTGAGGTTGATGATGTGGTGAGCTTTGTCTTCTATTACCACAATACTGGTAATAGCACAGCACAAAACACACGTGCAAAGATTTCTTTTTCTACATCGGCAAAAATTATTTCTGCACAGGGGACAATCTCTGCTGACAATGCTTCTTCTGTGTATGGGAGTGTAAATATAGCTGCCAAATCAGGAAACACATTTAATGGACTCTCATTCCATTCTGCAAGATGGTACCCAAATCAAGATAGTGTAAATCCAGATACGCTTCCTGGTGGACAGTCTGGATCTAGTGTGACTGGTTCTGGTGTGAATTTAGGCAACATTACACCCGGATGGTCTTCACAGGGATATCTAGTAGTTCGCTTTACAGTTAATGGGACAAGTGGCATTGATCCTGCGCCAACTGTTTCACTTTCAGCTACACCATCCTCAGTTTTTGAGGGAGATAAAACAACACTACAATGGAGTTCACAGTACGCAAACAGCTGTACTGCACTTTCTGGTAGTGGTTTCTCTACTGGTGGAGCCACATCAGGTTCTGATGTATCATCCTCGCTTTATTCCCCAACATCATTTTCTATCCGTTGTGATGGTAACGGGGGCTCTGCAACAAAGAGCATTTGGGTTTCTGTAAAAACGCCTATACACAATCCCCCTGTTGCAAATACAAAATCTGCCAGCAATATTACAACAAACTCCGCAACATTGAAGGGAGAGGTTAATCCTAATGGTTCAGCAACCTCATACTGGTTTGAATGGGGAAATTCATACAGTCTTGGTAATACAACGGTACATCAATCAGTGGGTTCTGGTAATAGTTTTGACAATGTTTCACGTAATCTGTCTGGACTATCTGACAACACAACTTATTACTTTAGAGTTGTTGCACAGAACGCACACGGAACTGACCACGGATCAATTTTAAGTTTTAAGACTGATGACATATACATTCCTCCTCAGGGAGATAAACCTGACGCAAATACAAAATCAGCTAGCAACATCACAACAAGCTCTGCAATATTAAACGGTGAGATTAATCCTAATGGATCAACAACTTCATATTGGTTTGAATGGGGTCACACAAGTAATCTTGGTTATACAACTTCACATCAATCAGCAGGCTATGGAAATAGTCTAAACAGTGTTTCACGCAATCTTTCTGGGCTGTCTAATGATACGAGATATTATTTCCGTGTTGTTGCACAGAACTCATATGGAATCGATCGTGGAGCAACCCTAAGCTTTAAGACTAATGATATATATGTTCCTCCTCAGGGAGATAAACCTGACGTGCGCACCAAAGATGCTTCTGGAATAGGGGAGACTTTTGCGGTGTTGAACGGAGAGGTTAACGCCAACGGATACGGAACTTCATACTGGTTTGAGTGGGGGACAACGGGTAGTCTTGGTAATACAACTGGACATCAATCAGCTGGTTCGGGGAACAGTTACAACAATATCTCCCTCAACCTTTCCGGGTTGTCTGATGACACAACCTATTACTTCAGAGCTGTTGCCCAAAACTCGTATGGGACTGATTACGGATCGATTTTGAACTTTAAAACCGATGACACATATGTTCCTCCTCAGGGAGACAAGCCTATTGTACAGACCAAAACTGCTTCCGGAATAGGGCAGACTTCCGCAACATTAAATGGAGAAGTGAACCCTAACGGATCAGGAACTTCATACTGGTTTGAATGGGGAACAACAGGTAGTCTTGGTAATACAACCGGACATCAATCAGCTGGTTCAGGAAACAGTTTAAACAACGCTTCGTATAATCTTTTTGGATTGTCTGATAACACAACCTATTATTTCCGCATCGTTGCACAAAACACATACGGTACAACCAGTGGTTCTATATCAAGTTTCACAACCCAGAATGTATCGCCGCCCAATTCTGCACCTTCGGCAACAACTCAGTCAGCAACAAATGTTACCGAGACTGGTGCACAGTTGAACGGAGAAATTAACCCTAACGGAGATGCAACCTCATACTGGTTTGAATGGGGAACAACAAATAACCTCGGTAGCACAACCGGACATCAGTCAGCTGGTTCGGGGGATAACTCAAACAATGTTTCATATAACATCTCAGGACTATCTGATAACACAACCTATTATTTCCGTGTTGTTGCACAAAACGCAAACGGGACAACTAGCGGTTCAATCTTAAGCTTCACAACCCAAGATGGAACACAACCTAGCTCTGCACCTTCAGTAACAACTCAGTTGGCAACAAACATTATCCAAACCGCGGCACAGTTGAATGGAAACGTGAACCCAAACTCTGCTGCAACTTCGTATTGGTTTAAGTGGGGTACTACAAGTTCTCTTGGGAACGTTACTTCAGTACAAAATATTGGATCTGGAAATCAAATAGTTCCTGGGTCTGTATATATTGCAGGACTTTCAGCAAACACAACTTATTATTTCCAGGTTGTTGCACAAAACACACACGGAACCACACACGGTTCGATTTTGAGCTTCACAACACAGAATAGTGGTGGAGGCGGAACAATTCCGGTTATACAAACACAAGCTGCAACTAATGTCTCTAAAAATGCGGCTCGATTTAATGGGCAGGTAAATCCTAGCGGATCAGGAACTTCATACTGGTTCGAATGGGGAACAACGATTTCTTTGGGAAACTCCACATCGATGCAAGGAGCTGGAGGTGGAAGTACTGCGGTTAATGGTACGTACAACATATTTGGACTTTCAGAAAATACTACATACTACTACCGTATTGCTGCGTCTAACCAACACGGAACAGCACAGGGCTCAATTGTTAGCTTCACAACCAGTACATCTGGTGGTGGGGGTAACTCTCCGTATGTTCAGACAACTTCAGCAAGTAGCATTAGTGAACACTCAGCAACTCTTAATGGATCTGTAGATCCTAACGGTTCAGCAACCTCATATTGGTTTGAGTGGGGTGATACAGGTTCGCTCAACAACACAACTTCATTGCGTTCTGCGGGATCTGGATCTAACTCAATAAACGGTTCTTACACAATTACCGGATTGAATGATAACGATACTTACTACTACCGTATCGTCGCACATAACCAGTACGGTACCAGTTATGGCTCTGTTGTAAGTTTTACAACCGACTTTAATAATAACGATGACGATGAACGTGAACCGTACGCACGTACCACAAGTGTCGATGATATCGATGAGGATTCAGCACGTTTGCGCGGAGAAGTAGATGCCAACAGAAATAGCACCTATGCATGGTTCGAGTATGGAACGCATAGTAATATGTTACGTTTCACAACCAACACCGTCTATGTAGGAACTAGCGATTACTCAAAGACCGTTTATCAGAGAGTATATAACCTTGAAGAGGGAACACGCTATTACTACCGTGTTGTTGCACGCAACGATTACGGAACTGATTACGGTAGCATCTATTCGTTTACAACTGATGGGCAATCAGATGCTGACGATGCACCGTTTGTACAAACTCGCCCTGCTTCATTTGTTTCTAATACTGCTGCAATAGTGAATGGAAGTGTGGATCCTAACGGGGGAAGTACATCCACGTGGTTTGAATGGGGCCTAACTCCATCATTGGGATTCACTACCGTCTCTCAATCAATGGGAAGCGGGAATGTGTCACTCAACACATCTGCTGCAGTTACCAGCCTGGTTCCTAACGTCACATACTATTTCCGTGTTGTGGCCCGAAACGCACAAGGAACTAGATATGGTTCGATTTTGAACTTTATTACAACCAGAACTTATATTCCGCCTGTACCACCACTACCACCAGGACCGCCTGTTCCTCCTCAACCGCCAGTTATCATTGATGAAGGACTCTCGTGTATTATGTTGGTACCGGCACTTAATGTTTCTGAACTTGATCCGGGAGAAGAGTTTGTCTTTACTGTTACATATCGAAATGGATGCAGATACAATCTCTCTAACACATTCATGAAGGTGATTCTCCCTACAGACGTGGAGTTTGTTTCAACCAACTATCCGTTCTTCAATCGTGATGCGAATGGAATCTCATATAACCTAGGAGTTGTTTCTCCTGGTATGCAGTCGGCAATCAGTATCTCTGGTGTTGTCAGTAACAACTTGCAAGAAGGAGACACAATTATCTTTAGCACCGTACTTAACTTTAACGATGACGAGGGTGACTTCCAGTCAGTGAGTGCATATCTAAGTGCAGTAATCGGTGTTGGTAATACATTGATGGCAAACGTATTGTCAGCATTTGGAAACCTGTTTGGTAACTGGTTATTTATTCTCTTGCTGATTCTTGTTATTGCGTTCCTAGTCTGGTGGATCTTCTTCAAAGAAGAGAAAGAGGATGTTGATCCGCTTCAGGAAGAGGAACATCAAAAGAGATTTGCCCAGCGGATATAAGAGTAGTGCTCGCTCGCAGAAAACGCCTCTAAAAGGGGCGTTTTTGTTGACAAATGTTGCTATGTTAAATATAATACTTTCAAGATCCGCAGACAGTAGGCATCTATAAGACCTGCCGAGGAGAACATACTAATGTATGTCTGCGATCATAAAGGTCGCTTTTTCAATTCTGTTTATTATATGAAATCACGACAGCAAAAAGAACAAGAAGTTTCACGGGGAGAAAAACTTGCAAAGCAATCCAAATCGCTTGTATTTGTTGATTTTTCTCAAACACCTGTTGTACTTATTGAAAAACTTAAGACATCTCTGCGAGAGATGGGGTCTGTCTTGAAGGTGATCAAAAAAACTCTTTTAGCGAGAATCTTTGCTAGCAACAAGATTGAAGTCGACATCACACAGTTTGAAGGACAACTCGGTACAATATTTGCAGACGGTGATATTGTTGATGTGGCTGGCACAATCTACCGCTTTACCAAAGAACACGACGAAGACGTTACTGCTTTTAAGATGTTGGCCGGGTATGATGTTGCATCCGCAACATTCTACGATGCTGAAAAGATTCTTGAGTTTGGTATGCTTCCGTCACGAGATGTATTGCTTGCGCAATTGATGAGTATGTTTGCCGCACCCATGCGTGCACTGGCGATTGTGCTTGATCAAATTTCACAAACAAAACAAGAAGGGGCTGAAGTAACAGAACAAGACGACCAGACAGAACAAGAACCGGCTTCAAAAAAAGAAGATGAAGAAAAACCGAGCGAAGAAGAAACACAAGAGGGAACTTCGGAGACAGAGTCGGAAGAAGACAAAAAAGAATAACAAGTAATTAATACAATCATGGCTGAAAAATTTGATAAAATTATGAAAGAGATTGAGTCCATGTCAGCGATGGAACTCTCCGAGTTAGTAAAAGCGCTGGAAGAAAAGTTTGGTGTTTCGGCTGCTGCTGTGGCAGCTCCTGTTGCGGCCGGTGCTGATGCTGGCGGTGATTCCGATGCACCTGTAAATGTCATCCTTAAAGAATGTGGAGATCAAAAGATAAATGTGATTAAAGCTGTAAAAGAGTTAACGGGTCTTGGACTTAAAGACGCTAAGGATTTGGTTGACGGAGCCCCTAAGCCAATTAAAGAGGGAGTTAAGCGTGAAGAAGCTGAAGAGATTAAAAAGAAACTGGAAGAGGTTGGGGCAATTGTTGAATTGCAATAACCTACAAGACAGTAGAAAAGAGAAAAAACTTCCAATAAAGGAGGTTTTTTCTTTGTTAAGAGAAAATGTTCGCAAACAAGTGGAGGTACTTGAGAAGGCTCGTATAGATCGCAAACTTACCGACGAAGAAGATGAAATTATACAACGATTTAGAGAAGAATTAGATAGAACTGAAAAAAGTATAAGCAAGAAAATTGATGATATTAAGGATGAGACAAGATAATGTAAGACTATTTTTCCTAAAATCATCGATCTTTTAAAACACCCCGTACTAAGTGGGTGTTTTTTTTGTGCGCGTGAGAGGATTCGAACCTCTGACCTCTCGGATGTGAACCGAACGCTCTAACCAACTGAGCTACACGCGCAGAATATAATTTATTCTATCAAAATAATAACGAAGTACAAGATCTTAATGGAAATAGTGATGGGGTGGGGGAGCAATAAGTGAATTATTCTGTGAATATTCTGTGGATAACTTTTCCCGCAGTTATTAGAGCGCACAACCATGCGCCCTTTTTAATGTTTTACCAAGGCATGAAAAATTTGCATTATGGGGGAATGTGGCACATAATAAAGAAAAGTGGGGAAAAGTGGATAAAGGTGTGGAATCTTAAATAATACGCTATGACATTTTTAGGAGAATACAGACACAATATAGACCAGAAAGGAAGGATGGCGGTGCCAGCCAAGTTTCGCAATAGTCTAGGAACAGGTGCTGTTGTGACGCGTGGTATCGATGCATGTCTTTTTATTTTTCCAAAAGGGGAGTGGGATCGATTCGCAAAGAAACTTGTAAATCTCCCGCTGTCACAGAAAAAGGCTCGTGCCTTTGTGCGTCTAATGCTTTCAGGAGCGAGTGATGTTGAGTTTGATAAGCAAGGGAGAATCTTAATTCCTGAACACCTACGCCGTTACGCCAACCTTACAAAAAAAACTGTGGTTACAGGACTCTATAATCGTATCGAAGCCTGGGATGAAAGTGCATGGAATAAATACCGCAATGCAACCGAAAAGTCATCGGAGGAAATTGCAGAACAGATGGGGGAACTAGGCATATGAGCCATATCCCTGTTCTTTTACAAGAAGTTATCCAAATTCTTGATCCCAAGAAAGGAATGACTGTTGCTGATGGAACACTGGGGACAGGAGGTCATGCACGTGCTCTGATTCCATTGATTATGCCGGGAGGAAAATTTGTTGGCATAGATTGGGATAAAGATTTGCTTTCCAAGACCAAGAAAGTGTTGAGTGAAGAATTTAGCCAATGGACGGGAAATATGCATTTTATCCATGGAAACTATGCTGACGCTCCTGCACTGCTGAATGAAGAGGGATTGCAAAAAGTTGATCGGATGGTGGTTGATCTGGGGTACTCATCATGGCACCTGAGTGATGCAAAGAGAGGATTTAGTTTTCAATCTCCCGAGGTGCTGGATATGCGCTATGACACCAGTGCCGGGACTCCTGCCTACGAGGTTATAAATTCATTTACAGCTCAGCGTCTCGCCGATATCTTTTTGCGATACGGTGAGGAGAGGTATTCTCGTCGCATAGCTAAAGCAATTGTTGATCAGCGAAAACAAGAAAAAATTCTGACTGCTGACACCTTGCGTACTGTGATTAAAAAAGCAACACCCGCTAGCTATAAAAAAAGCCGCATCGATCCAGCAACCCGAACATTTCAAGCTCTGAGAATTTATGTCAATCATGAACTGGATAACGTCCAACGATTACTAGAAAAAATTCCTAAGATTATACAACCCAAAGGTCGAATTATAATAATTTCATTTCATTCTATGGAGGATCGGCTAGTCAAACATCATTTTAAGCATCTTGCTAGTACCGGAAATGCATCACTGATAATGAAAAAACCAGTTGTTCCGAGTGAAGAGGAGGTTGCTCAAAATCCACGAAGTCGATCAGCGAAACTTCGTTCCATAGAACTTAATTAATATTTTATGACTGTTACCGAATTTGGCATCAAAGATTTAAAAATCAATTCATCTATCGCACTGCTGATTGCACTAGTAGTGGTCTCGGCAATGTTTGGTGTGTTATTGTATAAGAATCTGATTACTTTGCGCCACGACGTTGCTACCAACAAAGAGAGCATAGAACATCTTCAGGTTACCAATGCTGAACTGAAAAACAATCTGTACCTTATTACCGACAATGTGCTTCAAGAGTCATTGTTACAAGAAAGCGGATTGGTGTTGGATAAAAATCCTTCATACGTTCAAATTCCGACCGTATCACATCTGAGTTATTAATATGCAGTTTAAATTCTGGTGCATTCGAATAGGATTTGTGGTTTTGTTTGCGATCCTGATTGGTAATTTATATATTCTTCAAATTGAAGGGGATACACAATATGCCCAGTGGGCGCAGGCACGCCAACAAGGAACAAAAGATGCCCCTATATCTCGGGGCCTAATCTATTTTACAGATAAACATGATAATCCAATTTCTGTGGTGCTCAACAAGGAGTATCCAGTTATTTTTGCTGTTCCTGCAGAAATTGAAAATCCATCACATACTGCAGAAATACTTTCTGAGGTTGTGGGGATTGAACCAGAAGATCTCTCCTTTATGTTTTCAAAAGAAGGGGATCTGTATGAACTCTTGGTTGAGCGTGCATCGTCTCAACAAGAGCAAACGATTAAAGATCTTGATTTAGATGGTATTTATATAACACATCAGACATTTCGATATTATCCGTTCCAGGATATGGCTGCACACCTTTTGGGATTTATTGCTCCCTCACAAAAAGATGGGGTTGTAAAAGGGCGATATGGAGCAGAGTTGTGGTTTGAAGAAATGCTATCAAGCCCCCTGCCTTCAACTCCCGAGCGTGGTGAATCTCTCATGCTTAGCATAGATAGAAATATTCAGGCAGAGGCTGAAAAAATTATTACCAACCTTGTTGATGAATGGGATGCGAAGGGAGGGAGCATACTCGTTCAAAATCCCTACACTGGAAAGATTTTGGCTATGGCCAGTGTTCCGAGTTTTGATCCCAATCACTACTTTGATTTTTCACTCACTAATTTTTTGAATCCTGTGCTTCAGGAGGTATATGAGCCAGGCTCGGTTTTTAAAATCATCACAATGTCAGCGGGAATTGATTCGGAAGCCATTACTCCGGATACCACATACTACGATACTGGTTCGGTGACGATGAACGGACGTACTATTCATAACTGGGATCTGAAAAGTTATGGCACTCAGACAATGAGCAATGTTTTGGAGCGTTCTCTAAATACTGGGGCAGTCTTTGCAGAATCACAAACTGGACACAAAACCTTTACTAAATATGTAGAACGGTTTGGGTTTGGTGAACGAAGTAGCATAGAGCTTCCTGGAGAAGTAAAAGGAAATATTAATAATCTGTATGGAGGAAGAGATATTAACTATGCAACCGCATCGTTCGGACAGGGGATATCGGTTACACCACTACAGTTGATCTCGGCATTTTCTGCAGTTGCAAATGGAGGAATATTGATACAACCTTCAATTTTAGAAGAGGATAAACCGCGGGTAGTACGCCGTGTCTTGCGGGAAGAGACATCCAAACAGATTGTCAACATGATGGTATCGGCAGTGGATAAAAACTATATAGCTCAGGTCCCTCAATACAGGATGGCTGGGAAAACAGGAACTGCGTATATCCCAGATTTTGATAATGGAGGATATACTGATAATGTAATCAATACGTTTGTAGGATTTGGACCGAGCTCAAATCCTCAATTTACGGTCTTAATTAAATTAGATGATCCAGCAGGATCACCGTTGGCAGGACAGACAGTTGTGCCAACCTTTAAAACGGTAGCGGAGTTTTTGCTCAACTACTACGAGGTTCCTCCAGATCGTCCACAGTCTTAGTAATATATGAAAAATTTATTTGTCTCAATTCTAACAATAAAGTTGCGAATCTTAGCACGCCTCTATCTATGGCGGTTTAAGCCAACTGTCATTGCTGTAACTGGTAGTGTGGGAAAGACATCGGCAAAAGAAGCAATTTATGCAGTACTTAAGCGTACACAACGGGTACGATGTTCTTTAGGAAATTTTAATACAGAATTAGGAGTACCACTTACAATCATCGGATCCTGGAAACAATTGAAGCGTCCACTAATTTTGTTTTGGGTGTGGGTTATGTTGTGGGGGGTGTTTGGGTTGTTTCGTCCAAAGCGATGGTATCCAGAAGTGTTAGTTCTGGAGTATGGTGCCGACAAGCCCGGAGATATCAGTGCTCTTCTTAAAATTGCACGGCCCAGAATCGCTGTTATAACTGCTATTGGGGAGATACCAGTGCACGTTGAGTTTTATCCTTCCGGTGTGGAGCAGGTGGCAAAGGAGAAGATAAAATTAATCGCCGGTCTTAACGTATCCGACAATGTTGTTCTTAATATCGATGACAAATTTCTGTCGGCATCAAAAGAAAAAACACGAGCACATACTGCAGGATTTGGATTTTCTAAAGATGCCGATGTACGCATTGCCAACTTTTCTCATATTGTTAGGAAAGGAAAAATTAAAGGAGTTACATTTAAACTGGAGTCTGAGGGTTCAAGTGTCCCTGTGGTGTTAGAGAATGTATTTTCTGTCGGTCAGGCATATGCGGTTGCGTGTGGAGTATCGGTTGCACAACAGGTGGGGATGCATATGATAGAAGCAGTAAATATAATCTCTCAAACCTATCAACCCGTTACAGGACGATCTGGAATTATAGAGGGGGTTAAAGGAACTCAGATTATTGACGAACACTATAATTCCTCACCTCTGGCTCTGGAACTTTCATTGAAGACTCTTGCTGGCGTATCGTATGCACGTAGAGTTGGTGTGTTGGGAGATATGATGGAACTCGGTTCCTTCACAGCCAAGGCACACGAAAGAGCTGGTGCACTTGTTCCCGAGGCACTCGATATTCTTATCACTGTAGGGTCGCGTGCGAGGTTTATTGCATCATCAGCAATCAAGAGGGGGATGAAAGAGAATCGAGTCTTTTCCTTTGACACTGTTCAGGAAGCGCAGAAAAAGGTGCAGGAGATTCTGCAGAAAGGGGATTTGGTCTTTGTGAAGGGGTCGCGGGTGATTGGATTGGAAAAAATAATTGAAGAAATTCAGAAAATATAAAAGCTTGATATAGTGTCGGGCCTGTGATTGATTAGAAGGTTCTGCCGAGGATGAAGATGACTTTTAAATCTTCATCAATATGTCCTACGGGTAAGTCAGTTTTCTGACATTGACGCTCTACTATCTTCACATCTAGGAGAATCCATTTCTTGCTTTCGAGTAATTCGTTGCAATGTGTAATTTCGTTATCATTGAGATGTAGCACCTCTTTTACACTTGATAGATCAACGGACATAGGTTTTTTCTTGTGCTGATGTCAGTATAGGGGTAATAAGGAGTACAAATCAAACAGTTGCCCTAACAATCACCCACATGATACACTGTAGTCATATACAGCGTAAAATGCCCAATAAACACGAACAACTAAATAAGGAACTCAAACATCTCAAAACCCT
>SDBS01002119.1_pt1 | contig 19965 bp, 17 predicted proteins | sample 2277091 | NCBI WGS metagenome assembly SDBS01 (sample SAMN10404972, study PRJNA504765) | marine sediment metagenome | isolation source: marine sediment core GS10_PC15, 163 cmbsf | place: Arctic Ocean: Southern Knipovich Ridge | collected 2010 | reverse complement strand
CCAAGAATGGAGGACAATGGCATAATTTGTTTTCACGATTTCTATCCTCAAGGGTATAAATATTCATATTGGGGAATTACTAAGGCTGTAGAAGAATTTCTTCAAAAGAAGCATTTAAAAATTCATTTAAAGCCGATAGCACATATCTTTAAAAACTAGCTTTAAAAGTTAATTTTCTTAGGTTTATAGTTGATTAGCATTCAGAATTAATTTTATTATTATTTTTTTAAAATAATTAATTAATTTTTGTAAATTTTATAATGATTGTTGTAACTTCTAAATAAATAGAACTTTAACTTAATTATTGATAAATGGATTAATTAAGCAAATATATAAAATTTATCATACTTTTTAATTAGATTAAAAACAATTAATATAGAAATAAAAATGTTTAATGATAAGATTGTCTTAATAACTGGTGGTACAGGCACTATTGGAAAAGCACTTGTAGAATATCTTTTAATAAATTATAAGACTCGAGTGATACGAATTTATAGCAGAGATGAAACAAAACAAATCTCAGAAATTTTGATGCAACTAAACCGATTAATTCAAAAGAAAGTCCAATACTCTCTAAAAATGAAATGAAGGAGTTTATAATTAAAAATAAAATATTTTGATTTTTTTCTAGTGATAATATATGTCGATTTTAATAACTGGAGGAGCAGGTTTTATAGGTAGATGGGTCGTTAAGAAATTATTAATCCAAGAAAAAAAAGTAATTATAATTGATAATTTAGATAATGGAAGAAAAGAAAACTTAGATGAATTTAAAGATAATCCTAATTTTATAGAATTTTTAATAGCGGATATAAAGGATAAACAAATACTTGAAATTCTATTTAAAAAATATAAATTCTCAATCTGCTTTCACCTTGCAGCTCAAATTAATGTCCAAGAGAGTTTAGATAATCCAAAAAAATCTATTGAAAACAATATCATTGGGACATATAATATTTTAGAAGTTGCTCGAAAATATAAAACAAAAGTCATTTTAGTTGGAACATGTATGGTATATGATCTAGCAAATGCCAGAAAATCCATTTCTGAAATCCATCCAATTAAACCTTCATCTCCATATGCTGGCTCTAAAATAGCTGCTGAAGAATTGGCCCTTTCATACTATTATGGATTTAAACTACCAGTAGTAATATTACGCCCCTTCAATATTTATGGCCCCTATCAAAAAACAAACATGGAAGGTGGAGTTATTTCTATATTTATTAATCACAAGATAAAAAATGAAAAATTAATGATATTTGGAGATGGAAATCAAACAAGAGATTTTTTATATGTTGAAGATTGTGCAGATTTTATTGTAAAAGCATCAGAATGTGAAAGCTGCGTAGGAGAAATAATTAATGCAGGAACGGGAGAAGATATTTCGATAATCGATTTGGCTAAATTAATTGTTGGAAATGGGACTCGAATTGAATATGTTAAACATCATCATCCACAAAGTGAAATAATGAAATTAGTATCTAATAATTCTAAAGCTAAAAAAATACTTAATTGGGAGCCAAAAACATCATTAGAAGAAGGAATTAGAAAATTGGAGAATTGGATGAGAAAAGTGATGGTAAACTAATGGAGAAACCTGCAATTGAAGGAGGAAAACCAATAAGAGATAAATTTCTACCTTATGCTACACAGTGGATAGATGAAAAAGAAATTAATGAAGTGATAGATTCATTAAAATCGAACTGGATCACAACAGGTCCAAAAATGAAACAATTTGAGGAAAAATTTAAAAATTTTAAAGGATCTAAATACGCTATCGCTGTAAATTCTGGAACTGCCGCATTACATATTTCTACTTCAAGTATTAATATCATACCGGGAGATGAAGTCATAACAACACCTTTTACCTTTGTAGCAACAGCAAATTGTGTTGTTTATAGAGGTGGTATCCCTATATTCTCTGATATTAAGAGAGATACATATAATATAGACCCAGATGAAATAAAGAAAAAAATTACACCTAAGACAAAAGCTATAATTCCAGTTCATTTTGCGGGGCAACCGTGTGATATGGATGAGATTTTAGAAATTGCAAGAGAGAATGATTTATATGTAATTGAGGATGCAGCGCATGCTATTGATTCAGAGTATAAAGGTAAAAAAATCGGCAATATAAGTGATTTAACCATATTTAGTTTCCATCCCGTGAAAAATATTACTACTGCTGAGGGTGGAATGGTTACTACCAACAATGATGAGTTATCTGATAAATTACTAATGTTCAGGACTCATGGAATTTCTCGAGATGCTGTGAAACGATTTGGAAAAGAAGGTGGCTTTTACTATGACATGAAATATTTAGGTTTTCGTTATAATCTAAGCGAACTTCATTCTGCCCTTGGTATTCAACAACTTGAAAAGTTAGAATCCTTTCAGAAAAGAAGAAGGGAGATTGTAAATATCTATAATAAAGAACTTAAATCTTTTGAAGAAATTACAATTCCTTATGTAAAAGAGAACATAAAACATTCGTGGCACCTTTATGTTATACAATTAGATTTAGAGAAACTTAAGGTTGATAGAGATTTTATCTTTAAAGCTTTAAGAGAAGAAAATATTGGAGTAAATGTACACTATATTCCAATACATTATCACTCTTATTATCAAAAGAAATTTGGTTTAAAAAAGGGAATACTGCCTAACGTTGAATGGTTATTCCCAAGACTGTTGACAATCCCGTTATTTCCAAAAATGAATGATAATGATATTTATGATGTTATTAATGCTTTAGAAAAAGTTATCAAATATTTCAGAAAATAGATTAGTTATTCAATTTCAATTATTTGGAATTCGAATTGTTTTTTTATTTCTAACCATTCTTCTTTCAATATACCCATACAGACAATATCATAGAATTTATTACATTTGAAGATATGTTGCCGAAAATTCACTTCAATTTTTGAGCCGTACTTATGATGAATTTTAACAACAATGTCATTCCAGCTTAAAACTTGACAATATAATTTATTCAGTTCTAATTTTTCAAACACATAAGTTAAAATATTTAATTCGATAAGTCGTCCTAATCCTTTTCCTCTAACAGAGAGATCAGATAAATAATATTCCCAATAACATCTTTATTCAAAATATTTATATTATATAAATTAATAACCCCTACATATGTTCCGTTAACTTCTATAATCCAATAAATTTTAGTAGGATCTTTTCTCACCCTAATAAACCATTTTTGATGCTCTTCTTCTGTAATATACTGATCTGTATACATATACTTACTTACTTCAGAGTTATTTCTCCACTCTCTAACATAATCTAAATGTTATTCTCTTAATTTAATAAATTTAACAATTATCTTAACCAACTCTTGTTTTTTTATAACGTTATATAAAGAAATTCATTTAGATTTTCTTATATTCAATATTCAATCAAATCCCATGAAAGTGGTGTATATTTAGGAATATTTTTTTTCACTCTTTTGCCAATAATTTGATTTAAGAATTTAGGATGTAAACCATTACCCGGTCTTAAGGCCAGTACATTATCATGGGTTAAAGTTGTCCCTTTTTTAAGATCTTTTATTATAAAAAGACTTCTTCTACCTCTTTTATAGTGTATATCTTCAACTTTCATTTTATCTTTTATTTCGGTCCCTAGAGCAAATTCTGCTTTCCTAATGCTCTCAACCATCAATTTCAATTCATCTGGTTCAATAGCAAAGCTATGATCAGGCCCTTTCAAATTTCTATCTAAAGTGAAATGCTTTTCAATCATATCCATTTCTAATCCTACTCCTAAAATGGGCACAATTATTCCACTTGTGTGATCAGAATAACCAACAGGGCAATTAAACTTTTTCCTTAGAGTTTTTATTGCTTTTAAATTAACATATTTATAATCTATTGGATATCCTATTCCACAATGAAGTAAAATATATTCTAAATGGTACTTTCTTATAACTTTTAAAGCTGCATCAATATCATCTATATTTGCCATTCCTGTTGATAGAATTATTGGTTTTTTTTTACTAGCTATATATTCTAGTAAATAATAATCAACAATTTCAAAAGATGCTACTTTATAGGCAGGAATATCTACAATTTCCAGTAAGTCTACAGCATCTTTATCAAAGGGAGTTGCTAAAAATTCCACATTATTTATTTTACAGTGTTCCTTTAATTCCCGACACCATTCATACGGTGTTTCAATTTCCTTATAAAATTGATGTAATGTTTTTCCACTCTCCAATATTGCTATTTTATCGCCAAAATCAGCCGCAATTGTATCTGCTCTAAAAAATTGAAATTTCACAGCATCAACACAACATTCAGAAGCTTTTTGAATTAACTTTTTAGCCTTATCAATAGAGCCATCATGATTCGATCCAATTTCAGCTATAATATATGTAGGATGATTAAAGCCGACAAATTTCAGGCCTATTCTTAATTCGTTCATCAATCTTGATTAAAACAGAATTATTTTAAAAGATTTTTTAATGAAATTTATTTTATAAGAGAATCTATACTCGAATTTATACGGAATTCTTTAAAAACATGATTTTCATCAATTATTTCATCCTTATAAAGATAAACAGTAAATTCATAAGGCATGTAGTCATGTAATAACGAAACTCTTTTTGTTATGCTCTTACAGAAGCTAAATACTTCTTCTGGTACAAAATAAAATAGGTTTTTATCTTTATAATCAACATAACTTGTGGGCATATTTACAGCAACGCCAAAACAAGAGATTTTATACATTTTTCGTAACATTTCATGTAAATAACCAACGTTATCTTTTATGGGAAACGAAAAAATTCCAGAAGCGACAACATAGTCATATTCCTCTTTTAAAGTTTCATCAATTTTCCCATCGAATAAATTAAATACTTCAAATTTTGCTTTTTTAAAATTAAAATGAATTCTTTTAGCTTCTTCGATCATTTTTTGGGATAGGTCAATACCTTTATATTCCTTTAGTCTGATATTTTTACTTCTAAAAAAATTGTATAAATCCCCAAATCCACATCCTACATCAAGTAATGTCTTGTTAGTCAAATCAGCTATTCGAGAGAGAATTTCAAATCTTACTAATTGTTGTGGTATCGATCTCCATCCAACAGTTTTTACATCTTTACCATATTTATCTAATCTTTTTTCATATAAGTGTATTAAAGCCTTTTTTTCTTTTTCATCCATTATTATCTTCTCTTTATAGGTTATCTAACAAACTTTCTATGTTTTTTGAAAAGATCTTCTCTTGATCCCTATTTGAAAAACCATATTTATTTAAAGAAAGCTTAAGTAAATCAACACTTTCCTTAATAGAGACTTCCGGAAAATCAGACCCAAATATTAATTTTGAGGAACGTATTCTTTTTAATTTTAAAAAGAAGTCATTAAATAAATCTTCCCTATAATTTTTCAATATAGTCGGAGTGTAAGATAAATCAATAAAAATATTATCATTTAAGGCTAAAGGAATGATAGAATCATAATAAAAACCACCTGCATGGGCGAGTATAATCTTTAATTCTCTAAAGGAATCTATAAAATTATAAAGTTCTTTGATTAGAAGTCTATCATCATCTTCTGAAAACCAACAGTCAAGCAAAATTATTAATTCAAGATTTGTTTCTAACTCCTTAAAAAATTTAATTACTCCTTTATCCTTCAAACTAAAATTATGTAATCGCGGATGGATTTTTATTCCAAAAAAATTTCTTTTTCTTATTTTATAAGCAAAAGCCTTAAAGGAATTTGTCGATGGATTAACAGAACAAAAAGGAATAAAAATCTTTTTGTTTTCAGAATATATTTTGAATATGAAATCATTTGAAATTAACCCATCAATAGCAATTAATATGGCTTTTTTAGCAGACGAAAGATTCATCTCATAGAGTAACCTTTGTATGGAAGAATCTTTATTGGTACTCATCCATTTACCGTCTATTGTAATATGAACATGTGAATCAATAATATCTTGCATAATTTCAGACCTATGGTTTTTTCATAAGTATATTTTTTTTTTAGGATTAATCTCGTTTAATAAATGACAGCAACATTTCAAAATTATATTAGATCCTTCATTATTATTAAATGTTGTCATTTCCTCTTAAGTCTTGCATATTCTTTTATACTCATTTCGAGTCTCATTATAAATCTTTTAGTTTAATTCTTGCTAAAGCTTAATATCTCTTCTGATACCAATAATATAGGTTACTCAGATACACAATTAATTTTAATATAATTAATGATTACACATAATATATTATTTTAAAAACCTTTTTGATTATTCTCTTATTTGAAAGATATGGTAAAAAATACGATTTTATTATTCTATGGTTTATTTTCAGAAGATCAGAATTATGAATATATCCCGTATGGTCCAATTTTACTTTATAGCCTTTTAAAAAATGAAGGGTACAATCCTATCTTAATTCATGAATACAAAAATAAAGATTATGAAGAAATAATAAAAAATCATGCTGAAGATACTATTGCATTAGGAATAAGTGCAATGACTGGTCGACAAATCAAAAGTGGGATTGAAGCAGTTAAATGTTTCCGTAAATATGCTGGGTTAGAAATCCCTATTATTTGGGGGGGTGCTCATGCAACAGCTATACCAAAAAACACACTTCAGAGTAAATATGTAGATTATATATATGTTGGTCCAGTAACTCAAAATATTTTAAATTTCTTTAAATTAATTAAATCCAATGATAAAAAAGAACTAAAAAGTTTATCCAAAATATTATTATCTGAAACTTATGAGAGATCTATTAATTATGATCTTTCAAAATTTCCTCCTTTATTATTTAATGATTTTGATTTCTCATATTTAATTACTCAAAATAGAGTTCTTAATTATACTGCGTCTATTGGATGTCCTGGTCAATGTACTTTCTGTTCATGGGGTGGAAATCGACATCCTTGGACAGAATTTCCCATAGAACAAGTATTAGATGATGTTGAATATTTAATAAATAAATATAAATTAAAGACACTCTGGTTTTCTGATTCTGATTTCACTTTAAAAAAGAATTATATTCTTAGCATAGCAAGAGGATTGATTGAAAGAGGTATTGATATTTATTGGAAATGTAATGCACGAATAGTTGAGTTATTAGGATACAAAAAAAAGGATTATAATTTATTAGAAAAATCAGGCTTGGATAGTTTTTTCTTAGGAATTGAAAATATTGATCCTCAAATACAGAAAATGTACAATAAAACTATTAAACCTGAATGGATTTTAAAAGTAGTAAAGGAAACAAATGATTTCGAGATACTTCATATGATGTCTTTTATATTTGGTTCACCAAATGGTCCTTTAGATGATCTGGAAAAAAATAGAACCTTTTTAAATAAATGTTTATCGTTAAATCAAAAAATACATTTTCAAACATGCTTCTATACACCTTATCCTGGCACTCCATTAACTGATTGTGCGAAAAAGTTAGGTTATAATGAGCCAAAAACACTTGAAGAATTTGGAGAGCATTCATTTTTTATAAATACAAATAGGGCTTACATAACTCTTCCATGGTTATCAAAGGATAAAGAAAATGATTATATAAATAGATTTAATAAACTCTTTCCTGAATCTGAAGCATATAATGATTGGAATTGGAGAGAGAATTAAAAATTTATTTATTTATTTCAAACAATTTATACATCTAGATTTTAAAGCTCTGTAACAGAAAAAGCTTTAATGTATATTAGAAATGATAATATTATTATCGAATATTAATATGTGATTTTTTTAAGTTTCACGCATTTCCTTGTATTTTTTATATAAGAATTTAGCATTTTTTTCTTTTTCAATTGATTTAAGAAATCCTTCATTCCTAATAATGCCTTCATTGATTTGAAATACATCCGGGTGTGAATCTAAATAATTTATGATTGCATCCAAATGAAAAATTTCATTTTCTTTATACAATGCAAGGAAAATTGACTTAACAACTTCAAAATCTTGAGGCTCATCAACAGTAAATCTATATTTAGACAAATCGCGATGATGCTGAAGAGATTTAGTTTTAAATTCCTCTGGTCTTGACCAAATAAAGGTTGTAACATGCTCACGTTCAGTTTTAAGCTTTGCATTTTTCCAAGCTCTTTCTAAAGCCGAAAAAGAAAGAATTTCAGCATCTGCGCCCTCAGGATAAGTGTGTCCAGTATTCATATAATCCATATTACCCTTCGCTATAAATATAGAGATAAGCTTATCAATTTCAATAGGATCAACTAAAGGACAATCTCCTGTGAGTCTTATAATAATCTCTGCTTTAAAATCTAAAGCAGTTTTATAAAACCTATCTAAAACATCATCTTCACTACCTCTATAATATAAAATCTTGTTTTTATTACAAAACTCAATGAGTGGATCATCTTGTTTTGAGGTACTCGTTGCAATAACCACTTTATTAATCCTTTTACTAAAATTTACTCTTTCTACCAAATAAGAAAGCATTGGCCTTCCTCTAATCATCTTTAATACTTTATTTGGGAGTCTAGAAGACCCCATTCGCGCTTGTATTATTGCTACGATCAATTTACTCATTATTTAACCATTTAAGAAATACTTTAAAAATAAATAATTTTTACTATAAATCCTTATAAGATGCGAAGTAAATTAAAAATTATACTTTAAAGAATAATTATAAGAAGAGTACAAAATGACCGGTATTGTTTTTAGAAAAATAAATAGACTACCTATTAAAATCCTTGAAGGTTTTGCTAAATTACCTACTTGTATAGTTTCTGATGCTCAAGGTCGTAATAATACAATGGATGCTCCTATAAAACCCCTAAAAAGTGATTGGAAAATTTCTGGTTCAGCTATTACTGTCAAGGCGATGGTGGGTAATAATTTGGGTGTTCACCAAGCGTTAAATTGTGCTAAAGAGAATGATATTATTGTTGTTGATGGAAATGGTTATGAGAATATTGCACTATGGGGAGGAATAATGACGGAAATTGCAGTTAATAAAAAAATTGGAGGTTTAATTGTTGATGGTTCAATTCGCGATGTAGAGCGCGCTTTAGAACTTGATTTTCCTATTTTCTGTAAAGGAGTTTCTCCTAGAGGACCACATAAAGGGTGGGGGGATGACGTTAATGTACCTATCTCTTGTGGAGGTGTTGCTGTATTACCAGGAGATCTTATTCTTGGAGATTCGGATGGTGTTGTAGTAATTCATAAAAAGTTTGCTGAGTCTGTATTAAAATTAGCAAAAGAAAGAACTCAATTAGAAAAAAACTGGGTTCAAGAAATAAAGAATGGTAAAACTACAATAGAAGCTATAGGTCTAACCAAAAATGTTAAATTCTTTTCCATTAGAGAAATTAATGAAGCATTCGATGATTAAATTTAATTAAGAATTATATATCTGCTAGCATTTCATTTATTCATTTATTTATAATTTAGCTTTATAGTTTTCAAAAAACATTTTAGATTTTAAACATATTTAATAATGTAAAAATTCTGAGAATTAATCAATTGTATATTTCTTGATATGTGGTTGGATTGGCAAAAAAGTTATTAGTAATAGGTGCAGGAAAATATCAACTTCCTGGAATAATAAAAGCTAAGGAAATGGGATTAGAGGTTATAGCTACTGATTATGATCCTAAAGCAATTGGATTTAATTATTGTGATCATTACTACCTTATTGATGTGAAAAATAAGGAAGAAAATGTAAAAATTGCAAGAAAACATAACATTGACGGTGTTGTTTCTTTTGAAAGTGAAGTAACCGTTCGAACAGTTGCTTATGTCGCTGAGAAATTAAATTTAGCTGGTATTAATTCTCAAGTTGCATTAAATGCTACTAATAAGCTAAGAATGAGAGGATTATTTAAAAAATTTAATGTTCCAAGTGTGAAATTCTTTGAAATAACTTCTTTAGAATCTTTATATAATGCTGCTAATATTCTAGGTTTTCCCTTTATTTTGAAACCAGCAGATAGTTCTGGAAGTAGAGGAGTTAAAATTTTAAATTCAATTGAAGAAATTCCAGATGCCTTAAAAAAAGCTAAGGACTATTCTATTTCGAAAACTTGCATTGCAGAAAGCTTTTTCGAAGGAATAGAGTGTACAATTGAAGGTTTTTCCTTTAAAGGAGAACATACTATCTTAGCAATTTCTCAAAAGAAGAAACCTGAAACAAAATATCGTGTTGCAACTGAACTTTTTTATCCTCCAACATTTTCTGATGATATAATTATGAAAATAAAAAATGCAGTAAATGCAGCCGTAAAAGCATTAAGAATAGAAAATGCTATGACACATACAGAAGTTATTGTAAATGATGAAGGAGAGTTAATTCTTGTTGAAGTTGCTGCTAGAGGAGGAGGTTTTAATATTTCGAATAAAATTGTTGAATATATTACTGGATTTGACCCTATTTATGCTCTAATTAAGTTATCTATAGGTGAAAATATCACTATAGATATTAAAACACAAAATTCTGCGATACTGAAATTTTATGCACCTAATCCAGGTATTCTAGAAAAAGTTGAAGGTATCGAGAAACTAAAGGAAATTAAAAATACAGAAGTTGATTTTTTCATTAATGAGGGAGAAATTATACCACCTTTAATGACAGATGGAAGTAGAACAGCGAGTATAATTTCATGGGGAAAAAACAGAGAGGAAGTTATAAATTATGTAAAACAAGTTGAAGAGGCAATAAAATTCAAGATTTCTCCATTAGATTGTATAATAGTTTCATTTGGAAATAATAAATATGGATTAGGACATATTAGTAGGATTAGATCAATTATATCACTCCTTAGAAAGAAAGATTATAAGATAATTGCTATTCAAAATATTAATCCCTTTAAAATGTCTGATATTTTGCTTAAAGATGAAAAATCTTATAAAAAATATCTTAAACTTGTAAGTGATGAGATTCAAGAAATAAATTCTTATATATTATTACTCGATCTCCCATTCAATGATATTTTAATTAATAAATTGCCTCTTATCACTAAAAGCAATTTCAAGAGGAAAGTCATCGCTTTAGATTTCTTCGGCTATCAATCAAATGATATTGACGTAAGCATAAACCTTGTTAATCATAATTTGCATAAAGATGATAAAGTTAAAATCGAAATATTTTCGGGTATTGAATATTCTATTATAAGAGATGATTTCTGGCCTTTAAGGGAATTAATAAAAAGTGTGAAAAATGATGATGAATATTTAGACATACTTATTACATTTGGAGGTTCAGATCCTAAAGGTTTGACTAAAGAAGGAATAAAATTATGCGAAAATTGGAAAAAAAAAGGGAAGAAGTTGAATATTACTGTTGTACTAGGTGAACTCAATCAAGTAGATTTAAGTGAAAATTATACAGTTTTAAAATCACCAGAGAATTTCCATTCATTATTAGCAAAATCAGATATAGTTTTAACAAGTGGAGGAATCACTTCTTTAGAAGCTTGCTTCGTTGGAACTCCAATTATAGTTTTTCCTCAATTACCTGAACATGAATTTTTTTTTAAATGGCTAGAAAGACAAGGATTAGCCCTATTTTATAATTCTCCCAATTTGGATAAAATTTTTAATAAGACTTATCGCGAAAAGATGATAGAAAATCAGAAGAAAAAAGTTGATGGATCTGGAGCTCTCAATATTTTTGAATTAATTAATCAAAAACTAATTTTACATAAAGAAGAATTGAAATAGAGCTATTTAATAAATCTGATAAATTCTTTTTCCACTTCTCTTATTCTAGCCTTATATTTCTCTATTTCCCTGGATGCCATTAAATGTCCCTTACCATCGGCTATACCTATAACTCGGGTTGGATTTTTAATGGAATCAACAACCACATCCCCTAATAATCCAAAAAATCCACCTGCAACAATATTATAATTCCTAAACTTTTTTCTCCCATACACGTTATTCTTTAAATCGTAAGTTTCAATAACATTTATGATATTACCAGATAATCCTGCTCGCATATCGAGCCTAAATATAGTGAAATTATTATCTAAAGCATATTCTATAGCATCCTTGCTTATAGATCCAATTCCTGCATCAAATATTATTGTTTTAGGAGAAAATTCTTTAATTATTTTTGAATTGATAACGACTTTATCAATAGAATAACCTATAACTACATCAATGTTAACAGATTTAGGTAAAATTTCATGATAATAAATATGAGAAGGACAGTTTTCTGGTAGCATAAAATTAAGCGATTTGATAAGAGATGGACCATCTGAAATCTTTTCATCTAATATATATACATTACTTCCCCTTTCACACAATTTTAAGGCCAATTTTAGGCTCAAATTATTTATAGTAAAGATTAAAATATTTTTATTAAGATTATCTTCTAAAAACTGATTGATCAATACATCAGCCGCTTCAACCCATGCATCGTTATCTTTATAAGTTAAAACAATACTATCTTTAATTAAATTTTTTAATTCAGAACTCAAATTTACTATATTATCAGACTTTTTCTCATCATCGATTAAGATATAATCAACAATCCCATCTATTATAGTTACTATTTTTTTTGCGTCCTCTAAGTTATCTATCTCAACATTACCAATTACACTTAAAGAACTTTCTCTAACAAAAGGGAAAAAAATTGATTCTGGTTCTCTTTTTCGAGGGGCTATTCCTATTGTAAAAACTGTTTTTTTCTTACTTATCTCCGCTAGAGTTAACATTTCATTTAGAGCTTTTTTCAGGTTATTTTCAATTAAACTCATCTTGTATCGACTCAATTATAAAAAATTTTTCTTGGATAAATAATATCTTTGGTGTGTTTTTCTAAAATAATTTTTTCTGCAATTTTGTTAATTAATTCTTCTGAAGGTGATATTTTATCAATTTCACTTACTCGGATAATTAAATCCCTGATGTCAATGTTATACTTTTCTGCCACTGGTTTAAATCTACTTAAAAAGCTAGAATGGAACTGCGCATAACCTGCGGTGACATCTAAGTAGAGAATACCCTGCAACTTTTCTAATAAAGGATTTATATATTGATCACCTAAATCCATCAATCGAAATATATCTAAAGCAGAACCTATTTTCTTCTTTTCAAAGATCGTAGCTAAAATCTCAGTTTGAGCGTTTCCTCCACCTCTTCCCATACCAAGGAGAGAACTATCAATAACACTGACGCCTTCTTCTATTGCAGCGAGAGAATTTGCAATTGCGAGCATCAAATTGTTATGTCCATGAAATCCAATTTCTACATTAATATCATCTCGAATTGCCTTTATATATGCTCTAACATCTTCTTGGAACATTCCTCCTGCAGAATCTACCAAGCAAATTACATCAGGTTCAAAAGAGTCTGCTAATAATGCTTTTTCTCTAAATTTTTTAGGTTTTAATGCATATGACTTCATTAAATTTATTGAAATCTCTAAACCAACATCTTTAGCAAGTTTGACTGCTTCTTTAGCTTTTTCAACCTCAGAAATATTAGTACCAATTCTTATAAAATCAAGTCCCCATTCAACACTTTTCGGTATATTTTCAAGTTTTCCAATGTTAGGGATGAAAAAATGCCCTATTTTAGATTTACCCTTGAAAAGGCTAGCTGTTTTTATATATTCTTCTTCAGAATGTTTTGCAGGATTATATTGCGAACGAACTGCATCAAACCCAACACCATGACCTACCTCAATTTTTGAAATGCCTGCTTCAGCAAGTCCTTTCGTAATGAATGAAACCACTTTCTTATTGAATTGGAAATCAATTACATAACTGCCGTCTCTAAGAGTACAATCTAAAATATCTACCTTTTTCTTACTCATTTTTTTTTCCGTTTTTATAAAAAATTTTACCCTTTATGTTAATCTTTGAAATCCACTATGACAAACTGGTCCCTCAAGCTTATCTTTTACATTATTGTGTTCTATAGCGTCACTAATTATTTCAAAAACCTCACTAACGTTAGAAATATAATTATTTACATGATCCTCATTGTGACTATAACTAACATAAACACTTTGTGTGGCAAGAATACTTCTTTTAAGCATTTCTTGAGTAAATAAGGTTTTTATTTCTAAAGCATTTTCATAATTTAAAGTAAATGTAACAAGCGGATAAGGTGGTAAAACCACGCTATCTATGTTATTTTCTTTTAAAACGCTATTTAATCCATTATCTATTAATTTTCCAATTTTAGTTAAATGTTGAGGAACATTATTATCAAGCATTTTATTAATAGTAGCAATTGCTGCAGTTGGACCAACACGCTCAGTCCAATAAGTACTACTTATAAAACTTGTTTGTGCAGCATCCATAACATCTCCCCTTCCAATAATTGCTCCCATTGGATAACCATTACTCATTGCTTTTGAAAAAACAGCAATGTCGGGTTTTAAATTATACAATAAATGTTGACCTCCTACATTCATTCTCCAACCAGCGCTTATTTCATCTATTATCAATATTGCATTAATTTCATCAGCAATTTTTCGACCCTTTTTGAGAAAATCATTTTTAGGTTCTTGATGGCGCATCGGTTCCATGATAATTACTCCAATTTCATCATTTTCAACTATAGATTCCAACTTTTCTATGTCGTTATATTCAAATGGAATTGCTGTGTTTAATAGACCTCTTGGTACTCCATTTGGATCAAGTCCTTCTAAAAGGTGTCCATCTAAATTTGCATTGTCTGCTAAATTGCTTGCTAAATACCAATCATACCAACCATGATATCCACAGAAAGCTATTTTATCTTTTTTAGAATACGCTCGGGCAATTCTTATCGCGATACTAACAGATTCTCCTCCAGTTCTAGCATATCTTATCGAATCTGCCCACGGATGTAGTTTTAACAATATTTCTGCTAATTCTAAATCTTCTGGACCATTAAGAGTTGCCATTGATCCATTATCGATTACTTCTTTTACTGCATTATTAACATCATCATCAGCATACCCTAAAGTACATGTTCCAACACCCATAATTGACATATCAATAAATTGATTGTCATCAAAATCCCAAATACTTACTCCTTTTGCTTTTTTATAAAATGAAGGCCATTTATTGGGTAAAAATAATTCTGATCTCTTACTTAACAATTGAGATCCTCCTGGAAATAGTTTTTTAGCTTTATTCCACATCTCTATTCCTGTTTTACAATTCATCACTTCCCTTACACCAATAATTTCTATTAAATGAAACCTTTTTTTTTTTAAAAACGTTTTTCTATTTATACCATAAAGATGGATTTATTATTTTTTCTGGCAATTCAGAAAATTCTTCAATTATTTTCTGTTGTAAATCTTGTGGTAACGATTCCTCATCTAATAACTTTACATTTGTGGCTATCTGCTTTATTGTTTCAGATCCTATGACTAAGCTTGTTATTTCCTGAATATCTCTTATAAATAAAAAAGCAATTTTGGATATTTCTAAATTATAATCAGAAGATAATTGTCTCAGTACTTTTAATGGTTCTTTTGCTATTTTGAGATTTGCTGGTATTTTCTGTAAAGGTAAAAAAAAAAGACCTTGAAGATAAACACTTCTGGCAAAAACAATATAATTTTTAGATTTCAATTTCTTAAGAATTCCCGTTTTTATTAAACGATGATCAAAAATGTTTATTGGTATCTGAATTACATCAATATCATTAAATTTAAAAGAATATTCAATTTCTTTTGGATTGTATGACGAAATTCCAAATCTTTTAATCAGCCCTTCTTTTTTTAAGTCCCTTAAACACTCAATAACCAGACCATCCATTATTAAAACATCGGGAGCATGATGTAATAAATAAATTGGTAAATAAGGCAACTTCAAATTTGTTAAAGATTGAATTATACTTTCTTTAATAAAATTATAAACCATATCGAATGTAAGTTCCTTATTTTTTTCAATTGGAGGTAATTTTGAAGATATTATAATTTCTCCTCTAAATTCATTTGATACTGATGATATAAAGGACCCTATAATCTCTTCGCTATTCTTATATGCAGGAGCAGTATCAAACGTATTAATTCCACTATCCCATGCAAATTTTAATAGTTTTATTGCCGTTTGAAAATCTGGTTTTCCACCAACATTTGCTATCCCATAATCAAATCCAATTTGAGCAGTTCCTAAAGTTATCTTTGAAATGTTCATTGCGTTCAATAATAAAAGAGTTATTAATTTATAAGGTAATTAAATTTAATAAATACTTAGTTTAAATAGTTTATAATTTATCATTCATTTGTAAAATTAGCCGAAAAATCATTAATTCAATAGAAATTAGAATGTTAGCTTTATACGAAAATAATTCTTTTAATTTAAGGCTTCTTTAGAAAAATATTAAAGATAGATAAAAATTTTAATAATAAACATTCATATGAAATTTTGAAAATTAAAACATGAAAAGGATAATTTTACTTCACACAATCGACCAATTTAAACGATTTGATCTTTTTAAAAATAATCTAAATCCTAAAATTCCAATAGAATTTATTGCTTTTAGATTTAAATTAAGATTTTTTTTAAAAAATAAAAATATCCAATACAAAATCCAAGAACAATATATTGATGACAATCTTGGCGAAGAAATAGATAAAGTAGCATATAATATAGGAGATAATTGGTATGAAAATTTATTTCAGTTTAAAGGAATTACTTTAGGAGTGATAATCCAAGGTAGATTAAAACTTTATTTAGCAAATGTTATTAAAAATATAAAAACATTACTGAATCTTATAGAAATAGAAAAACCATTTGAAATTATTGCTTTTGAAGATTTTAATATATATGCGAAAGAATTTAATAGGGTACTTAAAAAAATTTGTTTATTGAAAAATACACCTTTAAAAATTATTCCAATAAATCACATTAATGTCTCCTCTTTTAAAAAGAAAAAATCACATAGTCTTTTAAGTATAAATGTCATTAAAGGTGTAGTAATACAAATTTTTTATAAATTCATCAATTTCTTATCTAAATTACTTTGGTTTTTTAAAACTTCAAAAATCTTTAAAAAAAATAGAAATAAGAAAAATATTCATATAATTTATAGTGTAAGATCATTACTTACCTTAGTTAAACCATTTTGTAATAAACACAATGTCATTTTATTACGATATCATATTCATAATTCGTGGATTAAATGGAATTTTAAAAATCTACTTTTTCGTAAAAAAGTAATTTTCAATCAATTTGTGGATGATTATTATAATAAGAAAACAAAATTGGAATCAAATAGATTCTTTAAGTATGTATTTCCTAAGTGGAAAAAAGTTTATAATTCTCCAGATTTTAAAAAAATATTTATTTTTAATGAGATAGATTTATTGTCTTTTGTTAAAAAAAAAGTTTATGAATATATTTTTTATAATTTTAGGGCTAAAATTGAGCTTATTATATTAGTTTATAAGATTTTGAGGAAAAATAAGCCAAATTTGCTTATTCTTTTTTCAGATACTACTGAACATACAATGCCTTACGCTCTTATTGCTTCAAAATTAAAAATTCACAGTCTTATTGTTCAACATGGAGTAATTGGAACCAAGTATGGTTATTTACCATCTTTTTCCGAAAAATTTGCCACTTGGGGTCAAATATGTAAAAATATTTTAATAGAAAATGGTTTGGAAGCTGAGAAGATAATAATTACTGGAGCTCATCGTTTAGATCGATATATTTATATCAATAATAATAAAAAATTAAAAGAAGAAATTAAAAATAGCGTTTATGAAGAGTTTAATATAGAAAAAAATAAAAAACTAATAGTTCTTGCTACAGGTCATGGAGATTTATTTAGTGGATATTCTTATTACTCAAGTGAAACTCCAAATGATGTCGAAAAAATGTATTATTGTGTCTTAAATACTGTGAAACATATACCAGATTCATACTTATTAATTAAACTTCATCCTTATGATCCTCATTCATCTCTTCCTAAAGAAATAATAAAACACTTAAGTATAAAAAATGCTACTGTGATTAAAAAAGGTAATATAGAAAATATTTTTACAGCAAGTGATTGTGTTATTACTACTACATCTGGCACCGGTTTAGAAGCCATGATGGTTGAAAAACCTGTAATTCATTTAACATTCAGAAATCTTACTCAATTATTATTTTCTTATTCCTATAACGCTGTTCATGAAGTATTTAATTGTAAAAATCTTGAAATTGTAATACGGAATGTTCTTAGAAAACCAGAAAGTCTTAGGGAAAATCAGAAGAAGTTTCTTAAAGATTATATTTTTAAACTTGATGGTTTATCAACAAAAAGAGTAATAAAATTAATAAGTGATCTTATTGAAAATTAAATTTTTAACATTCTAGATCTAAATAGTAATTTATTTTTTATAATTGAGAGAAATGTTTTAAAATATATAATGTAATAAAAATTGATATCTTAAATTTAATTCATTTTAATTTAGTAAATTAATTTATCATTCATTTGTAAAATTAACCGTTATCTTTTGTTATTAAAATTCTTTTGTTTTAAAACTACTAATCCAAGCTTATCTTTGATTTCATAAATTTTTTCATAATAACTTAAAACTGGATAATATATTTCTCTTTGATAAAAATCGTGAATGAATACAATAGAATCTGTATTCAAAAAAGGTAACACTTCCATTGCGCAAAATAACCTTGCTCTTCCATCTATCAAGACCTTATTAAATACAGGAACTCCTATTTTATGAATAAACTCTACATAATCTTTGAATTCTTCCCTTTTTGTAGGCTCTGTTCTCGGTAAATTTTGTTTTACTAGATAGAATACTATATTTGAATTAATTTGATTTTTTACTATATTAAACCATTTTTTATCATGCTCAATACTATAATATTTCTTTACAAATTTCGAAAAATAAGAAGTAGATCCTCCAGCTCCCCATTCAAGCATGAGATCATTATCAGACAAATATGATTTTATACACTCTATTTCTCTAACATTCATCATAATTTTTGTGTAATTAATTAAATCAAAGCATATTTCTTTTTTAGGTGAGTGATCGTTCTCAAAATATAAAAAAAAATTTAGGTTCTTTTCAATTCTTTTCTTATATTTTTCAAGATTTTTAGGATAATTTAAAAGAAAATCCAATCTTTTATGGAGATCTTGTTTATTATAACTCTTGATGATATAGGCTTCCTCATCATAAATAAATGATTCGGAATTTTTTAAAATTTTTGGATTAAAAAAATCCAAAAATAAAACAGGAGTTCTTAAAACCATTGAATCTAATATGGTTTTTGCATTATAAGTTAAGACAATATCCGAGGTTTTGATAATGTCAAAAATATTTACCTCTTTGATAAAGATGCCTTCATATCCTAGTTCTTTTATGATTGTTTTATAAAATAATCCATTTTCATGTGGATGAATTTTAATAATAAATTGAATATTTCTAAATGTCTTTAATACATTTACTACTGAAGTAAATATAATATTATTTAAGTCCTCAGAAATGGGATTTGTAATTAAAAGTACTTTAGTTTTATCCTTAGAAATTGTTATTTGTTTTTTAGAAAAATGATCTATAATTCTATCTATATCGTTTCGTTGTTTATTAAGAATATTTTCATATTTAAGAGACCCTTTAATAACTATCTTTTTGTCGTCTATTCCATTTTTGACCAAATAATCTTTTTCTATTATTCCATTGACACTTATTAGATCACTTAGATAATTTTGTTGTAATTTTAATTCCCACTGATTTATTGCCTTGTAGTGAATATAATATGTTGATATTTGGTATTTATCACATAATAAGATAAAAATTCTGTTTTCAACCAGTTTTTCATCTAATATTATAATTAGATTAAATTTTCTTGTTCGTATTACCCTTTCCAAACATTTATGCCAAAAAAGTATTTGAACTATATTTTTAAAGAAAATATTCTTTAAAATATTAAAAATTAGTTCCTTATAAATTAATTCTGTGTTTTTAGTAAATTTTTCCTTAATTTTTCCTTTCTTCCAATACTTTCTTAAGATAAGATTTGATCTAAGCAACAG
>SDBS01002117.1_pt1 | contig 19968 bp, 15 predicted proteins | sample 2277091 | NCBI WGS metagenome assembly SDBS01 (sample SAMN10404972, study PRJNA504765) | marine sediment metagenome | isolation source: marine sediment core GS10_PC15, 163 cmbsf | place: Arctic Ocean: Southern Knipovich Ridge | collected 2010 | reverse complement strand
AAAAAGAATGTGATTTTTGGAGTTGTAATATTATTAATCCTTATCTTAGGTATTGGAGGATATTTTTTGATTAGAGGTCCTGTTCAGAAAGAATGCAAGGTTAAAGAAGATTGTCTAGATAAGGCATGTTTTACTAAAGATTGTATTGATAATAGCTGTTCTTATTCTCAGATAATTTCTTGTTGTGGTAATGGAATATGTGAAACAGGAGAAACATATAAAGAATGCGCAGATGATTGTGTAAAAAGTGGTGTTTTAAATGAGGATGAAACATGGGGCGGGACAATCCATGTTACAGGGGATATAGATGTAATGGAAGGAGCGACTTTAACAATACTTCCAGGAACTGTTATTGAAGTAGCTTTAACTGATGACCAAAATAAAGGAAGTGATGAGCCTCAAACAGATATATATTTTCCGAAAGATCCTCCTTTTTATCACAATGAAAAAATTACGATTACTATACATGGGATATTAAATGCAGTTGGAACACCTGATAATAAAATTATATTTACTTCTATTAGTGAAAATCCTACAACTTATGATTGGTGGGGGATAGATATTTTCCATGGAAGATTAGAATATGCAATTGTTGAATATGGCCAAGGAAATGTTGGGGTTCAACAGAGTTCTGATGTTGTTATAGCTAATAATATTATTAGAAATAGTCTAGGATGTTGTATTGGTATTGGCCATTCTAATCAAGTCAGCCCGCAGATATTAAATAATGATATTTATAATTGTGGCCATGAAGGAATTGATTATGCAGGTGGTTCTGCTATAATCAAAGGAAATTATTTTCATTTGGAAAATCCAGAGATACAGCCAGATCCTTCCAGAGGGGGAGTTGGTATTGTTGTATATAAAAATACATATCCAATTATTGAAGACAATGTTTTTGAAAAACTTACACATGCAATCCTTTTTCTTAACAACGCCAAATATGAAGCAGAAGAAGGGGAAAAAGTCATACTTAGAAATAATAGAATTGAGAATAATATGATAGGAATTAGGATAAATCCTGGTTATCCAGAGGATGTAATTGTTGAAGAAAATAATCAATTAATTAATAATAGGGAAGATAGGATGCGCCTTTGACTCGTAGACAAAGAAAACGAAGAAAAGGCTCTCACGAGAATAAATACAAAACGCCCTAAGATAATATCAAAGGGCTTTTTTTATACAAAATTTTCCAATCCGTTGCAGATGGAAAAAGGGGACGCTTCACTTTTAAACAGGAAATTAGGCATTTTATCAAAGTGTTGCGCTTACTTATTGAACTCGCAAACCTGGTATTTGACAAAAAAGTAAGAACATGCTAATCTGGGGAGGAAAGTTCTTTGAAATAAAGCGTTTAGAGCGATTCTTGGTGAATTGTCGACCTTTATAGGAACAGTAAAGTTAGAGAAAGGAAGGATGTTATGCTTAAATGGATGAAAGATGTGGGAAAAGAAATTGAGGGGATTCTGGAGGCTGATGTTGATGCTAGGGATAAAACATTATCCGAAGTAGAATCAGACGACAATGTTGTTGGCGAGGTTCCTCTAGACCTGAGGAAGCTCTTAGTTCTTTCAAGGCAATACAAAAAACGGTCAGCGGAAGCTGTTACTGCTGCGGAGTTCGCCACGGAAGAAGGGAAGATTGCTGAGAATCAGGAAGTCGTTCTGGCATCCAAGACAAAATCACGCTTGCTAAATGAGATTTTTTGGATGTCCATAAGAGAGATGTTCACTCTTTGGGGGGAGGAGAATTCCAGTCTGGGCATCAAGAGAGGGTGGAAGGTGGTTGTCTGTGCGGAAGATGACGATGGATGCTCATGTTTAGGGTGCACTCTCAGGCGTGCGATTCTTGGCGGGTAAAGTACGCACTCTTCAATATGCCTTTAGTAAGTTCTTACAGGAATTTACTAAAGGCTTTTTTATTTGACATATTTAAATAATGGGTGTTATGATATTATATTGTTCTTTCCCAATAAATCCGACATAAAATAGAAATACAAAGGAGAAAAAATGGACAGAGGAATTATAGCTATTTTGAGATTACGATTGTATGGAGGTTATGCAACTCCTGCACCTCCAGTAGGACCCGCACTGGGTCAGCACGGAATAAATCTTGGCCAATTTTGCCAGCAGTTCAATCATCAAACCGAAGAACAAGCTATGGAAATGCTTCCCGTAGTAGTGACAATTTATGATGACAAATCTTTCAGTTTTGTCGTAAAAACACCAACCACAGTATATTTACTCAAGAGGGCTGCTGGGATCAGCAAAGGCTCTGAACGGCCCAGTACTCAGAAGGCCGGATCTATTACTCAAGATCAGCTTGAGAATATTGCGAGAACCAAAATGCCAGATCTTAATACCTCAGATTTGGGAGCTGCGGTAAGAACGGTTAAGGGAACAGCCCGAAGCATGGGCATAGAAATAAGACAATAGCGTTTTTGTATTTCCAATGCCCCGAGATGATATCAAGGGGCTTTTTTTATACAAAATTTTCCAATCCATCGTAGATGTTGTCAAAAGGATAATTTTATGCTACCTTCTTATATCGTGTTAATTTAAAGGTTCTTTTAAAATTAGAAAGGGAAACGAAAATGGAACAGAAAGAAAAATGGGCACTGATTTCAGTGTACGACAAGAATGGAATTATTGATTTTGCAGGGAGGCTTATGAAAATGGGCTGGAAAATAATATCTTCCGGCGGAACCGCAAGGAAGTTGGCAGGCGCAGGCATCGAAGTAAAAGACGTGGCTGACTGGGTTGGCGGCAAAGCCATACTCGACCATAAAGTGGTCACTCTTTCCAGAGAAGTGCATGCAGCTCTGCTTGCCGACACAAAGCTGCCGGAAGAAATGCAGACAATAGTAGACATGGATCTTGGCATTATAGACCTGGTGGTCTGCGATTTCTATCCGCTGGCCACTGAGATAGCCAAACTGCCACTAGAAAATAGCGTAACAGAATTTAATGGGTATGTCGAAAAGGTCATAGAGCAAACCGATATCGGAGACCCGACAATGGTGCGATCCGGAGCAAAAGGCGGCAGGACTGTGATATGCCGAACTCAAGATAGGGAACCTGTGCTCAGAGAGCTGGAAGAACATAAAACCATTTCAAACAGCACACGACAGAAACTCCGCGCCACCGCTGAATACGTGGTTGCCGGCTATTGCCTGGATTCGGCAAGATTTCACGGCAATGTTGGTTGGGACTTAGTGCATGGATACGTTCCGCCGTCAAATGAACCGACATGCAGCCGGTTCAATGGCATGGTCGGCGAATTGGTTCAGACATGCAGATACGGCGAGAACGCATGCCAGTCTCCTGCAGGGCTCTATAAAGCAGCAGGATGTGACGACCCGCTCGTTATTGACAAATTTAAGGGTATTGGGGATAGCCCTGCTCCCAGCTTCAACAATTATTGCGACATTGACCGTCTTCTGCAGACCATGTCACACATTGAAGCGGTTTACAAGGATATGCTATCAGGCCACACGCCGAACATCATGGTTGGTGTCAAGCATGGTAATCCGTGCGGAGCAGCGGTCAGCATCCATTCAACTGCCAATAAGCAGATTAGACTGGCCAAAGATACGATTATGGGGGACAGCCTGGCCATTTTCGGCGGTTGGATAATGACTAACTTCATGCTGACAGACGAAATCCTTGAAGCAATCGCCAGGACAGGAATGAAAGGCGGCAAGACGAGGTTATTGGACGGTATTATAGCGCCTTGCGCAGATAAAGAAGCGATTGATTTGTTCAAAGAAATCAAAAGCATCCGTCGTCTATTGGTCAATCCCGCAATTGAAATGGGAATCAAATTGGACACTGCACCAAGAATTAGACCTGTCCGGGGCGGGTTCCTCATGCAACCGAACTATACGTTCGTGCCGGATTTCACGAAAATGGAAGTGTACGGAAGGCGCCACAAATCGTATGAGGATAGCCTGGCTCTTGCATGGGCAATTGGCTGCACATCCAACAGCAACACAATCACCATTGTCAAGAACAAGATGCTGATTGGCAATGGCGTTGGCCAGACGGCAAGAGTATGGGCTGCAAAGCTTGCAACGAACCGGGCAATCGATCTCAAACATGAGAACATGCTCAAAGGCGCTGTGGCCTATAGCGACAGCTTCTTCCCATATCCGGATGCTGTTAATGTTTTGATCAAGTATGGTATCAGAGCCATATTCAGCACGAGCGGAAGCAAGGCTAAGGGTGGCGGCGATACAGAAACCATCAAGGCATGTAAAGGAGCAGGCGTAACACTTTATATGCTGTCAGACAGAGAAGCCAGAGGTTTCTTCTCGCATTAAAAAAAAGAAAAAAGAAGTAATTTAAAAAAACATAGGCGAGAAACAAATAGTTTCTCGCTTTTTTTATACAAAATTTTCCAATCCGTTGCAGACGGCGTGTTTTTTTTTGACAAGACGGTTGATATTTGATATACTATTATATCAATAAGTACATTATAAGCATTTGTTCTTTTAAAGGAGCTTAAAATGGAAAATCAAGAAATAACATTAGAGCAATGTCCTAAATGTAAATCTTTGGGGACTACTGAGACAAGGCGTTACTGGGACATGGATCGTGATTCTGTTGAAGACGTTTTTGTAGCATTCCAGAAGTGTGAAGGATGCGGTCATGCTTGGGAAAGAATATTAGACCGGAAACCAAAATGCCAACCTAAAAAAGTAGCCCCAGAGTAAATTAGCCCGTTTAAGGAAAACCTCACGGGCTTTTATTTTTGAAAATCTTTGTTAATATAAGTTATAGAATTATGGCTAAAAATATTAACTGGCTTAAGCTTTGCTTAGCAGCCAAATCAAAATTCTGGGAGGTGAAAAATAAAACCAAGAACCTAGAATTTTGGTTGATAGGAGGAATAAAAACCGGATTAATTCTGACTCTTTTTACTCCTCTAATTGTCGGCCCCTTTGGTATTACTTTTTCAACTTATCCAAAGGCGGTTTTTTTTCGCACATTAGTAGAAATTATATTTATTCTTTATTTGCTATTAATCTTTTTTAAACCCGAGTATCGTCCAAGAATTTCGCTGTTAGTTATAGTAACATCTATTTTTGTAGGAATACTTATTTTAAGCGGTTTAATGGGTATAAGTTTTTATAGTAGTTTTTTCGGAGAACTGCATAGGGCGGAGGGGATAGTTTTACATATTCACCTGCTGGTATTTTTCCTGATTCTTATTAGTGTTTTTCGCAAGAAAGAAGATTACAGCTCGCAGTCGGAAAATTCCTCGTCTGTACCTTCTGTTCCGCGAACAATTCCTCAAGGGTTTAATCTCTTTCGAATAGCCCTAATAGTTAGCGGGATATCAGCTTTGGCAGGAATTTGCCAAAAACTTGGCATTTTTTCCTTTTATGGTCTAACTTCCCCTGATAGAATATCAGGCACATTTACTAATCCAGATTTTTTTGCTCCTTATTTGGTTTTGGCTATATTTCTTGGGATGTTTGTTCTGACAATAGAAAGGAGAAAGATTTTTAAAATTGTTTGGATATTAATTTTGGTTTTAAATTTTTCTACCTTAATTTTATCCGGAACAAGAGGGGCCTGGGTTGGAATGGGAGCAGGCATTGTCTCGCTTTTTTCTTTTTGGCTTTTTTATTCAAATGTAAAGCAAAAATTAAGAAAGGTGGTTCTTTTTGGAGTTTTGTTTTTTCTCATTTTTGTTCTTCTAATAATTTTGAATCAAAGCCAACTTTCCATAGATCAAAATTATTATTTTCAAAGAGCAATGAGTATTCCTGATATAAATCAGATTTCTAGTCGTTTTCCTGCCTGGAATATAGCCATTGAGGCATGGAGAGAAAGGCCGATTTTAGGATGGGGGCCAGAATCTTTTGGTTTTGTGTATGATAAATTTTTTAAAGCAAGCTATCTTCAACAAGTTCCCGAGAATATTTTTTTTGATCGCACCCATAACAAAATTCTAGGCCTTATGGCAACTACTGGAATTCTTGGAACGCTAAGTTATCTTTCGATTTTTTTCGTTCTTTTCTACCTGATTTTTAAATATAACAAGTTTCAGAGAAACAAAAATCAATCAGGCGCTTTCTCAAGTTTGATTTTAGCCGCTCTTCTTATTGGCTATTTTGTTCAAAACCTCTTTATTTTTGACACGATTAGCACTTACATAATTTTCTTTTTAATTATAGGATTTGTTAATAATAATTTTAAAACTAAAGAAAAAAGCAAAGAGAAAAAATTAGAGGAGGGTCAATCTCAATTCTTAACTAATAAAAACCCAAAAAGGTTTTCTCAAAAACTTATAAATATCTTCTTGATTTTTTCCTATATTTGTTTTTCTTTAATAGCTTTTTACCAACTAAATTTTAAACCAACAAAAGCAAGCCTTATGATTATTCAGGGCGGGAGATTAGAAAGAAAAGACCTTAATCTATCTCTTTCCTACTATAAAAAAGGAATGACTCAGAACACGATTTTTGACGGAGATTTTAAAATGGAAGCAACACAAAGATTACTCACTATTTTTGAAAAGGAGTGGGCGAAAGAATCGCGGCAAGGAATGTTAGAAATTCTCGCCGGCTTAAAACCTTTTTTTGAAGAAGAATTGGAGAAACCCGATAGAGTTTCCAATCTTTATATAATCCTTTTTGGAATTAACGAAAAACTTCATATGTTTGCCAGAGACCCCATTGCTATTGAAGATATGGAAAAGGTTTTAAAAGAGGCCTTAGAAGTTTACGACCAAAGGCCTCAATTTTATCAGCTAATGGGAGTGGCAAAAATATTCAAAGGAGATTGGCAGGCAGGAGAGGTCTTTTTCCAAAAAGCTTTTGAGCTGACTCCTAAACGATTAAAGGATGAAATAGCTATTCTTAAAAATTTAGGAGGAGCTTATCGCAGAGCTGGCAATGAGCCAAAAGGAGCTGAGCATCTCAAAAGGGCTTTTGATATTGATTATTCTTTGAAGAAACTTACTATTTCACTTTCTGGAATTTCGCCAGAAGAACTTCAGAAAAAAAGAGACAGGAGTTGGGGAGATATGCTTTTTGCAGAAGAATTAGCTCTTATGTATTATCTCAAACTTAATGATTTTGATACTTGTCGCGAGATATACGAGAAAGCAATAAAAATCTATCCAGAGCATCAAGAATATCTCCAATCCCACTTAGAAACTCTAACAAAAGATAAAGAGAAAAAATAGAAATCATTGCTGGTTTGAGTTTTGCACAGGTTGTTTTATTTTTAATGTGGTAAAATAAGATAATTTAATAAAACAAAATAGTTTAATGGTTAGGATTATAAAAAATAATCTGGGGAATTTTTTAGTAATTTGTCTGATTTTTTTGACAATGACAATTTGGATTTTTTCCGGAAAACCCCAGATTTGGAAAAAGCCAGCATTTCCGCCGGAAATTCAAGAAGTGAGAGCGGAAACACAAACATACGACACGGGTAGTGGAAATTGGAATAGCCCTGTGTCTGCGACTGTTACTGTTGAGTGTTGGGGCGGTGGCGGCGGCGGAGGAGGCGGCGGCGGAACCAATAAATACGGCGGCGGCGGAGGAGCCGGCGGACAATATGCTGTCATGGAAGTTGTTGTTGTTCAGGGCCAAGATTATGCCTACTCTATAGGAGCTGGCGGGACAACACTTGCCAAAACGGATGGCGGCACAGGCGGTGAAACAACTTTTGGAGGGACAACAGTTGTGGCTAAGGGTGGCGCGGGTGGAATAAGGCATGATGGAGGAGCAGCGGGAGGTGTTGGGTCAACCACAGACGGAGTAGGCACTACAGTTTACGCCGGCGGAAACGGTGCCAATGGAGCAACTACTTATTCGGGTGGCGGCGGAGGTGGTGCGGGTTCAAGTGGAACAGGCGATAATGCTGTAACTACAACTGGCGGAAGCGTTACAGCAGAAAATGGCGGTACTGGCGGTAATGGTGTGACTGGTAACTCTGCTGCTGGTGGCGCTGGAGGCAATTATGGCGGCGCAAGCGGTGGCGCTACAAAAAATGGCCTTTCTGGCATAGGCGCGGGCGGATACATGGTCATTACTTGGGAGGCCGTGGCGGTTTATTCTGTTACTATTAATACTGCGCCTGTTACCTATGGAATAGTGGCTCTTGGCGCTACCAATGATACAGTTGCCGAAGGCGAGACCCAGATTGCCGAGAACAATGGGACCACTGCCGCGAAATTTAATATCAAAGGGTCAAACTCTGTTGACTGGACAATAATAACAGGAGTTCCTACTGGCGAAAACTATCGGCATAGATTTGCTACGGAATCAGGAACATGGACAGCCCTCGATTTAAACTATCAAACCCTTGTTGCCAGTATTGCCCAGGACGCTACCCAAGGATTTGATTTAGAGATTTTAATATCTACTGGCACTGCTATTGAAACTCAGCAGAATGTTAATGTGTGGATTCAGGCAATTCAGCCATAGAGTGGGGTGTGGATAACTTTATTAACAGAATGTGTTACAATCTAATAATTAATAAAAATAATTATAAAAAGGTCGAGTTTTATTATCTTAAGAAAACAGTTTTATCTGTATGATATAATATGAAATCCTTAATTATAACTATTACTATTTTGGCTTGGGTTGGTATGATAGTAGGGATAGTGACTTTAGCTGCTGATGAAGGCACGGTTGCAGCCACTGTTACGGCTCAACAGATTTCAATTGTCGTAACTCCTGGAAGTGTTGCCTATGGATCAGTGTCTCTTGGCGCTACTGATGATACAATTGCTACAGCCGAGCCTCAGTGGGCCGAGAACAATGGAAACGCTACCGCGGACTTTAATATCAAAGGGTCAGACTCTGCTGACTGGACAATAATAACAGGAATTCCTTCTGGCGATGATTATCGGCATAGATTTGCTACGGATACAGGAACATGGGCAGCCCTTGACACAAGCTATGTGGACTTTCTTGATGATGTTGCTCAGAGCGCCACCCAAGGATTTGATTTAGAGATTTTGATATCTACTGGCACTGCTATTACTGTTGAGCAGAATGTTAATGTATGGCTTCAGGCAGTTACTCCATAATTGGTAAATTCATATTTACACTCATAAATTCGTAGGACAACTTCAAATTCAAACTATTCTGTGATAAAACATTATCTCTGGAGATAATGTTTTGGTTGTAAGCAATCTACAATGAAATGCAAAAATTTAAGGTTTTTATAATTTGTGTTATTTTAATTTTGCCTTTGGCGATTTTTGCCAGGATTGGCGCAGGAATAGGCACAGGCAAAATAATAATAGAGGAACCTTTAAAAGCAGGACAGATACACAACCTTCCGCCTTTAGTTATTTTTAATACCGGAGACGAACCCTCTACATATACCATAGGAGTGGAGTATCATAGGGACCAGCCTGAACTTAAGCCAGCCCTGGAGTGGTTTCGTTTTGAGCCCTCTAGTTTTAATTTGGAACCCGGGGAAGTGCAGAAAGTAACAGTTGAACTGATTCTGCCCTTAAAAACTGAACCCGGGGATTATTTTGCCTATCTGGAGGGCCAGGCAACTTCAAAAAAGCAAATTGCTGGCGGCGTCATAGTGGGAGTGGCAGCAGCAGCTAAACTTTACTTTACCGTAACTCCTGCTAACCTCTGGCAGGCTATTTATTACCGGTTTCTTTCTCTTTGGAAAAAGTACTTTCCTTGGAGTTTAATTATTTCAATTCTGATAGCTGGAGCTGTAATTATTGTTCTATTTAGAGCTTTCTTTAAGAAGTTTTTTAAACTCAATATTAAAATCAGTAAAAAATAAAAAAGAGGATAAAATTTAATTTCCCTAAAATGAATGGAAATAGGAAGACCCCAATTTTTATTATCTTGTTGTTGCTTATATTTACCGTCGTTAGTGCGGCGGTTTTTATTACTCATAATGTTCAGGCCCAGACGTCTAGCGTCATGGCTACGGTTAGAATAATTGTTTGCGGCAATGGAATTGCTGAAACGGATGAAGAATGCGACAGAACTGATTTAAAAAGCCAAACTTGCATAGGGTTTGGCTATGGTGGTGGCACTTTAATCTGTGATAATGCTTGTGATTTTGATATTTCTAGTTGTACTATCGGAGGGGCTCCTATAGGCGGTGGTAGCAGTAGGCGAATTGCAACTAAAGTTATTTTTCAAGGAAAAGCTTATCCAAATTCTTCAATTACAATTTTAAAAGATGGCGAAGTAACAACTGTTGTTACGGCGGACTCTAATGCAGATTTTAGAGCAGAAATTACCGATTTAACTGCTGGAATTTATACTTTTGGTCTTTGGGCTGAAGATAAAGATGGGATAAGATCTATTATTTATACTTTAACCTTTCGTGTTCAAGCAAGCACTATAACTACGGTTAGTGGAATTTATTTACCTCCAACTATTGATATTGATAAAACCAGACTTCAAAAAGGAGAAATTTTAAATATTTTTGGCCAGACCATACTAAATGTAGAAGTTGACGTTTATATTTTTTCTGAAGAAATTATAGAAAAAACCCAGGCTGACGAAATTGGAGCCTGGCTTTTGCTTTTTAATACCCAGGTATTAGAAGATGGTTCTCATATTGCCAAAGCTCGGTTTCAATTAAATGATGAAGAAAGAAGCGGATTTAGCGAGGCCTTAAGTTTTTATATAGGGGAGGGAGGACCAGAAATTATTTTTTCTGATGCTGATTTTAATAATGATGATAGAGTAAGTTTAGTTGATTTTAGTATTTTGCTTTATCATTGGGGGACAGATAATGTCCGTTGCGATTTGAACAGAAATGGGGTAGTAGATCTGTCAGATTTTTCAATAATGCTTTACCACTGGACAGGATAAATAAAAATCAAAAAGGAATGAGTTTCTTGCAAACAAGAGCAAAAATCAAAATGACAAATCAAAAATCAAAAATTATTGTCTTAATTATTGGTTTTGTTTTATTTCCTGCTATTACTCTTGGAGCCAGATTATATTTAGAGCCGGCTGAAGAAGAATATCATAGAGAGGATGTTTTTATAGTGAGAGTTAAGCTTGATTCTGAAGGAGAATATATTAATACAACCAAGGTTAATTTAACCTTTTCCCAAGAGGTTTTAGAAGTTAAGGATTTTAGTCAGGGAAACTCAATTTTGACTTTATGGATTGAAGAGCCGAGCTTTTCAAATCAAGCCGGCACGATTTCTTTTATTGGAGGAATACCTGGCGGCTATTTAGGAGAGGACGAATCTTTGGGGAAAATAATATTTAAAGCTAAAAAAGAAGGAAGAGGAGAAATTCAGTTTCAAGAGGACTCCCAAGTTTTATTAAATGACGGTTTTGGAACCGAAGCTGAATTGAAAAAGCAAGGAGCTACTTTAAATATTTTAGCTGAAAAATTGAAAGCTCCTAAAGACGAATGGCTTGGAGAACTTAAAAAAGATAACATGCCTCCAGAACTTTTTGAAATAAAAATCCATCAAGATCCAGCCATTTTTGAAGGCAAACATTTTATTATTTTTTCTACTACTGATAAACAAACAGGAATAGATTATTACGAAGTGAAAGAGGGCGAAAGAGATTGGAAAAAAGCTAAGAGCCCTTATTTGTTGGAAGACCAGACTCTTAAGAGTATAATAAAAGTGAAAGTAGTTGATAAAGCGGGCAATGAGATAATCGCTGAATATGTTCCTTTAAAGAAATCATTTCCTTATTGGATAATTATTTTGATTTTAGCAGGAGTAGGAGTAATTTGGTGGATAATCCAAAAATTGAGATATGGGAAAAAATAATAAAAAAACTATTTGGCTTAGCTCAGGTTTAGCGTTATTGTTTAGCGCCAGTTTAGCGTTGCCGGTTTTTGCCGGCAATGCTTCTTTGTCAATTTTTCCTCAAACAGGAACTTTTACCGTAGAAAATACTTTTGAGGTTTCTGTATTTTTAAATACAGGAGGAAATGATGTTAATGCGATAAAGATAGATTTAAGGTTTGACCCGGAGAAACTAAGAGTAGTAACTTCTGCTGAAGGAATTTCTTCTGTAGAGGAATGGATTTTCCCTCCCAGTTTTTCAAACCAAAAAGGAATCATAACTCTGCAAGGAGGATTTCTCGGCAAGGGGATTAATACTTCTGAAGGTTTGATTACAGTTATAGTTTTCAGAGCTATATCTTCCGGGGAAACTACTGTGGAATTTCTTGATTCTTCCCAAATCCTTTTAGCTGAGAGTGGCGATAACGTTCTTAGTTCGGTTAATAGGGGAGTGTATAATATTATTCCTTCTCCTCCGATTGGTCCTAGACTTTTTTCTGAAACTCATCCTGACCAAAACAAATGGTATAGGAATCCCAATCCCACTTTCTCTTGGGATAAAATAGAAAAGGTAGAGGGTTATAGCTACGAACTAAATGACGATCCTTATGGAGAACCGAATAATACCATTGATAGTGAATCTGCTCCAATTTCTTTCGAGGAAATACGGGAAGGAATTCAATATCTTCATCTAAAAGCAAAAAAAGAAGGTGTTTGGGGTGGAACCAGTCATTTTAAAATAATGATTGATAAAACTCCGCCCGAGGAATTTAAACCACATTTAGAAATTTTAAGTTTAAACTCTGGTTATGTAACGGTTTGTTTTCATCCCATAGATTCGCTTTCCGGAATTGATCATTATAGGATTAAGATAGCAGATTATACTGATCCTGAAAATATAATCTGGACAAGCTGGATGCACGCAGACAGTCAATTTGAATTAAATACAAAAAAAAGAGGGGTTTTTGAGGTATTTATAAGGGCTTTTGATAAAGCTGGTAATTTCCGAGAAGAAGAAATCCAAGTAAGGATTTTTAGTCCTAATTTAGTTGTGATAAGCGGAGGGGTTCAAATTAGAGGATTATTTCTGCCATGGTGGTTGATAGGCCTGTTTTTAGGAATTATTTTTTTGGGAGCAGGATATGTAATATTTAAAATAATAAAGAAAAAATCAGCGCTTTTAATGGTTAATCTGGAAAAAGAAATAAAAGAAGCGGAAAAAGAAATTGAAGATGTAAGAAAGGCAAAAGAAAAACTAACAAGGATACGGCTTTTAGAAGAAAGAGGAAGAAAAGAATGGGAACGGCTAAAGGGTAAATTAGGTAAAATAATAAAGTCCACAGAAGATAAAAAAGATGAATAAAAGAATCGTTAGTTTAGTTAGCCTCAGTTTAGCGTTTTTGTTTAGCGTTTGTTTGACGATGTCCGCAGAAGCCGACGGCGCTTCGCTTTATCTTTCTCCTCAGTCAGGCACCTTTTTTGTTGGCAGTACCTTTACGGTATCCATTTATGCAAATACCAAAGGAAATGAAATTAATGTAGTGGAAGTTGATTTAAAGTTTCCTCCTAATCTTCTTCAGGTAACTTCTCCCACTGCTGGCGAATCTTTTGTTTCTGAGTGGCTTTCTCCTCCTAGCTATTCTAACATCAAAGGAACTATTTCTTTTCAAGGAGGAATACCAGGGGGAATTACTACTTCAGCCGGCCTAATTTCCACTATTACTTTTAGGGCTAAATCATCTGGCTCGGCTAAAGTAGAATTCTTAGAATCTTCAAAAGTTCTTCTTAATGATGGAAAAGGAACTTCTATTTCCGTTACTACAATTGGAGGTCTTTATGAAATCTTAATTCCTCCTCCCGAGGGACCAAAAATTCTCTCGCCAACCCATCCTGACTCTGATATTTGGTATAGAGACAACAGCCCGTCTTTTAGCTGGGATAAAGGAAACGGGGTAACTGATTTTAGTTTTAGTTTTTCTCAAAATCCTCAAGAAAACCCAGATGATGCCTCGGAAGGAGATATTAATTTCAAATCTTATACAGAAGTATCAGATGGAATTTGGTATTTTCATCTACGGGCCAAAAAGAGAGATGTTTGGGGAAAAACCAGTCATGCTGCAGTAAAAATAGATGTCAGTCCGCCTCAAGAATTTAGTCCCAAAGTTGATACTTATTCTCGCTTTGTCTATTTTGAAACTGAAGATATCCATTCAGGAATTGATTATTACGAGGTTAGTGTAAGAGATATTACTAAAGCTCCATTGGATCAACCATTTTTTATTGAAGCTGTTTCTCCTTTTAAAATTCCTTATGAGGAGTCAGGAAGATATAGTGTTGTTGTTCGGGCTTTTGATAAAGCGGGAAATTGGCAGGGAGAGGAGGTTAAATTCCGAGTGATTACTCCACTCGTTTCTTATATTGAAGGACAAGGAATTCAATTTAAAGGAATTCTTTTCCCTTTAATAGTATTTTATCTCATTGGATTTGTTTTAATTGGAGGAGTTGGATACCTGATTTTTTTACTTTTCAGAAGAGGAGGATTGGGATTTAGAAAGGGGATAAAAGAAATTGAAGAGGCGCTAACTGAAATTAGAAAGATTGAAGAAAGAGAAAAGGAAATGAAGGAACTAAAGGGAAAATTTGAAGAAGAAAAAGAAAAATTAGAGGAAAAATTAGGAAAGGAAGAAGAAGAAATAAAATAAGCATTATGTATAAAAGACTTGTTTTACCAATAATTTTGCTTCTTATCTTTGGATTATTTTATGGGATGGATGTTCTTGGAGAAGAAGAGAGAGGATCTTCGCTTTATCTTTCGCCGAAAAGCGGTACTTTTTATGTGGGGAGTACTTTTGATATCTCAATATTTGTAAATACCGAAGGGAACAGCATTAATGCTGTTCGGGTAGATTTAAAATTTCCTCCCAACCTCCTTCAAGTAACTTCTCCTACTGCTGGCAGCTCCTTTATTTCGGTTTGGGCAGACCAGCCATTTTATTCTAACAAAGAGGGCATTATCAGTTTTAAAGGAGGGGTGCTTTCTCCTGGGATTAACGCTTCAGCTGGTTTGGTCTCAACAGTTACTTTTCGGGCTAAGGCCTCGGGCACAGCTTTTATTTCTTTCTTAGAATCATCTCAAGTTTTGCTTGCTGACGGCAAGGGAACAGATATTCTTAAAACCACTATGATCGGGGAGTATATACTGATAATTCCTCCACCAGAGGGTCCCAAAGTTTTTTCTTCTACTCATCCAAGCTTAACTACATGGTATAAAGATAATAACTCGAGTTTTTATTGGGAAAAAGAAAGCGGAGTTGCTGATTTTAGCTATAGCTTGGATCAAGATCCCCAGGGAATTCCTGATAATGTTCCTGAGGGAAGCCAAAACACAGTTGCTTTTAATGATGTTGGAGATGGAGTTTGGTATTTTCATATTAAGGCTAAAAAAGATAATGTCTGGGGCGGAGTGAGTCACTATCCTGTCCAAATTGATACTACTTCTCCCAGAGAGTTTAGCATTGATATTGAAAGAATAGGAAGAATAACTGGACTGAGATTTTTTGCTTATTTTTCTGCTAATGACTTAGCTTCAGGAATTGATTATTATGAAATCAGCATAGTTGACCTCTCGGATCCTCAAGCAAGCGCCAACCCATTTTTTATTGAAGTAGTCAGCCCTCATCAAATTCCCTATGAAGGAATAGGAAAATATGCCATTTTAGTAAAGGCCTATGATAAGGCAGGGAATTTTACTGAAAGCAAATCGGTTTTAACTGTTGTCAGCCCTTTTGTTTCTTATACAGAAAAAGGGATCCGGCTTGGATTTTTATTTCTACCCTGGTGGCTAATTTATTGTTTGATTGGAGCTTTATTAATTTTGATGGCTTTTGGGGCTTACCGTATCTTAAAGAAAAAGAACTTGGCCGGGATGTTGAAAAAAGAAGTGGCTGAGGCGGAAAAAGAAATTGAAGACGTCAAGAAATTAGAAAAGAAAATTTGTAAAACAAGGACCCTGGAAGAAGAGATAAAAAGAGAATCAGAAAGGTTATCCGAAAAATTAAAAGGCGATAAAAATGAAGATAAAAAAGATGAGTAAAAGAATCTTTATTTTATTTAGCGTTAGTTTAGCGTTTTTGTTTAGCGTTTGTTTGGCAATGCCGACTTTTGCCGGCGAGGCCTCGCTTTACCTTTCTCCGGCTTCTGGTACTTTTTATCTTGGCAGTACTTTTGATATTTCTATATTCTTAAATACTGGGGGAAACGATGTTAACGCCGTAAAAGTAGATTTAAAATTTGATCCGAGAAAACTTCAAATAGCCAGTCCGACAGCTGGGAAATCATTTATTTCGGTCTGGGTTTCCCAACCGACCTATTCCAACATTAATGGCACTGCTTTCTTTCAGGGGGGAATACCCTCTCCGGGAATTAATACTTCTTCTGGTTTAGTTTCTACGATTACTTTTAGAGCTGTGGCTCCAGGAGAAACCTCTGTTTCTTTTTTGGATTCTTCTCAAGTCCTTTTAGATGATGGAAGGGGAACTGATATTCTAACTTCTCTGGGAAGAGGAGTATATACAATTATTATTCCTCCACCAGAGGGTCCCAAAGTTTTTTCTTCTACTCATCCTGACCAAAACAAATGGTACAAAGACAATAATCCAACATTTTCCTGGGAAAAAGAAGAAGGAATAACTGATTTTAGCTATAGTATTGATAATGATTTTCAAGGGGTGCCAGATAACACTCCCGAGGGAGACCATACCTCAGTTTCCTATAGTGATCTGGAAGACGGATTTTGGTACTTCCATGTAAAAGCCAAAAAGGGAGATATCTGGGGAGGAACAAGTGATTATTTGGTTCAAATAGATGCCACTTCGCCGGCAGACTTTACCATTGTCTTTGAGCCGGTCTTAAGATCTCCAAATCTTACTTCCAGAGAGCCAATACTTTCTTTTATCACTACTGATGCTCTTTCCGGTTTAAATCATTATGAACTGAAAGTTATTAATCTTAATAAAGAAAAAACAGAAACTGGATTTTTTGTAGAAATAGCTAGTCCATATAAGCTGCCTCGTCTTGAGCTGGGAGAATATCAGATAGTAGTGAGAGCTTATGATTTATCTGGTAATTGGCGGGATGTTTCCCAGAAAATTGAAGTTATTGAGCCTGGAAAAATATTTTATATTATAAAGGGAGGAATACATATTTTTGGCATTTTTCTTTCTTGGTGGAAAGTGATTTTGATTCTTTTGCTCTTAATTATTTTTATCCTGGGATTTATACTCTTGTGGCGCAGAAGGCAGAGAAGTGTTTATCAGAGAAGAAAACTTTTAATAGGAATAAAAAAGAAGACAAAAGAAAACGAAGAAGAAATTAAAAAAAGATTAGGAAAAACTTAGATATGAAAAAAACAATAATTTTAATTTCAACCGCCATATTATTTTTCTCGCTTGTTTCATTTGCTCAGGCTGCTTCTCTTTTCTTTTTCCCTGAAAGCGAAAGTTTTGAAGTTGGAGATACTTTTTCAGTGGAATTAGCAATAAATACAGATGGTATTTCTATTAACTCTGCCAGAGCTGTTATTTATTTTCAGTTAAATAAATTAGAAGTGTTAAGTATTTCAAAAGAGGACTCTATATTCGTTCTTTGGCCAGAAGAACCTATTTTTTCTAATTCCTCTGGCGAAATATCGTTTTCTGGGGGACTGCCTCATCCTGGTTTTACTGGAATAGGAAATATAATTATTATAAATTTTAAAGCTAAACAAGAGGGAACAGCTGTTCTTGTCCTGGACCAAGGGCAGGTTTTAGCTGATGATGGTATGGGAACGAACATTTTGGCTTTTGTTAAAGGAGCAAATTATTCTATAGAAAAAGCAGCTCTGATTGAAAGCCCCCAGATTGTTATTCATCCTGAGACCTATATTTCTGGAGAAGAAACGCTTTATATAGGAGGAACTTCTCTTCCCGAAGTTGAGATTGTGGTTTCTTTAGAAAAAGACGGCAAAGAAATAAAAACCTGGCAAACCACAAGCAATAGTCAGGGGGAATGGTCTCTGCTTATAAATGAACTAATTAAATCCGGCACTTATTATTTATTAGCTCAAGCTAAGGATGAGAGAGGGGTGGCAAGTAATCCATCAGAGAGCTATAAAATTGAGATATTATTGAGTGGTTTGTCTTTGGGGCCGATTATTGTCTCTTTTAGAAATTTGGTTTTATTTTTGACCTTAATTTTAATTTTGGTAGTTATTATAGCTATTTATTTTGTTTGGAAAAGCAGACAAACTAAAAAAATTCTTCAGAAAGAAATCAAAGAAGCGAAAGAAAGTCTTCACCGCGGCATTGGTATTTTAAGAGAAGAAATAGAAGACAGAGTTCAGTTGATGGATTCTAAGCCCGGATTTAATCCAAAAGAAGAAGAAACTTGCCAAGAGCTAAAAAAGACCTTAATGACCATCGAAAAATCTGTTAGCAAAGAAATCCAAGACATAGAAAAGGAATTGAAGTAAGCTATTGCTTTTTAAGAAGTGATTGGGTAAAATAATCATATTGATAAGAACCATATATGGCATGGCAAAAAAGAAGAAAACCAAAAAATTAAAGATGAAAAAGAAAAAGCCAAGGATAAAAAAGAAAATTAAAAAACCTGCCAAGAGAAGGCCTGTTTCTCGTTCGTCTAAACCGAAGTTGCTGAAAAGAAAGAAGGTCAGGATTAAGTCCAAAACAAAAAAGAAAGTCATTACTAAGCCCAAAGCAAGAAAGAGAATTAAGACAAAGAGAAAGGTTAAGCCGCCTGTTTCTGATCCGACAATTCATAAAACTAAAATCAGGGTGATTGGAATTGGTGGAGGAGGCGGTTCAATTGTTTCAGAAATTGTTTCCAGAATAAAAAGGGCGGATTTTGTTGTAGCTAACACTGATGCTCGAGCATTAAGGGGAATAAAAAAAGTAAAGCGGTTCCAATTCGGTCAGGATTTAACACATGGTCTGGGAACCGGAATGAATACAGAGGTCGGAGAGTTAGCCGCCCAAAATGAGAAAGAAAAAATAAAAAAGCTTTTTGAGGGGCAGGATCTTTGCATCATGGTGATTTGTTTAGGAGGAGGCACAGGGTCAGGAGCCGGTCCTATTTTTGCCAAGATTTCAAAAAAAATAAATTGTCTTACTTATGGAATTTTTACCTTGCCTTTTGAGTTTGAAGGGGAGAAAAAAATGGAAATTGCCAGAGAGTCGCTTGAAAAGATAAAATCTCATCTTAATATTTTTTCGGTTATTCCCAACGAAAAAATTTTCCAAATCATTGACAAGGACACTCCTTTAAAAAACGCTCTTTCAGCTATCAATGAAAAATTAGCTGAGAACCTGGAAGGATTAATTGAAATGATTTATTTGCCAGGTTTAATCAATATTGATTTCGCTGATTTAAGAACCATTTTGTCTGGTCGCGGCCGTTTAGCTTATCTAAATACAATAGAAATTGAAGAACCAAAGAAAGAAGAAGCTGCTAAAAAAGTAATTTCTACCTCTCTTTATTCCTATACCATTAAAGGAGCCAGAGGGATTTTATATAACGTAGTTGGCGGAAAGACCCTCCAGCTTTCAGAGGTTTCCCAGATATCAAGAATAATTTCCGATTCGGTAAATAAAAATGCTAAAATTATTTTTGGAATTTCGCAAAGCTCGCAATACCAAAACAAAATCAAAATAACTTTATTAGCCACGGGCTGTGGGACAAAAGGGGTTTTATTAAAACCGCCACGGGTCTTAAAATCTAGGGTTTCGGTTGTTAAGAAACCTCAGCTTGTCTTGCCGAGTCAAGGCAGGCCAGTTACTTCTTTAACAACAGAAAAAGTAAAGGGTAAAAAAAAGAAAGCTAAGCAAATTGTACGAAAAAAACCTCAACCTAAACCTCAATCTAAACCTCAACCTAAACCTCAACCTAAACCTCAACCTAAACCTCAACCTAAACCTCAACCTAAACCTCAACCTAAACCTAAACCTCAACCTAAACCTCAACCTAAGCCTCAATCTCAATCTCAACCTAAACCTAAATCTAAGTCTAAATCTAAGTCTAAATCTAAGTCTAAATCTAAGCCCAAACCTAAATCCAAAAGATTTATTAAAAAAAAGTCTAAGGTTTCGAAAATAAAGAGCGTTCAAACTTTGACAGAGGATAGAAACGAACAAAAAATTA
>SDBS01002116.1_pt1 | contig 19978 bp, 21 predicted proteins | sample 2277091 | NCBI WGS metagenome assembly SDBS01 (sample SAMN10404972, study PRJNA504765) | marine sediment metagenome | isolation source: marine sediment core GS10_PC15, 163 cmbsf | place: Arctic Ocean: Southern Knipovich Ridge | collected 2010 | reverse complement strand
CCCTCTTCCGCCCAAGAAAGAAAAGCTTGCTCGTCTACCAGTTTATATTATGAGCAAACATTGAGAAATGAGTAGGATTCACGTCTGCTATCCTCACCTGGTATTACACAAATCATTGTCGCACACCCCTAAAGGAAAAGGGTTGATATTCCGATATAACTGTACAATGAGTGCAGATACACTACTAGGTGTACGGAAGGAGGAGACGAAGATGTTAACCTGTCTATATCACCAGATCCGAGGAATCTATAGAGACCAGAAAGGCGCGGCGGCCGTTGAGTATGGAATCATGGTTGCACTGATTGCAGTAGTAATAATCGCTACAGTGGCACTCCTGGGAAATCAGCTGGTTATCGTGTTCCAGAACGTGGCCGGCTCCCTCGGCGGGGTCTAGCGCAAGAGATGCAGCAACAAAGGACATTCCCTCGAAGAAAACTCCACAGTTACGACCGACTGTGGAGTTTTCGCTCCTAAATGAAGCTTTATGGATTGAGTAAGTGAGATGATCAAGATGCTTAAGATACCGGCCAAGAGATTTAGAGAAGAAAGAGGTGCAAGTTCAGTTGAGTTTGCCCTTATCCTGCCTGTTTTAGTCCTACTTCTTATGAGCATCTTTCAATTTGGTCTGGCGTACAACAACTATTTGGCAATTACTCACGCAGCCAGAGAAGGAGCAAGAATGGCTGCTGTAGGTCAGTTTGATGAATCCGCGATCATGGCTCAAGCCTATCCTGTTTCTCCAACCACGGTAACGATTGCCTATCCCAACGGTGAAACTCATGGCGAAGCTGTGGAAGTAACGGTTAGATATAACCTAACCATTGATTTGCCCATGTTTGGTGTTCAAACAATACCTCTCGTCAGTCGCGCAAGAATGCGCATCGAGGTATAAACCGGAGTATAAATATGATTCCTTTGACTCCAAGACTAACAACTTCCACTCAAACAAAAGGTGCAAAACATTTTAATACAGAACGAGGAGCAGTTACAATTATTGTGGCCTTTGTAACTTTCTCCTTGCTGGCAGTAACTGCTCTAGTCATAGATATTGGTCTCCTGTACCAGGAAAGAAGGCAGCTCCAAACAGCAGCGGACGCTGCTGCTCTTGCTGCTACAACCGACTTAGCGGAAGGAAGAAGCACCGAAGAAGCTCGAAGCGCGGCGGAATCATATGTCTTAGAGAACGCAAACGTTAATCCCAATCAAATATCTGTTGAATTTCCTGCAGCGAACCAAGTAAAAGTAGCTTGCTCCACGACAAGAAACCTATTCATCGCTCCTATTTTTGGCACAACCGATTCTTCAGTCGGAGCAACTGCCACAGCAACATTTGGTTCAGCAACATCAGTTAGTAACCTGGTGCCCATCATTGTCCCCATCGAACAAGTGTCAACCCACGTAGGGGAAGGAAATATCGCTGATTTTGAATTGGGCGATAACCGGCCCAAAGAACCCTTCAACAAAACCGCCCAACTGGAGGGAGGCAGCATAAAATACACCATAAGCTACGTCAACATATCAAGCAGCGCTGAAGACATCGCTATCACTGATCCGCTCATCGGTAACACTATCTATGTTGAAGAAAGTGCAAGCGGTGGCGGAACCTATGATCAAACTACCAATACTCTTAGCTGGTCATTTTCCGGTGTTTCGGCCGGTGACAGCAGAACGGTAAGCTTTTATGCTCAAGCGCCCGGAATTAACAATACAGCCTATTTAAACACGAGCAGCTCAAGTAATACTATTTCAACTCAAGCCTCTCTGGACCCCCAAAAAGGATTTTTCTGGTTGTGTGATTTCAATACCGGTGCTAGCGGTACTCCTGAACTTGATGATTGGATACGGCATGGTTACCCCGAAGAAGTTTCGATTGGATTTGTTGCCAACGGTGAAGGTGTACGCGCTTCTTTAAAAGATGCCTTAAACACAAGAACAACAAGAGACCCTAAGGTGGTTCTTCCCCTCTACAACTACACTCAAAATCAAGGACACACCGGTAAATACAATGTTGTCGGATTTGCCGAGTTTATGATCACAAGATTTGCTTTGAATGGCCAACCCAAGAGTATCTCCGGATATTTTACAGATGGAACAGTGACTACAGGTTCGGTAAACGGACCAAATCCGGATGATGACTTTGGGATTATGGTTATTTGGCTAATAGATTGAGATGAGTAAACAAGAACGCATAAAAATTAGTAGGTCCGGGTGAAGGAGGAAGATTAAAAATGAAATCAAAACTAGCGATGGTTATCATGGCCGTCACTTTTGCCGCACTAGCAACGCTGGGTCTGATGATTTATATCCAGGGAGTCCGGGCGCAGATAAACAAGGATTCGACTCCGGTAGAAGTCATGGTCTCTCGACAGGCAATTGCCAAGGGAACTTCGGTCAACACTATAAAGAACCAGGTTGAGATCAAGAAAATACCCAAACGTTACGTGGCGGAAGGGACATATTCAGATCTATCACAGTTGGATGATCAAATTACGGTTGTCAGCCTAAACAAAGGAGAACAAATAACCAATTCAATGCTGAAGAAGACATCCCAGGCCGGACTTTCCTACCAGATTCCCGAAGGCCTGGTGGCGATTTCCATGCCTGTAGACGAAGTAATCGGGGTCTCAGGGCAGTTGAAACAGGGTGATCACTTAAATATAATCGCTACCTTCTCCCCCGGACCCGGGGGTATGGATATTTCCAAAACGCTATTACAAAACATTGAAGTCCTTCATGTCTCATCAGACAAATCCGGATCAAAGAATTCGACACAGACGGGAAAGTCAGGTACCCGAGGCAGTCAAAAGAGCACCTTGGTCCTGGCCGTTAGTCCGGATGATGCCGAGAAACTGGTCTTTGCAGAAGAAAAAGGCACAGTCTGGCTCACGCTTGTTCCCCCGGATTATGCGACCCTAGCAGATACAACCGGCCAGACTGTCGACTCAGTTTTTAAATAATTACCAAGGAGGGAATGATGATTTCAGTTCTGATCGCTGACACAGACCAGGATTTTGCTAAAGAAATCGGCTGGGCTTTGCAGAACAGATCCGACATAAGTTACTCCATAATCACATCGGATTTCACTGAGCTTGAGTCAATAATTGTATCCAAGGACACCGATGTAATCCTGGCCGGCCCTAACCTGGGAAACAAATCGATTATGGTTTTGATCGCTCCTGCTCTTAGAAGCTTTCCCCGGGTTAGTTTGGTCTGTTCTTCTCGATCTTTGAATCAAGATCTGGACTTGCAAGAGCTGGAAGAACAAGGAATAGAAAGTCAAAGGATAAGAATCATCAATTTTCCGACTGACCATGAATCGATAACAGAAACCATTCAAGAACTATATGATTTGTCCCGCAATAAGACAGATGAAGATCAAGAAGATATTGCCAAAGAACTCCCGGAGCAAAAACCGCAGATTCAGCCAAAAAAGAAAACGCCCGGAAAACTAATAACGGTCTTCAGTACCAAAGGTGGTGTAGGAAAAACAGTCATTGCCACTAATCTTGCTGTCTGTTTGGCACAGCGATTTCAATCAGATGTGGCTCTCGTAGACCTGGATCTGCAATTCGGCGACGTAGGAGTGTCGCTGAAACTCAATCCCAAACATACTATTTATGACGCGGTTTTGATGGAAGAGACTTTGAACGAAAAAACGCTTAACAGTTTCATGACCGTAAACGGTACCGGAGTCAAGGCTCTGCTTGCGCCGCTGGAACCAGAGGTTGCAGACCTGATTAGCAGCACAAGCATACAGAAAATCATTCAAGTGGCCAAAAAAATCGCTAGCTTTGTAATTATCGACACGCCGCCTACTTTCAATGACCATGTGCTCGCCGCTCTGGAAGCTTCAGATCTTATCTATCTGGTGACCACTATGGATATTGCCAGCGTAAAGAACATAAAACTATGTCTACAAACCCTGCAGCTCCTTGGCTGTCCAAAAGACAAAACAAGGTTACTCATAAACCGCACTTACCGGAAATCGGGACTCCGCCAGGATGATATTGAAAAATCTCTTGAATCCGAGGCTGTTCTTACTCTGCCCCGGGATAAAATGGTTCCCCTCTCTTCCAACCAGGGAATGCCAACTGTGGTTAAGGCTCCAAGGACACCATTCAGCAAGAGCATTTACCGCCTTTCTCAATTAACAGAGACGCCGGAAATTAGCCAAAAGATAGAATCCCCAAGCGCGACAGGTCTACTAAAAGGGAGATGGACAAAGAATGACTCTGCACAAAAAGCTGGTTGAAGTACAAAACGCATCTCAGACAACGTCCAGGCACAAGCTGTTGGAGAAATTGACTGACCAAATTCATCACGAACTGGTGAAAGAACTCGGACCTCAGATATACAACTAGAACATCAGCGCAGCCGAGTTAAGAAGCAGTGCACAAGAAAAGCTGCACCAGCTGATTGCCAGAGAGGAAACAACTCTTACTGAAACCGAAAGAGCCCGGCTACTGGAAGATATTGCCCATGACGTCTTGGGCTATGGACCTCTGGAGGAGTTCCTGGAAAACACGGAGATAACCGAGATCATGGTCAACGGCTACAATACCATCTATGTCGAAAAATTTGGAAAGCTATATTTGACTGACCGGAAATTTTTAAACAAGGCGCATCTTAGGAGAATTATTGACAAAATAGTCGCCCAGATCGGAAGAAGGGTTGACGAAAGCGTCCCCATGGTAGACGCCAGACTTCCCGACGGATCTCGTGTTAATGTGATCATTCCACCGCTGGCTATTGATGATGCCAAGCTCACCATAAGAAAATTTGCCGCGGATCCATATACAGTTGACGATCTAGTAGGCTTCGGCACCATGTCAAGGGAGATTGCCCAATTCCTGCAAGCGTGTGTTAGGGGAAGATTGAACCTTCTTGTCTCAGGAGGAACGGGATCAGGAAAAACAACCACTTTGAATGTACTGTCCTCATTCCTTCCCGAGGATGAACGAATAATAACCATTGAAGATGCGGCCGAACTTCAGCTCCGTCAGGAACATTTAATCAGATTGGAATCAAGACCTCCCAACATTGAGGGAAAAGGACAAGTAGCAATAAGAGATCTGGTACGTAACTGCCTAAGAATGAGGCCCGACCGCATTGTTATAGGTGAGGTCAGGGGCGGTGAAGCTCTGGATATGCTGCAAGCCATGAACACAGGCCACGATGGCTCCCTATCAACAATCCACGCCAACTCTCCCCGTGATGTTCTGTCCCGTCTGGAGACAATGGTATTGATGGCCGGAATAGAATTACCGATCCGAGCTATCAGAGAACAGGTCTCGTCAGCCATTGATCTTATTATTCACCAATCCAGACTACGTGACGGAACCAGGAGAATCACCCATATAACCGAGATACAAGGAATGGAGGAAGATATTATCACCCTCCAGGATCTTTTCTTATTCGATTTTGCTATGGGCGTGGATGAGGAAGGGCGTTTCCAAGGCACAATCAAGTCAACCGGTATCAGACCCAAATTCATGGAACGTCTGAATAACCTGGGAATAAAAGTACCTACCGATGTCTTTCAGTTTGAGGTCTTTGAAAGGAGATAGCCTTACCATGTTGTGGCTGATCAGCGGTTTATTATTGTTCTTCTTAAGCTTTCTGCTCATAGTATTGTCTATCACATCAATCTTCTCACCTCAAACAGTTCTGGATGAGCAACTGCAGCCATTTGAAGAAGCTTTTGCCGAGTCTCACGGTCTTAAGCGGAAGAAGAAAGTAAAAGAAAAGAAGGTACTTAATAAGGCACTAAAGATGACCTCCGCCCTGGTTGAGAAAAAGGGTTTTGCCTCCAAGCTTCAAGATATCCTGGAACAAGCCAGTATCCCTTTAAAGCTTTCTGAGTTTGTTTTCTTTCATGTTGCCGCAACTATACTTCTGAGTCTCCTTTGCTACACTCTCACCCTGAATTTTCTCTTAACTATTATATTTATACTGTTTGCAGCTGCTCTTCCCTTGGTAGTAATCGAGATTTTAAAGAACAGGAGAAAAACACTGTTTCATACTCAGCTCCCCGATACACTTTTGCTAACCGCCGGAGCTCTGAAAGCAGGATACAGTTTTTCTCAGGCCATCAGCATGGTCAGTGAGGAAACCAAGCCGCCCATTGCCATCGAATTTAAGAAAGTATTAACCGAGGCCCGTCTGGGCTTACCCATTGAAGAAGCTCTCGAAAACATGGCTGTCAGGGTGAGAAGTATTAATTTTGACTGGACAGTCATGGCAGTAACGATCCAACGTGAAGTCGGTGGCAACTTGGCGGAGATTCTGGAGATCCTGGCAAACACTATAAGGGAGAGGGACCGTGTGGAAAGACAGATCGATGTTCTGACCGCCGAAGGTAAACTCTCGGCGACTATTCTCTTCTGCCTACCTTTTGTTCTGGGTTTTATTATTTTTTTACTAAATCCATCCTACGTGAAAGCGCTTTTCAGTCACATAATAGGAATAACCATGGTCGCATCTTCCCTGGTCTTAATGGCAATCGGAGGAATCTGGCTTAAGAAGACTATCTCTATTGAAGTATGAGGTGATGATAAAAATGATTCTGATATATCTTATTTCCTTGATCTTCATTTTCATTTCAATGTTCTTGTTGGCTTACACCGTTTTTATCAACTTAAAGTTGGTGCAGAAAAAGGTATCACTGAGAGAACAGGAATTGGCCCGGTCCTTTCTGGATAGAGCTATTCTGCCTTATTTGAGAAACTCGATCCGGATAGCTAAAAATTTGGCACCTAAAAGCTTAAATGAAAAACTCAAGCTCAAGCTAGTCATGGCTGGAAATCCCAAAGGTTTTGATGTCGATCGCCTTATGGCTATTAAGGTTCTGTGTGCGGCCTGCGGCGCTTTTTTAGCCATCATACTTTTTGCCCTGAAAAGAAACGCGCTCTTTTTTAATGCAGGGATCATATTTACATTTTTATGCTTTTTTGTTCCCGACATTTGGGTCAACCGTAAAATCGAGTCCCGCCAGAAGAATATCGCTTTTATGCTCCCCGATACTCTGGACCTGCTTACTATTAGCGTAGAGGCGGGCCTGGGCTTCGACGCGGCTTTGAGTAAAGTCATCAGGAATACAAAAGGACCTCTGGCAGAGGAGTTCTTTAGAATGCTCCAGGAAATAAGCTTGGGTTCGTCTCGCAGAGACGCATTTAAAAGATTGAGCGAAAGAACCAACGTGCCCGAACTTCAAGGATTCATACTGGCGATGCTTCAGGCGGATATTTTCGGAATCAGTGTGTCTAAAGTGCTTAGAATCCAGGCACGGGAGATGAGGATCAAGCGGAGGCAAAAAGCTGAAGAGAATGCCATGAAGGCGCCGGTCAAGATGGTCTTTCCCTTGATCCTTTGTATCTTCCCCGCATTGCTGGTAATTGTCTTGGGACCAGCTGCTATAAAGATCTATACGGCATTCACGCAAAGTCTGTAAAGAATGCCTACGGCATTCTGGGGAGAAGGAATGAGGGATGAGGGAGAAGGAACCACAGAGCTAGACTTAAGGAGATGACACAAATGCCACTCAAAGGATCAATTGACGAGTTCTCTTTATTGGATATTTTCCGTCTGGTGGGGTGGGCTAAAAAAACCGGGCAGCTTATTGTTACTTCCCATGATAAAGAAGGGAGAATCAGCTTTGATAAAGGACTGGTCTGCTTTGCTAAGACCCCTCATAACCGGATAGCAATTGGTTCGAGACTAATAAATGCGGGACTTGTCTCTAAACATGAATTGGAGGAAGCTCTTCAAATCCAACATGACAAAGAATCGCCGGAAAAACTGGGAGAGATACTGATAGAACAGAATCTTATAAAGCAGGACGAACTGGAAGAGTTCCTGCAAGAACAGATACAGGATGCTCTGTTCGAAATTCTGTATTGGACAAATGGTTGCTACCATTTCCAATCAAGTGCAGACCTGGGACAGGAAAATTTCGGTATCAGTTTTGCGGTGGAATATGTCATTGACAAAGTTGAGAAACGAAAACTGGAATGGGAAAAGATCAAAGAAACAATTCCCTCAACTCAACTATGGGTGAAAATCAGCGACAATCCGGGCAAAGAGAAACAAGAAATTATATTGACCTCGCAAGAATGGCGAATCCTCTATGTTCTGAACCAGAAACGAAGTATTACCCAGTTAAGAGATGAAAGTCAGTTGACCCTTTTTAAGCTTTGTAAAACTCTTAAAAACATGCTCACCAAGAATTTGGTAGAACTCATGGAGCAACCGGAAAATTACAAAGAGGAAATAGAGCCCCAAGAGGAAGAAGCAAAGAAGCCCGAGGAAATTGAGGAACAGGAAAAACCGGAGGAGCAAGAAGAGCGGGAAGAAGATGAAGCGGAGGATACAACGCTCGAAGTTATCAACAAAGAAGAAGTGATAACAGAGCTGCAAAAAAGTCAGAAACAAATACAGGGTGGAGGAAAGTATATTACAGATTTCCCCGAAGGAATTGCCGAAGCGACTGTCGGCGATCGTGCGCTCCCCCTTGAATGGGCCAGATATCTAAAATCACCTAGAAGAAATTCCGGTAGATAGATAGTGAGGATGAAATAAAATGGAGGAAAACGAGATTATGAGCTACTTTTTGGCAAAGACCCAGACGTAGTCAGTCCCTTTGATCAGACCAAGTTCCTGCATTTTGCGAACCATGGCAACTTCGCTCACATTAAATATTGAGGCTAAAGATTTATAATCGTTGAACCAATTGAGAGCCTCTTTTTTTACCAAACCGGAAGGCATGCACAATTCGGCAGCAAAAGCATCAGCTTCGCGGTGATAATAATCTCTCTTACTGTTTTTCATATAGCACAACTTGTCATTGTGAAGCGCAAAGTGGGCAATTTCGTGAGCGAGGGTGAATCTTTTTCTGGTCTCCGGCATCAGGCGATTAACAATAATGTAGAAACTTCCCTTGATGTTTAGAAGACTGCCAAAAAACCAGGTTGGAAGCGTCATCTCCACAACTTCAAGTCCAAGCTTTTCGGCAATCATTTTCACGTCAACAGGCGGATTGCTTGCCCCGACCTCTTCCAAAAGCTCTGTTGCTCGCTGTCTTAGATACCAATGAGTATAAAGCATCCGGACCACCTAGTCTTTGCCTTCCGCTTTCCTTTTGGCTTTGATGATACCTATCACATGAGACAATAGCTCTCTTTCCTCGTCTGAATATTTGGGATCAGACATCAGCAATGCCTCGATATCATATTCTTCCCAGCTCTGCGATGCCGGACTTTCTCCCATTAGGAAAGAAACAGGAACATGATAAAAGTCAGCGAGCTTCTTAAGACGAGGAGCAGCGATTCTTCTTCGTCCATTCTCATACATAGACATGATAGACTCTTTAAACTCACCTTCAGTGAGAGTCTCCACATCTCTCCTGCTCATTTTCTTGCTTTCGCGAATATTTCTTAGGCGAAGGCCAATCTCATTCTCATAGCCCATGTCGGGCTCCTTTACTATTTGTGTTCTTCGTCTTCAATCCAGGTAATGGAACATTTCTGCAACGATTGCTTCTACTGATGTTATCGACAGATCATACAGGTTTGATAAGTGTTTTAGGGAGTCCGAAAACAAGGTCCCAGCAACTTTACAAAGAGTGGAGCCGGTCCTTTTCACCTATTACATAAAGCAACACATCCTAAGCATTGAGACCACAACAACCAGAGCTTCCGATTCATCGTATAAGCCTTCATTTTGTATGATAGAATTAAATTGATTCCGCTGCAAACCTATGTGACCTTTTAGGATGCAGGAGGTTGAAATAAGTTTGACTGAAAAGAAAGAAGAACGCAAATTAAAAAAGGCTAGCAAAGAACTGGCCCCCATTGTTAAAAGAGTGCCCCGATACGCTAAACTAATAAAAATCCTGAGCACTGATGCTCATCTGTCTATAGCCCAAAGAGCAGGCCTAAAATCCGCTTTAGGATATATGGCCATGCCAATCGATCTTATTCCCGACAGTGTGCCAATAGTGGGGAGATTGGACGATATCCTTGCAGGTTTCTTCGTCACAAATTCAATCCTGAAGACTTTAACACCGGAAAGAGTCCAACAAGTCTTGAGTGAAAGCAACTTGAGTCCCGAGATTGTCCAGAGCGACCAGGAGACAATCAAGAGAATCTCTAAAGAGCTAACCAAATCAGCCACCCATAGTACTACTTCTGTAGCTAAGAAATTCACCTCCGCATGGCGTCAAGCGTTTTCCAAAGCAGTAAGTGAGTTCAAGCAGGAATACAAGAAGTAATTATCACTTTTAGGGTTTAACCCTGATATTGCAATATCAGGGTTAAAGTTCCTATATTGTTGAGTCGATATTTGGACATAGTCTTAAGGAGATTAAACGAGCTGTGTGGGACTAAGGCTGGGAGAAATACTCAATAGACCAGGGAATCTTGTCGGAAGATGAGTTTGCCACTGCGGTCGCGCTTCAAAAAGGCCTTCCTGTTGTTAACTTGAATGGCTATCGGGTAAACATGCAGGCTGTTAATACTATCACCGAAGCATTAGCTCGAAAACATCAGATGTTACCCATTGACTACCATCATGGAAAATTGGTGTTGGCCATGACCAATCCCCTTGATATCCACGGCGTTGACAATGTAGGTCTTCTTTCTAAATCCGAGATTGAAGTAGTAGTTGCCCCCGATTCGCAGATCAAAAAGTCCATAAACCGCTATCTTGCTGACGCAGGTGCCATAAGAAGTGCCGTAGATCATGCCAAACCAAGCCAAGAGGAAGAAAGGGAAACCAAAGAAGAATCCACTCTGGTCAACACACCGATCGTCAGATTGGCAAATCAGATTGTGACCCAAGCAGTTGAACAAAGTGCTAGCGATATCCATGTCGAGCCTCAAGAAAAACAGGTCAGTGTTAGGTATAGAATCGATGGAGTAATGCAAAAAGCCATGAAGATTCCGCGTAGAGTTCAGCCTTCTCTGATCTCCCGAATTAAGATAATGGCTGCCTTGGATATTGCCGAACATCGCATTCCTCAAGATGGATGCTACAGCCTTAAAGTCGGTTCCGAGGACGTCGATCTTCGAGTTGCCACCGTGCCTACGGTTTATGGTGAGAACATCAGTATAAGAATTCACCACAAAGGCAACGGTATGATGAAATTGGATGATCTGGGATTACAGCCTGAAGCGCTGGAAAAATATCAGCTTTCTTATACCAAACCTTATGGAACCTTGCTGGTAACCGGTCCTACAGGCTGCGGTAAATCAACCACTCTTTACGCTACTCTGCGCATGTTAAACTCAGTGACCAAGAAAATATTCACGGTTGAAGATCCGGTAGAATATAGTTTATCCGGTCTTCTCCAGGTACAAGTTAACCCCAAAATTGGATTAACCTTTGCTTCGGTACTTCGTTCCATCGTAAGATGTGATCCTGATATTTTGATGATCGGCGAGATCAGGGATAAAGAAACAGCCAAAATGGCAATTGAATCGGCCTTGACCGGACATCTGGTCTTCTCAACTCTGCATACCAATGATGCTCCCAGTGCTTTGACCAGGCTGGTAGAAATGGGAATAGAACCCTTCCTAGTCTCCTCCTCTATTGATTGTGTCGTCGCCCAAAGACTGGCTAGAAGATTATGTGAACATTGCAAGAAACCATATAAACCAAGCGACAAGGCGTTGAAAAGACTCGGTTTTCCGGACAACGCTAAGAACATGACCATATACATGGCAAAGGGATGCAACAAATGCTTTGGCACCGGCTATAAGGGAAGAATAGGACTTTTTGAAGTAATGCCTATAAACAATCACATAGCTAAGCTCTGTCAAGAAGGCGGAACGAGCGAGGAGATTAGAAAAGCCGCCGCTCAAGCTGGTATGCAAAGCATGATCAACCTCTTTCAATTGCCTCAACTAATCCCGGGACCGTATACTCTTTTGCCTCAATATCAACATTGAATCCCAGATTGCGGACAGTCTCGGCGGTTATAGGACCGATACAGGCAATCCGCACATCCTCCAAGAGCTTTGGCAAGTCCAGGTTCCCCAAAAGTTTAATAAAGTTTTTCACCGTAGAAGAGCTAGTAAAAGTAATGATGTCAATCTCTTGCCTTATAAACATCTCTTTTATTTGATCTACTCTTGATCTGTCGGCAATTGTCCTGTAAACCGTTGCTACTTCCACACTTGCACCCATTTCTCTCAATTTCTCAGGCAGTATCTCCCGGGCAATTTCAGCCCGGGGAATAAGGATATTTATTCCTTGAGAAGCAAACTTCTTGAATCCTTCGATAACCGCTTCTGCCCGGTACTCCGGCGGTACATAATCAATCAAGAGATTTAAACCAGTCAGACGCTTTGCTGTAGCCGGCCCTATAGCAGCAATTTTTATTCCCTTGAGCTCGCGCAGATCTTTGCCCATATCCTTCAGCCGGGCGAAAAAGTAATCTACACCGTTCGCACTGGTAAAAATGAGCCACTGATATTTATTCAAGTTGAGGATGGCTGAATCAAGCTGCTCATAGCTTTCCGGTGGCTCGATCTTGATAGTGGGAAACTCAATTGCCTGGGCCCCCTTCTTTTCAACCAGATTCACCAGATCACTGGCCTGGCTGCGTGATCTGGTTACCAATATCCGCTTTCCGAAGAGAGGTTTTTTCTCAAACCATTTTAGTTTTTCTCTGAACTTGATCACTTCACCCACCAATATTATTACCGGTGGCCTTAGATCTTCCTCCTTAGCCTTCTCAACAATATCAGCAAGTGTACCGGTGATAATTTCCTGTTTTGGTAATGTCCCCCATCTAACCAGGGCAACCGGTGTGCTCTCCTTTCGCCCATATTTAAGTAACTGGACAACAATCTTGGACAGGTTGTTTGCACCCATTAAAAAGACAAGTGTGCCGGCACCGGTTGAGATTTTTTCCCAGTTGATTTCAGTTGACGCTTTTGCAGGATCCTCGTGACCGGTAATAAAAGCAACTGTTGAGGTAACACCACGATGAGTTAGGGGAATACCAGCGTAGGTTGGAACGGAAGATGCCGAAGAGATTCCGGGAACTACCTCAAAGGGAACGTTGTTTTCCGCTAAAAAAAGGGCTTCTTCTCCGCCACGCCCGAAAATGAAAGGATCGCCGCCTTTAAGACGGACTACCCTTTTCCCTTCTTTCGCTTTATCCACCAGCAGTTGGTTTATTTGATCCTGCTCCATTACATGCTTGGTTGCTTTCTTTCCCACATAGATAATTTCCGCCGAGGATTTAGCGTAATCAAGAATACGAAGATTAGCCAGTCTATCGTATACTACAACATCAGCGTCTTGAATATATTCCATTGCCTTTAGAGTCACCAGCTTGGGATCACCCGGACCTGATCCCACCAAATATACTTCTCCTATCACTTATCTCACCGCTCTTCCGGTTCACGCTAAGAAAAATTTAAATCAGGTTGTGGCTTCTTAGTAATAACATTTGACCTTTGACATTAACAAGTTATGTGTGTCAAATGTCAGGTGTCAATTGTCAGGTGTTAGATACCAATCGTCTAATTCCTAAAAAGCTATAAAGAGAAAGACAGCTTCACATTAGATCTGATTATGGAACTATCGGCGCTACAATGGTTCCGCTGAAGCGCGAATTTCATCCAGTATTGCACGAGCGCCACCGGCTAGTAGTTTGTCGCCCAGTTGTATGCCCAGAATCTCAGCTTGAGATAGATTTCCCGAAACTGTATCTCTGACATACTTCTTGCCGTCCAAACTAGCTGCCATTGCTGATATCATGAGTCTTTCCCCTTCTATCCTTGCCAGCGCCCCGATAGGAACCTGACATCCTCCCTCCAGATGTTTCATTAAGGCTCGCTCCGCCCTAATGCAGGTTTCAGTTTTTTCATCATTTAACCGGCTCACCAAATCTGATATCCTGCTGTCTTCTTTTCTAATTTCAATCCCAATGGCCCCTTGACTAACGGCCGGTAAGCATACATCCGGGGAAATTGTTTCAATAATCCTCTCAGTCCAACCCATTCTTTTTATACCCGCTGCCGCCAGTATCATTCCGTCAAACTGCCCAGAGTCCATTTTGCGTATCCGGGTGTCCAAATTTCCTCGCACATCAATGAAGGAAAAATCAGGCCGAAACCGGGCTAATTGAGCTTTTCTTCTCAAGCTGCTGGTTCCGATAACAGCACCCCGGGAAAGATCGGTCAGAGAAAGACGGTCCCTTGATAAAAGAACATCACGCGGATCTTCTCTCTCAAGTACAGCACCAATGGCCAGATCAGAAGGGATCTCGGTTGGCACATCTTTCATGGAATGAACAGCTAGGTCAATTTTCCCTTCACAAAGCGCAATCTCTATCTCCTTGACAAACAGACCCTTATCTCCGATCTTCGCCAGCGGAGAGTCCAGAATCTTGTCTCCTTTAGTCTTTATCTTCTTAATCACTATTTCACAAGAAACTAATTTCTCAAGCTCACTGATAATCAGGTTTGTCTGCCACAAAGCCAGCTTGCTCCCCCGGCTTCCCACAACAAGCTTTTTCCCATCAACCATTTGCGCTCCTGACTAGTATAGCCTGCTATGGAGCCCCACATGCTTGTCTGTGGGGCTCCATGATATCTGAAGATCATTCCTGACTAAAATTCAATATCCGGCTGTACATTCTCCATATCTATTTAGCCCTCTGCTCTCTTTCTTCAGAGTCCTTATTGGGAACCATGGGCTTTTTCAGCTTTTGTACTTTGCTTTGTGTCGTTTCTTCAAGTCCAAACAAATAACGAAGAGACTCAATATAGAGATAGCCCTCCCTTTTCCCTGCGCACTTCTTTGCCTGGACGATTGGCTCATGAAGTAATTTGTTTACAATAACGGTAGTGAGAGCATTAATAATGTTCTTATCTTTGTCGGACAGATCCTCCAGTTTATTCAAAGATTTGAGAGTCTCGGCGGCTCTTATGGCCTCGGCTTTTTTCTTCAGTTCAGCTATGGCCGGAACTACCTCCAGAGAATTAAGCCAAGCTACGAAATCTTCTACTTCCCGGTCAATAATCAACTCCGCTCTCTGACCTTCCCGGTTTCTTTCAGCTTTATTGGCATCTACTACAGCCTGTAGATCATCAATATCATAAAGATAGGCATTGTCTATCTTATTAACCTTTGGATCTATGTCTCTGGGAACTGCGATATCTATAAAGAAAATGGGCTTGCCTCGCCTTTTGTGCATGACCTGAGAAACATCTTTCCTGCTTAAGATAAAGTGAGGAGCTCCTGTGGAACTAATTACAATATCAGCATCGACCATATGATTTAGCATAGCATTGAATGTTACCGCTTTTCCGCCAAACCGTTCGGCAAGTTCAACCGCCCTCTCATAAGTCCGGTTGGAGACAAGAACCGATTTTGCTCCACTCTCCACCAAATGCATAGCGGTTAGCTCGCTCATTTCTCCGGCGCCCAAAACCATCACCGTTCTACCTTCCAGATCTTCAAAGACTTTTTTTGCTAACTCCACAGCAGCGTAACTAATAGAAACAGCACTTTCACCAATGTCGGTTTCGGTTCGGACTTTTTTTCCCACTTTTAAGGCGTCTCGGAAAAGCCTATTAAAAACAACGTTGGTTACTCCTGCCTCAAAAGCATGGGAATAGGAGTTTTTTACTTGGCCAAGTACTTGAGCTTCTCCCACAACCATGGAATCGAGACTGGAGACAACTCTGTAGAGATGGTGTGCCGCTTCAACCGAGTCGTGATAATAAAGATGTTTGGAGAGTTTGGAAACCTTAAGTCCACAGAAGTCAACCAGAAACTGCCTGACATCCTCTGTGCCCATCTTGATATCGTCACAAACCGCATAAACCTCAGTACGGTTACATGTTGAGAGAATTACCCCTTCGTTCAAATGCTTATATGCAGTTAAGTGATGTAGCGCATCTTCCAAACTATCTTCATCAAATGAAAGCTTTTCCCTTAACTCCACAGGTGCCGTTTTATGACTTAAACCCACAACTACAATATGCATTCCTTTACCTTCTTTTCTGCCAAATCTTTCTTACCGTCTCGCAGTAAAGGCAGTACGTCTAATTCAAGAGCCTTTTCCAATAGTTTCTTCCGTTCCTCCCGGAACTGGTACTTCTGTTTAATTTCGTCACGGATGTCCCGTAACAACTTCAAATAATCTCCGTATTCTTCCCCAAATTCACCTTCCAGTTTCTTCCTTATTCGCTTGGCCAGGGCCGGGCAGCTACTGCTGGTCGAAATACTAATCACCAGGTCCCCTCGTTCCATTACCGAAGGCGCAATAAAGGTACACTTTTGGGGATCATCAACCACATTGATTAGAATACCCTTTTGATCAGCCTCGTGGTACACAATGGAATTCAATTCGGAATTGTCAGTTGCACTTACAACTAAAAATGCTCCCTCCAAGTCTCCCCTTCTATAGGTCCTTCGTAAATACCCAATCTTACGGGTATGAGCAAGTTGCTGCAGGTCTTCGGTAAGCTGAGGAGAGATGGCTGTAACCTTGGCCTGGCATGCTAACAAGTTATTAACTTTCCGCTCAGCAACCTGGCCCCCGCCTACTACAATACATTTTTGATTCTTTAGATCCACATACATAGGATAATATTTCATCTTTAAACCCCAATCGAGCAATAGCGACTAGCGACAAATCAAGGGATGAGAGATGGGGGTAAAAACCTGAAATCCTGCTCCCTTTTTTCACGCTCTTATGCCATGGAATCGGCTTATATAGGGTACGATTACAAAGTGAATTAGGAGAATGGTAACAAAACCTGCGATCGCTAAAATCGAAGCCTTTTTTCCTCTCCAACCGGAAAAATGTCTTAGGATAAGGTAGGCAACCAGAAGTGTCCAGGTTACAGCAATTGAAGCAATGATAATGTCCGGTCGCCCCTTCCAGGCCACTTGCATCCAAATTGCCCCGGCAGCAATTCCCATGGACAGAAAAGGAACTGCAACAGCCACTGCCCGGTAACTCATTTCATCCAAAACCTCCAATGAAGGAAGCCGCTTAAACAGATTGCTTGGTTTTCTGCTTTTTACCTGCTTCTCCTGCAGCAAGTAAAGCATAGCGAGTCCTGCCGCTACGATTATGGCTCCATAACCTATAAAGATAACCGACACATGCATAGTGACCCAGTAACTTCGAAGATCTGCCCTCAAGGCAACCGGTATCATATATTGAGTCCAACCATAACCCATTAGAAGACAAGTCAAGATAGTTACAAATATTCCAACCACCTTGATCTGGGAAAAATGTTCCACAATCAAGTAAGCAGCAATAACCGACCAACTAATAGCAGACACAGACTCATAAGCACTGGCAATGGGAAAATGGCTGACCGCCAAACCGCGAAAAAGGATAGAAAAACCATGGGCAGTCCAGCCAAAAAAGACAGCATAGGTGGCAATCTTCCCAATTATCTCCTTTTTTGAAGTGAAATAATAAATGTAAGTTATAAAAGCGCCCGCATATAGCAATAATGCCAGCCAAAAAAGGACAACTTCAATTTGTTCCATAACTACCCCCATGCTTCGATTTAGAATGCATAAGTCTAAAAATTAGCTTGTTAAAATGAATCAGGAAACAAGAGCTCAAAATGCAAAGTGAAAAATGCGCTTCGGTAAACTCAGGACAAGCCCTTCGGCTTTGCTCAGGATAAACAAAATAACAACTCAAGATTCAAAATATTTTAAGTTTTGCACTAAAACCTACATGCTAACTCCAACTAGCTGATTCCTAAAAAGCCACTGTCTTCGATGCATTACTATCGTCAATTACTTACTTTTCTTCTTCACTACTTCCGTCAGATGTTGGATATCTTTTTGCATCCGGGTAACCCTTAAGCCAATAAATAGCAGATAACCAAATAAAACAATCCAAACCGCAAAGTAGGCCAGGACCATAAATCTAAAACCCTGTTCTTCCATAAGAATCAACTCCCTATTTCGTCTTTAAGAACTTCCAGCTCTTCCTTTGAATTGTCGATACCGGTGCGAAGCTGCATCAGCAGAATATATAAAACGGTAAATGCTATGATGCTGGCAAACATTGCTACTCTCATGTCAGGACTAAGCTCCATTCCGGATGCTTTGAGAACAATGGGATGAATAGTTCTCCACCAGCGAATAGCCATGAAGTTAATGGGAACACTCACAAAAGCCACGATTCCAAAAACAGCGGCAAATCTTGCTCTCTTCTCTTGCTCTCCTACTGACCTGCGAAGAAGAATATAAGCAATATAGAGTAGCCAGACAATCAATGAAGTTGTAAGACGAGGCTCCCAGGTCCAATAAACACCCCAGGAGACGCGGCCCCAAAAAGGACCGGTAATTAAAACCAGGGTATCAAATATTACTCCTACTTCGGCTGAAACAGCAGCCATGACATCCCATTTTCTTTCCCTTTTAGAAAGATAGAGAACGCTGGCAATACAAACTACCAGAAACGCCAGATAGGGAACTAAGGCCAGCGCAATATGAAAATAGAAAATTCTTTGGACAATGCCCATAGTTTGGTCTTCCGGCGCATAGATAAATACGGTATAAATTGCCGCCATCATTAAAGCAAAAGCTACTGTAAATAAAGCTGTAAAATTAGTTTTTTTCATGCTTCTTCACTCCTCCAGAATGTATTCAAAAGTCATATACGATATTAACAGGAAAATCATATCATAGACTAAAAGGAGCTGCAGCCAAGCATAGATATCAGTTATAGGACTGGAAGCTATAAGAGCTATTGAAGTTGATTTAACCGCAGCTATTAGAACAGGAACAATAATAGGAAAAAACAGAATAGGCATCATCAAATCCCGGGCCCGAGTATTTATGGAGATCGCTGAAAGCAGTGTCCCGATAGCTGCAATCCCCAGATTACTAAAAATCACGGTTAGAAAGAGAAAAAGGAAATTGATTTCTGAAGCATCTTGAATAAAGAACAAAACAAATATGGGAACAGTGATTAGTTCAACAATGGAAATAAAGATTAGGTTACCGATTACTTTGGCAATATAGATGGCTGATCTGTCTACCGGAGAAAGCATAATCCCATCCAGGCAATCTCCATCTTTTTCGTGAACAAAAGACCGGTTCAAGCCCAAAACTGCCGCGAACAAGAAGGCAACCCACAGAATTCCGGAGGCAAGATTGACCATATCTGACTGAATATCCAGACCAAAAGCAAAATTAAAAATCACTAAAGTAAGAAGAACAAAAACCAGCATAGAAGTGAAGAGCTCTTTGGTTCTCAGCTCAGCAATAATATCCTTTTCCACTATGGCCATCATTTTTTTCAGGTAATCCATTAATCAGCCTCTATGTGTTTCTTGTAGGTATTGGGAAAATCAGCAATGTCTATTTCAGCTTTTTGTGCTTGGTAGCTTATGACTCCCTTATCCAAGATAGCGACCCGGGTGCAGACTTCCAGTCCTTTGAGTAGATCATGGGTAGTCAATATAAAGGTGTGATTTGTTTGCTGTAGACCGCTGAGTACCTTATCCAGGATTTCACTGGCCCTGGCATCCAATCCGCTATAAGGTTCATCCATAAAAAGGATAGAGGAATCATGCAACAAAGCACGGGCAATTGATAGTCTCTGCTGCATCCCACAAGAAAAAGTCCCGACCAGATCAAATTTCCGGTGCTCCAGCTCAACCAATTCCAGAAGTTCCGATATTTTTTCTTCCAGACAAGGTACAGCAAACATCTTGCCATAAAACCGCAAATTTTCATACGCGGTCAGGTCGGGATAGAGATAAGAGCGATGAGATATCAGTCCGATTTGAGCTCTAGCCTCATTTGATTCGTCTTTTAGATCAAAACCAGCCATATTGATCTGCCCGGAAGAGGGCAAGATCAGAGTAGAAAGTATTTTCAAGAAAGTTGTTTTACCGGCTCCATTGGCACCAAAAATAGCCAGAAAGTCACCGGGAAAGACCTTTAAATTTACTCCGTTAAGAATTTTACGGCGGTC
>SDBS01002114.1_pt1 | contig 19992 bp, 24 predicted proteins | sample 2277091 | NCBI WGS metagenome assembly SDBS01 (sample SAMN10404972, study PRJNA504765) | marine sediment metagenome | isolation source: marine sediment core GS10_PC15, 163 cmbsf | place: Arctic Ocean: Southern Knipovich Ridge | collected 2010 | reverse complement strand
TTTAAAAATGCGAAGATTAGAAAACAGACTACACAGGACATATTTTCTGGACCAGTTGACCGGCAAATGAGTGCGTGAGAGCGAAAACACGGTGCTGCTTGCCCCGTTTGTCTGCATCCGGGTAGAATGACGTGGATATCGAGTACGACGATGCCAGTCCACTGGTGGGAGAGAATTCGATGATGCCTGGACTCGGATGGGTGTTGTTTGCCGGGGCGATCGTGCTGGCGATCGCGGCTGCGGTGTTGGTTCGTCGCATGCGGTGCCTGACCTGTGGAACCCAATTTTCACAAGCTAAGAAGGATTTCCACGCGCAGCGCGAGTATCTTGAGGCGCGTTTCGTCGAACTGACTGGTGCGAGTGGAAAGCCGCGAGGGCTGGCCTGGGAGGAATGCGACTTTGACGACGATGTGGCGTATGCCCGCGATCGTCATACCAACGCCCTGTCGGCATTGGTTGCGGTAACCGTGCAGTTTTCGGCGATCGAAGGCGGCGGCATGGAAGACGTTGAGGCAGTGGACATTCTGCGTGCCGCCACGGCGGTATTCCACTGGCAAGATGGGCGATGGACGACCGAAGGCCGCGTCCTCTTCAATATGAATCCGTCCGAGGCCATTCGCTATTACAAGGCGGACTTAGAGATGGTGGAGGAGGAAGTCGCTCGGCCAGTCTAGAGCCGCCCCGTTTAGAAACAGTCAGGCTGCTGAAATCGTGCAGTTATTCATTGGGCGCTCCTAACTTTCTTCATCGAGCAGCTTACGCAGCACGGCCTGAAGGATGCCGCCGTGGCGAAAGTATTCCATTTCGACCGGGGTATCGATCCGCACGCGTATCTCAAATCTGGTTATCCCGCCGTCGGCCGACGAGGCGGTGACTCTCAACGTCGCGTCCGCCTGCAATTGGTCGTTGAGGTCGGGGATGTCAAAGACCTCTTCGCCCGTGAGTCCGACCCCCAATTCTAGGGTTATGGTGTCGAAAGCGTCGGAAACTATACTTGCTTGGACAAGGCACCAAATAGAGTCCGCTTCGACCTCCGGTATTAACAAATGCCAAGCGCCCATTACATTTTTAACCCCGGCGGTTCCTACGGTTACGGGGGCATGGCTTTGGATTGGCATTACGGGTTCCCCCAAAACGTCATTGCTATTTTAGCGTCCCTTGTATCAAGTGGGGCAATGGTAGCCCCCCGAATCCAAACCCCTTCGCCCTTAACCCAGGGGACCGGGAAGTTATGCACGTCGCCCAGGACTTGGACGTGGCCGCCGCCTCCGCCAAGGGATTGGAAACCAATGTCGCGTAGTTCCGGCAAAGGCGGCGGGCCTGGGTCGCCCTCCGGGGTGGCCGCTAGTTGCCAACGCATCCGGGTCGTGGCTTCCAGGTCCAAGTTTAAAGTTACCGACAACCAACTAGCGTTAAAAGCCAACCCCGCCGGTGGCGTTATGATATGCCAAAGCCCAAGGCTAGTTGACGGGAATCTAACTTCGCCGCCTTCGGGGGCGTCGGGGGTCCCACTTCCGACGGGGCCAATAAAGCCGGTGGGAAAAAAATCGGCGGTGGAAAAGTGGCCGGTGGCCGCCCTGGCCGGTTTTACCCCGTCCCAAGTTGTCAGGAAAAAAACAAGTTCTTTAAATCCGGCTCCGCTACTTTTCTGCCTTACCCATAGAAAGTCGTCGGCCAGGAGGTCCAAGGGAAAGCTATAGTTACAATGGTGCCCGCGACCACCGCCCGCCGTTATGGTGGCGAACCGCATTGGCCCCCAAACTATTTCCGCTGGCGGGGACGTTGGCCCCCTTCCGATTTCTACGTCGTGGCGGCGGCCTATGGGCGCGTCGCTAATGGGTACAGGGTCGGCCATTACGATCATTCCCCAAGTGGAGTCGAATGTTAAGCCCTGGGTGGCGTTGTCAATCCCCATCATAAGGGGAACCCACGGGCCGAACACGTCGGGGCCGTCGCCGGATTCCACAATAACGTCCGACGAAGCGCTACTTTTTATTAACGCCATAGTGTTATATCCCCGAACCAGTCGTGGGTTTGTGGGGCGCTGTCCGCCGGTCCTATTTGGTTGTCCCTGGCCCGAACGAATAGCCGTTCCCCGGCTTTAAAGCCACGGTAGGGGAAGCTATACATTCGACCCGCCATAGCGTCCACCCCCCTAGCGTCGATAAGAATTGCTATCCCCTCTAGGATTGGAGTTATAAGCCCCGGAACGCCGACGCCGAAATCTAAAAGCCCAATGGTGGGGAAGTCAACGCCAGGGAAGCCCCCGAAATTCTGGGCAACTTCTATCGTTATCCAACTTGGGGTAAAGGGTAGAACCGTAGGGTTATCGAAGCCGCCGTCCCGTGGAGGTCGTCCGGTTAGTTCTAGCCATAACCCAGGTTCGAAAAAGCCGTCCGCCGCCGTTACGCCGAAGAATTCTAAACTTGTCGATAGCTCTAGGCCGATTCCTGGGGGTTCCGCCCGCGCTACGGCGTGGACGCGAAGTTGCTTGGAGTCGGTGCGGAATTCCGTTTTATGTATTAGGAATTCTTTGTTTTCATATCCGCCCCCGCTTTCGTCGATTCCGCTGTAGTTGGTTATCCCGATAAGCTGGCCCAACTCCACGTCGGAGGTTCGGCGGTGGCCTGGAACCGTAAATATAATCCGGTAGCTTTTGGGCGCGGTGAACTGTAGAAAATCGTTGGCGACTTGGTTAGCCACGAACACGTCCCGAACGAAGAATAGTTTTAGGTCCTTCTTTTCGGTCCGCCCCAAAGCCGTAACCGCTGCGGGGTCGGTAACGACTAGCCTGTCGTTCCAATTTTGGTCCGAAAACGTGCGGGCGAATTGTAGGTCCACTTGGTTAAACACGGGTTGGGCCAAGGTATGCACTTCGGACTTTAGATAAATGTCCTGCACGTCGTCCATAACGATTCGGTCGGGGTCGCTGGCGTTTACATATCGGATAGAAATTAGACCATCCTTGTTCGTAAAAAGGAAAATGCCAAAGCTTCGGGTTAATCGGCTTAGGGCCTCTTGGTGGGTCATACGTTGGGTTATGGCCCCGTCGCAAAAGAAGCCGGTAGCCCCGCCGCCCGTGTCCACCAAATCCATTTGGTTAGCAACCCGGAAAAAAGCCGCTACGTCGATTTGGTCGCTTATGCTTTGTTGGGCTATCCGGGTTAGGTAAAGCAAAATACAGGTGGCCGGATTCCTTACGACCGTCCCGTCCTTGGTCCCGTCGTCCGTAATTCCCTCGCCGTCCCAACGGACTTCGAAACCGTCGGCCCTGGCCGACCCGAAAACGACGTGGGTAAAAGTGTAGTCCACGCCCTCTATTGTCTTTTCGACTTCGACAATACTAAAGCCCCCGATTAACTCCACGAAGCTACTGTCCGGTAACGGCCTATTGTCGGGGTCCTTTATGAAAATCCTAATAGGGTCGTGGGGGATAGGGTGTTGGGCCAAGTTGTAGGTTGTGGAGTCCAACCGAACGGCGTTTATGCTTCCAATGGTATCGAAGTCGTCGGAGTTCATTACGCCGAAAACGATTGGCCCGAATATTTCCCTTTCTTCGAACCGGCCTTCCGTCCGCTGTATCAAGTTACGGGCAAATAGGGGGTCCGGTGCAAAGTTGAAAGTCGTTAGGAGGTCCGGCAAGTTTTGGTCGAAGAATTGGAAAGTATTATCGCGTAGGGTTAGCTTCGCGGCCCCTGGGGTAAACGTCGCGTTCGCTATTTTGCCGGTATAAGCAACCTGGAAAATTTCTTCGCTTTCGCCCTCGCTTCCAATCTTTAGCGTTACTTCCCTATTCATTATGCTATTAGCGTCCGCCTCCGAACGTAGCGTCCGGTCCTTGTCGTCGATAACGATTTCCGCGTCGCCAATATGGGGGATTCCGGTAGGAACGGGCATACTCCGAATAATGGACCCGAAGCTACGAACCTTTCCCGTGTAGAAGCGGAGGGGGTGGCGGACCCCTTTACCCGCCCGAAATATGGTTCCGGTGGATAGCTCAATTTCCGCTAGCATTAAAGTTTTGGCGGTGAAGGCTTTGCCCTGGGGAATGTTCCTACTTGGTCCTTCGCCGGTTAAGTCGAAGGCTTCGGGTTGGGTTTCTATCAGGCTAAAAGGGAAGGCCGGTTCGAATTCCCCGGCGTCCGTTAGCGCCAGCGCGTCGCCGGGGTCCCCGAATGGGTCAAGGGCGAACGCGGGCAAAGACTTCAACCGACGGCGGCGGGCTTCGCCCAGGCTGTCCGGTAGGATAACGGGAAGCGCCAATAAACGCCGTCGTCGGATTTCCTCAAGTGTCGCCATTAGGCCGTTTGGGCTTCCGGTGTTAGTGGGATAAGGGCGACAAACATTTGGATAGCGTCGGTATGAAATAGGCCCGTGGCGGCTTCGCTATGGACGACCGGGATAATGTATTGCAACGGGGTAAGCAATCGTCCCAGGACCGCATATTGGACACTTGTTGCCGCCCTGTCGTCCAACGTCATAACGAACTTTTCCCCCAGGGTGGCAAGGCCCGCCGCTAAGTCGGGGTTGGTCGGGGCATAGTCCGCATCGGCTCCGGTTAAGCCTCCGGGGTTGGCGTTGGCGGGGGTCCCGCTTGTGCTACCCGGAAGGTAAAGGTTTACGGCTTCCCCTTCGGTGGGCGGATTGGCGGCCAGGAATTCTATACCCATAAAAATAAGGTATTCGTGGAAGCGGTTTGTTCCCAAGTTTACTTGGGCACCCTCGCGGGCCTCCGCGTTCAAGATGCCGGTAAGGTTAATTTGGGCGGTCCTAACCAATCCGCTTATGGTGCTAACGTAGTCCCCGGAATTGGCCCAAACGATTGGGGTTTTTTGCTTCATTTGTGTTTCGGTCGGCATTGTCTTTTTCTCCTTTGTTTAAATTTCTATGGCCGCGCCCAAGCCCTCTTCTATCAACTTAAAGGACCAATCGAATACGGGGTCCGGTGCCCCGTCGGACATTTCCTGGGGGAAGTGGCCGGGGTCCTCAAAGGAAACGAAGAGGCTTTCCACGGGGTCGGCTTGGCTTACGTTTTCAATCCAAACGAATGGGTCGATAGACCCGTTTACGGATTTCCAAAAGTCTAGGACTTGCTGGCGTTCGGTTTCCAAGTAACGGAGTTGGTAAGTTCGGTTTTCCAGTTCGAAGAGTTCCAAGGCGTAGCGCTTCCCCCTGTTCGTCCGTTCTACTATCGCCTCTTGGCGAATCCCTGGGACCTTCCCGAAGCGGATAGCTCGCGGAAGGACGGTTCGAACGCCGACTATAAGTTCCCCGATTTCCGTTTGTTTCGTATTGGAGTCGGCTATACCGACCTCCAAAAACTGGAAGGTTTGGGTAGCCAATAGCGCCGTTATATTTTTCTCGCGGAACGTGGGCGACGCTACAAGGGTGGTCGGGGGCGAGCTCGCCCCCACCTTTATGGTAACGGCGGCGGCCAACCCGAAGTTATGGTTTCCAATAAACACCGTGTCGAAAATCTTAGGGGCCAGGAAGTCTATTTCGATTGTGCCCCCGGCCAGGGAATTAAAACGGAAGGGTTTAGAATAGTCGCCGTCTATTAGGTTTTCTTTTACGAAAACGGCGTCCTCGGAACTTACGGTTATGGTAGACACTTTCCCCCCCTACGTTATCAGGTTGCCGGAAACGAACGCGGAGCCGCCGACCGCTGGCGCTACCCCTTCGGTGAACGGTTGAATATTTCGGAGTTCAAGCGCAACCAAGGCCCTGTCCAAAGTGTCGCTGGATAGGTTCCAATCCACCGTCGTTTTAACCACCTGGGAAAATTCGATAGCTTGGGTTCCTAGCTCCGGTCCGCCTTGGGTGTTTATGTCCAAAAGGGTAAACCCCAACCCCTCCACGATTAAGGGCGTGCCTTCCGCTATTGACAGAATCCCAAGGGTTGCGTTGGCCGGATTCTCCGCCGGTGGCATTGTAATGGAGGGGTTAATACCGCTGCCGGAAGGTTCTTTTAATGAATTCGAAGCGGCGATAAAGTCCAGCCCAAGGCTTCCAATATCGGTATTATTAAATTGGAACACGTTTAAAAATTGGCGGAATTGGGTGTCGGCGTATTGAACGCGGGTGGTGCCGGGAACCGGCGCGGCCCCAATACCCCGGAACACCGAAACGCGGCCCCGGTCCGTCCCCACCCAATCGAAGCTTTGGGAAATAACAAGGCTCCAAGTTATACCGTTGCCGGTGGATAAACTCGGAATAACGGCAATCGGGGAAACCTGGCCTATGGTGGTGGCTATCAAAATTAGGTTGGCATTGGGCGGGGGGCTGTAGTTGTTCGTATCGAAGAACGTAGAGTCGCCGCCCAGGAAACGCGAATCTAAAGTAACGGGGATAATACCGGCCATTTAAGTTTCCTCCACCCCTTGAACGGCTCCCGCGATAATGTCCACCAACTGTTCTTGGCGGCGTAAGCCTAGTTCCTGCATAAGAGCATCCCCGCCGTCGGAGGCTAGGAACTGGCGGAAGCTTTCGGCGTCTATCGCCTCTATTCTTATCGCGGTCCCGCCGCCCGCTACAAGCCCGTCTACCAAAGCTTGAAGCGCCGCGACAATTTCCGAGAATCCCACGCCCATAATTTCTATAAGGCTGTCCAAGCGGTCCACGAAAACGTCCCCCAGGAGTTCCCCCGTTCGAATAATGGGGGCTTCCATTTCGTCGTCGTCCAATCCCAAGTCGCCTTCCGCGTCGGGGACCAATAGGCCCGCCAAGTCCTCGCCAAATTGGTTCGAAAGGGTGGCGTTCTCTCCGAACACGGCCAAAAACTGTTTATTAAAATCCGAGAAATCCCCGCCGGAAGCCTTCAAAACTGCCGCCGAAAAGTCGTTCGATTTCCCGAAGGCGGTAAGATTTGAAAAGGAATTTATAAGTTGGTCGAGTTGTCCGGTTGCCTTGGCCTGGGGAAGTAAAACATTCTTTAAGAATTGGGGCGAACTTAAAACGTCCTTGCGGATATCCTTAAAAGCGTCCTCGCTTAGACCCTTGGAAGCAATGAATTTACTTATAGCGTCGTCGGGAATTTCCACGTTAAAATCGCGTAGCGATTCCTTGGCCGCGCTTTCTATTGGGTTCTTTTGGAATAGCTTTAGGAGGAAGGGAAGCGCCGCCCCAATCCCCAGGGTGGCTATTCCAAGGCCCCCGCCCAGGAGTCCGCCCAGGAGGGAACCAAGGCCGCCGCCTCCGCCTCCGCCGCCTCCGCCTCCGCCGCCGCCGCCGCCAAATAGGTTCCCAAACCCACCGAAGCCGCCGCCGCCCGATAGTAGCCCCTTAAAGCTATCCAGAAGGGGGTTTACTAGGGTGTTGACGGTTAGCCGTAGAATCGACTTGGCGAATTCTCCGGCTATGCTTTTCATGGTTCCCCAAAGGCCCTTCCACTCTACAATCGCGTCGGCTATGCCCCGGCCCAAGTCGTCGAATACGCTGTCGATTTGGACGGTAACGGAGTCGCCCCACGTCTTGGCGTCGTCCGCGTTCCGGTCCATTCCTTCGCCCAGGGCGTCCAAGGCGGCTTCCGTTTCTGCCACCCCACCCGTTAGGCCCTTCGCGGTGTTCGCCGCGACCGCTAGGCCGTTCCCAAATGCTATAGCGGACTTCCCCCCGGCGGCCATTAGCGCGTCAATATCGGGAAGGGTTTTGTTTAGCTCCGCCAGTTGAGCGTTTACGACGGCGGCGCGGGCCGCTACCCGTTCCGCTGCGGTCCCCCCTTCCTCCAAGGCTCCGGCCAATCCCGCCGCCTGTTCCTTGGCTTCCCTGGCTTCCTTTTTGAACTGGCTTATTTTGTCGGTTAGGTCGGCTTGGGCCGACGCCCAACTATTCGCCGTGTTTTCGGCGGCGGCCATTTGGTCGTCAAGTTGCATTATGCGAAGGTTTAAATCTTCCACGGTGGCGGTTGTCGTTATGCCAATGGAACTTCCAAACTTCGCCAAGGTGGCGACAAGCTGTAGGATTTTCTTTTCGGCCCCAAGGATAGGGATAACCAAAAAGCGGTTAATAACTTCGGCGAATCTAAAAAAGGCTTGGACCGGGAAGGCGACCGCCTCCGCTAGAAATCCCATTGCCCCGGCGGAATCCTCCGTGGAGCCGGTAAGCTTTACGAACATTTCCACCACGGTAGAAACCGTGGGTAGCATAGCTTCCCCGGCGGCTTGGGTTAGCTCCATTACGTTTCGCTTTAAGAACTTGAATTGGTTGGCGGCGCTTCCGGCGGTCCTCGCCGCGTCGCCAATAGCGAAGGTCGATTGCTCGAAGGCGATAGCCAGGACGGCTTGCGCCCTGGCGGATTGGCTAACGGCTTCGCCTTCCTTGATTAAGCCCAACTCCAACGCCTTTAGTTCTACGTTGGTTTGGCGAACGTCGATTCCGAACTTTTGGAGGGGTTCGGATTGGCCGACAAGTCCGCTTTTCAAGTTGTCCAGGGCTTCCGTTATCGGAATGTTATTAAAGCTGGCTAGGTCGGCGGCCAGTTGAATAAATTGCTTATTCATAACCGCCGCTTCGTCGGGCAAAATCCCAATCGGTACAAGTAAATCTTGTAACGAACTGGTCATATCTTGAAGTTGCTTGGTGGTGGCGGGAACGGACCGCTTCAATTCCTTAACGAAGTTGGACATTTCCTTCGTTGCGGTCCCGAATACGGTTTCGAACTTGGCTTGGGTTTCGGCGGCGTCGCTCGCGGCCTTCACGGCCACGGCACTAAAGGCGGCGAACGCTATAGCCCCGGCGGCGGCGGCTTGCTTGGCGGCGTTTTTAAGGTCGTTTCCAAATTGCTTGGTGGTTTTGCTGGCTCCGCGTAGGTCGGATTTAAACTTCGCGGTATTCGCCTCTAGGTCAACTACAAGGGTTCCAACTTTAGTCGCCATTTGCGGGCTTCCTTAAATCCTTGCCGCCCCATGCTTTGTTTAGGGCTTCGGCGATTGCGATTTGCTCCGACGCGGGTTGGGCCAGGGGGGCCGGTTTCGTGCTGTCGAAGTCGTGCATAAAGTCGCCCACCTTAAACGGGCGAGCTCCCTTTTTGCGGTTGGCGTTGGCTACCACGGACGCCGTTAGCGCGTGTCCCTTCCGGTGGACTAGGGAACCGAAAGGTTCAAGCCGATAATAGGCGTGCCATTCGACCAACTCCAACGCGGACATAGAGTTTAGAAGTTGCTCAACTGTCAAGCCCAACGCCAACGCTAGTCGGAACTGGAAACGTCGTTCGGGTCGGGCGATAAGTTTTTTTCCAATTCCTCCGATTGGCTACTATCGGTTAGGCTATTCATTCGGGCCACGACGGCATAAACCCTATCTATAACCCCGGCGTTTTTCTTGGCGAGTAGTTCCACCTGGGATTCCGTAAAAAGCCGTTCGTTCTTCCCGTCCACTATCGTAAGGGCCAGCGCCCGCGCCCTAAACGACTTCATTTTCTTAATGTCGGTTTGGATTTGCCCCCCCTTGGTCGTAAGTTGGGACATTTGGTAGCGGTCCTTTTCCGCCGCCGTCATACTTCGGACAAGGGTAACGCCGCCCCACTCCGGCGTTTCTACCCTTTCCGTTTCCAGGTCGTCGGCTTCTAGGATTTGCTTTGCGGTTAGCGGTCGGAAATCGTTTTTAGTCACTGGTACGCCCTCCTTTGGGTTCGAAAATTTCCAGAAGTTTACGGCTAAACACTTTCGAAACAAGGCGCTTCATTGCCACCCGTTGTTCCGGGTCGGTATATGAAGCTTCGACAAGGGTTAGCATTTCCCCCTGTACCTGTTTAACGTGTTCCGCCACTTCCTGGTTTGTCACTGTTCTACGCTCGGCTCTACTGGCGCGTCGGTCGGTTAAACCAACGTGGGTTCGCCCGCTATGGAAAGGACAATATCGGCGCTCAACTTGTCGTCGATAGGGGCGTTAGGAGTAAACCCGCTTACGATTGCGGGAATAACCCAAGTCGTGTTCCCAACGTCCGTCCAAACGATTTGGAAGTTTCGCTGCGGGCCGTCTACCAAATCTTGAAGCAAGCCGCCCGCGCTCTTTTGGTGGGTGGCGTTGGCCGGAAGGTAGTTTATGGTGGCGTTAAGTTCGCCGCCGTCCAATAGCCCCGCGATCTTTTCCCGCCAGGAGTTCGGCGAACTGTGGTTGGTCATATCTATTAGTTCCCGCGTCATACCTGGGCCGCCAATAGTTACAACCTCCGCAATGGTCGTAAAGGTTTCGGGCGCTCCACCGTCCCCGATTTGTAGAAGCGTTCCGAAACCACTTGTTCCTAATGTCATTTTTCGTCCTCCTGAAAATTTGGGCCTTGGGCCTGGGGGCTTCTAGCCGTGGGTTTAATTCGGGAATCGCAATATAGCGAATTCTACCGCCACGTTACTAGCGGTTAAGTAAAAGCGCCCGTCGCTTTGCCGCCAACCGGCCAGTTGGGAAGCCAGGAACGCGCTAAAGAGTCCCGCCCCAACCGTGTAGGTCGTAATATCCCCGGTCCTCTGGGTGGTCGGGTCCGGTGCCGACGTTAGGGTTACGGTTTGCGGTCCTCCGTCCGTGTTACGGACGACGATAATTTCCCGCCCCGTGAAAATAAAGGCGTTGTCGTTTACGGTATCGACCGCCGTAAAAACAAAGTCCAAGGCCAGCGCCGAAACGGGAAGCGTCGGGTAAGGCCCCACGGGTGTAATAATTGGTAAATCGGTCCTGGGCATTTTCTTTTCCTCCTAAGTTTGGGCTTCGTTATGCCATACCCTATATTCTGTCATTACGCGGTGAACTCTTTGGCTGTCGTCGCTTATGCCGTCCTCGAAAATGTCGCGTTCGTTTTCTAGCAAAATCCCGTTTATATTGACCCCGATAACAACGCCCCGGAACCCTTGTATAGCAAGCCGCAATTTTTCCGCCAAGTCCTTAACGCTGGCGTAGTCAACCGCCCAACAATCGAGTTGGAAAAGCGGGCTAGCCAAGCCGGTTATTCCGCTTTGCCCCCCCAGGGCGTTTTGGTGGCTATGGAAGTGGACCCCAACGGCAACGAAGTAACTGATAGACGGGTAAGCCGTACTTTGGGTTAGGGGGTGGGGTTCCATTCGGTCGGATATCAAGGCGTTTACGGCGACGTTTCCGGTTATTAACGCGACTAACGCTTCCGCAATTAACGCCATTTACCGCACCCTCTTTTTGATTTCGCGGAGTAATTCCCTTTTGAAAATCCGCAAGGATTCCCCGGCTTTGTTTTCTAGCGCTGGCCTCATAAATGGTTGGGCGGCCTGGAACCGCGTACCAAACTCTAGGAAGTGTGCCCGCCAAGCCGTCCCAATTATGGTTGGGCCTATTGCCATAATCGTTCGGTCGGGTAGTGTCTGCCGGACTAAAACGTCGATATCCAACCAAGTGGCCCCGGTCCTTACGGCTACCCTGTCCATCATTGCTTGGCGAATGGGCTTGGCGGCCTTCCTGGCCGCATTTTCTAACGCCTTCAACCGTCCAAGGCTAGAAAGCTTTTGTAGCTTCTTATCCAGTTGTTTAAGGCCCCTTATTTTTAGTTGGAATTCGGGCACTTTAAGCCGCCTCCGGTCCGGTCGCCTTACAAATTAAATGGGTTTCGACTCGCCTTTCTTCAAGGACCCGAACGGCGGCAATGTCAAAAACCCGACCCTTGAAAACCGCCCGCATTTTGGACGTGGCCCCCTCCAACCACCTCATTTTTATAATGTAGTCCACTTCCGGGTAGACTTGTTGCGCTTCGAATAGTTCCCGGCCCCCCAGGGGGGTAACGCTGGCCCAACGGGTGGCGAAGGTCGCCCAAGTCCTTGCCGGTGCCCCGAAGCTGTTACGGGGAACCTCGGTTAAACTTTCGACCCTTACGCGGTGCCGTAGGGTCCCGGCTTGGATTTGGGTAGCCTTGCCCATTCCTAAAAAACCTTCCAGTGTCGGAAAGCCCGTTCCGCTTGGAACGGAATTGGGGTTACGATTGTGCCCGTTACGGTCTGTTCCCGGTTTTCGAAAAAGTGGGCGACCATAAGTTTAATTCCGTGTTTGATTTCCCCCGGCACGTCGTCCACGGAACCGCCGAAGCCCGCCACGAACCGAATAACGACGGCGTTTATTTGGTGCCGCGTGTCCGGCCAAATACTGTCAAAGGCCAGGGCTATACGCCCCTTGGGTCGGTTCGGGTCCACAATGTAGTCGGACGCGGGCATGGTCGTTAGAACGCCGTCGGAACTTTGGTTATATTGGACCGTCGTAACCGATTTGAGGGTCCCCAAGGGAATTTCGATACACTGGTTATTGAAGGGGAAGCGGTCCAAAAAGAGGTCCCAAGTTTGGTCGATAAACGCCCGCCGCGTGAAGGATTCCCCCCATTCCCTGGCGGCGGTGATAAGCAAGCTTATATAGGCGTCGCTGTCGGTAGAGTCCTCGCGTATATGGGCCTTGGCTTCCGTAAGGCTTACGGGTTCGGTGGCGGGCTTCGTAACAAGGTTTAAGCCCACGTTGGCGGTGCTTATTGGTTGGCCGAAACCGGCTTCGCTGGAAAATGCCATTATTCGGTCGCTTTCTTTTTCCTGGGCCTTCCCCGTTTCTTAGGTTCCACCTGGGGTTCGTCCTCCGCCGGTAGCGTTGCCTTGGGTACTGGCGCCAAGGCTTCCAACGGCTCAACTATTCCCTTGGCTATCAGGGTCCCAAGGTCGTAGCCCTCGGCGAGTTCTTCCGACTCCACAATTTGCCCAATGTCGTAACTTGCCGTCCCCGTTTCTTCGAAGTATTCGTGGGGCTTTACCACGCCCATTCGTTCCCACCTTGCTAGCAATTCGGGGTCGATATCCTCGCGTAATACAACGGCGCGGTTTCCGTAGTGGAAGGCGGAACTAGAAACGTCCGTCGTAAACTCTACGCTGTCCTCGGAAACCTTCCGTTGGCGGGGTTGGGAAATCCCAAGCCTGATTATTAACTTTGTCATTTGCCGGAAACCTTTTTACTCGCCCGCTTCCGCCGCCTTTTGGGCGCTTCGGCTTCGTCCGGCGCGGCCTGGGAAGTCTCGCCTTCGTCCGGCTTGGCCGTGGTTTCCGGTGCTGGCGCGGCGTTGCCCGCGTCCAATAGGGCTTCGGCAAATTCCAGCGTTAGCCCTGGGTGGCTTCCGACTTCGTAAGTTTTTCCGGCTAGGAGTTGGACCCCAGGACCGGCGGCGGTCGTCCGCATTTTGATTTTCATAGCGTCCCCCTTGTTTGCTTTTCGAAATTAGGGGCGGGCGGTCCGTAGGAAATACGAACCCCCCGCCCAGAAGGGAAAGGAACTTGGCCCAACCGTTAGGTTTAAGCCGTTCCGGCTAGTGGCGAAACGTGGAGCTCGCCCGCAATCGTTCCCACAATCGCGTTAATTTGCGGCCCCTTCTTTCCACCGTAGCGAATCGCCAAGCCCCAATCTATGGTCGTGGAAGTCCCACGAAGGGCGACCATTCGAAGGAACCGTTTTAGGGGCTTGTAGATATCAAGCCAAACGATTTCGTCGGAGGCTCCGCCAAGGGCTACAAGTGTGCCCGCAAGGTCCACCGCCCCGGCCATTCCGGTAACGTCGTCCTCCTGAGCCTTAATTGTATTATCGGCGGCGGGCGTCCCGAACTTGATAACGAAAAAGACGCCTTCGTAGTTCGCCATATCGGCTTCGTCCCCGTTAATCGCGGAGGTCCCGGCGGCGGTGGTTGCAATCCCTTGGAGGAATTTTGCCATATTGCTTAAATTCGGCATGGTTCTTTTTTCCTTTCTTTAAAACACCTTTCTGGGGTTGACAGTAAGTAAAACCGAAGCCCAAATGTTAGGCCAGGGTTACGCGCACGAATGCTTCCTCAAGGACCGGCATACCGTCCAATTCCGCCCGACCAATGAAGCCCGTTTGGTTGGTTTCCGCGTATAGCTCCACCAACCTTTGAACTTGCATATTCAAGGCGTCCGCGATCCAATAATTACGAAAGTCCCCAAGGATTCCGACGAAAAGGCCGGTCGTAAAAGTGTTGGGTACGAACTCGGACATAAAGAACGGTAAGTCCAAAATTCGGTCGGGCATTCCGCCTTGTAGTCCTGGCTGCCAAAGGTATTGACCATCCACCACGCCTTTGATTTTGCGGATTTGCTTAACCGCGTCGCGGTGAAACATCCAAACGGCGTTGGCCCAATACTGGGCTTTTAGGGCGTACTTGGCTTCGATAAGGCCGTCGCCCTCTATGGTGGTGGCGGTGTTGCCGGTGGACACGTCCCGCGCCGACGTAATGCCGTCCACGGAATCCACGAACACGCCCAACGGTTTGTTATTCCCGTCGCCAGTTAGGAAAGCGTTTTCCTGGGTTATTGCGAACTTGAAGCCCAAGCGGTCGCGGACCAACTGTTCCACCGGAATTGCCGAAATCCGCAAAAGCTTATTGGAAACCTTGATACGTTTGGCGAGTGGGTGGGGGTGTAACTCGCGGTCCCCGAAAGCCATATCGCTATCTTCGGTTCCGGTTTGAATCTCCGCCGTCCAATCGGGGTCGGCGGGGTCCGTGTCCAAGCTTGGCCGCCCGATACTGTCGGCGTTATTCAAGGGCGTAACCGTGGCAAGCCCGCGAATAAAAACCAAGTCGTCCACAAACTTAATGAGGTCCGCAACGAATTGCATGGGGGCGACAAGGTAGCCGCCGATAACGTCGGAGTCGGCTTGCAAGGCCCGAAATTCCTTGGTTGCGGGCTTTTCTCCGCTGTCCAGGTAGTGGTTAAAAATGCTCCGGTATTCCGGGGACTCCAAATAGGAAACGTCGCCCCGGCCTTCGCCTTCCGGCATTTTGGTGGGGTCCGCAACGGTTCCCATTTCCTTTTTCAAGGATTCGGACTTTTCGGCCCTTACAACTTGCTTTCCCAAAGCCTCTTGGTCCGTGTCGATTTTGTCCCACTTGGCCGTTTCTTCGTCCGTCATTGCCCGACCTTCTTTTAAGGCCAAGTCGTTTAATACATTCATTTCCGCAACCAATGTCCCGCGTTGCTGGCGGATTTCCTTTAATGTCATTTTCTACCCTCCTTAAATGGTTGAGTCGTCGCCGACCTATCGCCCCGGCACGCGGTAGCGCTGTCGAACTTTTAGGGGGCTTCTATCGCACGCGAATCGAAGCCGCTATTTCTCCGAGTCTAACCCTTCTTTCCAGGGCGTCAAGTCTCACGCCGCAATCGCAACCCTTGTCGCTTCGCTCATATTCGCAACCGTCGCGGTTTCCCGCCGCGATAAGGCGGCCCAGGCTCACGTCTAAAACGTCGGCGAAGCCCGTAAGCCTAGCGATTGGCGGGCAAATGATAGAAGCGTTTAGGATTTGGCCCACGGTGCTGGCGCTAATGTTCGAAGCCCGCCCCATTGCCGCAATGATATCGGCGCGGGGCCGCGAGTCGGTGGCGGCGGCGTTTATAATCCGGTTCAAAAGGGCGGCAAGGCTCCGGCCCCGCAATTCTTCCGCCTCATAGGACGAACGCCACTCTTGGACGGACCGAACGGCGACTTTTGTATCGGGGAAGGCCGGAAAGGTAACGGGGCTTACTTCGTGCAATTTCCCCTTTAGAATCGTCCTTACGGTTTCGTCCTCTTTGTCCAGGTTCTTAAACTTTTGCTCTTGGACCGTGAAGCGAATACTCATTCCGTCCACGTCCCCGCGCTTAATCGTTTCCATAAATTGGAAGCTGTCCGGCGGGGTGATTTCGACCTTTAGGCCCCGTTTGTCCTCCGATAACTTGAGGGTTCCCGATTTGGTCCGGCCCAAAACGATATTGCTGTCGTGGTTCCATAAGGCGCGGATATCATCATTGGCGATTGACGCCGCCCACGCCCCCCGTTGCACCTTTTCCCGACCGAACCCAAGGGGTAGGCTTAACTTCCCGAAAACGGAAGCGTAGCCGACAAGGGTTGGCGGGTCGTCGCCCTCTTGGCGGACCTCCAACCCTTCGGCGAGTTCTTCGAAGGCTACCACGCGGGTTTCCAACTCCAAGGAATCTTCGCGGAGGGGTGGCGGAAGCCTTTGTAGTTGCTCCAAGTGGCCCGAAAGGTGAATCCAGCGCCCGCGCTTCTCTTCGGGATCCAGGCCCCGGCCTTCCTCCGTCGTCGGGTCGTTTAGATTGTCGATACAGGCTTGGATATGCCCCACGGGTCCCAATTCGGGGTCCACGCCGTCAAAACATACTGGACACTGGAATAGCTTGTTGACCATTTTAAAATCCTTTCGTTAGGCCGCCGTTACCATACAATCGCAACCGCCGTGGAGTTGCGGGTGCAAAATACCACGCCGAACGGTGAGTGGTGAAGTTTTGCCGTCCTTCGGGTCCACCGTTTCGCCGCCTTCCACGAAGTTTCGGGTTATCCCCACCACCTTACCGCTTAGTTGGTCGCATAGCGGACAGTTTTTGCCGACTGTTACCCACCGGATTTTCGTTATTCCGTTTTCCCTGTAAGTCGTCCTGGCGATTGCCGCCCCGGATTGGATAGGCTCACGGTTGGCTATCTTGCCCGCGCCCGTGTCGGCCCATTCCGATAGGCGTTTAAGTAGTACCGCTTCCAGTTCGGCCCCGTCGGTTTCGTTTATCAAGGCTAACAGTTGGTTCCGCGAACCAATGGAGTGGCGGACCCCGAAGTTTTCCGCGTACTCGGTTATAAGTTTGTTTATGGTGGCGCTTATCACCGGGGCGGCTCCGATTTCCTCCGCCGCTGCCGCGTGGATTCCTTCACCGTAGGCCAGTAGGACAGGTAACATAATATCGCGGGCCACTACCGGGAAGTTTGCGTAGAAGTCGGTTATTCGCTGGCGAAGCGTTCCCGTCCCGACGGCTTCCCGCGCCCCAATCGTCGCCTTTATCATTCGCCGGATTTCGTTTACCTCGCGGCTTACTATCCTTTGGCCCGCCTCCAAAAAGAGTCGTTTACTTGCGGCTTGGAGCCTCCGGCGGGAACCAACGGAACGTAGCTCTATAGTATTAAGGGAACCCGACGTTTCGCCCCTTTCCTCGCCTTCCGCCAGGGCACCACGGGGCGGCGTGTCGTTACTCGCGGGCATATCCCCGGCGGCTTCCAGGGGGATAAAGTTAAGGGGGACGAAGCGTTGGTCGCCGCCTTCGAATGGGTTTAGATTTTCCAGGGTGGCTATGTCATTGCCGGAAAAAACGCCCATGCTCCAAAGGGTGTTATAGAATTCGCCCCGGCTTTTGGAATCGCCCCGTAAAAGGGCGTCCAAATTGTATTCCACGAATATTTCGTCCTGTTCTTCCGGTGGAATTAGCTTTAAGGCCAAGGACTGTTCCCAACGGACCGCCCAGGGTCGAATAGTATCTACGACGTGTTCTATATTCTGTTCTTCGATATTGCTAAAGGTCGCGTTTTCAAGGACGCCGATTTTGTGTAGTTGCATCCGGTAAATTCGGGCGATTTCCTCAATTTGGAACTTGCGGGTTAAAATCAACTCCGCATCTTTGGCCGGGACCCCTATTTGGCTCCATTGCATACCCTCTTCTAAAATCAGGAAGTTGTGGGACTTGTTTACCCCTCGCGTTTGCTTGTCGATAGAGTCCCGAAGGTTTTGCATACCCAACTCTTTAAGTTCCCCTGGGTGGGTAAGGACCCCCGACGGGCTAGCGTCGTTCGAAAAGAAGCGGCTAGTAAACTCTTCGGCGGCCAGGGCCAAGCCGATAGCTTCCCGGTATAGTTGAATGGGGGAAATTCCCGTTATGCCGTCCTGGGACATCCACTTTAAATGTAAAATCCGTTCGGCGGGGAAAGTCCGCCTTTGGCCCCCTGGGTGGCTGTCATAAACCAATTCCCCGTCGGGCAACCTCCGGGGTATCGTTTTACGGGGGTCCAAGGGGATAAGTTGGGACACTTCCCCGGCGTTATTGAAGTCGATAACCGAATAGGCGTTCCCCCAAATAGCTAAGTGGCCTTGCATCATTTCCCGCCACTCAAAGCTGGTTTGCTCAAGGTTCGGCCTATCTTTTAACAGGTGGAAAAGCGGGTGTTCGGTCGCCCGAACCTTTCCGCCCCCCGGAAGCCTCCGGTAAGTTATCAGGGGAAGCGAAGCTATGGTTTCCGAAAGGATACGAACGCAAGCGAACACGGCGGAAAAGCGTAGGGCTACGTCCTCATTGACGGGGACCCCCGACGCGGTTTGGGTTCCGCCGAATCCACTAATAAAAAAGGCGTCGGCGTCGCGGGGGTGCCCAAAAAACCCTTTGGTCGCCCGCAACTCCGCCCAGGCCCGCGCCACTATCTTTCCAACTGCCGCTATTCGTGGAAATTTCATACCGATTGAAGCCCCCGCGTTTGGTAAATACTTCCGGTGTTTTGGTGCCGCATAATTCTATCCAACCCCATTATGGTGGCTACGATTCCGTCGATTCGTTTGCGGTCCTTGGTTTGGTCGGGCTTAACCGGCTTTATGTTACCGGCGGGGTCCGACCGCGCTACAACGCAATCGGCCATCCACCGTAAAACCGGATTGCCGCCGTGGCGGAGGGTTCCCGACTTAACTTTCCGTAATAGTTCCTTCATTGGAGCCGATAGCGTCCGGTATCCCTGGCGGACCTGTACCATTTCGAAGCCGTCGCCTTGGAGTTCAAGCGAAATTTGGGTGGCGTTCCAAGGGTCGTAGGCTATTTCCTTAATTTCGTAAATGTCGGCCAAGTCGTTAATGGTTTGGCGGACCGCCCTATAGTCGATTATTTCCCCGTCGGTTAAATGGATAAGCCCAAGGGAAGCCCACTTGTCGTAAGGCACCTTATCCCGCTTCGACCGTTCCAATAGCTCAACTTTCGGTAGCCAGAAGTGGGGAATAACGAACACTTCGTCCCCTATCGGGAAAAGCAAGCAAAGCGCCGTTATATCGGTGGTGCTGGATAAATCATAGGCGACGTAACACTTTTTCCCGTGGAGGTCGGAGGGGTTGAAGGGCTTGGCCCCTTTGTCCCACGCCTTGAGTTGGAGCCACCGCGTTTCCTGGGAAACCCACTGGTTTAGGCGGAGCCGACGGAAGGAATTTTCCGCCGCTGGCGATAGTTGGGCGGTATCGCAAAGCTTTTTTATTCGGTCCACTCGGAGGAAACCGGCGGCTATCCCTGGGTTGGCCTTCCGCCACGTTTTTTCCTTCGTCCAATCGTCCTTTTCCCCGGCGGCGTATATGACAGGGTAGAAGGACGGGTCCACTATGGTTCCTTCCAATACTTGGCGGGCGCGTTCGTGCTGTTCCCAACAAAGCGGGGATTCGCTTTCTATTCCGGCGGTGGTTATCGCTATAGACAAGGGTTGCTCCCGCGTGTCCGACCCGTAGGTAAGAACGTCCCATAAATCCCGGTTTTTCTGCCGGTGGAGTTCGTCGAAGATAACGGCGTGGGGGTCGGCCCCGTCCTGGCTTCCCGCGTCCGCCGAAACCGCTTTGTAATAGGTTGAAATATCATGCCGTAAATAAATCGTCTTGGTGTGCTGGACTACCCTACACAACGCCCGAAGGCTAGGGCTTACCGCAACCATTCGGGCGGCCACGTCGAACACTTTGGCCGCCTGTTCCCGTGTCGAAGCCGCGCTATATATTTCGGCCCCCGGTTCCTTGTCCATTATCAAGCAATACAGGGCCAAACCGGCGGCAAGGGTCGTTTTCCCGTTCTTTTTCGGGACCTCTATATAGGCTTCGTCGTATTGTCTAAGCCCGTCCCGTCGCTTCGTCCCCAAGAGTTGCCGGACGATCTTTTTTTGGAAGGCCGGAAGTATAAACGGCGTTCCTCCGTAGCCCCTTCCCTTGACGAAGTGTAATTCCCGTTGGAAAAAGTTTACGGCGTCCTCCGCCATCCTCCTATCCAGTTGCGGCACTTACTTTTTCCGGTAGCTCTTTATCCGGTCGTCGAAGCTTTCCACGGGGTCGCCCAGGGTCACTAGCCCCGCCCTATCCGAAGGCGATAAACCAAACTTCGCTAGAAAGTGGGACATATCCTTAGCCGCCCCACGCGAAACGGTGAGGGTCGGCGATTGCTGGAAGTAGGGCTTTTCCTC
>SDBS01002113.1_pt1 | contig 19999 bp, 16 predicted proteins | sample 2277091 | NCBI WGS metagenome assembly SDBS01 (sample SAMN10404972, study PRJNA504765) | marine sediment metagenome | isolation source: marine sediment core GS10_PC15, 163 cmbsf | place: Arctic Ocean: Southern Knipovich Ridge | collected 2010 | reverse complement strand
CCCTACCTGTAAAATGAGCAGGGCTTCTTTTTTCGGTTCAATAGCCAGGACAGCGTTGCGAATATTGAGCGTTTCCCATTTTTTAGGAAACGTCACTGTAAAATTAAGGACAGGGTGTAAAAAGGTTTTTTTCTTAAAGAATCCGTTTGCAGGGTCTGCTCCCACCAGCAAGCCGTTGAGTCGGCGCAAATATTCCTTTGAGCTGCCGGAGATACCTGGTTTGGGGATCCATTGAATATCCGCAACCGAGCGGTAAAGAAGATCCGTGCGATCCGGCGTGGTTGGGTGGCTGTCGAAAAATCCAGCAGTGCGTGTTTGGCCAGTTATTATCTGGTCCAATGTTTCCATACGTCCCAGGATGTCCGGTAACGCCCTTGGTTCATATCCTGCCCGCGCGGCCAATTCTTGCCCAAAATGGTCAGACTCGAATTCATCATGACGGCCGTGCTTAGAAATGATGGCACCACTTGTGAGATAGAGAGGGCTATTGACGATATCTCCCAACCGTTCACTGAGCACAGCCCCCACCACTTTGCCGGGAAAAGATAACAGTGCGGGTAATCGGCTTCGGGCCATTTGCCTTGCACTGTGCCTTCTGCTTACATGTATGACCTCATGGCTGATCACATGAGCCAATTCGGATTCATTATTGGTTGCTGCCAGAAGCCCCCGGGACACATAAATACCGCCTCCCGGTATAGCAAAAGCGTTGACTTCGTGTAAATCAACGATTTCCAGGGTATAATCAAACCTCTGATCTTCATGAATTTCGGCCACGCGTTTGCCTACCTTTTTCACGTATGCGGTCAATTTGGGATCTTCGTACAAGCCCATTTTCATTTCGACTTCACGGGCAATCTTTCGTCCCATGGCCTTATCTTCATCGATGTTTTGCAATGTGACCTCGGTAAACCTTGCACACCCGGTAAAAATGATGACGAAAAAAACCAGAATCATTTTGCGAATATGTTTTTCATTTTGATTTATCATTTTTCGTTCTCCATTTGCCTTATTATTTTTTAAGTCGGACGTTCATCATCCTTTTCCCTAATTGTTTACCTTAACAGTATAAATATCATCAAATTAATTCATATAGGACCAAAGTCCTATTCAATTGGACGCAATCATGTATTAGATATGATCCTTATATTAGTGGAGGCAAGCCAACCAATGAAATCATCATTTAATGGCAATTCGATCAGCGTGTGCTGGAAGCGAGTATTGCAGAAGTAAATTACTTCTCAATACATTCGATATATGAGACATCGTGTCGCGACGAACGACGCGGTTGAGCAGCCTGCTGCCGGCCGTCGCGAACGGCAATATATAAAATTATCGACTGTGCGTTTTATCCATAGCGGCCCTGAACCGTTTTGCATAGAAATTCAGTATGTTATTGATCTCTTTCCAGGAGGTTTCATCCTTTTTCTTTTTTCCCGGATCGGCAGAATGCCTGTCGACAATTGCCCCAAGCCGCTCGTTAGTCTGTAAGTCGAGCATTTCAAACTCTATGGTAGCATCAGCAAGTGAAATATTCATGCCGGCAATTGCCTTTCCTGCTCTAACGACCGCTCCGACCGGCGTGAAATTAAGCACTCGGAGTTTAGCTTTTTTGGCATATACGTTTGTTATGGCAAAACGAAGACCCAGGACACCTGGACCCGGTTTACTGACCACGGGGTATTCGGGCTCGAGCTCGTTGATAATGGCCGCCACGAAGGAATCGGCTATTTCTTTTAACGCATCAACCTTGAATCCCTTGTACTTGGAGTCTGGCGCAAGAAAAATCTCGATGGGATAAATCAGGATCTTGTTATAATTTTTAATTTCAACTCCGGGCTTATAATAGATCAGAGAGCCCTTGCGGTCTTTATCCGCTTGAAATTGCGGGTAATTATCCAGAAACCCTGAATATTTTTCAGCGCTAATGGCCTGCCCGGCACCGGCCAGCAGGAATCCCAGTGAAACAAGACCAATTACTATTATCTTTGCAGTTTTCATTTTGTTTCCTCCTTTTGTAGTTGAGTTGTAGAGTAATAAACACCACCTGATAGTGCTCCGGGGAGCAGAGATTATTGTTCGAATAAGCGGTTAAAATTTATGAGTAGATCCAAATTCCCTTCTGTGCGGTATTTACCTTCCATAAACATCTGCTGACCGTCGGCTTTACCGGTCATAATATCCAGCCACAGCTCAAAGGGGGCCTCTATGGTCAAATCCGGCTTTTCGGCGCTTCCCATAGAGGCGCTGATATTTCCATGGTTAATCGTAAAAAAGCACGATCCTTTATCTTCCCCCGAAAAATGAAATTGGATAATTGCTTCCAGGTCTTTCCCCGCATCGACATTGAATCCGACCACATAAAATTTTGAAAGCGTTGAAATCGAATCAGGACGAGGTACGATCCCCTTTTTGACCATCTCCTTTGGTGTCACCTTGTTGGTGATACAGGTTTGCCACATGGCATTCGATATGTCCATAAAGGACTGCGTATCGAGGATTGGCTGTTTGACCCGATCCATGGTTTCAGCAGATACGCTCCGGGTTTCGACGAGTTCCTTACCGGCCGATTCAGTGGCGTCGAATATGTCCTTTTGGATTTGTGGGCAAACCGGGTTGGTCACCAATTCGGCTGTGGGGCGATAGATTTCGGCGAGAAGCTCGCGGCCGTGTACGCCGAATTGATACTTCACCCAGTCGGAAAGGAGTTGGAATTCCGCCTCATCGGGAACACCGGCCACTGCCAGCATCACCATCGCCGGATGCCTGTCGCGCAAGGGGTGGTATGTCCGTCCGTCCACATTTTCGAAAAAAGGTACAACCACCGGCAGGGTGCGTTCAATAAAGGTTTTGAGGGCGGCATTCAAGGTTCGAACGTAGACAGGTGTTGCGTATACCACAATATCGGATTCAAGCCATTTGGGGTATAGCTCCAGGGTCATTTCGTCCTTGTGGATACAGCGTCCCGGGGTTTTTGTCCAGCAGGTATAGCAGCCGATACAACTCTTAATGTTTTTCTCGCGTAAGTGTAGGATTTCAACATCGGCACCGGCTTCCCTCATGCCTTTAACCAGGTGATTCAACATAAGTTCGGTTTTGCTTTGACCACCGCCTCGAGGGCTGGAATTGATCGCGAGAATCTTCATGATTTTCTCCTTAAAAGTTTTCGGCAAGTCATCTATATTTTTGAGACAGGTACTTGTTATCACTCAGCTATATAGGCGTTCTTTAAAACACTCTGCGGGAGTTCAGGCGGTGCCGGTATAATATGGCCGTATTTTACATTCTCCATGGGAATAAGGATCAGTTCTCCACTGACTTCAACCGCCAATTGGTCCATTTCTAGTGCCTTGCGCACTTTCATTGCAATTATCAGATGGTCTTCGCCGGCCTGTGCCTGTGGCGCCCACCCCAATGTAATTTTTGTTCCATCCGTAAAATGAACCACGTGCGTACGTCATCAGTCATAATCTGTGTCCTCCTTATATTACATGTATTAAAAAATAAATACAGAATAATTGCTTTCAGGCAAACCGTTTTCGCAGCATATGGTTAGGAACATGTACCCGTTCGATACCCGACTATTTCTTTTTCACTGCAGGCCCTACATGCATTGCTATATGTCTTTTGCTGTCTGTTTTGGTTCAGTCCGCAGACAGGATCATAATTTTGCGTACAGACATCAGGCCTGGGATCTGTACATGGAACGAGAGCGGTTGAATTTTTGATCGAATGAATGGCTGCAGAAATTTCATGACTTAATGCCGCAAGGGTTTTGTTTTGGGCTGCAATTGTTGACTCGTAATTTCCCGATTTACCCTTAAAAGAGAAAACGGATTTTTTTCGCATAAGCACCTTGCTCCCATCATTACCGAAAACATGCCAGTAAGCAATCAGCAGCGCGTTTCCCCTGGAATCAACGTCAAACCGGGTAACGTTTATGATTATCTGGAATTCTGCTTGAGGCGCTTTGCTTTTTGGATATGTGGTAATATCGATTGTATGAAGTAACAGCGAAAGATTCTCCATCAGCACACGGTAGAAGTTGTCTTCCAAAGATTCAGCCCAGCGATGGAATTCCGAAAGAACCAGTTCATTGTCTCCTTTGCGGGTAATCATTTGCAAACGGTCCAAGTATGCCGGTAACGTCACCGGACCGATGGTAATCAAAGGAGTGTTTTGTACGGATTCGATCGTCATCGGCTTTTCCACGTCAGGCAGGGGGCTTAGAAGGTAGAATGAAGCAGGCTTTGTGATGCCCGTACACCCGGTATAAATACATGTAACTAGGATAATCAAAAATACCACAATCTTTTGTGTTCCTGGTTTTATCATAGTGTCTCCCGGTTCATTTTTTTCCCTGCAGCAGCGATTCAGGGTGTCGTTCCAAATAATCGGCCAGAGAGCGGATCGAACGCCCTGCTCCCGCCAGTTCGCTCAAGGCCAGGTTTAGTTTATGGCGAACTTCCGAACGTTTTTCGGTAACACTTTCAACCGATGCAAGGGTGGCCGATGCTTGATCCAAAGCGATCTGTACGGAGTGCAGGGCTTGCTGAAAACGATTTGATAGGGTGGCAACCTCTTTATCAGCATTATTGATAAGCCGGTTGGCATCGTTGAAAGTGCTTTTAATACTTTCAGCCAGAGGATCAACTTGATTGTCGATTCCAAGTATTAATCGATCCGCGTCTTTAAACAACACAACAGCATTTTGGACGGCTTGATCTAAATTGCGGATCGTATTCAGTAATTCGGGGGCCGCCAGTACCTTTTCAATACCATCTATGGCTGAAAGCAGTTTAGTAAAAATATCTTCTATGGGGACTTTCTTGATAAATTGCTCCAATTCTTCAGCGGTTGTCGGGATAGTTGGAATTTCAGGGTATCCCATATCCTCACCCACTAATCGTATCGGTTCGTCCGGGTGAAAATCCAGGGCGACCATCAATTGACCGGTCACAAAGCTTTCCATTACAAGTTGGGCCCTTAAACCGCGATCAATCAGTAATTTCAGTCGTTTCACCATATCCGGAAGCTCTTCGCCGATCACTTCGACACGGTCTGGTTCCAAAGATATAATGGTGATAATGCGGCCATCCAGTTTTTTCGGATTGACCTGGACTACGACGACTTCCACCGACCCGATTTCAACGCCGCGGAATACCACGGCTGAACCTTCACTCAGACCTTTGACTGAACCTTCAAAGAACAATACAAATTTTTGGGTTTCTTTGAAAAATTTGCCACTGCCGAATACCAGAACGCCAATAACCAACAGGGCCAAAGCGCTGATAACAAACCCGCCGATGGCGGTCTTGCTGATTTGTTTTGCCATAGTCGTGATTTCCTATTCGCCTCTCCTTAAAAATGTTTGCACTCTCGGATCTTTGTTTTCCTCAAGCAGCACCTTTGGATCACCTGCAGCGATCTGTGTCCGCGTTTCAGGATCGAGGAAAACAGAATTGTTACCGATAGCAAAGATACTCGCTAATTCATGGGTGACTACCACAACGGTTGCACCCAGGCTATCCCTTAACTCCAGAATAAGGTCGTCCAGACGTTTGGAGCTGACCGGGTCCAGACCGGCAGAGGGTTCATCGAAGAAAAGCACATCCGGATCCAACGCAATGGCCCGTGCCAGGCCAGCGCGTTTGCGCATGCCCCCGCTGATTTCGGATGGATAAAAATCTTCAAAACCCGCAAGCCCTACCAGAGATAGTTTCAAAGAGACCAGTTCCATTATTTCCGGTGTACTCAGATCCGTATAGTGCTGCAGCGGCAAAGCCACATTTTCAGCCAGGGTCATAGAACTCCATAATGCACCGCTTTGATAGAGAATCCCAAAATTGCGCATAAGACGTTTTTGGGCGGCCGAATCTGATTCCCAGAAGCTAACATCCTTATAATACACGTTTCCCTGCGCGGGTGATTTAAGACCAATCAGAATTTTCATCAGTGTGCTTTTACCACACCCGCTGCCACCCATAATGATAAAAATATCTCCGTGCTGAATGGTAAAGTTTATTTCACGCATCACCACAAAGCTGCCATAGGCCATGGTCAGTTGTTTTACCGAGATATGTGGATCGGAACGATTCAATTTATACCCCCAAAACATCGCACATGACGGTAATGATAGCCGTTGAAACGATAATGGCCACAATCCCCGTAACAACAGCGGATGTTGCCGCGTCACCCACAGCCGATGCGCTCCGACCGCACTGCATGCCCCTCAGGCATCCAGACAAAGCCACCAAGATGCCGAAGACAAAGCTCATGAAAAGCCCGATGAAAAGATCGTTAAGCCCCACAGCCTCGACGGTTCGGTTGAAATAGAGCGACAGATTGGCACCATACAGTAGTACTGCAACAATCCCGCCGCCAATAATACCCATTAAATTCGCGTAAAGACAGAGCAGGGGCATCATCAGCGACAGGCCAAGCATTCGCGGAAGCACGAGGAATTCGATCGGATCGATCCCCAAAGTTTGCAAAGCATCAATTTCTTCGTTGACTTGCATAGTGCCGAGTTGTGCAGCAAATGCTGCCCCGGTACGGCCGGCCATCACAATGCCGGTCATTATGGCACCCATTTCCCGGACCATGGCGATTCCCACCAGATCGGCCACATAGATCTCGGCTCCGAATAGTTTAAACTGGATGATACCGACAAAGGCCAATATCAATCCGATCAGAACGGTGATCAGCGTGACGATGGGCAGGGCCAAAATGCCGCATTCCTGTATAAATTCGAGCATGTCAGACAAGCGGAATTTCGCCTTGCCAATGATAAGCCGGGGGACCAAACCAAAGGTTTCGCCGATAAAAGCGACGAGCTCGCCGGAGGAACGCACTAGGGCAATAGCATCCGCGCCAACGCGATCCAGAAGAGGTTCCCGGGGAATAGACTTGCGGGTATCTTTTTTCTCCGGCACGGCGTTGGCTAAGCGCATCAATCGCTGCACACCGGAGGGCAGCCCGGTTTTCTCGACGTCAATCCCTTGATTTTGGGAAAAATCTATGATCTTTTTCAATAAAATCAAAATACTGCTGTCCCATGCGGCCAGTTCACTGGTGTTGAATGCGATGCGCCGGATAGACGGCTTTCTGGCAGTCTGGAGAAATACTTCATCAATTGAGGGCAGGGATAGGCCGATTTGCCATCTTCCGGTCATCCGGATCATCAGGGTGTTTTCTGTCAGCCGATCAAACTGAAATGTACAGGCCTCGCCCATTTTTACCTCGATTACTAGCTTTACAAGGGTACATTTTACGCACTCAAACTGTCGTTATTAAAGGAAAAAATTCGGGTTAATTCCGGCCGCTGAGCTTATCTAAACGTTTGCTAAAAGACAGAACCCATTCCTTGGCGATTTCTTTAACCTGCCCCCATTTGGTGAAACTTTTAGCGAGTTTGTATTTCTTGCCCGTTTCAGTGTCTAATGCCATTGCCAGTACTTCTCCGGTTTTCGAATCGATCAGTTCCGCTTCCCCGGACATCTGCCCCATACCGATATGCACTCCGGTAGCGGCCTTTTTTAAATGACTGGCGACCAAGGCCGGCGGCATAACGGTTGACAATGTACCGGAGACGGGTTTGCTTGGAACCAGGGATGTGATTGCAGTCCGAACCCGCAGAGTCCTTGGCCCGGGCTTGTTCGTGATGGTATATGCATTTATAAGAGTCCCCCAGTATGCATCGTAGAAATGCTGTGCCAATTCCAGCAGCTCTTCCGGTTTGATTCCTTTGTATGCCGCGTCATCCTTGAAAAAAAAGGTGATACGGTCGATCATGATTTTGTCATAGGCTGCAAAGTCGACACCTTCTTTGATGTATACCCATTGCACCATACCTTCGGATTGCTCTTCAAGCAGTGAGTAATCTGTAAGAAACCCGGTTCTAAACATTCTTGCTGATGGCGCACAACCAATCGCCGTCGTTAAAGTAAAAGCGACCATTAAAATCAGTGCAATCTTTTCTGTTGTTTTCATAATTTTTTCCTTTTTTTCGAAATAATAATTAGATCCATTTATTCTCATATGTGATAAAAGCTTATGTTACTACGTCTATAGCATAGAGTAGTACCTCTCGGCTGAATGATCTTTGTCTCAGCTTGTTCGAATCACCATTGGTGACCTGAGCAAGAGTCAACATTGATCAACGGAACTTCAATGTCCCTGCATCAGTTTATTCATGTTTACATAGTCCCGATGCCAGCCGAAAACGAACTGGACCCGCACTATGCTGGTCTCCAGGTCACTATCACCAAACACATTGGAACTGAAACTCGTGCGGATACTTAGATTGTCCGTTGCCTGATAATTCAGGGTAAAACCGAGACTTCCGATATCGATTTCTCCCCCCATCTCAACGCCATCTATTTCTGACTGGAACCCTCCGCGGTAAAGCAGATCCAGAGAACCGTAAAAATGAGGGGTAAAATCATTGGTCAGGTGCGCTTCGAGTTGCAACATGGGATCGTTCTCCATTTTCTGTCCCAAAAAGTCATCGTTTTCAGCGAAAACCCAGACCGAAGGTATCACCTCAAGACTCTTTCTGTAGCCAGGGGAGAATACACCGAAATGATACGTGAAAGGCAAGGCAACACGACCAAACCAGCGGTTTTGACCGAGGTTGAGCATCTTGTCGTCATCATACGCACCGATTGGAACCGCCAACATGGTTGAAATATCGAGAGTATAGGTTGGCTCGTAGTCTATCAGGTCAAAGTTTGTCTTAAGTGGCGGAGCGCCAAGCAGGTTAACAGTCAACATCAATGCGGGGTCAGCATATCCGGAGGCAGACTCTGAAGTGCCTGCTACCATCCCCGGAATAAGAGGTGTTGATGGAGTGGCAGTGACATCCATATCCACACTGCCTCCGGCGAGGGTGAGAGCGTAAGACGAGGGTCGATTGAACAGCGTCGTGTAGTGAAAGTAATTTGCGATGACGAGGTTGGCTTCTATATCAGCGTTGGCGTAGATGTACTGGCCGGGCGCAAATTGTTGGCTGTCAGAGGCTTGAAGGTTCATGTTCAGGGTCTGAAAGGAGAACGCATGGATGCCATCCCTCGCTTTCCAGTAGGCACGCGCACCATCATCTACTGCAAGGGCCTGTCCGCCGAACAATAAGATAATGGACAGAGCTATAAGAAGGCTCCATAGGTTGTTATGTCTCTTTTTAGTTTTCATATGTATATACCTCCCTATAGATTTTTTATAATTTCCATTAATTTTTTATGGGGAATCGCTTCCATACCGCGGACAGGCGGATAATTGTCATACTCCGGCACCGCTGTGGGCATCGCTTTTCTCGCGCCTTCAAAGGGCGACCTTTTTCCAATGATCACTCCGTTCATCTCTACATACTCATCCCACAGGGCGATAAGATTCTTCTTTTTCTCAGGAAACTTGCCTGACAGGTCGTACTGCTCGCCAGGGTCCTCGGCAAGGTTGAATAACTGCCAGTCGTATGTACCGAAAGGTTCATAAAGCCAGCTGATCTTCCAGTCTCCCTGGCGAATCGCACGGTTACCAAACAGCTCCCAGCCCAGCCAGTCATCTGAAGTGCGTGGTGATTGGGTCTTGCCGGCCAGCATATCCACCCAGGACTTGCCCTGCATAGGAACAATTTCACGACCTTTAAATGTAGAAGGATGTCGGACACCAGCCAGCTCCAGTATGGTCGGCGCAATGTCCTTGACATGGAGTACCGCCTCTTTATTGAGTTCGCCGGCACCCTGCACGCCGGGGCCACTGACGATCAACGGCGAGCGTGTACCGCCTTCCGAGACCCACCCTTTGAAAATCCGGAAGGGCGTCATGCCTACCTGCGCCCATGCCGGACCGTATTCGGCGTAGGTGCCCTTTCGGCCAATGGAATTATGCCCGTTTTCCGCGAAATTGGCCACTGCATGCATAAACCCCGCGGTCCCGGGTTGACCTGCCATCATTCCTCTTAAGTCGTTTCCTTCAGCCCCGTTGTCGGAGAAGAAGATAACGACTGTGTTGTCGTATTCGCCGATCTTTTTGAGATAATCGAATACCCGCCCGATCTGGTCGTCCATGTATTCGACCATTGATGCGTATATTTCCATTTTCCGGCCCTGTATCTTACGTACTCCAACTGCTAGCATTGAGGCCCTTGGGAGGAAAAACAACCGATCGGCGGTATTGACGCCTTTGTCCACAATACCCAGTTCCTGCATGCGCGCCAAGCGCTCTTCACGGATAGTATCCCAGCCTTCATCATAGCGGTGATTATAGCGGCGCAGCCAGTCATCCGGCACCTGCAGCGGGCCGTGGGGGGCTGTAAATGCCATGTAGGCAAAGAAGGGCTTGCCGTCATTGCGGCCCTCTTCAATGAACTGGATGGTCTTGTCAGTGTAATTCTTAGAGGAGTAGAAATCCCTGGGAAGTTTCTTAACAGGGCGCCCGTCTTCCGTGTACGGGGCCTTCGGTATCTGCCATTCAATGTTCCACCCGCTGTCGAAGTGGCTCCCTCCGCCGACAAGCAATGAAAAATCACGTTCGAAACCGCGGGCGTGAGGAATCTGGTCCGGTTTAAGGCCAAGATGCCATTTACCGGCCATGTAGGTGTGATAGCCGTTGTCTTGCAGCAGCGAGGCGACTGTAGCCACACGCTTGTTGAGCACGCCCTCGTAACCGGGTTTTCCCACCTGGTTCGGAGCGTTCAATTCGCCCATGTTACCCAGGCCGGCAACATGGTTGTCCGTCCCGCTGAGCAGCATGGATCGGGTTACCGAGCACGTCGGACTTACGTAGAAGTCGGTGTAGCGCACACCCTTCTTCGCCAGCTGATCCAATACCGGCGTGTTGATCTCGCCTCCGTAACTCCCCAGGTCCGAGTAACCCATGTCATCGGCAACGATAAGTAGAATATTAGGACGTTTGCTCTGCTGAGCGGCCACGACGGTCCCTGTAAAAAGGCCCGTAACGGTTGAAATGATACCAAGACATAGCGACAATGCGATGATACCCACACACTTTAAGAAAGTGCGCCTCACCATTCCGAAGCGGTTGTCATTTTTTGGGTGTCTCATGCCAATTCCTCCTATTTTTTATTCTTAAAAAACCATTCTATTGTAGCCACATCAAAAGAACCACCGGAATCCAACCTCAAAAGTGGTATCGCGGTCTGTTGGTTCTGAATTATTAATTCCCCAGCCGGGTTTGATATAAGCGATTCTTCCGGGGGCCAGAACCTTGCCGAATTCAATCCCGGCCCAGAAAGAAAAATCTTTTGTTTCGAAATCGTAGACCGGTTGAAATTCAGGCATTAAAAATAAGCCTCCCCACCAGGGGCCGGGTCGCGTCAGGGGCTGCATGTAAAACCATCGCCCGACGTAGCGTGACGTATCCGGGGCGGAATCCTTCTTATAAACATCAAAGTAGTAGAGGTTTATCGCGGCAATAAATCCATGAAGAGGCATGTCTAATACAATCCCCACAATCGGTGCGAACAAAAAAGCATCTCCACCTAAGCCATCCTCGGTTGCCGTAGGAAATACAAAATCTGTACCCAACAATACCGAAGCGCTCTTTTTTCCATCTCGACCGTACGTAAACTCTAAGGCTTTGGGTTTGAACAAAAACTTGAGATCGATGTCTCCCATACCTATCTCATCATTATCAGCGCCTGGCGGAAATCCTGACACATCGCTGAAGTCGCGGTACTGGGCAAGCGGCACTTCATAGAACATTCCTACGCGAGGACTGAAGCCAACAGTCCCGAAGGCTGTCATATCCTGCTGTATCATCCCATTTTCCAATTCCGTAAAACGATAATAAGGCATCCACTTCGTAGAAAATGAGCGTGGGTCGGTTCCGGTTTGATCTTCCTTAGCGGCCTTTTCAACTTTCTCTTTTTTGGCCGCCTCCTTTACTTCTTTGTATTTTTCTATATCTTCCGAAGATACGTTTTGTGGGTCCTCGTTTGCCTGGGCAGCATCTACCGAAAAACTGAAATAGCTGACCACAGCAACCGATAAAATGATCAATAGGAATTTTCTAAAAAACTTATCTTCGAGTGAGATGTCCATTTTTGAATTTTCTGACTTCATTATCAGTCCTCTTCTCTTTTGATTGATTTACCCTTTCGATTTCTATTGTCCATCTGGTGTCGTCACTCAATACGAAACGAATTGGTTTGATCAAGTAATCAAAATTGCCGTCGCCATCTCAATTATTCTCCTTTACCGGTGGGTAGACCTGCTGTCCGCACTTCATAAATCCTTTCTCAATGCCTCCACATACTCTAACCCTTTTACGGACGATAACTTAAAAAAGGAGATATCCGGTTTCTCCAAAGCCAAATCCAACACAACAAGGGTTTTGAGAAATTCGCTCGATCGGATAAACCGCTTGAGGTCCTCGTTGGAATTCCATTTCTGCATGAAAACAAGTGCATCATCATTGTTGATATCGCCAAGCAACCGGCACTCTATACAACCGGGAAAAGCGCGTGTTGGCTCGACCATGGAGCGCAATGTCTGTACGACATCGATTCGTTTTTCAGACGGTACTGTTAAACTAATGGTGGCGATAATCATACGCATTCGCATTCCCTCCTCAATGTTGCATTGAAATTATTAATCAAAGATTATTGAAAAGAGATTACAAATAATGTGCCATTGTGACGGTAATATAGGCGGATTTATGATTTATGTGCGGAAGACAATTCCCATCTGGCTAACTAAAAGCGGGGCAAGAGATTAATAATATTCAGAATTTTAACCTTTTCAAACGTAATCTCGCATTCTGTGGTAGAATAAAAAAGGCTAGATAAAAAGCCCTGATGAATAGAAAAGCAAAAAAAAAGCGGTTGGCAACCGATCGACTGCGGCCTGTTTTGCTCCAATATTTCGTAGAATGTACGGTATTAGGTAGGCGGTCTGCGCTGGATTCCCAGCTTCTTAATGCGGTAATCGAGAGTTGTGGGTTTCATATCCAGAATGGCAGCCGCACCGCCTTTTCCTCGAATCCGCCATCCGGTACTTGTCAGCACACTCTGGATGTGGTTCCGTTCGATCTCTTCCATTGTCGTACCTTCCTGTGATGAACTTTCTTCCATCTCCAATTTTTCCACGATCAGTGTGGATTTGGTTGAGACGATCATCGCACGCTCAATAATGTTTTTTAACTCCCGGATGTTTCCCGGCCAGGAGTAATGGAGCATCATGTCCATCGTTTTTTGGGGAATTTTTTCTATTTTTTTACCCATACTTTGGCTAAATTCGTTTATGAAGGTCCATACCAAAAGGGGAATATCGTCTCGCCGAGATTTCAAAGGGGGAACGGTAATGGGAAACACATTGATTCGGTAAAACAGATCACGACGGAAACGCCCCGCCTTCACGGCTGCGGCCAGATCCTGGTTGGCAGCGGCAATTACCCTTACATCAACGGTGGTCGTATCGGTTTGCCCAAGACGCTCAAATTGACCTTCCTGCAGCACGCGAAGTAACTTGGTTTGCAGTTCCAATGGAAGGTCGCCGATTTCATCCAGGAAAATGGTCGAACCATCAGCAGCCTCAAAACGGCCGATCCGCCGTGACAACGCCCCGGTAAAGGCGCCTTTTTCCCGGCCGAAGAGTTCGCTTTCGATCAGCGTGGCTGGTAATGCCGCGCAATTCACCTTGACCATGGCTCTCTTCTTGCGGGGGCTCATTTGGTGGATGGAGTGGGCCAGCAATTCCTTGCCGGTGCCGGTTTCACCCAAAATCAGTACCGAAGTGCTCTCGCAGGCCACCTGTTCGGCAAGGGCCAGCATTTCTTTTACCGACTGAGACTCGCCGACGATCTGTTCATGATGGTATTTTAAATCGATCTCTTCACGCAGGTAAATGTTTTCATTTTTGAGACGATTCTTGAGTTGTTCGATTTTTTTATGATGGTCTTGGAGTTTGTTTTCTGCTTCACTTCGACGCATTGCGCTGAGCATTACCTTTCCAATCGCCTTGGATTGCGTGATAATATCCGCAGGCCAAATATGTTCCGACTGAACCTTATCCATAGCAAAAATATCAACTCCCGAATCATCAACTTCTAACGGGACGCCGATACCTGCCTTTGTTCCAAAGAACTTCAGAATTTTTTGCAAATCCGGTAATTGCGGACATTCATCGAGGCAGCCAAATACAACCGATTCCCCCTGTGCATAATGAGCGGCAAGGCTGGAATATTTCATTTTATGAATCTCGGGCATCTCTTTTGGAGGCGCAATATCCGGTGACAGCCACATGTTTCTGATTTTCAAAACATCTCCCTGTAGAGATAGTTGGTAAAGCCTGACGGTATCCACATCAAAATATCTGCCGATCTCCCCAAGTGTATTTTGAATGGCTTGTTCAAACTCAACCCCGATAAGACCGATAAATTTGGTCGAAATTCCCAAGATCAGTTGCTGCAAGGCGAGGTGTTCTTCAAGATTTTGTTCAACTTTTTTACGCTCGGTGATATCAATCATGCTTACCTGGAGCTGGTTCTTGCTGGGTAGCTGCAGAGCCCTGATCTCGCATGAAATCTCGCGTCCATCCGCATGCAGATGCACCCACTCGAACATGATCTGTCCCCCGGCCACCAGAGACGTCAGCCTTTCCTGTAGAACTTCCGGAACGGGTCGGCCGTCCGGTGCCAACGGTGGGCTGAAGTCTACGGGAGTGAACGAGAGCATCTCTTCCCGGGTGTACCCGAACATCGCAAGTCCTTGCGGATTGCAATCCAAGAACCGGCCATTCGTGGCATCGACCAGAAAAATCCCATTGGGTGCATTATCTACGAGGGTGCGGTACTTGGTCTCGCTCTGTCTTAAAAGTTCTTTTGACAGCTTACTTTCGGTGACATCTTTTGTGATGATGACCCCAGTATGCTTGCCCTGCAAAAAAATGGAAACGGAGGTGCTTTCGACAATAATCTTGGTGCCGTCTCGTTTAACGAGCACTATGTCAGAAGTGGGGTTATCCTTGCCTTTTTCAAATCGCTTTATTCGTTCGGTAACATACGGTCTTGATTCTGGTGCCACAAGCTCCAGACCAGGCCTGCCGATTATCTCTTCAGAATCTGAGAAACCAAGCATCTGGCTGATTGCCGGATTGGCAATGGTAATGTGACCGTTCTGAATCGCCAGTATCCCTATTGGTGATGCGTTGATAATTGCTTGATACTGTTTTCCACTCTCATTTATCTCATTTTTGTGTTGATGGTTGAGACGTTTCAGTTTTCCGCGCAAACGGCACAGTGCAATATGAGTTCCGATACGGGCCAACACTTCCTCCACCTGAATCGGTTTGGTAATATAATCTACGCCTCCATCTTCAAACCCATTGCCCTTCCCAAGCTTTTCGTCTTTGGCTCTGATAAAAATCACCGGAATTTCTTTGGTGTTCTCATTCGCCTTGATCGTTTTGCCGATTTCATGGCCATGCATTTTTGCTATTTTTGCATCGAGCAAAATTAAATCAGGCGGCCTGTTGTTTATGATCTTTAAGGCTGTTGGGGCGTCTTTAGCCCCGCGAACCCCACATCCTTTCTCTACCAGCATGGTCGAAAGGCTGTGCAGGATTGACAGTTCGTTGTCAACAATCAGTATTTCCGAATTTGTTAAATCGGTTTCAATGGGACTCATTTTAAGACCTCATGTGCAAAAGCAGCACCCCTGGTATCTATTACGGACTAAAATCGGCGGCGGTGCTTTTGGCGATTCGGTTAAATTGAGTTTCGGACCATAAAACCAGGTATTTATTAACTTATGAACCGAAACCGTTAAGAGACTATATATGGTATTGAGAGATTGCGAATCGGAAAGGCAGGAAGTACTGAATTGAAAAAAGTAATTGGAATTTGGAGTTCTTTTCATATGATCATTTCACCATGAAATATAGTAGTTATAAAACCGCCTGGTTCGAAAAGCCGGCCCTAATAAAGTATCGTGATGGACGAATTCCGTGTTTGATGGAGCTTGGTTTTATATACGTTCAAATGACAGTTTTAAGGTTCAACACCATTGACTATCAAATATCGTACCAACAATTCATTGTATATCAATAAATACAACACACCGTATTTATATAATATTCCACATGATTGGCGATTGGGCCGGCAGAACAGGGTACGATTTATTGGAGTTTATACGAATTATAAGAGGTTTGCAACCCAATATAGGCCTATTATTGGAAGATGCGTCGATTCTATAGATCTGTTGTTCCGAGATAAAAGGGAAAAACCAACCATATTCAGAGATATTCGCTCCAGGTGAGACCGGTAGTTTTAACGATACAACCTGAAAATACAAAAGCATACCGGTAAATCGTTTAGTTGTTTTTGAGCAATCCACTGACTATGCAAATGGCTAATACTTAAACTTCATCTTTTTCAGCCAATTCTGATCACAACATTCTTGGTAACAATATGCCGATTTCTCCGATATGTCGTTTTAGGCTCCAATTAACCGTATTAAATAGTGAAGATGCTTAACCCATTATTTTAATAATATAGTCATAACAGTGGTTTATACTTTTTGATAAGGATGGCACGAATTTTGGATAATCAACTGTGCAAACCGCAACATATAACCATGAGCTACAACACCGATTTGAATTTTAAAAGGAGTGAAAAAACGAACATTGCTTATTTACATCAGCTGGCTATTGATCAAACGCAATAGCTACAAAGAGTTTATTCCATACATAACTTAAAGGAGGACAATTATGCTTCATCGAATGATTTATTTAATTATTATATTCTGGGTTTTGCTGGTTTGCAGTCCTGCGCAGGCACAAAACTCCAATAAGGGGAAGGCCGTTGATCCCAAAGCAGATAAAATCTTGCAACAGATGAGTGAATATTTAAAGTCTTGCAGGCAATTTACTGTTCAGGCCGATACCAGCATCGACGCAATACTCGATACCGGGTATAAGCTGCAAATGGGTCGTTCCGCTGATGTGTACGTACAGCGTCCGGATAGGCTCAGAGTGAACATCAAGACAAATGTTGCCGATCAGCAGTTTTTTTATGACGGCAAACATATCACGCTTTTTGGCAAAAAGGTGAACTACTTTGCCCGGAGTAAGGCACCCTCAACGATTGAATCAGCTTTGGATTATGCCGAACAATCCCTTGGATTAGTCGCCCCCGCAGCAGATCTGTTATATACGAATTCATACAGTCTTCTGACCGAAGATGTACGGTCCAGTCATTACTTTGGTTTAACCGATGTCCTTGGTGTCCAGTGTCATCATCTCGCATTTCGGGCAGAACAAACTGATTGGCAAATCTGGATTGAAAACAGCAAGACACCTTTCCCCAGAAAGTTCGTTATTACTTCCAGGTTTGTGGCAGGCGCTCCCCAATTCACGGCCTTATTCAGCAAATGGAATGCTTCAGCTCAATTACAGGATAGCATGTTCGTCTTTGTGCCACCCAAAGGCGCCAAAAACATTGAATTTCTACGTTATGATAAGTAGTCATAATATTATAAAATACTTTATATTAGGAGGCAGATTATGAATGACCATAACACCCAAAAACAAGCCGGCAGCCGGCGGAAGTTGCCCATTCTGATCTTTTTGGCACTTATTCTGGCCATGGAATTTCCCATAGTTGACATCCCCAAAATTATACATGTCCGCGAGGCTCAAGCCGTCGTAGGACGCCCGGCCACCCCGGGAAGCGTTGCCGGTGTTCATCGACGCACCAGACGAAGAACCGTTCGCCGGGTTGCAGTTGGAACCCGCCTTACCGTTTTACCAGTAGGTTACCGAACGGTTGTGGTTAAAGGTGCAACCTACCACATTCACGAGGATGTTTACTATTGTCCAGTATTAGACGGCGACAAACTTGTTTACATAGTATGTGAGCCAGCAAAGTAGACTCACTCACTATGTGCACACGGTAGGGAGCTAAAGAGAAAGAGGGACCAAGGAGATTGAAATGACTAAAAGATTCGCTATTTTTATAGGCCTTTTTGCGCTGTTGTTGCACGGGGTCGATGAGCGGGACACCCATGCCATAGAAAAAATCGTTAAAACCAAGACGATTAACACTGATTATAAATCGGATAACTTATTCCTCAATGCCGACAACGTGGTAATTCTTTTCGACACCTCAAGTTCCATGGGAGGCCCTTATGGAGACAGCGGCATGACAAAACTGCAGGCATCAAAAAAACTTTTGCAGCAAAGAGCGGAATTGTTTCCAGAAGTATTTTCCGAGCTGAATGTAGGCCTATATTCATATACTCAGCCCGGCTTTAAAGGCTATAAGGTTTTTTATAAAATGCAGCCGTTCAACAAGAAAGCCTTTCTCAAAGCTGTTGATCAGTTGCCGGATGAAGCGAGGGGACCAACGTTGCTGCAGAATGCCCTTAATCGTCTTGATAACTTGCTGGAAAAACTCTCGGGTCATACCGTGGTCTTTTTATTCACAGATGGCAGTTACAATCAGTCCGAAAATGCTAAAAAACCTGTTGTGATAGCAAGGCAGCTTGCTAAAAAACACGACGTCAGCTTCCAGATCATTAGTACCACGGATATGAAAACACAGAAAAAAATAATGGAGGCTGTTGCATCAATTAATGAGTCTTCCAGGGTGTATTCCTTCGGAACTTTTCTGGACCATCCGGAACTCTATGGCGGGGCGATTTTTGTTCTTGAAGAGTCTTATTTCGTTTCGATCATGAAGCGTAAAAAGGTTGTTGGTTTTAAGCTCGATCATATCCTTTTCGATTATAACAAAACCGACATAAAAATTGAATTCACAGAAGAACTAAACACCGTCGGAGAAATTCTCAACAATAACCCGGACAGCTATATCTTTCTGATAGGCTTTACCGATAGCCAAGGCCCAAAGGAGTACAACCTCGGTTTGTCCCGCCGCCGGGCCGAGGCTGTTGGCGATTATATGGCTCAAAAATTTCAAATCGATGAGAGTCGGGTGTTTCTATTGTGGTACGGTGAATCAGATCCAGTTGACAGTAACGATATCGAGGAAGGCCGGCGGAAAAATCGGTGCGTCATGGGTTATATTGGCGGTGTGGATTAATTGCATGGTTGCTGTCGTATTTAACGGCGATCTGATCAGCCGTGTATTTCAGTGATGAGGCGTGAACGGTTAAGCCTTCATGCCCCGTGATAAGAGTTGAAAGTCTAAATGATATTTCACGAAGTGATAAGATGAAACCATTTTTCAATCGAGTCGTAACTCTGTTAATATCTGTGTTCCTGCTCAATGGGTGTATGCTTTTCCGGCTGCATGAAGATCTTGAGCAGCAGGAACGTTTCAGCTATGTATCTGGCATCGTTAAAAGTGACTCCCCCCATGGCAAACCGATTCAAGTTCTCGCTATTAGGGGAGACGCGCAAAATTTTTCCAACAAGACCGTGATGCGGAGAATGATCATGCTAAAGCCTGGACCGTTCAAGCTTTTTCTACCGCCGGGTAGATATGTAGTGGGTGCATTCGAGGATGCCAATGAAGATTGTTTTTTTCAGTCTGATGAGTATGTCGGATGGCATGGGGCTCCGGATACGATTGAAAGTGGTAAAAGCAAAGAATATAATGATTTAAACATTGTTTTACGTTCACCAATGGAGGCACGAAAAGAGCTGCCTAAATTGTATAAAGTGCCGAGAAGAACCACAGCGTCTTCAGACCGTATTCGCTTGGGTGAAGTCGTGAGCATAACTGATTCACGGTTTTCGACAAAAAATGGGGAAATGGGACTATGGGAACCATTCAAATTCATGGAAGTAGTCGGGGGAGGCATTTACTTTTTGGAACCATATGCAGTCAATAAAATCCCTATCCTATTTGTACACGGAGCGGCCGGAAATCCTTCCAGTTGGAAACAAGCCATTGCCGCCCTTGACAGGAAACGATTCCAGCCATGGCTGCTCTATTACCCATCCGGGCTAAGACTTGATCCGCTGAGGGGTCAAGTAGCAAATGTGGTGGCGGTCTTGAAGGCGCGGTACAAGTTCAA
>SDBS01002112.1_pt1 | contig 20004 bp, 16 predicted proteins | sample 2277091 | NCBI WGS metagenome assembly SDBS01 (sample SAMN10404972, study PRJNA504765) | marine sediment metagenome | isolation source: marine sediment core GS10_PC15, 163 cmbsf | place: Arctic Ocean: Southern Knipovich Ridge | collected 2010 | reverse complement strand
CAGTGACCTTAAAGCTACAGCTTTAACCAAGCTCTCTGAGTTAGCCACCACCTTCGACCAGTGGTTCAAAGTCTATCGGGAAGCTCTCTCAGGCAGTGACCTTGAAGCTACAGCTTTAACCAAGCTCTCTGAGTTGGTGTAGTTATTGAATTATGAAATAGAATATTAAGCCGGTGAAACTCCGGCTTTTTTAATACCTAAATCTAATCCATATTCTCTAATATAAGTTCCAACTTCATTAACTATGCTCCACCAGCTAAATAATCCTTTGTAGGATTGGTTTTTAAATTGACACCTAACTACAGTAGGAATATACTTTAGGTATCACAGGGGGCTCTGACGCCCTTTTATAAGGAGAATGCAATGAATCTTAATATTAAGGTCGTTTCACAGTGGTTGGGTTTGTTCCTTGGTTTAGGGAGCGTCAAGCCACAACACATTAATCGAGCGATGGTGGAAGAACTGCTTGGGCGATTCTATCTAATTGATGAGATTTGGATACAGGAGGCTGTATATATCCCAGAACTTGGGGTTCTTCAGATTGTTGCCAAAGCTCCATCAGCCGATTATCTTCCATATGCACCACACGTCACAAAAGAACAGTATGTTCGTGTTCAGACACAAGCAAGCGTATTGCTGGCTTCGTTATCAGATGCAGTGCCAGACCAGATTAGGAATATGTCTGCACAGGATTTCTCAGACAATCTTTACTACCGAGAAGAACGAACACGCTGGAGACGGTTAGTTCGTCCAGACGACCCTTTTGTTGGTCAGTTCCGAATTGCAGTGCGTGATATTCGAGGTAACACGAAATTTACCATTGATATGGTAGATGGACCTTTCGAAGGACAGATTAAGGCAGTGTATGTTCCAGGGCACAGCACGGCAGAAGCTAAGGAAGGGTTAGAAGTCCATTGTTATTCAATCTGGCAAACAATTGTCAGTGAAACTGTCAGTCGTTTTGCGTTTATGCTTGCCCGTCGACAGCCGACTGTACAGAATCAGAGAATTGCATTGCAAATATAGTCAAACCACAATATGTCATCTAAGCAAGAGCTCCTTCGGGAGCTTCTTTAATACCTAAATCTAATCCATATTCTCTAATCAAAATTACAAACAGCTACGCTTCGGATTGTAGTTTTGTATAATTAAAATATTGGAAGTTGATTTGTCTTGCGATACAAGAATTAGATAAGTAATTATTAATTAGCAGTAGTTAAGCTTTTTGAATATAATAAAGTGTTCTTTGATAACAAAAATACTGTAAAGGAGGTGTCCACGTGGAACCCAGGAGAATAGTGCTTGGATTTATTGGTAAGTCTGGTGCTGGCAAAACCACTATTGCGGGAAAGATGATAGAGGCCTTAAAGAAGAAGGGGATAGCAGCTGTGCGAATAGGAGTTAGCGATTGTCTAAGAGAAATTCTAAAAAAGCATGGGCTTGATGCAACACGAGCAAATCTTCAAGAGCTTGGACAATCTCTTTGTGCGGATAATCGGGATGCGGTTAGTTCACTTGTTTCCGAGGCAATCGCTAAATCTGATGCAGAAATCATCATCTTTGATTTGCTTCGAACAGAAGCCGATTTAAGTGTTTTATGTAGATTTAAACCCCATTTTCTTATTTGTGTGACAACAGACGATGATAAACGTTTTAAGCGAATGAGGTTTCGCAATAAGAAAGGGGAGGGTTCTAAAAGCGATGAAGAGTTTCGTAGGGCAGAAGAACATCCTATAGAATCAAGAATTTTAGAACTGTCTTCTGTTGCCGATTTTACTGTCCAAAATAACGGCACACTGGATGATTTAAGCCAAAAAGTTACTGATATCATGATGGTTATAAATGCCATCAAATTAGCACCGTAAATCTTAACATGATTAGGTGCTTTTTATTATGTATAATAGGAGTATGAGAAAAGTAACCCTTTGTTTTTTGGTTAAAGAGGATCATATTTGCTTAGCGATGAAAAAGCGGGGTTTTGGGGTTAACAAATGGAATGGAATTGGTGGCAAAGTTGAAGAAGGGGAATCGATAGAAGAAGCTGTTGTTAGAGAGCTTGAAGAAGAAATTAATGTTAAAGCGAATATTGCTGATTTAGATAATGTTGGCAATATTAAATTTTATTTTAACGACAAACCAGATTGGAATCAGCATATGTATATATATTTCATAAGAAACTGGCAGGGAGAACCGCAAGAATCTGATGAAATGGCTCCTAAATGGTATAAAAAAGATGAAATCCCGTATGGAAAAATGTGGGTCGATGATCCATATTGGTTGCCAAAGGTTTTAAAGGGTGAAAAAATTGAAGCAGAATTCTATTTTGATGACGAAGGAGCCGAAATAGATAAGTGTACTATAAAAGAACTAGTTTCAAGTAAGTCGTAGTATTTTTTATTGGTTAAGCTTGATTAGTAAGATAAAATGCTTTACAGGAGCTGATTTTTTTGAATATAATAAGGTGTTCTTTGATAACAAAACAATACGGAGGAGGTGAGATTTTTGCCTGATAATAGGAAGGTCACAGTAGCTATAATGTGTTATGGTTTGCATTATTGCTATGCGCGGATGTCGACAGAGATTAAGGGGCTAGATGAATATTTGGGATGTTGTGCGAAATATATTGCACGATTATTCCAAGCAGAACAGTTGTCTGGAGTTGTGCTATGCGGTGGCTACACCGATGAAATTTATTCAGATATGTCCGAGGCTGCGACCAATGCAAGCTATCTCAAGGGATTATTATCTAGCATGTTGATTCCTGTAGAAAAGATAAACTTTTGCTTGGAGGAGAGTAGTCGTAATACTGCCCAAAATATCGTATTCACAGGACAATTGATAGCTCATGGGGATCCATTTACGATAGATGAACTACGTGAAGCAAAGAAAAATGATTCTGAGAGAGCTATGACGATGAGAAAACAGGGGCATGATTGGCTAAAGCTTAGTCGCAACATTGTCTTTATTTGCGATAAACCTCGCAAACTCAAGGTTTGGGTAATGCTGGGAAAAGCTACAGGGTCTTTGGCGCCAGATTTTAATTTGCGAGTCAAAGCATTTCCTCGTGCGGATATTCATCCTAACAGTCGCTGGTACAAACAATGGATTTTAGCATTGTTGTACTTGGCTCCAAGCAAATTTTCTAAGGAATTAAATGTCAAGAATGCTGCCCGCGTATAACGCGGGTTTTTTATTATGATAAAATTATAGAAGAAGACGATAAAATTTATAGGTATGCCTAAATTAAATATTAAAAAATACGATCATAAAAAAATTGATGCTAAATGGCAAAAGTTTTGGCAAAAAAACAAAACTTTTAAAACTTCTGATACTAGCAAGCAAGATAAATTATATGTTTTAGATATGTTTCCGTATCCTTCGGGAGAAGGGTTACATGTTGGCCATCCAAGGGGATATGTTGGTAGTGACATATTGTCTCATTATTTTAGATTAAAGAAATTTAATGTCCTACATCCTATGGGCTTTGATGCCTTTGGTTTACCGGCAGAAAATGCAGCTATTAAAGCTGGTATTCATCCAACAGAACATATTGCTAAAAATATTAAACGATTTACAAATCAGCTACAGGGCTTAGGTTTATCTTATGACTGGGATAGAACTATAAACACTTCTGCGCCAGAATATTATAAATGGACTCAGTGGTTGTTTTCTGTTTTGTATAAAAATAATTTAGCGTATCAAAAAGAAGGTTATGTAAATTGGTGTCCTAAAGACAAAACAGTTTTAGCCAACGAACAGGTCGTGGCTGGGTGTTGTGAAAGATGTGAAACTACTGTTGTGCAGAAAAAAAAGAAACAATGGTTTTTTAAGATTACAGAATTTGCTCAAGAACTATTAGATGGTTTAGATGATTTAGATTGGCCAGAAGGAACTAAAGAATTGCAACGTAATTGGATAGGTAAATCTGATGGATCGGATTTATCTTTTAGGGTAGTTGGTTCTGATTTAAAGATTACAGTTTTTACTACTAGAGCAGATACTTTATTTGGGGCAACTTATTTAGTATTATCCCCGGAATATAAAGGGGTGGATAATATTGTAGCTAAAGCCAGAAAAACTGAGGTAGAAAAATATATTAAAATAACTAGCAAAAAAACAGAACTAGAAAGAATCTCTGATACTAGAAGTAAAACAGGAGTTTTTACAGGGTCTTATGCTATTAACCCAGCCAATGGAGAAAAAATACCTATTTGGATAGCAGATTATGTGCTGTCTAGTTATGGATTTGGGGCAGTTATGGCGGTGCCGGCACATGATGTACGAGATTATGAGTTTGCTAAAACACATAGTTTACCAATTGTGGAAGTGATAAGTTCTCCTGCTGGCGAATTACCATATACTGGTTATGGTAAATTAGTAAATTCTGGTAAATTTGGTGATAAAAATTCTAAAGAAGTAATGGAAGCTATCACCAGAGAAGTGAAAGGTAAAATTACCACCAAATTTAAATTACGAGATTGGTCTGTATCGCGTCAACGATACTGGGGGACGCCAATACCTATTTTTTACACTAAAGAAGATAAACCAATATTAATAGACGAAAAAGATTTACCAGTTGTTTTGCCCACAGATGCAGAATTTAAGCCAACCGGACAATCTCCTTTAATAGGGTCTGAGCAATTTAATAAAATTCCTGTTAAATATAAAAAAATGGGAGCCAATAAAAGAGAAGTTGATACTCTAGATACTTTTGTGTGTTCTTCTTGGTATTTTATGCGTTATACAGATTCTAAAAACAATAAATTGTTTGCTGATTCTAAGAAACTAGCCCAATGGTTACCAGTAGATATATATATTGGTGGCCCAGAACATTCTACGGGACATTTATTATATGCCAGATTTATCACTAAGGTTTTGCGTAAGTTTGGTTTTATAAAATTTAGTGAACCATTTTTAAAGTTGCGTCACCCCGGGATGATAATGGGTGCTGATAATTATAAAATGAGTAAATCAAAGGGTAATGTAGTTAATCCTGATGAAGTAATCGAAGCTTGGGGAGCAGACGCCTTAAGGGTTTATGAAATGTTTTTAGGCCCATTTAATCAACAGATAGCTTGGGATACCGCTGGAATAGAGGGGGTAAGAAAGTTTTTAAATAGAGTTTGGAGTTTAGTGCCTCAGGGTCGGGCAATAGAAACAGATAAAGCCATACATATGCTTATTAAAAAAGTAACTAATGATATAGAAAAGGCGCATTTTAATACAGCAGTTAGCTCTTTTATGGAGTTTACTAATCTGGCAGTTAAAAAAGGGATTACTCTAAAAACTCTAAAGCTTTTAATTATTTTATTAACTCCGTTTACCCCACATTTAGCTGAGGAAATGAATTATAAATTTGGAAGCAAAAAGAGTATATTTAAATATAGTTGGCCTAAATTTGATTTAGAAAAAACTAAATCCAAAAAAGTTACTATTGCAGTTCAGGTTAATGGCAAATTAAGAGGTGCTGTAGAAATTAAAACAGATGCTTCGGATTCTGATGTAGCTGAAATAGCGCTTAAATTAGAAACGATTAAAAAATACATTTCTGCTAAAGATAAATATAGCTATCATTATGTTAAAAACAGAATAATTAATTTTGTAATAAAAAATGGATAACGAAGAAAAAGACAATAAAACAATAGAGAAAGAAGAGATTGTTATAGAGAAAGAATGGAATCGTATAGAAAGATTGTTGGTTCAATCTAGCCCTTCTGCTACCAATATGGCGATTGTAGAAGCAGATAAATTGTTTAGAGAAATATTAGGTATTATTAGTTTTGGCGATACGGTACATGAAGCAATTCAGAATGCTTCTGATATGTTTTCCAATATGAAGGGGTTGATGGAGTCTAGAAGAGTTTATGAGGATATAGTTGAAGTTCCAGGATTTTTTGTTGATAAAAAATCTGCCAAAAATGTTACTGCTATATATCTACAAGCTGTATTAGATATGATGGGTAAAGATTATAAAGAGAAATCTACCTGGCATAAATTTGCTAACGAATTAGTATATTTTGGAGAGTCTAATCCGAGTATATTACGCAATATTCTTATTGGCATTTTGGCATCCTTATTAATTATTTGGTTTTTATCAGATACTACGCTTGGCCAATGGTTGGTAAGTTTGGCTGTTGGTTTAACCCACTTTATACTTAATTGGGTTTGGTGGTTGGTGTTGTTGCTAATGGTGATATTAGTGATTGCATTAGTTAGCTGGCTTTTTTTTGAAGGACGAAAGAAATAACTCTTTAATATCAAATTGACACTTTTTCAAAAAGTACCTAAAACCGTGTCATCCTGAACTCGATTCAGGATCTATAATAATTAATCGACACTTTTTTAAAAAAGTGTCCAAAAACTTACGCCAGTCACTTTCGTTATTCATATAATAAAATTATCTTACCGCTAATGGTCGAAACTCACCCTAAAGGGTTCAAACAATCTCCCCGCGATGATAATTTTATTTATTCAGTACACTCAAGCTCCAATGGCTTATTATAATCAATTGTGTCATTCCCGCGAAGGCGGGAATCCAGAAAGAAACAACAAGACAACGCCTTCGCCGATGGGAGTTTTTCTATTGATTATATGATTTGTTCGAAAGGGATAAATCATTCAAGTTCGGATGGCTTATTTAAAAGAAAATTAATTAATCTTGTGAGTTTGTTACAATAAGGAGTGATTTTGTTTAAAAATATTATTTTATGTGCGAGAGGATTTAAGGGATGAAATTTGTTCATCTTCATGTTCACAGTCATTACAGCTTGTTAGATGGTTTAAGTAAAATTCCGGAATTGGTTAAAACAGCTAAAGAGCAGAAAGCAGATGCCTTGGCTTTGACAGACCATGGAGCTATGTATGGCATTATAGAATTTTACGAAGCTTGCATACAAGCTGGTATTAAACCAATTTTAGGTTGTGAGGTATATATAATAGTTGGTGATTTGGCAGAAAGATCTGGTATAAAAGGTAAACAAAATTATTATCATTTAACTTTGTTGGCTAAAAACTATGCTGGATATGTTAATTTGATGAAAATTACTACCAAAGCACATTTGGAAGGATATTATTATAAGCCAAGGATTAATCACGAGTTTTTACAAGAGCATAGCGAAGGGTTGGTTTGTATGTCTGGTTGTTTGCGTGGGGAAGTGCCATCGGCTATTAAAAATGGTGATATTAAAAAAGCTAAAGAAATTATAGATTGGCATCATAAATTATTTGGAGAAGATTATTATTTAGAAGTTCAACATCATCCTAATATAGAAGACCAGATTTTAGTTAACAAAGAGCTTAAGAAGTTAGCTAAAGAATTAAATCTGCCATTAGTGGCCACATGTGATTCGCATTATTTATGTTCTTCTGATGTTGATGCCCATGAAGCTCTTTTGTGTGTGCAAACAGGATCTTATTTAGCGGACGAAAACAGAATGAGCATGAAAGATGAAGTTTTTGATTTAACTAATCCTAAAGAACTTATAGAGGCCTTTACTGATGTGCCAGAAGCAATTAGTAATACTCAAAAGATTGCAGATAAATGCAATGTAGAGATTGATCTAGATAAAATTATATTGCCTAAGTTTAATTTGCCCGAAGGTGAAGTAGATTATAAAAGTTATTTAAGGAAGTTGGTAGATAAAGGCATAAAATATAGATTTGGTGATACGGTATCTAAAGAAGTTTTGGATAGAATAGATTATGAGTTAGGTGTTATAAATGATATGAACTATGCATCATATTTTTTGGTGGTGCGAGACTTTATAGAGTGGTCAAAAAATAATGGAATAGTAGTAGGGCCTGGTAGAGGGAGTGGAGCAGCTAGTATGGTCTCTTATGTTTTAGATATTACAGATCTTAATCCACTAGATTACGATTTAATTTTTGAAAGATTTCTTAACCCAGATCGTATTTCTATGCCAGATTTTGATATAGATTTTGCTGATGATAGAAGAGAAGAAGTAATAAAATATGTAGTAGAAAAATATGGTAAAAATAGGGTAGCTCAGATTATTACATTTGGGACAATGGCGGCTAGAGCTTCTTTGCGAGATGTGGGTAGAGTTATGGGTATGCCTTATGGAGATGTAGATAAAATTGCCAAACTTATTCCACTGGGATGTTCTCTAAAAGAATCTTTAAAGATTGTAGATGAGCTAAATCAGTTATATGAAAACGATAGCAGTGTTAAAAATTTAATGGATCTAGCCCAAAAATTAGAAGGTGTAGTGAGGCACACTTCTGTGCATGCAGCTGGTGTAGTGCTGGCCGATAAAGATCTAGTAAACTACACACCCTTACAAACTGCTAGCAAGGGGGAGATTTCTTACGTAACTCAATATTCTATGGGGCCTATAGAAAAATTGGGTCTTTTAAAAATAGATTTTTTAGGTTTAAAGAACTTAACCATTATTAAGAACGCTTTGCGTATTATTCGTAAAACTAAAGACAAAGAAATAGATATAAACAAACTAGTTCTAGACGATATAGATACTTATAAATTGTTGAGCAGGGGAGATACTACTGGTGTATTTCAGTTTGAAAGCGAAGGAATGAAACGTAACTTGCAAAATCTAAGACCCAGTGTGTTTGATGATATTATTGCGTTAGTAGCTTTGTATAGACCGGGTCCCATGGAGCTTATTCCAGATTTTATCGATCGTAAACATGGTCGTCAAAAAATTGAATACCTGCATCCTAAGTTAGAACCAATTTTAAAACCGACTTATGGTATCGCTGTATATCAAGAACAGGTTTTAAGAATCGCCAGAGATTTATGTGGATTTACTATGGGTGAAGCAGATGTTTTGCGCAAGGCGATTGGTAAAAAAATTAAAGAAATGCTTTTTGATCAACAGAAAAAGTTTATTGATGGGGCAGTTAATAACGGAGTAGATATAAAAATTGCTAAACAATTGTTTGAGTTCGTTAAGCCGTTTGCTAAATATGGGTTTAATAAAGCCCATGCGGCTTCGTATGCTTTAATTGCGTATCAAACAGCTTATTTAAAAACCCATTTTCCTAACGAGTTTTTAGCTGCCTTGATGACTTCTGATCAAGGTGATTTGGATAAAGTAGCCAAAGATATTGCAGAGGCAGAAAGAATGAAGATAAAAGTTTTGCCTCCAGCAGTTAACGAAAGTTTTACAGACTTTGCTGTAGTTAAAGAAACTGGCAATATTCGTTTTGGTTTAAATGTGATTAAAAATGTAGGGCGAAAAGTTTCGGATCTAATTGTGGACGAAAGACAGCAAAATGGATTATATAAAAACTTAGAAGATTTTTTAACTAGAGTGCCAAAAGAGGCTTTGAATAAAAAGGTTTTAGAAGCTCTATCTTTGTCGGGAGCGTTTGATGAATTTGAAGACAGAAAAGTTTTGTTTGAAAATGTAGAAATTATGGTAAATTTTGTTAGTAAAGCCCACAAAGAAGATACTTCTCAAATAGGCATATTTGGAGAAGATTTTGATAAAGAATTCATCAAACTGCAATTAAAAGAAACTAATCAATCTAGTGAGAAAGAACAATTGGCTTGGGAAAAAGAATTTTTGGGAACTTTTGTTTCTAACCATCCATTAAAAGATGTTATGCCAAAGTTAAAAGGAATGGTTAGTTCGATAGAATCGCTTCATGAAGATTCTGATGGTAAAAAGGTAAAAGTGGGTGGAATGATTTTAGCTTCTCAAAAAGTTAATACCAAAAAAGGTGAACCAATGCTATTTGTAAAATTGGCAGATTTGTCAGGGGCTATAGAGGTTATTGTATTTCCTAATATGTTGCAGAAATATGGAAATCTATTAGAAATGGATAAGATTTTAATTATAGAAGGAAAAGTTAATGTAAAAGATATGACACATGAAGAAGATGGTGAAACTGTAACTAGATCGGAAGCCAAAATTATTGTAGATACTGTGGTAGAAGTTACAGACCAATATTTAAGAGAAGCAGCTTTTAATAAAACTAATAATATATCTGTAAGCCCGGCTATGTCTATAAATAAATTGCCGTCACAAGTGGCCCCTCCCTTTAAATATAATAATGAAGGTTTAATTATCAGAATACCCAAAGGATTTAATAGCGACAAACTAAAATCTTTAAAAGAAGTGTTAGAGAAATATCAAGGTGATTTGCCGGTGGATATAGAAATTAATAATAAAAATGGGTGGCAAAGATTAAAAACCAAAACTAAAATAGCTAGAGACGAAAAACTAGACAAAGAGCTAGTTAAAGTTTTAATATAAGTTTTACGTTCTTTAAAAATTAAGGAGGTGCATGAAAAGTGCGTTACTTATCTTTTGGCGTGCTTATAGCATGTCTTTTGTTACTTGTGTCTGCTTGTGGTGAAGATGAATGGGATGGCAACACAATACCTAATACAGGAGTGTTGGTAAAGTGGTCTGAACAGGAGAAAGAGAAAGAGTCTAAGAAAAAGATAATTTTTATTCACGGGCTTAATATGGGTGCGGAAGATTATCAGGGCTCAATTGTGCAAAAGGTCGAAAGAGATTTTGATTTGAAGCTAATGAATCTAAATAGCTTGGGGTCAGAATATTTCGGCAAGAAAACCACAGAACTTGTTGAGTATTGGTTTTATATCTATAACACACAACAGGATGTCGAAAAGATTGCATATGATTTAGCGGGCTTGATTAGTGGCAACGGCAAGTTTAAGAATGCTCAGATTGCTCTAGTTGGGCATAGCCAGGGTGGAGTAGTCGCTTGGTTAATTGATCAACAGCGATATGATTTGATTAGCGGAGGAGTGATTTTAGGGGCTCCTATTTTATCCACTCCGTTAGCAGATAAGGAGATATTGGGTAAAGCGCTAAATGATGTTTATCCTATAGCCGGTGAGTCTATTAAAAATGGGTTAGCTTTATTGGCAGAAAGGATTGAGCATCTAAATGTGTCGTATCTAGAATCTGGTCAGGCCAAAAGTAATTTACTTTTTATGGTTGGAAGCATAGGCATTCCATCTAAAGATGCTTTGTCTAGGAATTGGGCTTTGATGGAAATAGTCCTAAACGAAGGTGATTATTTGGTTGGCAATGCTAGTAGCAAACGTAAATTACTAGAAGTTGGTTCATTGTTGATCGATTCGGCTGATTGGGGTGATTGTAAAGCTGGTAATTGTTTCAGCGATGGGGCAGTACCAGTTTGTTCGGCAGTGCCAAACCCAGAAGCTAACATGATGGAGTGGGAGGATTATGATCATGAGGAGCTTCTATCTGGAAAAGGGGATTTATATTTAGATAGGGCTACTTTACAACATTTGGGAAAAGTTTTAGATTTATTTCCTAAGTTTGTAGAGGTGCCAGAGCTAGTTTCGTTGCCAGAGATAAAAATCTTTTTTAGTCAGATTAGTGCTTGGGATTGGCTTAAATTTACCTATGTTGCCGATGGTCAGTTATTTGTAATAGACGAAAACTGGCACAAAAAGCAACTGGTGTATCCTGGCCAAAATTATTATCCTAGATTTGGTTCTGGTAATTATCTAGCTTGGACAAATCTAAATGACGAAGGTGTACTTAATGTGTATCTTTTGCAAGAAGATGATGTTTTGCAGATCGGTCCTGATAATAGCAAATATGCTAATTTTTCTCCTTCTGGCGAAGAGTTGGTTTATCAAGATGGTGGTAATCTGGCGATCTACACCATAGCTTCTGGCGAATATCGGGCTATTCTTCTTGGAGTTAATTTAATAGCTCCACCAGTTTGGGTAAAGAATGATATTTACTTTGCTAACCAAGATATGGACGAAACAATTAGTTTATATTCTATTAAACCTAGTGCCAATAGACAGTCTTTAACAGGGGCTAAGTTAATAGAAGTAAACTGCTCGGCTCCATTTACAGCACCAAGCCCGTTTAATGGAATGGCTGTAATTAGTAATATCGACAATTCTCATCAATCTATTACGGTTGTTTTGGATTGGTGGGTACTTTCTTATGAAGTGTCTGTTGATATGATTCGATCCAACGTTTTTGGTGTTGAGAGAAATGGCAAAGAGATTGTGTTGCACTTGCCTATAGAGTTTAGATTTAAATCCATGGTTTATGATACGCAATATGACCATTTATATCTAATTGGTTCGGCACCTTCCGATTATGCTGGATTGTGGTTGCTGGATATCAACAGAATTATAAATTCCAGTAATTTCGAAATAGAAGAGGTGTTTTATTCTGTGCCTAATAAAGTGTTGGATGCAGGGTTAGAACACATAGAGTCTGTAGATATCAAACTCGCTGAATAATCAGCGAGTTTTTATTTACAGGACAGTATTATTCTGATATTATCAAAACATTAAGGGGGTATTCCCTAATTTTGCCCTTTAAAAAATTGGACATGGAGGAGATTCTTTGAAAAAGCCAGAAAAATTATCAGGCGAACTAAGGTCTGAAGTCGAGAAAGCTGCCGGTGTAATATGTGGTTTTATTACATCTGACATGCAAATCCCCAGAAAACGAACCAGTGCGGTTTGCCGTGACTTGAAAAGTCGTCTTGAGGGGAAAGGGATTAATAAAGAGGTAATATGTGCGATTGTTAAGAAATCGGTATTATCTACGCTGGTGAAAGTAAATAAACCATCCCAACGTAAGTTAGGAGACCCCAAAATGGTATCTCTTAGCTCTATGTCCGGTTGTAATACGCCGGATGATTGGAAAAAACATTTCGTAAAGGTTCTAATAGGACCGAAAAGCCACTAAAGAAACAGGATATTAGTACTTACTACTTTTTTTACGGAGGAGATATGTGAAAAGTACGGCAAGCAATGGCAACTTGAGTGGTGCTGAGAAGCAATTTGTACCCTTGGGGTCTGAACAGGTGTCAGAAGCTCTTACAGTTTTAAAGAATATTGTAAGGCATATTAGCCCTGTAACTTGGCCCACAAGATCAGAACCTTCAGCCGAGGACATTTTCAATATGAAGCAATTGTTTGTGGAGATTATCCTTTTCGAGATGAGATTAAAGGGGTTTGGCTTTAGGAACGACAACGATATTAGTCATTATGTTGAGGCCTCCACGGATAGTCATTTTTATGGTCGATTAGGAGGTATCCGGTTGTATCCGGTGGTGAACTTTGCTGATTTTGATCCAGACAAGCTTCTTGGTTGTAAATGTCTAAAAGATAATGCAGGGAAAATATAGCGGCTCGCTATGCGAGCCGTTTTTTTATATAAAAACATTGCCTCTAGAGCCATTTTTTGATAGCATAACTAAGTAATAATTCAAAAAGATATGGAAGCAACTACTATCAACCAACAAGCTAAGAATAAATTGCCTCAAATTAATCCAGGTGACATTATTAGGGTTCATCAAAAGATTAAAGAAGGAACTAAAGAAAGAATCCAGGTATTTGAAGGTATTGTGATAAAAACTCACCGCAAAATTGGGCCTAGTGCTACTTTTACGGTTAGAAAAATATCTTCTGGCATAGGCGTAGAAAGAATTTTTGTTTTACAATCACCTAATATAGTTAAAATAGAATTTAAGAAAAGTTCTAAAGTTAGAAGAGCTAAATTATATTACCTTAGAAATTTATCTGGAAAAGCTTTAAGACTAAAAGAGAAGAAAGTAGATAAAGATGTATGGGAATTAATTGCAAAAACTGAAGAAGAAGCTAAGCCAACCGAAGAAGATTTGGCAGAAGCTGTAGAAGCATCAGCTAAGAAGGAAGCTGAAGAAGAAAAAGCTGAAGTAGCTACAGATGATGCAAAAGAAACCTTAGAAAAACCAAAAGATACAGAAGTTAAAGCAACAGAGCCATTAAAAAATGATACAGTTGAGGAGGAGGCAGAAAATGGTGAGCAAGAAAAAGATAAAGAAACCAAATCTTAACTTAGAAAAAGAACTTCAACATGAAGGTCATTTAATTGTGGCTGGAGTAGATGAAGCTGGTAGGGGTTCTTGGGCGGGACCAGTAGTTGCAGCAGCAGTAGTGCTGCCTTTTTTAAATAGATATTACGACATAAACGATTCTAAGAAATTGTCTGCCAAGCAAAGAGAAAAGATTTTAAATAAGATTTTAGAGATAGCTGCAGCTGTAGGTGTGGGTATAGTAGAAAACAACGAGTTAGATAGTATGGGCGTTGGTCAAGCAACTTATTTGGCCATGCGTAGAGCAGTAAATAATTTATCTATAGAACCTAGTTTTATATTAGTAGATGGTTTTAAGGTAGGATTTTCTGGGGTGCCCTCTATGGGTGTTTTAGATGGAGATAGTAAATCTGTATCTATCGCAGCTGCTTCTATCGTAGCTAAAGTGGCTAGAGACAGATTAATGGACGAGGTGCATCAATCTTTACCTGATTATGGTTTTAATACAAACAGGGGTTATGGCACAGCTTTTCATCAAGCCCAAATCGAAAAAATTGGTCTTAGTAAATGGCATAGAACTAGTTTTAAGCCAATAAAAAAAGCAGCGTTGCAACAAATTAATTTAAAAATATCTTAAATAAAATGAATTTAACCCTAGGTAAAACAGGAGAACAATTAGCAATTAAGTTCTTAGGCATTAAAGGTTTTAAAATAATAGAAACTAACTATGTATCGCCTTTGGGTGAAATAGATATTATTGCCCAAAACAAATCTATTCTTTATTTCATAGAAGTTAAAACCAGATCTTCTAACGATTATGGTACTCCGTTTGATGCAGTGGATTACAAAAAACAACAAAGACTAAGCAGAATAGCTACCTATTATATGATGATAAATAGAGAATATACCGAAGCCAGATTTGGGGTAATAGGAATTATATATAATTCTAGTATTAAACAATATAAATTAGAATTTATAGACAATGCTTTTGATCAGATTGACTAAAGCAGGGTTTTTGGATATATTATGTATGTAATAGAAGTGGGTTATATCCCGCTTTTTTTAACAGCTAAAAGAAGGTTTATAAAATATGGAATCATCACAATTTATATCAGCTATTTCTCAGATTGCCGAAGAAAAAGGTATTCCTAAAGAAGTAATTTTAGAAACTGTAGAAGCAGCTTTAGCTGCTGCTTATAGAAAAGATTTTGGTCAAAAAGAACAGATTATTGCTGCTAAGATAGATCCGGAAACAGAAAAAACCAGGATTTTTGTAGTACATAAAATTGTAAAAGAGGTAGAAGATCCGGTAAAAGAAATTACCTTAAAAGAAGCCAAGAAAATAGATAAGAAAGCTAAAATTGATGGCGAAATTAGAGAAGAAGTTTTTCCTCCAGCAGAATATGGTAGAGTTGCTGCTCAAACTGCTAAACAAGTTATTTTACAAAGACTTAGAGAAGCAGAGAGAGATATAATTTTTAAAGAATACCAAGAAAAAGTTGGTCAATTAATAGTCGGAACAATACAACGAATCGAAGGAGATGTGGTGCTGGTGGATATTGGTAAAACTTCTGGTATTTTATTTCCATCAGAACAATCTAGGTCTGACAAATATTACATTGGTCAAAGATTTAAAGTATATATTATAGAAGTACAATCTAGTGGTAAGGATCCACAAGTTGTAGTTTCTAGATCCCATTCCGAGATGATTCGTAAATTATTTGAAAATGAAGTTCCCGAGATTTCAGCAGGAACAGTAGAGCTAAAAGCCATTGCTAGAGAAGCAGGTGTACGTTCTAAAGTAGCTGTTTATTCTGGAGAAGAAGCTATAGACCCAGTTGGGTCTTTGGTTGGAAGAAGAGGGGTTAGAGTGCAAGCTGTTATGGCCGAAATTGGTGAAGAAAAAATAGATATAGTTTTGTGGGATGAAGACATTAAGCAATTTATTATAAATGCTTTAGCTCCAGCTAAAATTGATGAAGTAGAGTTAGATAAAAAAACTCAAACTGCTAAAATTAAAGTAGCTGCTGATCAACTTTCTTTAACTATTGGTAAATCTGGTCAAAATGTTAGGTTAGCTAGTAAATTAACAGGTTGGCAGATAGAAGTAGATAAGGAAGGCATTCCTGCGCCTGATGAAAAAAACAAAGATAAAGCAGATGAAGCTAAAGAAAAGGATGATAAAGAAGATATAAAAACAGAAGAAAAACCAAAGGAAAAGACAGAGGCAGATTCTGATAAACCAGCTGATACTAAAGAAGTAAAAGAAGAAGAAACAGAAGTAGAAGAACCTGATAAGCCAGCTAAAAAAAACGAAACTAAAGAATAATTAAACATATGGACGGCTATCATTATTTAGATAAATTTACCACCAATGCTAAGAAGGTGTTAACTAATGCTCAGAAAGTAGCTAGAGATTTAAGCTCGGCTCATTTAGGCACAGAACATCTTTTATTAGCTATGTTAAATATCAGAAGTGGATCAGCTTATGAAATATTGGGTAGCTTGGGAGTAAGTAGTGAAAAAGCTGATGTGATTGTAGGATTGTCTCAAAGCAAATCTAGAGAAACTAGAGTTGGGTTAACTCCGGGTGCCAGAAAATTAATAGAAACAGCAGTATTATTAGCTGCTCAGTATGGTAGTTATTATATTGGAACAGAACATTTATTATTGGCAATGACACAAGATAAACAGAGCCAATCTTATCGTATATTAAAAGAACTGGGGATAGATCCTAACGAATCTGCTCAGATAGCTTTAGAAACTGTTAAAGCTAGTGTTAATAAAGAAGCTGGAGTGACAACTGTTGGTGGAAGAAAAACGGCTGGCAAAACTAGCAAATCTAGCACTCCTGTTTTAGATACTTTTAGTATCAATTTAACTGGGTTGGCTAATGATGGTAAAATAGATCCTATTGTTGGTAGAGACCCAGAGATTAAACGAATGATTCAGATACTTAATCGTAGAACTAAAAATAATCCTGTATTAATTGGAGAGCCAGGTATTGGTAAAACTGCTATTGTAGAAGGTTTAGCTATAAAGATTGTAGAAAAACAAGTGCCAGAAAATCTTAGCAATAAGAGAATTATGGTTTTAAGTCCATCTGTTATGGTGGCAGGGACTAAATATAGAGGGGAGTTTGAAGAAAGGATTAATCAGATAGTAACTGAAGTTCAGAAATCTAAAGATGTAATTTTATTTATAGACGAGCTACATACTTTGGTGGGGGCTGGTAGTGCAGAGGGTAGCTTGGATGCAGCTAGTATCTTAAAACCAGCTTTAGCTAGGGGAGACTTACAATTGATTGGGGCTACTACTACAGATGAATATAGTAAACATATAGAAAAAGACGCTGCTCTAGAAAGAAGATTTCAACCAATAACAGTTAAAGAGCCGTCTGCCACAGAAACTATTGGTATTTTAATGGGAATAAAAGAAAAATATGAAGATTATCATAAGGTGGTTATTCCAGCCAAAACTATAGAATCAGCAGTTGGATTATCTGTAAGGTATATTAACGATCGTTTTTTGCCAGACAAAGCTATAGATTTAATCGATGAAGCAGCTTCGGCTGTAAGAATTGATGCTGGGTTAAGCCATCCTAAGGTGGCTGAAGAAAGATCTCAATTAGAAAAAATTATTCGTGAAAAAGAATTGTCTGTTGAAGGACAGAATTATGAACAAGCTGCTAAGCTTAGAGCTTCGGAATTAAAATTGCGCAAGAAAATAGAAGCTGTGCAAAAAGAAGATGTAGATAATAATAAAGATAAGTGGCCAAAAGTTACATCCGAAGAAATAGCCAAAGTAGTTTCTTTGTGGACAAATATCCCAGTAGGTGAGGTAGCTAGTGATGAAATTAAGAATTTAACAGATTTGTCTAAACGTTTACAAACTAGGATTGTTGGTCAGGAAGAAGCCGTAGAAGCCGTAGCTGCTGCTGTTAGACGTTCTCGGGTGCAAATCGGCAATCCTAATCGTCCTATGGGTTCGTTTATGTTTTTGGGACCAACTGGAGTTGGTAAAACAGAATTAGCTAAAATACTAGCAGAAGAAGTCTTTCAAGATAAAGATGCTTTGATTAGGATAGATATGAGTGAATTTATGGAAAAGCACAATATATCTAGACTGGTTGGGGCTCCAGCTGGATATGTAGGTTATGAAGAAGGGGGCAAATTGACAGAACTAATCAGACGTAAGCCATATTCTGTAGTATTGTTGGATGAAATCGAAAAAGCCCATCCTGATGTCATGAATATTTTATTACAAATATTAGAAGACGGTTTTCTTACAGATGCTAAAGGACGTAAAGTTTCTTTTAGAAATACGGTGGTTATAATGACTTCTAATGTAGGCACTACTTTGTTTAGCAAGCAGGCAGCTATTGGTTTTAAGGGAAGCAAGCAAGATAATAACGAATATGAAGAACTAAAATCTAAAGTTATAGAGTCGCTAAAAAGTAGTTTTCGTCCAGAACTTTTAAATAGAGTAGATAAGATTGTAGTGTTTAAACCCTTATCTAAAGATAATATTAAACAAATTGTCGAATTGCAGTTAAATGAATTAGCAGAAAGATTGTCTAAAAGAAATATTTCTATAAATGTTAGTAGTGATGCCAAAGAGCATATAGCCAAACTTGGTTTTGATCCAGAGAATGGAGCTCGTCCAGTTAGAAGGGTTATTCAGGATTCTATAGAAGATCCATTGGCCGAACAATTGTTACAATCTGGGCCAAACAAATCTTCTAATATCGAAGTTAATAAAAAAGGCAACAAATTAATAGTCTCACAAATAACCAGGAGGGTTAAATTGCTGGCAAGAAATAAAAATTAGGTTTTTAGGGATTTATCTTATATTATTTTTTATCATTTCATCATGTTTTATGCACAGGTTTTTGGAATTATCATAGTAGGGTTAGTAGTGGCGTATTTTTTGTTTGCACGTAAGTCTGTAGAAATTAAACCATCAGATTTTGTGGTGGCTATTGTAGGTATTGTTATAGGTTTATCAATAGGAGCTTTAGTGTCATTGCCTCTTGCTCGTTTAGACTATCCTTTTGGCCAATGGCTACCTTTGGTTATTAATATATTTAGTGCTGCTGTTGTCACAACATTCTTTTATAATCAACGAGAGAAAATTGTTAAAGGTTTTAATAGTTTTTTCGAAACTATTTTAAAAAACACTATCAGAAGAGAGCCAAAAAAAGAAGTTAAACAAACTTATGATGAAGGGGCGTTAATAGATACTTCTGCTATTATTGATGGCAGAATTTTAGAAATTGTACGGGTAGGGTTTTTGAATGGCAATCTTATAATCCCTAAATTTGTTTTAGAAGAATTACAAAAAATAGCAGATTCTGGCAATGATTTGCGTAGAAGCAAAGGAAGACGTGGTTTAGAAATTTTAAGTGAATTAAAAAAAGAAAAAAATGTCTCGATTAAAATTGTTGATACTGATTTTCCTTCCGAAAATGATGTAGATGCTAAAATATTAAGACTAGCTAAACAATTAAAGGTTAAATTAATGACAGTAGATTATAACCTTAATAGAGTAGCTCAGATTCAAAATATTATTGTTCTAAATGTTAACGAATTAAATAATGCCCTAAGGCCTGTAGTGTTACCGGGAGAAAAATTGCATATTAAGTTAGTGCAAGAAGGTAAAGATAGGGATCAGGGGGTAGGTTATCTAGAAGATGGCACTATGGTGGTTGTGGAAGGTGGGCATAAATATATAGATAGTGGTGAAATAGAAGTTTTAGTTACTAGAGTTTTTCAGACAGTGGCTGGTAAAATGATTTTTGCTGTTCCTGAAACTAAGAAAGTACCTGTTGCGGGGTAGAGTAGTCACTAGTTTATATATTGACGAAATAGTCTATTTATGATATAATGAAGAGAATGTATCTTTATTATGTCAAAACTAAAACAAATACAAAAAACATTCTTAAAACTTTTAGAAAAAGAACTAATGCTAGTTCTGGCTGTTTTAATGGTATCGGCTTTTTCTTTGTGGGCTAATGCAGCTACAACTACTTTTAGTCTTTCTATAATTCCTGCCGGTGGAACAATTACAGTAACAGTTCCTAATGGTGGTGAAGATTGGAAGTCTGGTGCAATAGAGAATATAACTTGGACAACTCAAGGTCCGGTTAATGATGTAAAAATAGAACTTCAAAGAGAATCTGATGGT
>SDBS01002111.1_pt1 | contig 20010 bp, 19 predicted proteins | sample 2277091 | NCBI WGS metagenome assembly SDBS01 (sample SAMN10404972, study PRJNA504765) | marine sediment metagenome | isolation source: marine sediment core GS10_PC15, 163 cmbsf | place: Arctic Ocean: Southern Knipovich Ridge | collected 2010 | reverse complement strand
TGCAGAGCGACTTCGTTGGCAATAGCTGCGTGCTGGAGTGCTTCAAAGACCGATTTATAGGCGTCTTGATGTTCGAGGTACTTGCCGACAATGCCGATTTTGATCGTTTTTTTGGGGGTTTGTATTTTTTTAAGCATCGCTTCCCATTCGGACAAATCGGCTTTTCCTTTGGGGAGGTCGAGGAGGTCGCAAATTTTGCTGTCCAGCCCTTGTTTATGCGGAGAGAGGGGAACCTCGTATATGCTAAATGCGACATCTACTTCATCGATCACTGCTTCTTTGGGAACGCTGCAGTGGAGGCTGATCTTGTCTTTGAGCTCTTCCGATAAGCTATTTTCGCAGCGACAGAGGAGGATGTCGGGGATGATTCCAATTTGGCGTAAAGTCATCACAGAGTGTTGTGTCGGCTTGGTTTTGACCTCACCTGCGGCTTTCAAAAAGGGAACATAAGTGAGGTGAATGTTGATGCAGTCGCGGGGACGTTCATGGCGGAATTGACGGATCGCTTCTAAAAAGGGGAGCGACTCGATATCACCAGCAGTTCCTCCAATTTCCACCAAAACGACATCCGTTTGGGTCTCTTGATTGGCAGCATTTAAAATGCGTTGTTTGATCTCATCTGTGATGTGGGGGATGACTTGAACCGTATTTCCCAAATAATCGCCACGGCGCTCTTTTTTAATCACCGTTTCATAAATTTGACCAGAAGTGGCATTTGAAAGGCGACAGATCGGAGAATTGCTATAGCGGTAATAGTGGCCCAAATCGAGATCGGTCTCTGCCCCATCGTCGGTGACGTAGACCTCACCATGTTGAAAGGGATTCATGGTTCCGGGATCGACGTTGAGATAGGGGTCAAGCTTGAGCATCGCCACCCTAAGGCCGCGAGATTCAAGGAGCATGGCGATCGACCCCGAGGTGATCCCTTTTCCAAGTGAGGAGACGACTCCTCCTGTAATAAAGATATATTTTGTTTGCATCATGACGATGGCAAAGTATACGCCCAAAACCCAAAAAAAGCAACTTCTTGAAAAAAAACTTTAGTTGATGAATACTCACAGTCCAATGAAATTTTTAGAGGGGATTTCGCTTGATGCTATATCCGTAAAATCTCAATAATGTATTTAAAAAAGGGAACTGATCCATGTCGATATCGCTCTTTCAAATTTTCTCTATTGGAATTGGGCCTTCTAGCTCTCATACCATGGGGCCGATGAGAGCAGCGCTTCAGTTTATTACTGACATCGAAAACAATGGCCGTCTGGATGAGGTTGCCAACATCCGGGTAGAGCTCTTTGGCTCACTGGCCATGACAGGTGAAGGGCATGGAACAGATATCGCTGTTTTGCTTGGGTTAGAAGGAGAAAAGCCCCAAGAATGTGACCCTTTCTCAGTTCAGCATCGGATCCAATTTATTATCAACAATTGCACGATCCATCTTCTTGCCAAACGGGTGATTTCGTTTCACAAAGAGACCGATTTGATTTTTCACAAAGGGCGTCGCCTTCCGTATCACTCAAACGCGATGCGATTCAAAGCTTTTGATGAGTTTGGAGCGGAACTCTACAAACAAATCTTCTATTCGGTAGGTGGGGGATTTATTCTCGATCACGAACAGATTTTTGCCCCTGTCGATGAAGAAAATGCGGCTGATGTTCCTTACCCATTTTCAACGTGCGAAGAATTGCTCTCTCATTGCCTGCATGAAGGGAAGACAATCGCTGAGATTGCACTTGAAAACGAAAAAACGTGGCGCAGTGAAGAGGAGATTCGCCAGGGTATTTTAAAGATCTGGTCTGTGATGCAAGACTCGGTCAAAAGAGGATGCGCAACAGAGGGGATTTTGCCAGGAGGACTCGAAGTGAAGAGGCGCGCGTCATCTTTGCTCCGCCGCTTGGAAAATGGACCCACGCAAGACCCCTCTTATGTCTTAGATTGGATTAGTCTTTTTGCTCTCGCTGTCAACGAAGAAAACGCTGCTGGTGGACGCATTGTGACAGCTCCAACTAATGGCGCTGCAGGAGTGATTCCAGCGGTGTTGCACTATTACTTGAAGTTCTGCGAGGGAGCATCAGAAGAGGGGGTCATCGAGTTTTTCCTGACAGCCGGAGTTGTGGGTGTTCTCTACAAGGAGAATGCTTCTTTTTCTGCGGCAGAAATGGGTTGCCAGGGAGAGGTGGGCGTCGCTTGCTCGATGGCAGCTGCCGGGCTTGCTGCAGCTCTTGGAGCGACAAATGCCCAGATCGAAAATGCTGCAGAGATTGGAATGGAGCACAATTTAGGCCTCACGTGCGATCCGATCGCAGGTCTTGTTCAAGTCCCTTGCATCGAGCGCAACACCATGGGCGGGATCCAAGCGGTTAACGCGTGTCGTCTCGCGATGCATGGAGATGGCGAGCATCTCGTTTCACTCGATCAAGTGATCAAGACGATGTATCAAACCGGTCTCGATATGAAACACCAGTACAAAGAGACTTCAGAAGGGGGACTTGCAATTCACGTTCCTGTGAACATCCCTAAATGTTAACGGAGGTAAAAAATGACCAATATAATTTCAGATTTGCATGGCAACTGTGTCGATTTTCTTAAGAAGGATGAAAATCGGAAGCACCTTTCGATAACTTCGGGGATGATCGCCGCAGCCCTTACGGTGGCAGCTGTGACTTTGCCTTTATTCCCTGCGCTTTGCATCGCTGGCATTGTAGGTATTTTGATGGGGATAATCACGGATCAAACGGGAAAAACTTTTTTGAATATATTGGATGGGGGTTATGAAACTTACCCTAAGATCACGGCTATTGCCGCGATCACGAGCTTGACCTATGCCCTGTTTGACTATATTAAAATGCCAGCTGTAGGTCTTATGGGGACTCTTTGGTGCTCGATGTTTCTTGTTTCTTTAAGTCTGTTGTATGGCGGAATTGTCTATGAAATAGGAACGCTCATTTCAGATCAACTCGATAAGGTAAAAGCATGAATCGTCAGATGAGTCGTTTGCAGAAACTACGTGTGGAATTCAAACCGACGCTTCCCAACATCTTGCAAAACTTGCACAATATCCAATTTCACAAAGGGGAATCGACCAGCTGCATCAGTCACGAAGAGCAGATTAAAGGGTATTTCCCCCAGACTTTTGGGCGCCCCATCGTTGAGGGCAAAGAGGGTGATCCTCGCTCGGGTGAAGCCCTGAAAGTGGGTGTGGTCTTTTCAGGTGGACAGGCAGCGGGAGGTCACAATGTGGTTACCGGTTTGTTCGATGCGCTGATGTCATTGTGCCCTCAGAGCAAATTGATCGGCTTTTTGGGTGGCCCCAGCGGAATTGTCGACAACAAGACGAAAGAACTGACACAAGAGGTGCTCGCCTTTTATCGCAACCAAGGTGGATTCGACCTTATTGGATCGGGAAGAACGAAGATTGAAAGTGAAGAGCAACTTGCAGCATCGCTAAAGGTGGCACAGCAGCATGAGTTAGATGGCATTGTGGTTATCGGTGGAGATGACTCGAATACGAATGCTGCTGTTTTGGCAGAGTATTTTCTCAAAAATGGGTGCAAAACCTCTGTAATTGGGGTTCCCAAGACCATTGATGGTGATTTGAAAAACTCCTACATCGCCACCTCTTTTGGATTTACAACAGCTGCCAAGACCTATTCGGAAATGATTGGCAATATCGCAAGGGATGCCCTCTCTGCGAAGAAATACTACCACTTCATCAAGCTCATGGGGCGCTCTGCATCGCATATTACCCTCGAATGCGCGCTGGAGGCGCATCCCAATGTGGCTCTCATTGGAGAAGAAGTGGCGGCAAAGAACATGAAACTCCAAGACATTACGAAGCATGTTGCCGATGTGATAGCCAAACGGTCTGAAAATGGAATGGATTATGGCGTTGTCCTTGTACCTGAAGGGCTCGTCGAGTTCATTCCGGAAATGAAGCAGCTCATCTCAGAGCTCAATACTCTCGTCGCTCAAGAAGGGGCCGAGCAGGTAGAGAGCAAGCTCTCTGCCGATGCGAAGCATTGCTACGACTCATTGCCAGAAGAGATTCAAAAGCAGCTTCTTCTGGAGCGCGATCCCCATGGAAATGTTCAGGTCTCATTGATTGAAACAGAGAAACTGCTCATCGCTGCGGTGAAAAAAGAGCTCGCAGGCCGCGGATTTAAGGGGAAGTTCGCCGCGCAGAACCATTTCTTTGGCTATGAGGGGAGAGCGGGTTTTCCCTGCAACTTCGATACCCACTACTGCTACGCACTCGGCTACACGGCAGCGCTTCTTGTTGATGAAGGGATGACTGGTTACATGACCTGCGTCGGAAACCTCCAGCGCCCGGTCCAAGATTGGACCGTGATGGGGCTGCCCATCACCCTTTTGATGAACATGGAGATGCGCAAGGGGAAGGAGAAGCCCGTGATCCAAAAAGCTCTGGTTGATCTTGAGGGCAAGGCATTTAAGTTTTTCGAAGAGAATCGAGAGGCATGGGCAACAGAGGACCACTACCGATACCCCGGGCCGATCCAGTTTTTTGGTGAGGCTGATATGGTCGATGGGATTTCTCTCACCATGCTCCTTGAAACCTCATAATTTTAAAAAATTTAGTTGATAAACGACCTGGTCCAATGGTAATAATAGTATATGAACCCGCACCCACCGACCGACCGTAAGGGACGTTATTTCAATCCTCATGTAGGCAATATCCGTCGCAGACCGAGAGATTTCTTTCTTTGGCTCATTGGGTGTTTTCGCGATCCTCCCTATGAAATGGTCCCGGAGGGTTTTTCCTATCCGTTTCCCGATAACGAATTTGATCCAAAAAGACCTTGGGCGATGTGGTTGGGCCATAGTACCTACCTCATTTCAGCATCTGGCCGCCACATCTTGACCGACCCCATCTGGGGAAAAAGGTGCTCTCCGATGCCCTTTTTCGGTCCTAAGCGCAAGCATCCTGTCCCGCTTCCGATCGATCAGCTTCCCAAGATCGACTACATCCTGATTAGCCACGATCACTACGATCACCTCGATCGCTATTCAGTTGAAAGGCTTCATGAGCGGTTTCCCGAAATTCTCTGGATCGTTCCCAAGGGAGTGAAAAAGTGGTTCAAGAAGATGGGAATCACCCGTGTGGTTGAACTTCACTGGTGGGAAGAGATTGATATTGACTCGATTTTCAAGGTGACGGCAGTTCCAGCGCAGCACTTTTCTGGAAGGAGAACCCCTGATCTGAATAAAACCCTTTGGGTGGGCTATGTCATGGAAGACTTGCTCGACTCCAAGACCTTTTATTTTGTGGGAGACACGGGCTATAATACTCATGATTTCAAGATCATTGGAGAGGTTTTCCCCAAAATCGATCTCAGTCTGATCCCAATTGGGTCGTATTCTCCACGAAAGTTCATGTCACCGGTTCATGTTGAGCCGAAAGATGCCGTGAAGATCCATCAAGATGTGAACTCCAAGCTCAGTTTGGGCATGCACTGGAAGACGTTCCGCCTCTCAGAAGAGCCGATGGAGCAACCTCCATTCGACCTCTATCGCTCAATGAAAAGCGAAGAGCTCGATATTTGGAGCTTTTTAGCTCCTGATCCCGGCCATAAAATCAACTGGTAGTATATAATCATCCCCGGATGATTTATTTAAAAGTACAGATTTTTGAATGGTTGGAACAGCGCGCTGTAAAAAAGCATTTTTATGGCAATAAACAGTTCAAAAAGCTCGATCAAGCCCTTTTAGCGGCCTATCAGGGAAAAAATCCCTATCACATCAGCAAATCCTATCTGCAAAAGCAAGGAGCCTCCAATATCTACGCATACGGAGAAACGCCCCTGACGACGGTTGGCAAAATCGTGGAAGAGTGTGGCATCGGGCCTGAAGACACGGTCATTGAGATGGGAGCTGGAAGGGGACGAGCATCCCTATTTTTGGCAGTCTATGTGGGCTGCACGGTGATCGCCTATGAACGGATCCCTACATTTGTGGAGCGGATGGTGGACGTTGATGGTCTGGAAATGCTTGCGGAAAATATGTTTTCGGCAGATTTTTCAGAGGCGACTGTGATCTTTTTGTATGGAACGATGCTCAGCGATGAGGAAATTTTGCAGCTTTGTGAAAAATTTCCGAAGAGGGCAAAAATCCTTACGGTCAGCTACCCTTTGAGCGATTACAGTGAAGAGTATCGAATTGAAAAAACCCTCTCAGGGCGCTTTCCCTGGGGAGAAACCGAGGTCTATTGGAATGAGCGAATTGGCTGAATTAGTAGTTAAATAAGCTTCTTCCACATCGCTTGGAGTAGGGCATAGGTGAGGAAGGGGTCGCGGCAATATACTTTGGTCTTTGTTCCGTTGATATCGATGGTTATGTACCCTTTTAGATAGGCCTTTTGGATCTCATCGACGGTCATTTCAATATTGAGGGCAATGGCTTCGCTTTCATCTTGGTGGCGGGCCTTTTTTTCACGGACCTCTCCAAAATAGATGGAAACCAAACCTGTAATCACCCCTGAATCAGGTGCAATATCTCCCAAATAGAGGAATTTATTTGCCAAATAACCTGTCTCTTCTTGAAGTTCTCTAAGAGCGGCTTGCTCTGGCGTTTCTTTCCCCTTATAGCCGCCTCGTGGAAGTTCCATTTCCCAAGAGCGGGTCGCATGGCGAAAGTTAATGTTGACGACGATTTTTTTATCATCAAGGACAGGGAGGATTGCCACTCCTGGCAATCCTAAAGTGTCAGATTTCCAAATAATCCGATTATAGGTGCCGGGGATGCCTCCCGGAAAAGTCACTGCATCGCGCACCCATATCCAATAGTGATCTTCGGCGACGATTCCAACGCGACTATATCTTTCCGCCTCTTCTTTACTGTGTCCCCATCGGATAAAACGCTGACAGGAGAGTTTTTCAATCCGTTGAATTTCATGGGGGTCGATCGCCACTTCGATTTCTGCATCTTTCCAGCTGCCTATTCGATTCAAAGCGTCTGGAAATTGATTCAGAAGTTTATGATAATCCAATTCTGCGTATATTGAAGAAACAAGGAAAACACATGCAAGAAGACTTTTCATGTGATAAATTTTCGCAAAAAGAGGAGTAAAAAGTCAAATGAAAATTCCGATGGTAGGTTTAGGAACTTGGAAATTGCGCGGAAAAGAATGTGTCGACGTCATTTGTCGTGCTCTTGAAATTGGCTATCGCCATATTGACACGGCATTTGTTTATGAGAATCACAAAGAAGTCGGGGAAGGGATTAAGAGTTTTGACCGAAGCAAGCTTTTCCTCACATCCAAGCTGAGCATTGGGCAAGCGGGCAAAGACATGTACCTCTCTCAAGTGGAAGATACAAACATTGAGGGTTCGGTCGAGGCGGCGCTAGACTTAGCGCTCAAAGAGCTCGACACCGATTATCTCGACGCGTTTTTGATCCATTGGCCCTATCGAGAGCGTCCTCTCGAAGAGATTTTGGTAGCTCTGTTTAAAATGGTTGATAAGGGAAAACTCCGTTTTCCTGGAGTGTCCAATTACACGATGCACCATCTGCAAGATGCCTATGATGCAGGATTGAAGGTCCCGTTCAATCAGGTCGAATTTCACCCTTATCTCAATCAAGAAGAGCTGAGGAAATTCTGCGAGGCCCATGATACTCAGCTCATCGCCTATCGCCCCTTTGGGAAAGGAAAAATCCTCGAGAGCGAATCTCTATTCGAGGAGATTGGCAAACCTTATGGAAAAAATGGCGCTCAGGTGATTTTGCGCTGGCTGATTCAAAAAAATATTGCCTCAATTGCAAAATCGATCTCCTCAGAGCATTTAAAAGATAATTTGAATGTATTTGACTTTGCATTAACCCCTTCGGATGAAGCTCAGATCGACGCGTTAAATAAAAATTTTCGTTACGCTGGAGGGGATTGGAATGAGTTTGAATATTAGTCCAACATACGATAAAATACTTAGCCATGAACACACTAGAAAACATGGCAAATCTCAGTACTATGTCAACGTTGATTTCAACGGGATATAAATTGGGACATACAGCGCTTTCGTGTGCTATTGAGATCCCTTCTTCTATCACTCCCATTCCTCCAACTTGGGGAGAGATGGTACTGTGGAGCGGATCTTCGGGAGCTCTATCAGTCGCTATTGATACTGCTTTTGAACGAGTAACTGGAAAATACCCAGATCCTGTTGAAAAGGTCATCCATTTTGGTTGCGCGGGTCTTTTGAATGCTACTATTATCTCCACAATATTTCGAAAAACTCCGTCCCAAGAGTTTGCAAGAGGCTTTGGGCCGATTTTTACATTTCTTTGCGTCTGTTATATTGCTATGGAAGTACACCAATGGTATCAAAACACTGGAAAACCCGTGAAATCCTGATAGGAATTGTTGGAGTTGGAGGGGAAAATCCCATCCGAATCCAATCGATGACGACATCTCCGACACATGATATTGAAGCGACTGTTTCGCAAATTATCCGTCTTGCTGACCATGGCTGTGAAATTGCTCGTGTCACCGTTCAGGGGATGAAAGAGGCCAAAGCCTGTGAAGGGATCAAAAATACCCTGATTCAAAAAGGCTACACCATTCCCCTTGTTGCCGATATCCATTTTTATCCTCCTGCCGCGATGCACGTAGTCGATTTTGTCGACAAAGTCCGGATCAACCCAGGCAATTTTGTCGATCGGCGTGCTACATTCAAAATCATCCAATACGATGATGCCCTCTACGCATCGGAGATCGAAAAAATCGAAGAAAAGTTTGCCCCGCTCGTGGAAAAATGCATCAAACTCAAGCGGGCCATGCGCATTGGAACCAATCACGGCTCTCTTTCCGATCGGATCATGAATCGTTATGGCGACACCCCCTTTGGAATGGTTGAATCGGCCTTTGAATTTGCCCGTGTCTGCCGCAAAATGGATTATCACAATTTCTTGTTTTCGATGAAGTCGAGCAATCCCCTGGTGATGATCGAAGCTTATCGCCTTCTTGTCGATGAGATGATGAAAATCGGGTGGGATTACCCCATTCATCTCGGAGTGACAGAAGCTGGAGAAGGAGAAGATGGGCGGATCAAATCCGCTGTCGGGATCGGTTCTTTGCTCCTCGACGGCATTGGGGATACGATCCGCGTCTCACTGACAGAAGATCCCTGGGAAGAAATCGATCCCTGCAAGCGACTTATCGCCTTTGCCAATGAGACAGCAGGCGTTACTGAGAATAAAGAAGTCCCCATAGACCGCAGAGGCAAAGGTGTGGTGAAGCTGAAAGCTGAGGACTCATGCATCATCGAGACTGAAGATCAGTGGGAGTCTGTTTTAGAGAAAAAGCCCGAGTGGATCTTCTTTAAGCCCCAAAGAGCACGCGTCTCTGAAACACGCCGCTTTTCTCGCTGGTTACAAGAGAAGGGGTGTCAGATCCCACTCTTGCTCCATTTTGGCTACGATTGCGAGCAAGAGGACTTTCTCATTCGAGCAGCAGCTGAGTGTGGCTCTCTTTTAGCTGACAAACACGCACAAGGCGTTGCCCTCGAGGGAAATTATCCTCCGGAATTCTTACACAACTTTTCCCTCAATCTTCTGCAGGCAACGCGATTGCTCACATTCAAGACAGAATTCATCTCTTGTCCCGGGTGTGGACGGACCCTTTTTGACCTCCAAGAGGTCTCGCGCAGAATCCGGGAGAAAACGGCCCACCTGCCAGGTGTTAGAATTGCCATTATGGGGTGCATTGTCAATGGTCCTGGAGAGATGGCCGATGCTGACTTTGGATATGTGGGCTCAAGACCGGGAAAAATCGATCTCTACGTCGGGAAGACCTGTGTCGAGAAGAACATCGATTTCGACGATGCAGATGAGCGCCTTATAGAGCTCATCAAGTCGCATGGCAAATGGGTTGATGCAAATGAATTAACTACATCAGTTTAATTGCGCATTTCAAATTAAATCTACACGTTTTTCTATTATCTGATAAAATGAGACTTACGGAGATCACTCGTCTCCTGGTGGGTTGAACCCGCAGGGGATGCCTCAGGGTATCATTGCCTCTCAGAGAGGTAGAAGATAGTAGGTCGTGTGTCGCTCACAGCCTATCGTCAAAACCAGCCTGAGGAAAAGGAGTGATTTTCAGCCTTCCCGCTCCTCATTTGGTAGATGTACCGATTTGGATCTCCGGGAAGGCGTTTTTTTACGATCCGAAAACATCCCGGAAGGGCTTCACATTCCCATTGGGATTATGCTCTTTCTTCGAGTTGTGATCCTCAATAATCGCAAAGGTGATGTTTTTGAATATTTCTTTGAATTTCGTGTCGATCACCTCTTTGTAAATTTTCGCGACCTCTTCAGGCTTATTCTTGAATGCTCCACAACCAAATGCAGTGAGAACAACGCAGTCATGACCCTTATTAGTCGCGCATAGAAGCTGTGCATAAACTCTTCTAGTGGTCTCTGCAATAAATTCTGGATGATCATTGCTGTATGGGCTTTTATCGTGGCGCAAATCGATGGCAGCTGAAGTGATGACTGAAATGCGTTCAGGTTGTGGTAAATAGGAATAATTTCCATCGCGGCCGTGTCGGATAAAGGGGATATCTCGTGAATAGAGAAGTGCGCTATGCTTCAAAGGATAGAAATTTTGTGTCTGTTCTTCATTTCTAGAATCAATTGCAAGCGATAGGGAAGAACGGCGGCAAAGGTCCTCTTCCATTGCGCGTGCACCTGTTTTGTAGCTACCACCTGGCGTAAAGGCATTTGCGGGGTTTAGGAGGGCTGGGTTGTATCCTTGTTTCTTCAGATCGATTGCAACTTCAACAGCATCTTTTCGTATCACTGCAAATTGTGTCCTGTTAGAACCCACGTTAATTTGACTGGCTCTTGTATAAATAGCATCTTGTTTTTCTGTGCTTTTAGTTGCATCTTTTGCAGCTTGAAGAAAGTCGACAATTTTGCCTTTGTAATCGTATTTTCCTTCCTTCAAGACCGATGTTGTTTGATTCATCACATTTATCATGTCGGTATTGGAATAGGCACTTCCAGAAGAGGGATACTGTGCACCGGGACCACTCCCAATTAAGGCTTGATAAGCCTTTTGCCATACCCATTGTGCAGAAGCGTAAAAGCAATGAAAAGGGGCTTTTATCAGCCATAAAGCTGCGCTAGTGATTTGATGGATACAACCTGTTTGTTGCGGGCCTGCAAGTTGAACCTGTCTTGAATTAATGGGTGCTATTGGCATGGTGACTCCTCAGGGTCCTTAATTTTTGAAAATACTCGAGCCGTTTCTTCATTTCTCTTTCGAAGCCGCGCTCGACCGGCTCATAGAGCGTAGGACGCTCTAGTTCATCGGGGAAGTAGTTTTGCCCAGAAAAGCCGTTTTCCTCGTCGTGGTCGTATTTGTAGCCTTTTCCGTAGCCGAGACCTTTCATGAGTTTAGTGGGGGCGTTGAGGATGATTTTAGGGGGGCTATGCTGCGTGGTGTTTTTGGCAAGTTCTTGGGCCCTTTTGAACGCGACATAGGTGGCATTGCTTTTAGGAGCTAGAGCGAGATAAATCACACATTGGGCAAGGGCGAGTTCTCCTTCAGGTGATCCGAGTTGATCGAAGGCCCTCCAAGCGCTCAGGGCAACTTCGAGGGCTTCGGGATCGGCAAGACCGATATCTTCATTTGCCATACGGACAAGGCGCCTTCCGATGAATTTGGGATCTTCTCCACCTTCGAGCATGCGACACAGCCAGTAGAGGGAAGCATCGGGGTCAGAGCCACGCACCGATTTGTGCAGGGCGGAGATGAGATTGTAATGCCCCTCATCGGCTTTGTCATACAGGGCAGGGCGTTTCTGTACCCACTCACCCAAGGTGTCGGTGTCGATTAGGGGCTCTCTTGGGGCGCAGGCGAGGTTCTCGAGCATATTGAGCAGATGGCGGGCATCGCCTTGCGCCATGTCAACGAGTAGCGTTTTAGCCTTGTCTGTGAGGGGAAGGGGGCCTTCATATCTACTGAGGAGAGTTTGGAGGTCCTCATTGGTGAGGGGATTGAGGACGAGCGTGCGCATACGCGAGAGAAGGGCGTTGTTGAGGGAAAAAGAGGGGTTTTCTGTGGTTGCGCCAATGAGAGTGATCGTTCCATCTTCAACAAAGGGGAGGAGGGCATCTTGTTGGGCTTTATTGAATCTATGAATCTCATCGATGAAAATGATGAGATGGCGCTGGAATAGGGGATTTTTTTTGGCATTTTGAATCGTTTTTTTGAGTTCTGCGACCCCATGGAGAACGGCGCTGAAGGTGATGAATTCTGCTTCGAATGCTTTAGCATAGAGGCGTGCAAGCGTTGTCTTGCCGCATCCCGGAGGGCCCCAGAGGAGGATAGAGAGAGGATTGCCAGCTGCTATTATTCGGGTGATCCAACCCTGCTCGGAGATGAGATGTCCTTGACCGACCATTTCTTGAGTCGACTGGGGGCGCATTTTTTCTGCTAGAGGGATAAACATATCCCAAAAATTCTAACAGAAATCAGATTTTTTGTTTTTTATCGATTTCGCGGACCTCGATGATCCAGTGGGGTTTGCGCAGCGCATGGATAATGAGGGGCAGCGCGATGGCGATCGCAAGGCCGATGGAGAGGAAGAGCTCATAGAAGAGTAGGCTTCCTACATTGATCTGAGCTGGAGGGACAAAACCAAGTGCAATGACAAAAACACAGGCCATGAGTCCCAGGATGGAAAAGAACCATATTCCCTTTTTTCCGTAGGGGACTTTATAGGCACGGGGAACATGGGGTTTGGTGTAGCGGAGGCGAATCGCAGAAATAAACATCAGGATATAAACAAGCATATAGATTTGTGCCGTCATGGCGCTGAGGATCCAAAAAGCAGCGCTGATGGTCGGAAGTTGGAGAATCACAAGGGATGCAAAAGAGACGATGATCGCTTGGAATAAGAGAAGATTTGTCGGAACCCCCCGTTTATTGACCTTATGGAACATCGGAGGGAGGTTCCCATGACTAGTCGTTGCAAAAAGCCCTTTTGCAGGACCTGCGATCCAGGCATTAACCTCAGCTGCAGCTCCAATAATGAGCAAAACACCGACAAGTGGCAAGAGCCATTGCAATTTGTAGTAGGAAAAAAATTGTGCAAACGCTTCCATCAGACCAGCGGCTAGACTGATATTACCCTGCGGAATGACGAAGGCAATGGCTAGCGAGCCGAGCATAAAGACGGTAAAGGTAATGATGGCCGCAAAGATAATGGCTCGAGGGTAGTTTTTTTGAGGATTTTTGACTTCTCGTGCGTGTGCGGCCGACACTTCTAAACCTGCAAAGGCCAGAAAAAGACCTGCTAAGAAGGTGAAATCTCCGATCGATTTGAAATCGGGAAGAAGTGCAGATGCATCAATGGGAGTATTGATGGGATTGCCTTGAAAAATCCAAAAACACCCCAAGGAGATAATTAATATACCCGGGAGGAGGGTTCCGAGAATCACGCCGATCGTACTAAACCAACTCGATGTTTCAATGCCGAGATAGTTGAGTAGAGTCATTGCCCAAAAACTGACCAAAATGACTGCGACGACGAACCATTTATTTGTGGCGAGATCAGGATTGAATACATAGGCGATTGTTGTTGCGGCAAAGGAGAGGATAACGGGATACCACGGAATGCTGTGAATCCACTGGGTCCAGATGGCAAAAAAGCCCCAGCGGTCACCGAGCGCTTCGCGTACCCAAATGTAGACTCCGCCCCCTTTGGACCACCCTGTAGCGAGCTCTGCGGAGACAAGCGCCGAGGGGATGAGGAAGAAGATGCCAACGAGGACGAAGAAAAAAATCGATGTTAGCCCATAGGAGGCGACGAGGGGGAGGTTGCGCAAGCTCGCCATGATGGAGACGTTGAGCATGGCAAGGACAAAAACGCTCAGGACACGGCGGCTCGATCTCTTTTTTCCTGAATCAGGCAAAACCTATTCTCCTACAAGTGCATAAGATTTCCTTTTAATCCAAGCACCATTTGATGGCGAGATTTTTTTGGAATAACCTTCTAGGGTTTAGCGACATAAATAGGTAAAATTTATTTTAATCTCTAACTCATTCTTCATGAATTTCATGTGGATGGAGGCCAAATTTGGAAGATTTTCTAAATTTTGAATTAGGTAAAATAAAGCTTGAGGGGTTACTACATTTCTTCCTCATAGGGGCACCACTAATAAGGAGATTTAACAATATGCCACGTAGAACTAGACCTTCTAGCCATCATAAAAAGAATCCTCAACATTCTAAGCGCGGGAAGCATCCTAAACCACAAAAAAAACGGCATAAACATTATAAGCGCTACCATGAGGAATCAAAAGAATAGTAAAATTTCAGCTGATTTTCTTGGGCAAGTTCTTCGGAACTTGCCTTTTTTTTGTTTCTGTCATAAGATGCCAAGCATGAAAATGTTAATCCTTTTACTGACGATTATTTGCTGCCATGGAGAAAGTGCAATGAAGGTGTCCGAGCCGAAAAGTGCGATGGAATTTGAAAAGAATAAGACCTACAAGGCAATTGTCCATACAAGCAAAGGGAAAATCACTTGTGAACTTTTCCCCGAAAGAGCTCCTCTTTCGGTGACAAATTTCATTAATCTGGCAAAGAATGGCTTTTACGATGGGCTGATTTTTCATCGGGTTGTATCTAATTTTGTGGTTCAAGGAGGCGATCCTGATGGAACGGGCCAAGGAGGCCCTGGATATACGATTCCTGCAGAGATTGGCCTTCCTCATACACAAGGAGCACTCGCATGGGCGCGCCTTCCTGATCAAGTCAATCCAGAGAAACGTTCAAGTGGCTCTCAGTTTTATATTACTTTAGAAGAAGTTTCTTATTTAGACGGTGAATATTCTGTTTTTGGGCAAACTATTGCAGGATTTGACATCATCAAAAAAATTGCGGCTGGAGATAAAATTCAGCGCATCGAGATCGAAATTCAGTAGTTTTTTACTGAAATTAAAAAAAAAATTCATATTTTTTTGACTTCTCAAAATCCCTTCCTAATACCTTCTAAAACGGAAAAATACAATATTCCTTATTTAATATCGAGATATTTTTGAAATTTTTTTTTGTTTTTAAATAATAATTTATTATAGTGGAAGTTATAGGAGATTACTATGTGGACGGTCCCTTGCCATGTGGACCAAAAACACACAATCCTATGCATGCAAACAAGGAGGAATCCATGGCTAAGAGAAGAAAAAAAGCAGCTAAAAAAACTGCAAGAAAAACAACTCGCAGAAAAACAGCTAAAAGAAAAACAGCTAAAAGAAAAACAGTTAAAAGAAAAACTGCAAGAAAAACAACTCGCAGAAAAACAGCTAAGAGAAAAACTGCTAGAAAGACTACTCGCAAAAAAACTGCTAAGAGAAAAACAACTCGCAGAAAAACTGCTAAAAAGTCTACTGCGAAAAGAAAAACTAGTCGCAGAAAAAAAGCAGCAGCTTAACTCAGTCCTGGTGAGTGCTTAAGCAACTACGCTAGTGGTGCTTAAGTAACAGCTAAATTTCAGCGAGCAAGTGCAGGACTTGCTCGTTTTTTTTTAACCACAGAGATCACAGAGCACACAGAGATGCTTCGCATTTAATTTTCAGCTGGGAAGGAGCCGGGGATGGCGATCTCGCTTAAGGGCTTGCGTGTGGATGGAGCCTCCATCTTTTGCATCTCTTCAGGAAGATCTTCTTTTGGTGCCCGCTTGCCAATCGCTGCCATCGCTTCAACTGTATATCCTTCAGGAATATTCAAGCTTTTGCGGGCTTTGTCATAGTCAAAGCCGCTCATCCCATGAACGACATAGCCCCGTGAGGAGCCCTCCAGAGCAATCGACATCCAAGCTGCCCCCGTATCATAACTGTGGGTGACAGAAGGGTTATTGTTTTTCTCAAAAGTATCGCGAGAGACCATGACGACCAGGGCAGAGGCATTTTTGCACCACTCTTTATTGAAATCGATCAGAAGATCATAGAATAGATCCCACTCGGGAGTATCTCTTTTGGCATAGAGGATCCTCCAAGGCTGGCTATTAAAAGAGGAAGGGGACCAACGGGCTGCCTCAAATAGGGGGAGGAGTTCATCGTCGGTCATCGCCTCTCCCGTCATGGAACGGGGGGACCAACGGTTCAGTAGGAGCGACTGGATAGGGTAATTAGGTGTGCGGTCTTGCTCTGCCATGATAAACCCTTGTAATAGAAGAAGTATGAGTGCTAATTTCATGCGAACAGTATATTTTTTATAAATGTTTTTTGCAAGAAAACTTGATGAGAAAATATAGAGAGGGGAGAATAGAACTATGAGAGTTGCCATTCTGGGATGTGGGGTCATGGGGAGTGCATTTGCTCGCCAGCTATCTCTGCACGGTCATCAGGTCATTTTATGTGACCGCAATCAAGAAAAAACCGAAGCGCTTGTGAAAGAGCTCGAATGCACCTTTGCACGAGAGCCCAAGGAAGCGGTTGCTCAAGCGGAATTCATCCTTTTGGCGATCAAGCCTAAAGATTTGAAGGGGCTGGATCTTGGGACGCTAGATGGCCACATTGTGATGAGCATTTTGGTAGGGACGACCGCTGGAGAGTTGAAGAGGGCCTTTAAAGGAGCTTTTGTCATCCGCAGCATGCCCAATTTAGCTTTGAGGTGTGGAGAATCTGTGATTGCTCTTGTAGAGGACGCGGATCTCTCAGAAGAGGTGGTGGTCAAAGTAGAACACTTACTCAAGGGGTTGGGGCTCATATTTTGGACCCAAGAAGAGAAAATCGATGCGATCACAGCACTTGCTGGCTCGGGACCCGCATTTGTGATCGCTGTCATGGAAGCGATGATTGAAAGCGGTATTGCCATGGGGCTTCGAGCCGATGAGGCGAAGGAACTTGTCCTCCAGACGCTACTCGGGGCTGTAGCCCTTTTAAAAGCGGAAAAGGGGCATCCTGGTGCGGTGAGATGGCAAATCGCAGCTCCTGGTGGGACAACTATTGCGGGGATGAAAGCTTTTGAGGAGCAAGGGGTGCGTGCAGGAATCATGCATACGATCCTGGCGACTTTTGAAAGAACGAAGGAGATAGGATGAAAATTGTCATTTTAGATAAACGTGTACGGCGTAATTTAGCTCTTTTTAAGCATCTTATTCATAAGCAAGCTGAAAAAACAGGGCGTTATTTCCAAGTGGCAAAGAAGTCCTATCGGGCTTATCTCAACTGCGAGACTGGAGAGCTTCGCTTTGCAGATCTGCAAAAGAAACATCTCTCAGAAGGAGTTTGGAAGACGATTGTGATTCAATTGCGACCGGATATTGAGGGGGCTTTCGAGGTCTATGCAGAGGGAAATCTAGAGTCTTTTGACTGCGAAGCTTTGCAGGCAGGGGCCTATGAGGTTTTCTCGAAGACATTACACATTTTGAATCAGCTCTCTTACGATCCAAAACATGCGAAGAACCCTTTTTGGATCCTGCGCCATATCGCTCATTTAGATTTTTTCGTGACTCATGAAGATGAGATGAAGCGGAATCTCGTTCAGGAGGCGTGGCATAGTGTGGATCGCGAGTATGCGGAGTATTTGCTGACAGATGAACCTCCCGGAACCTATCTTTTTCGCAAGGGTGAATTTGCACAGATTTTAGAAGATAATCTCAATGAGAATAGGGAAGAGCCGGTCATTTGCATCACATTGACGTATCGAGACTGGGAAGAAAAAATTTCAGAAAGAACCCTTGTTTTCACAGAAGATCACTGGGTTGTGTTTGCAGATGATATGATGCTATCTGGGAAGAATTTTGGAAGTGTTAGAGAGCTTTTTGAGTCCATGGCAACTCAATTGTCGAAACCACTTTTGACAGGTTGAATTCAGCCAATCGATCGTAGTAATGCCCCACTTCTTTTGCGAGAGTTCCTCTCTTTGCAACGAATTGTAAGATCCCAAAAACCAATGCAGCAACCCCTAAGGCAATGAAGAATCCCCCTGATGTCATTCCGCCCAAAACACCGACCATACTGATCAAGGTGAAGCTGATGGCAACGAGACCTAGGATGTGGACAAAAATCTTATTTTTCGCCTGATTGGTGACCGATTCAATGAGGAGATTTGCCCGTTTTTCCGCATTTAAACGGACGGATGCTTCAGGGCTTGTGAGACCTTGCATGATGCCGCTTAGCTCACGGGCCACCTCTTCGCCAAGTCCAGGTGTGATACGACGCTTCAAAGACTCATATTTCAATTGGAGGGCTTTTTTTGCGATTTGATCGAAGCGATCTGCTTTTTGATCGACATTTAAATTAGGGAGCTTGTTTTCGACAAAGCGATGGATTTTTGAGACCTCTTCATCATTAAGAGAGAAGTGTTCATTTTTGATCCAACGGAGCTTCTCTAAAGGGGTTTCGCATTTCAATTCCATTCGATAGAGGAATACGGATGTGCGTTTTAAATTCAAAAATTCGACGACCCCTTCAATGATCCCCAAGAAATACAAAAATGCAGAAATCGGCCTTCCTAAGATCCTCAAACCATGGGGAATATAGGAGAAAACTGTCTGATCGAGGAAATGCAATTGGAGAAAATTATAAACGGCAACTGTTACCTGCAGCGCAACGAGAGTTCCCGTCATTCCCCAATCGAGGATTTTCGCGGTAAATCCAGCGAAATCGACCTGTTGTTCGTAGTCTTTGAAAAGGGCGTTTTTTCCCCAATCGGCAACGCGATCGGCAAGGATTAGAATCTGATCGGAATTTTTACGGGCATGAGACGGTACTTTTTCTTTTGCAAAAGAAAAAGCTCTATACGGGTTGCAAATTGAAAAAGGTTCTTTAATAGTCATTTTCTATCTCTTTAAAGCATGGATTATATCAAATTAACCAAATAATAACAATTGGTATTAAAAAATTTATGTTGATCAATTTATTGCCCTGTTGAATTATGGTCACTTAGAGTATACACATCTGAATTGAAGAATTGGAATTTTGCCAAAATCGGAGCCCTGAATTTAGAAGCTTCGAAGCAGCTCATATTCAAGAATATGAGCGATGGAGAAGATTCGAAAGGCATGGATTTCCGATGAAGGGAAAAACCAATTCTTCATTCATGATGTGTATATATTTGGAGGCACTATGAAAAAAATTTTCCTGGTTTTTTTAATTTTTATCTCGGCATCTGTGGTTGCAGTAGAAAAGCAACCAGGAGAGTATGAACCCAAAGATTTTTCTCATCTCATTGGAATGCAGGGATTTAGCGATTCTTTGCTCAAAATGCACTTCACCCTCTATCACGGGTATGTCAAAAACACCAATTTGCTGATTCGCCTGATCGAGGAATCCCAAGGGTATACCTTCGGAGCTCTGCAGCGCCGTTTTGGCTGGGAATTCGACGGGATGCGGCTCCATGAGTTTTATTTTGAGAATTTAGGGGGAAAAAAGCCCTTTGACCACTCAAGCGCTCTCAATAAAATGCTCGATCGAGATTTTGGCTCTTTTAAGAAATGGAAGGAAGATTTTATTGCCACAGGGTTGATGCGAGGAATTGGCTGGGCCATTCTCTATTTTGATCCCAAAGCGGACCGTCTTTTCAATGTGTGGATCAATGAGCATGATTTGGGGCATTTAGCAGGAGGAGATCTCATTTTGGTGATGGATGTCTGGGAGCATGCTTATATCACAGAATATGGTCTCGATCGGGCAAAATACATCGAAAACTTTTTCAAAAACATCGATTGGGACGCTGTCTCAAGTCGTTTTCACAACGCTGTAATTAGAAGATAACGCAATAATTAGAAAATAAGGTCCATGTCTAAATTTCCTGAAGCGCTTCCCATCGATCGCAAAATTATCCGCTCACGCCTTTCTCGGCGCAAGGAGCTCTTATTGACTGCACGTCGCGGAGTGCTTTTGAGAGCGGTGATCATCGTTGCCGAGTTATTGGGCTTCATTTTTTTGAAGAGCTCTGCTCTAATGCTCGATGCTCTTTCTTGTTCGATTGATGTGATAGCAAGTCTCATTCTCATGTGGTGTATCCGTCTTGCGGACAAACCC